>JAABUR0100010285.1_pt1 | contig 10303 bp, 10 predicted proteins | sample 5560091 | NCBI WGS metagenome assembly JAABUR01 (sample SAMN10711879, study PRJNA513375) | rock metagenome | isolation source: Antarctica rocks | place: Antarctica: Victoria Land, University Valley sud
TCCCCGCCTCGGCCTCGACACGCTGCCCGACTCGGTCGTGGCGGTACCCATCGTGAACCCCACCCCGCGGCGAAGCATCTCCGTCCGGGTCCGCGACACCGCAGCCAACCACCCCGCCGTCATCCGCATGCTCGAACTGCTCGACGAGCGCGTCACCGTTCACCATCCCGCGGCATGAGCAGGCGATCGCGACCAACCTCGATCCCCACCCACAGCGCAGGACCCGCCAGTTCCGCCCCCGTGGGGCCGAGCCCGTTCCGGTCGAGGATCCCATCCGGGCATCCCACGGCGATGGTGTCTCCTAGAGACGATCGAGATCACGCGAACTCGTCGGTGACCGCCGCGGCCAGCGGCGTCCGCACGTCGTCTACCGACGTTCGAGGGTCCTAGATTGAGTCAAGCGTCCTGTTGGCGGTTTTCGCTCGAATCTGTTCGACGAGGATGTCGGCATGGCCAGCGTGTCGTGCTATGTCGCCGATCATGCCCAGGTAGATGAACCGCAGGTTCACCCTGCCGACCAGATGGTGTTCGGCGGTGTCGTCCAGACTGTGGTCCGCAGCGATTTCCCTCGACTTCTCACATGTGGCGGCGTACTCGGCGATTACATCTGCGAGGGTTTCGTCGTCGTCGTCGGCGACGAAGAAGCTGCTGTCGCCGCCGATGGCATGCCCATCGCAGTCTTCGACGCGCATGCCGGCGAGTGTGCGTTGGAACTAGATCCGTTCGGCTGCGGCGCAGTGCTTGATCAGTGAGATGGGGGTAGTGAGCGAGGGCACCCGTTTCTGGCGGGCCTGGGCGTCGGAGAGCCCCTCGACGGCCGTCACGATCTCCGCTCGATTCAGCTCGAGTGTGTTCTCCAGTAGTTCTCGCTCGTCGCCCGTAAACGGGCGCCCTGGGCTAAGCCCGGATCCACCGCATAGCCAAGGCCATCTTCACGGATCTCGACGCGCCGCGCCGAGCGCCTTACGCGCGCGCATCTCGACGGGAAGGAGCCCATGGCTGCGCCAGCGTCTTGAGTCCGCGTTCCGCCGTGTCGCCCGACCATCCGTACCAGTCGGGTACCCGTTCGGTTACCAGCTCGAAGCCGGGCGGCTCACAGAGCGCGACGAGCAGCATGGCGGTCGCGGGGAGGTCCAACTGTCGGTGCCAGTCCTCGGTCCAGAATCGGTGGCTGAGGTTGAAGAACCGGTCGTCGGGCCGTCGCACCCAGCGGCCGGTTGACATAGTCGGCACCCGAGCCGTCCGGCTTGAGCAGCGTGACGGTGATCTGCCGGGCACGCCCGGACCGCGCTCGCGAGATCAGCTTCCGCTGCTCGAGGCGAGTCAAGAGCTTCGTCGCGGCCGTCGACGCGGACCGGAGCTCGGCGTCGCGGGTCGTCCCGAAGATCCGCGCCAGGTTTGCAGGGGCAGGGACGCGCGCGTCTGAACACGGGTGCTAGCGTCGCCGTCGTGGTGACCGTCTTCTTCCTCGGCGGCACGATCAGCATGGCCGGCGGGCCGGGTGACTTGGGCGGCGCGGTGGCGCGCCTCGGCGGCGCGGACCTGCTCGCGTCGGTGCCCGGGCTCGCTACGTCCGGCATCGAGGTCGACAGTCGCGACTTCCGCCGGATGCTGAGCGCGAGCTTCACCTTCGCCGACCTGCTCGAACTGCTGCACAGCGCGGACAGTGCGCACGGCGACGGCGTCGTCGTGGTCCAGGGCACCGACACGATCGACGAGACGGCGTTCCTGCTCGACCTGCTGTGGACGCGCGAGGAGCCGGTCGTCGTCACCGGGGCGATGCGCACGCCGGCGATGGCCGGCGCCGACGGGCCGGCGAACCTGCTCGCCGCGATCACCGTCGCGGCCGCGCCCGCTGCCCGCGGGCGCGGCGCGCTGGTCGTGATGAACGACGAGATCCACAGTGCGCGCCATGTCGCGAAGACACACACGTCGAGCCCGGCGGCGTTCCGGTCGCCGAACACCGGCCCCGTGGGGCGGCTGGTCGAAGGCGAGCCGGTCTTCCTCGTCGCGGCCGAGCGCGTGCCGCCCCTCGAGCGTCCCGCCCGCATCGAGGCACGGGTCCCGCTGGTCTTGACGGCGCTCGGTGACGACGGCGCGCTGCTGGAGTGCATCGACGAGCGCTGCGCCGGGCTGGTGGTCGCCGCGTTCGGGGTCGGCCACGTCCCGGAGAGCTGGGTCGAGCGGCTCACCACGCTGGCGGCGCGGATGCCGGTGGTGCTCGCGAGCCGGATCGGAACCGGCCCGGTCCACACCCGCACCTACGGCGCTCCGGGGTCGGAGACCGACCTGCGCCGGCGCGGGCTGCTGACCAGCGGGTGGTTGACGGCCTGCCAGGCGCGGCTGGTGCTGCTCGTGTTGCTCGGTAACGGCACGTCCGACGTCCGGGCCCAGTTCGAACGACGGGTTTCGCAACACGTTCTACGTTTCGTATAGCCGTCCGGATGACGAGCTCGGCCGTTCGCGGCCGCGCGCTGCCCCGGTCACGGGTCGGCGGCCCAGCGTGACCGGCGCCGGCGCATCCTCGACGCCACCCTCGTCGAGCTCGCCTCGCAGAGCGGGTACGACGCGGTGCAGAGGCGGGCCGTCGCCGAGCGTGCCGACGTTGCCCTGGGCACGCTCTACCGCTACTTCCCGTCCAAGACGTACCTGCTGGTGTCCGCGCTGGCCCGCAAAATCGGGCGGACGCAGGACCGGATGGATCGCGCGATCCTGCGCGGCAACACCGCCTACGACCGGGTCATGCTGATGCTCGGCGGCATCACCAAGGCGATGCAGCGCGACCCGCACCTCACCGAGGCGATGACCCGCGCGTGACCCGGTGGCCGGGGCTCGGGCCGAACGCCGCCCACCGCACCTGGACGAGCTGACCGCGCGACTGGGGGCGGGTCGACCTCGCGCTGTGTCTGCTCGTTGTCGACTCGGGCTCGATGACCGGCGCTGCTCGCGGCAGCCGCGACGGTGACGGCGGCGTGCGCGTTGCGGGCGCCGGGCGAGGACGCGATCTCGTCGTTCGTTCGCGACGTGCGACCGCTGCGCAGCCTGGTCGACCCGGCCTCGCCCGAGACCTCGCTGAACCGCGGCCTGGCGCTGCGCGGGCACGGGGTGACGGGGCTGGCCGGTGCCCTGCGGCACGCGGTGGACGTGCTCGCCACCGCCCGCGCCGCGGCGCGTCGTCGTCCTGCTGTCCGACTGCCGGGCGACCGACGATCAGGATCCGGTGCCCGCCGCGGCGGCGATTACTGAGCTGATCGTCATCGCCCCGCCGGACGACACCGCCGCCGCCCGCGCGCTCGCCTCGGCCGTCGGCGCGCACTGGGCGGCGCTGGATTCGGTGCAGGCGGCGGTCGCCGTGCTCAACGACCTGTTGGGATGAGCAGGGCGGCAGTGCGTGGCAACTCACGGGGCGGGTCGGCGCACGCCGGGTGGCTCGCGTGGGCTACTACGCCTCCAACGAGTACAGCAGCCTTAACGGTCTGGACAGGGTGGCGTAGTGCCGCCGGACACCCGTACCTTTAATCGACAGCGTGATCCGGTCGCTGCGGCGACCACATCGCGCTGTTGCATCACTCAGCCGGCCAGGTGCGTCGGCCCGACGAGCGGCTCTGCCTAGTCGGACGGACGGCGCCGGTCCCAGTCCGTCGCCTGCTCGAAGGCGTACCCCGCCTGCAGCACGCGGACGTCGTCGAACGGAGCGCCGGCGAGTTGCAACCCGACCGGCAGTCCGTCGGCCAGCCCGCACGGTAGGGACACCGCAGGCAGGTGCGCCAGGTTGTACGGCATGGTGTTGGCGATGAGAGCCATCACGACTGACACGTCGACACCGCCGAGGCTGACGGTATCCGCGCCGACCGGCGGGGCCACCGCGGGAACCGTCGGTGAAGCGAGCAGGTCGACCTCGGTCAGCACGCGACGCACCTCCTGGCGGTACGCGGCGACGCCACGCAACGTCGACACCGTCGTGTCTCCGTCCAACGCCGGCATCGACAGCAGGTTCTGCAGGTCCGGACCGAACTCGTCGCGGCGCTCCGGCCAGATCGAGCGGTGCGCGACTCGACACTCAGCTGACATGATGGCGAAGACGGGACCGGCAAGGTCGTCCAGCGACGGCAACTCGACGTCGACGACGTGCATGCCGAGCGCTTCGAGGTCGTGCAGCGCGTCCTCGGCGACGGTGGCGACGCCGGGTTCGAGCGCGGTCCAGGCTGTCGTGCGAGGGACACCGATCCGCAGCCCCGCCACGCCGGCCTCCAGACGGGTCGCGACGTCGGTGACGCCGCCCGCTCCGGGCACTGTGACCTCGTCGGCCGGGTCGTAGCCGCTGATCGCGTCGAGGAAGAGCGCGGCGTCGAGGACGGTGGAGGCGATCGGGCCGGCATGGTCGAGCAGCCAGGACAGCGGCGAGATGCCGGCGCGGCTGACCACGCCGTAGCTCGGCTTGAAGCCGACGCAGCCGCATAGGGCCGACGGGATGCGGATGCTGCCACCGGTGTCCGTGCCGATGGCGGCCGGGGCGAGGCGGGCGACGACGGCCGCGGCCGATCCGCCGCTCGACCCGCCGGGGATACGGTCGCGGTCCCACGGGTTGCGGGTGATGCCGAATGCCTTCGGATTCGCCGTCGTCACGCCGTACGCGAGTTCGTGGGTCGCGGTCTTACCGAGCAGGACTGTGCCAGCCTCGCGCAGCCGGCGCGCGCAGGTCGCGTCCGTATCGGGGACGCGGCCACCGTAGGCGGCGGTGCCCGCGGAGGTCGGGATGCCGGCCGTGTCGACGAGGTCCTTCAACGCGATGGGCACACCGTGCAGCGGCCCGCGCATGTCACCCGCCGTCGCCGCGTCGGTGAGCTGTCTCGCGTCGTCCCGCGCGCGGTCGCCCACGACCTCGACGTACGCGGTGAGCTCGCCGTTGTGCTGCTCGATGCGAGCCAGGTAGGCCTCGGTCAGTTCCAGCGGTGAGGCCTCGCCGCGCGCGACTGCCGCGCCCGCTTCAGCCATCGTCAGATCTGTCAGGTCACTCATCGGTGCCTCCCTGTGGGCCGTCGTCCTGAGCAGTGCAGCCTAAAACGTTCTTTTTGGTCATCGCGAGGCTCAACGCGTAGTAGAAGATTGCTGTACTGGAGACTGCGGCTCAGAGCCGACCGGACTGCACGACCCGCTTCAGGAACTGTTGCGTACGCGCCTCGCGCGGATTCTCGAAAATGTCCGCCGGCGCGCCCCACTCCAGGATCGACCCGTTGTCCAGGAAACAGACCTGGCTGGCAACCTCTTTGGCGAACCCCATCTCGTGGGTCGCGAGCAGCATCGTCAGGCCACCGTGCGCGAGTCCCGCAGGCGACGAGAGTGAGCGCCAGCGAGCCAGCGGTTACGACTGCGAGTGAACGCTTCAAATACATGCATTGCACCTAGAAGTAGGTGGACGTCGTTGCCTGCGGTCAGGCTGGATCGAGGAAAAGAGCGAGGCCGGCCCGGCCTGTTGCGCCTCGGCCGTTCGTCGTGTGTCGGTGATCAAACGGGGTCGGTCGTCGTGGTGGACACCGCGCGGTGCGCGGCCAGCACCTCCGGCGTACGACTGCGCAGGGTTGTTGCGTAGTAGACACCACCGATGATCAGGATCAAGCTCATGAACGAGAAGGCCGCGTACTGCAGGTACCACGGCTGTTGGTATCCGTAAATGTCCGGCCGGGGCCAGGCCAGGTTGACGACGAGGACAGTCTGAAAGAGCACGGCGATGACGTTGACGACGACACCGAAGCGGCCCATGTTGAAGTACGCCCCGTGCCCCTCGCGCGGCCACTCACCACGTAGCCGACGCAGCAGCATCGGCCCGGTTACGCACAGATAGGCGATGTTGAAGAGGATGATCGCCACTGTGCCCAACGCCAGGAACACCGACTGATTGCCGATGTTGATCACCAGCAGCACAACGGTCAGCCCCCCGACGACCAGCGCCGGGATAATCGGGGTCTTGGACGAGCCGGACACCTTCGCAATCTTCGATCCGAACGGCAGCCTCCCGTCCCGGGCCATGGCGAACATGATCCGGATGCCGGCCGTGTGCACTGCCAACGCGCACACCGTGATGGCAATGGCCGCACAGATCAGAAAGGCATCGCCGAGGGTGTTTCCGAGTGCGTACTTGAGGATGACCGGCAACCCGCCGACACCCTGTGCAAGATTCTCCTGCGCCATGATCGCGAACAGGATCAGCAGCGCGCCGAAGACGAACGTGGCGAACATCGTCCGCAGGATCGCGACGGGCGTGTGCTTGCGCGGGTTGTTCGTCTCCTCGGCCAGCGAACCGGCGGTGTCGAAGCCGTAGAAGATGTACGCGCTCGCGAGCCCGGCGAGCAGGAAGGCCCCGAGATAACCCAAGGTGCGGCCGTCCCCGGTGTGGTTCGTTTGGAAGATCACGGACGGGCCACGCTTGGCATGGAAGACCAGCAGGACGACAAGGATCGAGGCGCCGACGAGTTCAATCCCGACGCCGACGTTGTTGATGAACGCCATGACCTTGATGCCGATCATGTTGATGATCGTAGTAAATACGACCAGTAGCAGGGCGAGCACCACGGCATTCTTGGCGCCGTCGGGCGTGTTGTAGAGACCAATGTCCTCCTTGCCGCCGATGAACTCGAACTTGTCGCTAATCTGCGGCAGGATCACCTGGTAGCCGACGGCCACCGCGGCGACGGTGGCGATCGAGCCGATGAGGATGATCCAGCCCGCGAACCACGACATCAGGGGTCGCGCGACCTGCTTCGACCACTGGTACACGCTGCCGGCCAGTGGGAACTGTCCGGCCATCTCTGCGAAGCAGAGGGCTACCAGGAACTGGCCGATGAAGACGATCGGCCACGTCCACCAGTACGCGGGGCCGCCGAAGCCGTAGCCGAACGCGAACAACTGGAAAACACCCGTGAGGATCGACATGTAGCTGAGTCCTGCTGCGAACGACGAGAACTTGCCCAGTGACCGATTAAGCTCCTGCTTGTACCCGAAACCCGCCAGCTCGTCGTGATCGGCGTTCGAGGCGGGTCTTGTTGTCGTCATGACATCCTCTGGTATAGGTCGGGGTCATTTGGTGGTCGACTAGCTGTGATCGCTCACGCGCCGCTGCACGACGTCGAGGGGTCGGCCTGTGTTCAGTACTTCTTTGGTTCCGATGATGCGGTCGAGTTGTTCTAGAAGTGCGTCGACGTCGGCTCTCGTGTTGTACGGAGCGATGCCGGCGCGCAGGACCCCGTCCCCGAGGTCGAGGCCGAGTCGTTGGACGAGCTCGTAGGCGTACTGGTTACCGTGATTGATACAGATCCCGGTCTTGCCGAGTTCGCCGGCCACTTCGGCCGTGGACAGCCCGTCGACACGAAACGACACCAATGGAGTACGTTGCTCGGCCCGACCGTAGATCGTGACCGCGCTCAGCGACTCAAGTCCGGTCCGCAGCACGTCCGCGAGTTCCTCTTCGTAAAGCTCGAGTGCCGCCATAGCTGCCAGCACAGCCTGCCGCCGCGTGGGAGCACCGCCAACCTGGGAGGCCGAGTTGGCGAGAAAATCCACTGTCGCCGGCACGCCGGCGAGCAGTTCGAACGGTGGCGTGCCCCATTCGAAGTTGGCGGGTACTTCCGACGTCGCAGGTGCCAGCTTGTCCTGGGGCAGCGAGGCCAGCAGGTCCGGCGAGGCAGCCACGATGCCGATATGGGGGCCGCAAAACTTGTACGAAGAGCAGGCATAGAAGTCGGCGCCGAGTTCGTCGACGTCGATCGGCGTGTGCGGCGTCAGGGCCACGCCGTCGATGTAAACAAGGGCGTTCGCCGCGTGCGCGATGTCGGCAATCGCGCGCACCGCCGGGCGGGTTCCAGCGAGGTTTGACGCGCCGCATACGGCGACCAACCGGGTGTGGGCGTCGACAAGATCGCCATACTGCGCGGTCGGCAACTCGCATGTGTCGGCGTCGATATCGGCCCAGCGGACCTGCACACCGCGGCGCTCCGCTGCTTGAACCCAGGGCCGGACATCCGCATCGTGATCGAGGCGGGAGACAACGATGTTGTCCTGCGGACCCCACATTTCAGCGCAGGTACGCGAGATGCGGTACGTCAAGGTAGTCATGTTGGGCCCGAGGACAACCCCACGCGGGTCGGCGCCCAGCAGGTCGGCCATCGCCGCGCGAGCCAAGTCGACCGAGTCGCGCCCTCGTTGCGCGGCCTTATAAAGCCCTCCACTGTTCGACACCGCGGTGACCATCGCCGCCTGGATCGCGTGGCTCACGCGCTCGGGCATCTGGGTGCCGCTCGGTGCGTCCAGCAAGATCTCCCCGTCGACGAGGGCAGGAAACTGCGCCCGTGCGCGGTCGGCATCGTCGGCGTCAAAGGTCGCGCGATAGGACACGGCACGACCGTCGGCCGTGGTCTCCAAGAAGGCGGAATCGCGCATGCAGCGCTCCTCTGCTCGGCCGGCTAAGGCTGATAGTGATGTCCGTGACACTGGCAGCGAACCCTAACCCCTGTCAGCGACAGCGGTCAAGAACCATATGAATATGTTCCCCCTTTGCTCGCTGATCCTGTCCGGTCGTGAGGTCAGCTCCCGTGATCGCGACGCTCAACAGGGTCATAGAGAAGCGGGTTGGCGTAGCAGTTGGTTCTTTGCAAGTCATTGACTGCGCTAGGGCCACTCGATAATGTCAGTGTTGAAACTACGATTGACTCTGTTGCTCATGGGTTACGCAGTGGGCGGGCAGACATCCAACACAGGAGGAACCGGTGGCCGTTGCGCCAAAGTTGCATCACTTCATCGCCGGTGAGCGAGTCGAGCCCAGTTCGGGTCAGTACTTCCCGAGCACGAACCCGGCGACCGGCGAACTCATCTACCACGCCGCTCGCGGGAACACCGCGGATGTGTCGGCCGCCGTTACCGCCGCCCAGGAAGCCTTTGAGGACCCGCGCTGGCGCAATCTGAGTCAGACCCGTCGTGGCCGCTTGCTGCGTCGCTTGGGCGACCTCATCGGCGAACACAGCGAGGAACTGGCCCAACTCGAGTGCCGCGACAACGGCAAGGTGCTGCGCGAAATGCGAAGCCAGGTCGTGAGCCTTCCCGAGTACTACTACTATTTTGGCGGCCTGGCCGACAAGATCACCGGCGATGTCATCCCGGCTTCCGATCCGGTCATCCTGAACTACACCGCCCGCGAGCCACTCGGTGTCGTCGGTGCCATCACGCCGTGGAATTCGCCGCTGAGCCTGACCAGCAGCAAGCTGGCGCCTGCGCTCAGCGTTGGCAACACCGTCGTCATCAAGCCCTCTGAGCACACCAGCGCAGCCGTCGTGCGGCTCGCCGAGCTGGCCATAGACGCCGGTTTCCCGCCCGGTGCCGTCAACGTGGTGACCGGCCTGGGGCATGAAGCCGGCCAGCACCTGGTCGACGACCCGCGACTGGCCAAGATCTCCTTCACCGGCAGCACGGTCACCGGTTCGCACATCGCCAGGACCACGGCGTCGCGCTTCATTGGCTCGACCCTCGAGCTCGGCGGCAAATCGCCGCACATCGTCTTCGACGACGCCAACTTGTCAAACGCGGCAACCGGGATCGCGGCCGGTGTTTTCGCGGGGGCCGGTCAGATCTGCATCGCCGGTAGCCGAGTGTTCGCGCACCGGGCAATTCATGACGAACTGCTCGAGCGCGTCGCCACGCGGGCTCGCTCAATCCGCATTGGCGATCCCTTCAACGCCGACACGGACATCGGTCCACTCGCTTTCGAGGCCCAGCGCGACAAGGTCGCGCGCTATGTCGACGAAGGCCGGAGCGATGGCGTGCAGGTGCTGGCCGGTGGCCGTGCCACAGACGCCGGCCTCGGCGGATACTTCTACGAGCCGACGGTCCTCGTGGATGTCGACAACGACATGCGGCTGATGCGCGAAGAAATTTTTGGACCGGTGGTCGCCGTAGTGCCGTTCGACGACGAGGACGAGGTCGTGCGGCTGGCCAACGACACCGAGTACGGGCTGGCCGCCGGCGTGTGGACTAACAGGCTGTCTAGGGCGCACCGGATCGCGGCGCGCCTCGACTGCGGCACGGTCTGGGTCAATACTTATCGCAACATAGCGCCGAACTCGCCGCGCCAGGGCTTCAAGAGCAGCGGCGTCGGTGTCGAGCACAGCCCCGAGACCATCCGCGAGTACACCCGGCTGAAGAGCATCTGGATCAACAACGATGAGGGACCGCTCGCCGATCCGTTTGTCTCGCGCGCCGGCTGACAGCGCGGTGGCCGCGGTGCCCGGACCCCGAGAAGTGGTCCATGATCTGGGCC
>JAABUR0100010286.1_pt1 | contig 10303 bp, 7 predicted proteins | sample 5560091 | NCBI WGS metagenome assembly JAABUR01 (sample SAMN10711879, study PRJNA513375) | rock metagenome | isolation source: Antarctica rocks | place: Antarctica: Victoria Land, University Valley sud
CGTGGGCTACGGCCAGCTCGCCTGGCCCCTGCGCAGTGACCCGCGCGTCGTCGTCCACGACCGCGCCAACGTGCGCGACCTCGGGCCGGAGCAGATCGGCGGCCCCGCCGACCTCGTGGTCGCCGACCTGTCGTTCATCTCGCTGCGGCTGACCCTGCCGGCGTTGACCGCGTGCACCGCCGCCGACGGTGACCTGCTGCCGATGGTCAAGCCGCAGTTCGAGGTCGGCAAGGACCGGCTCGGCGCGGGCGGTGTGGTGCGTGACCCCGAGCTGCGCGCCGAGGCCGTACGGTCTGTGGCCATGCGGGCGCACGAGTTGGGTTTCGGGGTGGCCGGTGTCGTCGCCAGCCCGCTGCCGGGGCCGGCGGGCAATGTGGAGTTCTTCCTCTGGCTGCGCCGCGACGCCCCCGCCCTCGACCAGGCCGCGCTGGAGCTGGCGATCGAGCGGGGGCCGGCATGAGCCCCGGCGCGGGCCGGACGGCGCTGCTGGTGACGCACACCGGGCGGCCAGACATCGTCGAGTTGGCCCGCGACGTGGCCGACCGGCTCGGCGGCGCGGGGATGGCCGTTCGAGTGCTCCCCGACGAGGCCGCCGAGCTCGGCCTGGACGGGGTGAGCGTGCTGCCCGACGCCGAAGCTGCCGACGGCGCGGAGATCGTGTTCGTGCTCGGCGGTGACGGGACGTTCCTGCGCGCCGCGGAGATCGCCCGCCCCAGCGGCGCGGCGCTGATCGGCGTGAACCTCGGCCGGGTCGGCTTCCTCGCCGAGACCGAGCCCGAGGCGGTCGCCGAGACGGTGGCCCACATCGTGCACCGCCGGTACCGGGTCGAGGAGCGGCTCACCCTCGCGGTCACCGTCGAGGTCGACGGCGAGGTGGTGGCCGAGAGCTGGGCGCTGAACGAGGCCTCGGTGGAGAAGACCAGCCGCGAACGGATGCTCGAGGTGGTGATCGAGGTCGACGGCGAACCGCTGACCAGCTTCGGCTGCGACGGCGTCCTCTGCTCGACGCCGACGGGCTCGACCGCCTACGCGTTCTCCGCCGGCGGACCGGTGGTCTGGCCCGACGTAGAGGCACTGCTGCTGGTGCCCAACAGCGCGCACGCCCTGTTCAGCCGCCCGCTGGTCACCTCGCCGCACTCGGTGCTGACGGTCTGCGTGGCCGCCCGCGGGCACGACGCGGTGCTGTTCTGCGACGGCCGGCGTACCGTCCCGGTCCCGTCCGGGGCCCGTGTCTCGGTACGCCGGGCCGACCAGCCGGTGCGCGTGGTCCGGGTCCACCCCAAACCGTTCAGCGACCGGCTGGTGGCGAAGTTCCAGCTGCCGGTGAAGGGCTTCCGCGACCAGCGGACGGTCTGACCGGTGCTCGCCGAGATCCGCATCCAGGGCCTCGGGGTCATCGCCGACGCCACCGTCGAGCTGGTCGCGGGGCTGACCGTCGTCACCGGCGAGACCGGCGCCGGAAAGACGATGGTGGTGACCGGGCTGCAGCTGCTCTTCGGCGGGCGGGGCGACAGCGGCCGGATCCGGGCCGGCACCGAAAGAGCCTGGGTCGAGGGCCGGCTGCGGTTGGCCGCCGGGCCGGCGCTGACCCGCGCGGTCGAGGCGGGCGCTGAGATCGACGAGGACGGCTGCCTGCTGGTCTCCCGGTCCGTCGGCGTCGACGGCCGCTCCCGGGCGCACCTCGGCGGCCGCTCCGTGCCGCTCGGTGTGCTGGCCGAGCTGGCCGGCCACATCTTGGCCATCCACGGGCAATCCGACCAGATCCGTTTGCTCCGCCCGGCCGAGCAACGGGCCGCACTGGACCGCTACGCCGGTGCACCGCTGGCCGCCGCCGGCCAGGAGTACGCCGCGGCGTACGGAGGCTGGCGCGCCGCGGTGACAGCTCTGGCCGACCGGACGTCGAACGCACGCGACCTGGCCCAGGAGGCCGACCTGCTGCGAGCGGGGCTGGCGCAGATCGAGGCGCTCGATCCGCAGCCGGGCGAGGACGAGGCGCTGGTCGCGGAGTCCGGTCGCCTCGAGCACGCCGACGTGCTGCAGCTGGCCGCACGCCAGGCGCACGAGGCGCTCACCGGCGACCCCACCGGCGAGGCACCCGACGTGGCCGGGTTGCTGGCCGCGGCGCGATCGGCGCTGGCCGGCGGGGTCGCCCACGACCCGCGGCTCGGCGAGCTGAACACCAGGCTGGCCGAGGCGGGGTACCAGCTCGCCGACGTGGCGGGGGAGCTGGCCTCGTACGCCGCCCAGGTCGAGTCCGACCCGGCCAGGCTGGCCGCGGTCCACGAGCGCCGGGCCGACCTGACCCGCGTGCTCCGCCGGTACGCCGATTCCGTCGACGGGCTGCTGGCCTGGGCCGAGCGGGCAGCCCGGCGGCTGCTCGAGCTCGACCTGTCCGACGAGGCGCTGCACGCGTTGCGCCAGCGGCGGGACGCCGCGGCCGAGCGGGCCGGGGCGGCCGCCGCGGCGCTGTCCGTCGCGCGGCACGCGGCAGCCGATCGCTTCGGCGCCGCGGTCAGCGCCGAGCTGGCCGGCCTGGCGATGCCGGTCGCCACGGTGCGCGCGGAGGTGCGGCCGCGCCCGCCGACAGCGGGTCAGCCGGTGCTCGTCATCGACGGCGCGGAACGGGCGGCCGGACCGGAGGGCACCGACGAGGTGGAGCTGCTGCTGGCTGCGCATCGGGGAGTGGCGCCGCTGCCGTTGCACCGGGGTGCCTCCGGTGGCGAGCTGTCCCGGGTGATGCTCGCCGTCGAGGTGGTCTTCGCCGGCACCGACCCCCTGCCGCTGCTCGTCTTCGACGAGGTCGACGCCGGGGTCGGCGGCCGGGCCGCGGTCGAGGTCGGACGGCGGCTGGCCCGGCTCGCCCGGGACCACCAGGTCCTCGTCGTCACCCACCTCCCGCAGGTGGCCGCCTACGCCGACACCCACGTCGTCGTGGACAAGACCGCCGGTGAAACAGTGACCGACGCCGCGGTACGCCGGCTGGACGATGGTCAGCGCACGGAGGAACTGGCCCGGATGCTGGCCGGTCGCGGCGGGAGCGAGCACGCCCGGCGGCACGCCGAGGAGCTGCTTGGCGCGGCCGCCGAGGAACGCCGGTCGGGAGCCGGGTGACCCCGTGACCCGCCCCCCGAGGGGGTGGTCGGCCTGCGTGGCGACGCGGGGAACTGCCGGGAGAGTGAAACAATCGGCCGCATGAAGCTTGGCACTCTGCGCCGCGGGCGCGCCAGCGACGTCCTGCCAGGCGTGGTCGGTGTGGCCCGGCTGGATCGTCGTACCAAGAACCTGACCAAGCGCCTCAACCCCGGCGACGTGGCGGTGATCGACCACGTCGACCTGGATCGGGTCAGCGCCGACGCGCTCGTGGGGTGCGGGGTCGCCGCCGTGGTCAACGCCTCGCCCAGCATCTCCGGCCGCTACCCCAACCTCGGCCCCGGCATACTGGCGCAGGCCGGCATCCTGCTGCTCGACGACGTCGGCAAGGAGGTGTTCGCCGGCCTCAAGGAGGGCACCAAGGTCCGGGTCGACGGCGAGAGCCTCTTCGCCGGCAGCAAGCTGATCGCCTCGGGCAGTGAGCAGACCGACGCGAGCATCGCCGCGGCGATGGTGGAGGCCAAGGCGGGGTTGTCGACGCAGCTCGAGGCCTTCGCCGCCAACACGATGGAGTACATGAAGCGCGAACGCGCGCTGCTGCTCGACGGCGTGGGTGTCCCCGAGATCACCACGGCCATCGAGGGCCGACACGTGCTCATCGTGGTCCGTGGCTACGACTACAAGGAAGACCTCGTCGCGCTGCGCCCGTACATCCGCGAGTACCGGCCGGTGCTCATCGGGGTGGACGGCGGCGCCGATGCGCTGCGCGAGGCGGGGCACAAGCCGCACGTGATCATCGGCGACATGGACTCGGTCAGCGACGACGTGCTGCGCTGCGGCGCCGAGGTGATCGTCCATGCGTACGCCGACGGCCGCGCGCCCGGGCTGGCCCGGGTGCAGGACCTCGGGGTCACGGCGGTGACCTTCCCGGCCGCCGGCACCAGCGAGGACATCGCGATGCTGCTCGCCGACGAGAAGGGCGCGACGCTCATCGTCGCGGTGGGCACCCACGCCACCCTGGTTGAGTTTCTTGACAAGGGCCGGGCCGGGATGGCCTCGACCTTCCTGACCCGGCTGCGGCTGGGCGGCAAGCTGGTCGACGCGAAGGGGGTGAGCCGGCTCTACAGCCCGCGCATCTCCAATGCCGCCCTGGTCCTGCTCGTCCTGGCCGCGCTGGTCGCGATCATCGCGGCGCTGGCGATCTCGACGGCCGGGCAGACCTACCTGCAGGTGCTGCAGGACGCCTGGGAGAGCTTCCTGTTCTGGCTGCGGGACATCTTCTCGTGATCAGCTTTCGGTATCACCTCGTCTCGCTCATCTCGGTGTTCCTGGCGATCGCGCTGGGGATCATCATCGGCACGAGCGCCCTCAACGGCCGGGTCCTGGACAATTTGAACGGTCAGGTGGACAACCTGACCAAGGACAAGCGCGAGCTGGAGACCCGCAGCGAGGTGCTGCAGGGCCAGCTCAACCAGGGCGATGCCTTCGGCGAGGCGGTCGCACCGGTCCTCGTCGCCGACCGCCTTCCCGGTGCCTCGGTCCTGATCGTGCTGGCCGCCGCCGACATCGATCCCGACGTCGTCGACCAGACGGTGGCACTGGCCGAGGCGGCCGGTGCCACGGTGGCCGGCACGCTGCAGCTGGAGCCGGAGTTCAGCGACCCGCAGGTGGCGCAGGACCTGCAGAACTACGTCACCGACAGCGAGGGCCTACCTCCGGGCATCCAGCTCCCCAACACCGACGACGGCGCCGTACTGGTGGCGGCCCTGCTCGGCAGCGTGCTCATGCGACCGGCAGGTGCCACCGAGCCTGGTGATCCGACGGCCGCGACGACGGTGCTGTCGGGACTGTCCACGCTCGGCGTCCTCAGTCAGGACAGCGCCGAGGTGACGGTGGCCGACTACGCGATCGTGCTGACCGCGGGGGCGCTGGACGGGGACGAGGCCGCGGCGCGCAACTCCGCGCTGGCCGCGCTCGCCTCCGGGCTGGACGCCGCCGGCTCTGGGAGCGTCGTGGCCGGCGACGCGGTCGCCGCCGGGGAGACCGGTCTGGTGGGTGCGATCCGGGCCGACGCCACACTGGCCACCGCGGTCTCGACCGTCGACAACGTCAACGTGGCGGCCGGGCGGGTCAGCGCCATGCTCGCCCTGGCCGCGGAGGGCCAGGGCACCTCGGGCAAGTACGGCACCGGTGAGGACACCCAGCCGGTCCCGCCGCTCGACTCTTGATCTCCCCGGCCCGGCAGCTCGCCCTGGCCGCGGCCGGAGCGGCGCTGGCCGGCGGCTCGCTGCGGCTCCTGCAGCGACGGCCCCCGGGGGGACGTGACCGCTGGCAGCGCCGCAACCACCGCGGCGAGCCGGTCAGCCTGCTCGCCGGTCCCGCCGCCGGGCTTGCCGTGACCGTGACCCTGGCCGCGGCCACCCGCCCGCCGCTGCGGGACGCCGCCGTCCTCGCCACGGCGGTGACCTCGGCCGTCGGCGTGTACGACGATCTGGCCGGCGGCCGGCACGTCGACAAGGGGTTCGCCGGGCACCTGGCGGCGCTGCGCCGCGGTCGGGTCAGCACCGGGCTGGTCAAGCTCGCCGTCGTCGGGCTGGCCGGCCTGGTCGCCGGCGCCCGGGTCGGCAGCGGCCCCGCGGACCGGCTGGTGGCCGGTGGTGTCGTCGCCGGTACGGCGAACCTGGTCAACCTGCTCGACCTGCGACCCGGGCGGGCGATCAAGGCGGTGGCGCTGGCCGGGCTCCCGCTGCTCGCCGGCCCGCACGGCGCCGTGCTGGCCGGTCCACTGGGCGCGGCCGCCGCCCTGCTGCCACGGGACCTCGGCGAACGGGTGATGCTCGGCGACGGCGGTGCCAACCCACTCGGCGCCGTCCTCGGTCTGCGGCTGGCGCTGGCCGGTGGCCCGGGCTGGCGCCGCGGCGTACTCGCGGTGCTCGTGGCGCTGACCGCGGCCAGCGAGCGGGTCAGCTTCACCCGCGTCATCGAGGCCACGCCGGGGCTGCGCGAGCTCGACGCGCTCGGGCGCCGGCCCGCCGGCGGGTAGCGCGACCCCGGTGACTGCTTCCCGGCGGGCCGGGTCCGCCGTCCTGGGGATCGCGGGCGCGGCCGCACTGATCGCGGCACTGACGATCCTGGCCCGGATCACCGGCTTCGGCCGGATCGTGGTGTTCTCCCGCACCGTCGGCCAGACCTGCCTCGGTGACACCTACCAGACGGTCAACACCGTCCCCAACATCGTGTTCGAGATCGTGGCCGGCGGGGCGCTGGCGAGCCTGGTCATCCCGCTGCTGGCCGGCGCCATCACCGACGGGGACCGGGAGCGGGCCGCGCGGATCAGCTCGGCGCTGCTCACCTGGACCGTCGCCCTGCTCGTCCCGGTGGCGCTGGCCGTCGCCGTCTTCGCCGGGCCGATCGCCGAGCTGCTCCTCGGGGCCAAGGCCTGCACGGGCGCGGTCGACGTGGGCGCGTCGATGCTGCGGGTCTTCGCCCCTCAGGTGGTGTTCTACGGCGTGGGCATCGTGCTCACCGGCGTGCTGCAGGCGCACCGCCGTTTCGGTGGTGCCGCGGTCGCCCCGCTGCTGTCCAGCCTGGTGGTCATCACCGCCTACCTGCTCTTCGCGGTGCGCACCCGCAGCGGCACCGACGTCGGGAACCTCGGGCTGGAGGGGGAGCTGATCCTGTCGGCCGGCACCACGATCGGGGTGGCCGTGCTGGCGCTGAGCCTGCTGGTGCCGCTGTCCCGGCTGGGGTTGCGGCTGCGGCCCACGCTCCGGTTCCCGGTCGGCGTCGCCGGCCGCGCCAGGCGGCTCGCCGCAGCCGGGATCGTCGCGCTCGTCGCGCAGCAGATCGCCGTCGCGGTCGCGCTGCTGCTCGGCAACGGCGCCGGCGTACCGGCCGGTGCGGTCACGATCTTCATCTACGCCCAGACGATCTACCTGTTGCCGTGGGCGGTGCTCGCGGTGCCGATCGCCACCTCGGTCTTCCCGCGGCTGGCCGACCGGTGGGAGGCCGCCGACCTGCCGTCGTACGCCCGGATCCTGTCGGCGGCGACCAGGGCCGTCGTGCTCACCGCGCTGTTCGCGGCCGCCGTGCTGGTGGCGGCCGCGGAGCCGGTGGCCAGGCTGATCGTGGAGTCCGCACCCGGGCGACCGAGCGTGGCCGAACTGGCCGGCGGGGTCGCGGCGTTCGCGCCGGGACTGGTGGGCTACGGCCTGTTCGCCCTGCTCTCGCGGGCGCTGTACGCCCGGGGTGAGGCCCGTTCGACGGCACTGGCCTGCGTCGCCGGTTGGCTCGCGGTCGTCGCCGCCGACCTGGTGCTCGCGGTGCGGTTCGCGCCGGAGCAGCGGGTGGTCGTGCTGGCGGCGGGCAACAGCATCGGGATGACGCTGCTCGGCCTGGCGCTGCTCGCCGTCGTCGCCCGACGGGCCGGGCGCCCCGCGCTGGGCGGCGTGGGCAGCGCGGTTGCCGGCGGCCTGGCCTGCGCGGTGACGGCGGGGGTGGCCGGGCGGCTGCTCGCCGATCGGCTCGACGGGCCCGGGCTCCTGGCCATCCTGGTGTCCAGCGCCCTGGTGGCGCTGTGCGTCGTCGTCGTCTTCGGGGCCATGATGTTGGTGGTGGCCCGGGCCGAGTTGCGGGCCGTGTCGTCGTTCTTCAGCCGCGGCCGGACGGGTGCCGCGACCACCGTGAAGGAGCCGAGGTGACCGGGCAGCTGGCTGGGCGGCGGATCGCGCTGGTCCTGGCGACGAGCACCGGTGGGGTCGGGGCCCACGTGCGTTCGCTCATCGCGCCGCTGATCGTGGCCGGTGCCGAGGTCAGCGTCTTCGGCCCGGCTGCCACCGAGCAGCTGTTCGGCTTCACCGCCGAGGGCGCACGCTTCGCTCCTGTGGAGATCGCCACCGGCCCACGACCGTTCGCCGATGCCGTGGCCACGGTGCGGTTGCGCCGGCTGACCCGCAACAGCGAGGTGGTGCACGCCCACGGCCTGCGGGCCGGTCTGGTCTCGGTGGCCGCGCAGATGGGCTGCGCCCGGCCGGTGGTCGTGACGCTGCACAATGCCCTGCTCGCGTCGCCCGGGATGAGCAAGCGGGTCCTGGACGCGATCGAGCGGCAGATCTGCCGCCGGGCGGACCTCGTCCTCGGCGTGTCCGGTGACCTCGTGACCATGGCCCGGCAGGCCGGGGCGCGCGACGTGCGCTTCGCGCCGGTTGCCGCGCCAGCGCTGGACCGCCCGACCCGGGGTGCAGACGAGGTGCGGGCCGAACTGGGCAGCACCGGTCGGCCGCTGATCCTGGTGATCGGCCGGCTGCACGAGCAGAAGGGCCTCGACGTACTGCTCCCCGCCGCGGTGGTGTGGGGCCGGCGGGAGCCCAGGCCGCTGGTGGTCATCGCCGGCGACGGTCCGCTGGAGGCAGCTCTTCGTCGGCAGATCGCCGCGCTCGACGCTCCCGTGCGACTGCTGGGCCGACGGGGCGACGTCGCCGACCTGCTGCAGGCTGCCGATGTCGTCGTCCTGCCGTCCCTGTGGGAGGCCCGGTCGCTGGTGGCCCAGGAGGCTATGCGGGCGGGGCGTCCGCTGGTCACCACTGCCGTCGGCGGATTGCCTGAACTTGTCGGCGACGCCGCGCTGCTGGTTCCACCGGGTGACTCCGTCGCCCTTGCCGACGCGGTGCAGAGACTCCTCGACGATCCCGCGCTGGCGCGGTCGTTGGCGGCGGCTGCTGCCGACCGGGCCAGGCGCTGGCCGAGCGAGCAGGACATGACAGCGCAGCTCTTCGCGGTCTATGCCGCACTGATGGGCCGGGCCTGATGCGTCGACCCGTCGCCGTGCTGCTGCTGGCCGCCGCCGCCGCCCTGTTCACCCCGCCGACGGCGAGCGCCGAGCCGCCGGCTCAGGACCATGTGGTGATCGTCGGTATCCCTGGTCTGGTCTGGTCCGACGTCACCGAGGCCGGTACGCCGCAGCTGTGGTCCGCGGCCGGGGACGGCAGCATCGGCGCGATGACCGTGCGCGCGGCCCGCTCGACGACCTGCGTGCTCGACGGATGGGTGACCCTCGGAGCCGGCAACCGGGCCCGCTTCATCGCGCCGCCGATCCCGCTGGACGTGCAACCGGCGCCGATGCCCGACCCGGCCCTGTCGCCGGTTCCGGCCGACGACCTGCGCGGCTGTCTCCCGCAGGAAACCGGCATCAACCTGAGCGCCGTCGTCGCGGCCCTGGACGCCTCACCCGGGGTCGCCGACGACAACAGCTTCGGCGCCCAGCCCGGGGCCCTCGGGGCGGCCGTCGAGTGCGCGACCGGCGTGGGGCGGGGTCCCGTGCTTGCCCTGCACCGCGAGGATGCCGACACCGAGCTCGTCGCCGCCCCGCCGACCACCGAGGCGGCCTGGGCCGAGGTGATCGAGCGGTGCCCGCTCACCGTGGTGTCGCTGCCGGAACTCGTCGCTCCCGTGGATCGCGCGGACGCCCTGGCGGCGCTGGACGCCCGGCTGGGGCTGCTGCGGGCGAGCCTGCCCGAACGCACCGAGCTGATGGTGCTCGGCATCTCCGAGACCGGGCTGAACAGCAGCGCGCTGCACGTGGCCGTCGAGCTGGGGCCCGGGGTCGAGGCCGGATTCCTCCGGTCGGCCAGCACCGGGCGCACGCCGTTCGTACAGCTCATCGACATCGCACCGACCGCCCTGGACCGGCTGGGCATCGCCCCGCCGGGAGCCATGAGCGGTCAGCCCCTGCTGCCCGGCCAGCCGCGGCCGGAGTCCCTCACCGAGGCGATCGCCCACCTGACCGACGTCGACCTCGCCGCCCGCACGCAGGGTCAGCACACGTCACGGTTCTTCCTGTGGCTCGTCGTCGGCTCGGTGCTGCTCTGTGCCGGCGGGCTGATCGGGCTGCTGCGCCGGCCGGGACCGGCCATCCGCGGGCTCGTCCGACTGGTCGCCCTCGCCGCAGCCACCTTGCCCGCAGCGACGTTCCTCGCCAACCTGGTCCCGTGGTGGCGGGCCGGCAGCCCGGGTACGGCGCTGGCCGCCGCCGTTCTGGTGCCGATGGCCGTGATCGTCGCGCTCGCCCTGGCCGGGCCGTGGGGGGAGCGCCCGCTCGGACCGGCCTGCGCCGTGGCCGTCGTGACCCTCGCGACGCTCGCCGCCGACGTCCTGGTGCTGGACTCGCGGCTGCAGCTGTCCAGCCTGCTCGGCTACAACCCGATCGTCGCCGGGC
>JAABUR0100010287.1_pt1 | contig 10302 bp, 13 predicted proteins | sample 5560091 | NCBI WGS metagenome assembly JAABUR01 (sample SAMN10711879, study PRJNA513375) | rock metagenome | isolation source: Antarctica rocks | place: Antarctica: Victoria Land, University Valley sud
GGGCTGCAGTGGAGGTCGTGGGTAGGTGAACGGAAGAAGGAAATCTGAACTCACGCTTTCCAAAATCAGGTCCCTGATTGTTGATATTCCCGCCCCGATTACGAATAAGCTCGCGCATGAGCTCGTCATTGCTATTCTTGCTTCCTAAAGTTGCACCGCTTATTCCATGGCTACCGCCCATTGCGCTGGCGAATCCATGGCCTTGACCAAACATGCCGCCACCGCTGATAGGTGGTGTGCCGCTCGATTTAAGCCCCGGTGGAGGACCGTGGACACCGCTATAGAAGTGGCTACTTTGTAAACTCGATTGCGGCATAGGCTGGTTCTGGAAATGCTTGCCCTGGTTTGCGGGCATCATGGCAGCTTGCTGCGCCATGAGCTGGGCATTGGCAGCTGGTTTAGCAACCGTAGAAGCTGAGGCCGAGTCATTGGCGAAATTGTAGCGAGAGGCTTGTCTGGCGTGCCCAGGGAGCCCAGGTATCTGAGCGAGATTCAAATTTTGTGACTGGAATGGGTTTGACTGCTGGTGGTGGTGAAGACTATTGTTGCCGCTATAGCTTGATTGATATTGACCGTTGACCGGACTTTGGTGATTGCTATTCGATCTAAGAAAGGATAATTGCTGCTGCTGTTGAGTTGTAAGGCTGCGACCGTTGAAAGATAATGCCGATGAACTATTGCCGAGGAAGGTTGAGCCGCCGAGGCTAGGGTTGGTCGAGGATACAGTAGGATAGGGTGGGCGAATGGCGTTTCGATGATCTGTATTGATTTGTACAGAACTTTCACTGGGGTCATCTCGAGTTTCTGGCTCTCCCCCAAGCTGTAAACTCCCACTAGCAGGATTGTCATCTTCTTCAGCAGCAGCTACTGCCCCTAATACATTTTGTTCTTCCTCTTCTTGCTTGAGCCGCTCTTGCTCTCGTTCTTGTTCTAGCCGATAACGCACAAGTCCACCGTTAGCGTCAAATAACGGCGGATAAGCATCGATTTCTCGGAGAACATCGTCAGTATACAATGCTCGATCGAAAGTGAACTTAAATGAGGACTCTAGGACCGTCTTCATTGCGCGATCCAGAGGATGAGCTTTTGAGAATAGCCGATCCATCAGCGTCGGCTGTGGCTGGGAGTCTGTACTTGGTTGTGGTTCTTGCTTTTGGGCCTGAAGGCTAGATGTTTCGTTTTCCGCAACCCGCAATGGCAGGTTTGCATCCGTAAGCACTGGACTAGGCGCCGAGACACTCGCCGGTTTGCTTGACCTCCGGCTATCAGTTTGCGCATTCTTCGCAGCCCAGCTCGCTGACGAGGGAAGTGCAGAACCGTCACCACTATCGCTCCTGCTCATTGGTTCGTCTCGGTCTGCTTGGCGTATCGTAGACTGCACAGCTGCCGTCACATTTTGTGGTGCATGCTGAGGAGGAGGCTGGGGTTGTGGAGGTTGTTTAATAGACCTTGATGAAGTTGAAGGAGACGAGGATGATGGCGCTGGTCGCTGAGTGGATACTGCATTAATTGAGGAGAGATCTTGGCGACTAAAGCTGTCAAGGTCCTCTCCTGTCTCGTGTAAAAACATGCAGCCTCGGTTGTTGCATGGCTCGTTGCGTAGATACGCAGAACAATACTTAGTAGTCCCGTATTGAGCTCTGAAGCGGCACGGTAAGCTCAAATACAGACGACTACTGGATAGTGTACTTACCTGAGTACCCGATCTCCGTTTTGTGAACCATCTACAGCAGCGATACAGCTTGCGGCGTCTTCTTTTTGCGCGAATGTGACGTATACACCTATCGAGTTGTTCCCATTTGTGCCTTCCTTTGCTTTACTGACAACTATCTTGATGATTTTCCCATACTGTCCGAAATATTGGTCGCCGCGTAACGTCTGCAATAGATCTTCTTCTCGGCTTTTGGGGCTAAGGCCAACGACGTATACTAAGTTTTTCTGGACAACGCGAAGGCCGGCAAGATGCTTGCGATTGAGGTTCTCTACTTGTCTTCGCTCGGTTTCCTTCTGCCGGACAAGAGCCTTTTTCCTAGCTTGTAGAGCATAATCTGCTTTTTGCCTGCTAAACTTTAGCGGTGACCTGCTGCTGTTCGGTTGAAGCACTGAACTTACTCCTCGGGGCTAACAACTTTCCACTCTATGCTTTGGTCATCGTAAGGTCTCCGACACGCCGGACACAGGCCATTCATATTGTTCTTGATGTTGTTGTAGCAAAATTGACAGACCTGTAGGGATAACGGATTAGCATAGCTACCTCCTAGCAGCCAAGAGACCAAATGGTCATGCTGCTTGAGGTTTGATCAAGAGGGGGTATACTTGATAACCACATGGACAGGGTCTGAAGTTCTTGTCTGACAGGTCGAACTCCTCGACGCATAATGGGCTAATGTTTTGTTGGTTAGTTAGATACTTGGTAGGATACATGAAGCCATCGAGGTGTTGCTAGGCTCACCATGCGTCGTCCGAATCGTCCATGAAGGTATCTACTTGAACGCGGGTCGCCATTTCGAGGGGCAGGTAGGAGGTGAAGGGCGCAAATGCCGCGGACGCAAGCAACGCAGAGGGGTGTTGTTACAGGTAGTTGTTAGCATAAGTCGTCTATGAGCAGACACTTAGACGGTCTTGATACACCGCGCTGTAAGTATTAAGTAATACCGGTGGTGGTTGATATGGATTGAAGAGACGAATGAGGATCACAAGGGTTGATGGCAGAGGTTTTTGAACGCGCTAGTGGTCGGCTACACATCCCTGCATGCTAATGATGCTTTGAGCTCAGCAATAATCACGACAATTTATCTTGTGGTGAAGACGCAGTCGAGGACTGTCATTGATGGCAATGCGATTGAGTGGTAGTCTTAAAGGGGCGTCAAGAGTGTGTGTCAACACCATAGTGCGCACCCCGGCAACACGTCACTTCGCCTGCACAGCCCTACTATCAAAGGATATAGCATCAGAAGAGGATATCCCAAACCTACGGCATGCACCACGGCCGCGTACGTCTTCCTAGAGCTTTTTCTGATATACACCAGAGCATGCTAATCATACATCGTAAAAGCGGGAGGAAAGCTCTATGCGCCCGTCATCAATCCCGCGGACAAATACCAGGAGAAATCCGCCAGCCTCCACACCTATGGTCAATACCTACTCTCATGTCTTCCGAAATTTATCCAGCAGTTCTCCGTATGGAAAGATGAGCTCACCATCTACACTCCGCCCGCGGGTGTTATACCGGTCATCTCATTCCTGAAATACCACACCGCAGCGGAATACACAATGGTGGCGGACATAACGGCAGTTGATTATCCTACAAGGAATAACCGCTTCGAAGTAGTCTACAACCTCCTTAGTGTCCGACATAACTCGAGGATCAGAGTGAAGACCTACGCAGATGAAGCTACCCCCGTACCGAGTATCACGAGTCTGTACGACGGGGCCAATTGGTATGAGAGGGAGATTTATGATTTGTTTGGAGTCTTCTTTGTCGGCCACCCAGACTTGCGAAGGATAATGACGGATTATGGATTTGATGGGCATCCGTTGAGGAAGGACTTCCCATTAACGGGATATACAGAGATTAGATATGATGAGGAGAAGAAAAGGATTGTGGTTGAACCATTGGAATTGACGCAGGCATTTCGGAACTTCGAAGGTGGAACAGCAGGTACGTTGGATCTCTACAATTTTTGATGAAAAGCTACACTATGCGTTTGATCCTAACTGATATTCAAAAACAGCGTGGGAGCAAGTTGGGCCCGGGAATGACAGAACACCAGATCAGGTAGGCAGTCATTAGGAACTCACAAGGCCATATTTCATCGTATTTAGCTAATTAAAGGTCTCTCCCGCAGTTCAAGTTACCCACACCAAAACCGGAGGAAAAGAAAGAGGAACCAAAAAAATAGCAGCTTACGTAGAGAGATTGATAAATGCTTTCCAACAAGAAAAGATATTCGTGTCCATTTATCCATTCAGCTAATTTCCGCAAGATGAAGGCATTGCCTGTAGCAGCGTTGTTACCAATGTGAGGTTTGTTGAACCGGAGTCGCAAATGAATCAGGCTGTCTAAGCAATACGCCATGCTCTTCCGTGAAGGCTTCTTCCAATCTGGATAAGAATACTGGTGTGATGTTCCCATACACTTGGATTGGACGTATACGTGAGAGTTGGCTGAGATGCATCAACACTCCTGAATCTTTCATTATCCCGAAGAAGCGACGCTCTGAATCCTTGAAACTGTGCTATTGTAAGATGTTGGGTGTCATTCCCGCACGCAGTGATCGAAAGGGTAGAGCCGGCGATTACTTACAAAAGATCACCAAAAATCAGGATGATCCTCTTGCCTTTTTGGTCGCCCGTCTGCCTCAGGAGTTTGAGAGTACAATGCAGCATTGCGGCTACTTCATACATAATACTTTCAATGGCCATTTCCGTATTATCACTGCGGGGCAGCCATGCAAGTGATATTTCAATCTCCGCCATAACAGCAAGCACACATGGTTGGGTGTACCGAAGGCTTGGGTGTCTATAGGCCTGTAGATTGCCGTGATGCCTTTCTTCGCGAGAATTGTGGTGACTTGAATGCGGCAATGGCAAGAAAGGGTGTTCAGAATACGCGTGCATAGGAGGGGGGTCTTTGAAGAAGACTCGGCGGCATGATGCTCGTGTAAGGAAGTGACATTCATTGATCACAATCCCTCTAGCGTTGCTGTAAAAAGCGGTGGATGCTTCCTGGTATATCTGACGATTGGCGAACAACAGTCCTGTGCTGACAGCGGATTGGAAACGGCGCACGTAGACATAGACAGGATATTTTGGTATCATCAAGTAGCTGTAGATCATGTTTCGAATCTCGGCTGGTAGTTCGAGGAAAGGGAAAACTTGAGGCTGAGTCTTTATTGGCTCGATTGGTACCATCTTGGCCGGCGGATGTCCATCGTTGCTAATTAAAGAGATCCCTTGTCCACCGGCGTTTCTGCCGTACATCGAGCGAAAAGAGAAACTTTGAGTATGGCAGGACTGGACTCTGTATAGGCGGCAGAGTCCCTGTTCGGCGACTTGGTGTACGATTGACTTGGAAGTTCGATCGTATGCACAATTTTTGGGACAGGTCTTACTTTCCAGAAGAAAAGGGGCGAAACCCAGGCTGGTGGATCTCAAAGCTTCATGTGTGATCTAAAGGTATGTGGAAATTGTATTCACTATTCAGCAGAAATGTCATGCAGTACATTTAAAGGTGCGGAGAGGTAAAGTTAATGCTAGGTAGCTAGGATTCGCTAGGCGTAGTCGGAGCTTCGATTTAAAGAAGGGCCTGCCAAATAGCCTATGTCCCAGCTTCTTGCAATATAATATTTTCACAGCAGTGGACGATCACGTCTGGATTGAACATTTTAAGACTGCTCAGAAAACCATTAACGCCCCTCAGCGTGCCTTTTCGGCATTTTCGGCATTTTCGGCCTTCTCTTCGAAAACCAACTCATCCCTAGCCCAAATGCAGGCCACTGCATGCCCAACAGGTCCTAGAAGAGCAACTTGGGCTAGGAAGTAAAAGAACAATACCATCCAGCCATCCGATCTTTCCCTAATTCTGTATGTGTTTATGTATAGCGCAGAAGCCCAAATGGAAAGCGCTGTGGAGCCTACGATTAAATCGTACCGTAGCAACAGGAAAGCCCCGTCTCCCAAGGATGGCATTTTTGTTGACGCTGTTATGGATTGCGGGAGGAAGACATTGCAGGGATTAAAAATTCCAACAAAATCGGATGCGAAAAGGCCAGGGAAAAACTTGGAAGTCGCTATTAGGGTCATCGTAGAGATATGGGTTATCCCAGCGGTGGACAAAAGAAATATGTACACTACTCTCATTGTGCTAATCCACTGTGCATTTTGTCCTTTCTTGACCGGCGAAGGTTTGCATGCTGTCACACCCAGACTCGACATCACCAATGATGTGATTTGTTGCATCAACTCGACCCAGATTGGGAAAAATTGCCACATCGCTATAAAGATCTGTTTCCGATTAAAGGTGAGAACAGATGGAGCAGGAAGCACCATCAATATCGTAGGCAAAACCAAGCCGATCGTAAGGGAGAAAGGTATGCTTGCAAGCTTATGGAGAGCAACGTAGAACTCGATAGGTTTGTGAGACAGAACTGTAGGTGATGTGGAAAGATGTATGATCAGATAAACGGGCATAATAACACCAAAAGCGAGATTTTGCCCAACAATTCCCTATATCGTAAGACTGTTTTATATTAGGACCGATAGTCAAAGAGAAGTACCTGCTGAAGGCGTAGCGACTGCTTCACCTGTTGCCGTACCTTAATGCCTCGATGAGAAAGAGGCCCCAGCCTGCAATGACCTGGCCAGCAAATTGGAAGCACAACAAAGCTGAGTTGGGACGTGAGCCATCAGCTTGTGTCTAGAAGTATAACGTGAGAACTATCAATTGGTGATCCAACGCAGCAATTCCAGTGAATGAGGCTCTGAGAGGCTCCTTGGTCCCTGGAAGTAGTTGAGGTCCATTTTCGAGGATACGTGCCAAATGATCGCTGGCGCCATTGTTGAAGAAAATGTACCATATCGTATATATGCCCATCACAATAAGCGCAAGTACACATGACTTGACAGCATTAATCAATGGACTCATAATGGAAACAGTGTTGGTCAATACGAGTGTACAGTAGTTGGAAATTGAGGTTTATACATGTCGAACCTAATTCTCAACACAATAATACTTCAGGAGCAGCAAAGTAGTAATATAGGAATGGAAAAGGAAGATGGGAAAAGCTTCGCCGGCGAGGTTGTACTACTAGACGAAGAGCCCTATGGCTTCGACTTCGGCAAAAGTTACCCCCATGCACCAATCCAAGCTAGTTGATCAATGTGTTATGTAACCCTTTCATTGACTTCTTACAAGATCTCCAAATTCAGTCTGTGATACTTTTGTGACGAACGCTGTGTATATTGGTATGCCAAAGCGCAAATTTGAAGAACATAACGCGGCGGAGGGTAAGCCCAATGGCGTCTCGAATGGGGCGCTCCGCATGCAACGTGAACGCCTCGATGCCATCCTTGAGCAGGCCAAGAAGACTTTATCCAGAGCACTCAAGGTAGCTAGAGGCTTTGAGCGTCAAAAACTGGGTAGACGGCAAAAGGTCGCAAAGGAACAGAAAGATGATGCAGAGACCGTACGGTTGATAGCAGAAGTGACTGCTCTTAAAGTCTGTTGCTCCAAGAGATTACTTGTGTATGCTCATACTTATCTTGTAGGCTTTCGACCTAGCCTCTCTTGCCGAGCTACAGCTTTACAAAATATTGTCAAAGACTAAGCGCATTGCTTCTGCTCCAGCTTTTCCACAATACATTACGGCAAAGGTTCAAGCTTCACTCCGGCCGCAAGATGCCGCCCACGCGAACGTTCAAGCAAGGATTTTCAATTCAAACCCGGTTAAGACGGCAATGAACGAGATAATCAATAAAGTACGAGCAGTGTTAGCTATCGAAGACACGCAACCATTACGAAAGAAGCGGATGAGGGCAGCGGACTATTGCTCCGACCAGAGCGCCGGGAACGAGCAGTCGAGGGAGAAACCAAAATCTACAGGCCCTCAAGTTGAGAATGACCTGGAAGGATCTGACTGGCATGGATGTTCTACAGCTGAAAGCGTGCAGGATGACGATCATAATACCGACAGTGATGATGAGATTGTCGATTATGGGATGAATAATTCTCGATTAGCCGCATCTGCTGACGGAGAAACCGAGATTGAGGAGTCTCAAGAAGCGGTACCACAGCAGGAGGAAAAAGTAGGGCTCAAAGAACCAGGACGTGGTTCTCCAACTGGTACTAACAAGCTAAAATATAACCTATCTGAAGACCTCTTACTTTCCCCTGAACCGGAAAATTCCTCTTCTTCACCTTCGCCCCCGTCCCTCACTCAAAAGGCCCCCGCAAGGAGCTTCTCGAAACCCAAAGCCACCACCTTCATTCCATCTCTTACAGTTGGTGGGTACTGGTCTGGCTCCGACTCTACTGCCTCAGACCTCGATACTGGAGACACTAAAACCAGGAAGAACCGCAGAGGCCAGCAAGAGCGTCGAGCTATCTGGGAGAAGAAATATGGCCGCAACGCCAATCATGTGAAAAAACAGAGCCAAAGTCAGAACCGAGACGAAGGATGGGATCCACGTCGCGGCGCGCGAAGCAGTGATGATACTCGAGGGAAGCGAGGCAGGGGCAGAGGAAGAGGCGGAACGCATACGAAATTCCGGGCTGGTGAAGGAGGCAGCTTAGGGGCTACAGGAGCGAATAGCGACCCTGTGCTGGCAAAGAAAGTCAAGGCTGTTGAGCAGCCTCTGCATCCGTCTTGGGTGGCAGCGAAAAAGAGGAAGGATGAGAATAGGACTGTGGCTTTTGCAGGGAAGAAGGTTGTTTTTGACTAAACATGACTGAAGGCAGAGTCTCAAAGAGAACTACGACTGGAGGCAAAGGTGACTGACTTATTGCATTCTCATCAACCAGGAGAGTAGTCCTTTTAAGTAATGCATCAACGACACAGACATCAGATATAGCTAGTAGAGGGGGGCAGTTATGTTGAAAACTATAGTACTTCACCAATATATTAGATAATTTGACAACGGACGAGGGTCGATATTATGATAGGGTTGGGTACCCTTATCGCCATCATGATCGCCGGGAATTGCGCCTTACCCATCATCTACCTTATCTAGATATAAGATCAGGCAACTCTGGACGACTGAAGCGATCATGTCCAACCAGCAAAGCATGTGGGTAACGGAGTTGATAGAAAGGAGAAAGGGGGCTTCCATATAGAGCAGCAGAGCGGCGACTCCAAATGATCTTATGGGGTGAGCAACTTGATACCGAGGTCTTACAAGCTCTCGCGCTTCACGCTTTGTCCGCTAGTTGCATCGGACAAGGCTTCCCGCATGGCTTTTGGTCTTGCCCCAATCAATTTCAATAATTGGCTTCTCATCTTCTGACAGCTATCAAAAATGGGCGAAGGAACACTGAGGGGCAAGGTATCAATGCTATCGAGGACCGACTTTACGCTCACAGCTTCCGAACATCAACTGGGAACAACCATAGAATATGGAAGAAATTAAGGAGAAACAATAATGGACCACGGAGCAACGAAATCCAGTCAAGCATAGCGCAGGATATCTGCCTAATTAGAGTGTCCCGCCTCTTTAGGGTTAATAAAGTGGGGGTCGAATCCACCATGTACAAGTACTTCACGGACCACCCCTTTCGACTCCATCTCTAACGAAGGTCACATCTTTTCGGCTTTCCTTAGCGACGTCCTGCCCTCTGCCGTCACCATGAAGTTCTCAATGCTCAGCACAGAGAAGACCGTGGGCGCAGAAACACCTCAATATGATGAAGCAACTCTCGGCGGAGTTCCCACGAACCCTGAGAAAAGTCGTTGGGAGCGTAGTTGGCCCACGATTGCATGTGGCGCTGGTCTGTTCTCTGACGGCTACTTGAACGGGTAAGTTGTAATAGTACCAGCATCGTTAACATGGATTCTGTCGCTAATAGTGAACCATTTAGGGTTATTGGGCAAGTCAACACCATTCTTAAGAAGTTATACAAGACGCAATACACGTCTTCCTCTGCACAACAGAACGTCACTTCGATCGCCTTCGTGGGCACTGTGGTGGGACAATTGTTCTTTGGGTGGATGAGCGACCACTACTCTCGAAAATGGGCCTTGATGGCGTCGACGTGCATTTTGATTCTCTTCGCCGCCCTCTCGGCCGGCTCATATGGCTATCACGGGAGCATTACGGGTCTTTTCCAAGCGCTTACTGCTTACCGGTTCTTGCTTGGAATAGGTATAGGGTCAGTAATTCCTACGCAAGGAATGAGTGGCGATAGCTAACAAGGAAATAGTGGGGAGTATCCAGCTGGTAGCGTGGCTTGCGCAGAAAGCACAGGCGAGCTCAAAGCTGGACACCGGAATAGATGGTTCATCATGTTCACCAATGTCCAGATCGATATCGGATTTGTAATGGCAAGCTTCGTCCCCATGATCCTCGTACTGATATTCTCCGAACATCATCTGCGCGCAGCATGGAGAGTAGCCCTTGGTTTAGGAGTTATCCCTCCTCTAAGCCTGTTCTACCTACGATTGAAGCTTAGGGAGCCTGAAGAGTTCAATCGTGAGACTATGAAGGATACCCGTACGCCATGGCTACTTGTCATCAAGTAAGGATATCATCCTCCCCTGACAACGAAAAGCTGACAACGCCAGATACTACTGGTTCCGTCTACTGATT
>JAABUR0100010288.1_pt1 | contig 10302 bp, 11 predicted proteins | sample 5560091 | NCBI WGS metagenome assembly JAABUR01 (sample SAMN10711879, study PRJNA513375) | rock metagenome | isolation source: Antarctica rocks | place: Antarctica: Victoria Land, University Valley sud
ACAAGAAAAAGAGCTTATTCGCTATATCAACAAGCTTATCGAGCGTGATATATCTTCTTTCAATGTCATGATTCGCGTTTTTGCGTATAATATATCTGAAAAACAGTCAGGCAAAAACTGATCTTATAAGTTCGTTCAACGTTATTCAGATATACTGCAGTCAAAGTTTCTACAAGACGCTGATCTAAAGCAAAAGAAAGTCGATAATGCATATCAATATCAGCTTTATTTTGACCTTGTAAATGTCTTCATTACGTTTAGTTTTATACTAATATAAGAGTAGGTAAAGCAAAAAATCGAAGAATATGAGATTCTTTCTTCAAACATATACAATATGAACGAAAAGAACTTTCTACTTGAACTTCTTCAAAAGACTTGAAGAGTCTTTAGTTTAAAGCATCTTGACAGTGACAAATTGCTGAGTGCTGATCAAGATGACAATAGAGAATGAATTATCTTGATTGCAATCATTTGCATGAATATGACTCATATACTCTCTTCAATCATTTATCAGACAATATATTCAGAACAGCTGACTTACTGAATATGATCTCAAAGAGCAATTCTGCTTCTTTGCTTTCTTCGCTACTGACTGAACTAACGATGAATTGATTTACTCTTGACTCACTATCGTATTTGATCGAAATACGAGATCAAAAGTCAGAAATTCACGCGATTATCATCTTTTATTCGTTGATGAGCATGACAGTCATATCAACATGAAGTTTCTTGACTGATGTGAGCAGAACAAGATGCTCATGACTTTATATTCTTCTCATTCTACGCATCGTCTTCAATCTCTGAATGTCAGCTTATTCAATTCTTTGATCAATTACTACTTGCAAAATCTGAACGACTGAATCTTTAAGAGTCAAGAACTTTCTTGAATATCAAAAAGAGACTTCTTTGATCTATTTTGACCTGCATATCAAGCTGCTTTCACGTCTGTCAACATCAAAAGTGAATGAAAAAAGACAGAATTGCTGTCTTTCAATTCATCACAGATCATAAAGCAGATTAAATCGAACGCTAAATCTGTTTCAAGTCATTCTTCTTCTTCAGCATTGTTCAAAGCTGATTGAAGAAAGATTCAACGATTAATGAAGTCAGTTGTAGAAGAAGCAATTAATTCGCAAGCTCGTAAGTTGAACAATATGATTGAAAAGCTTACTACAGATGTTGCTCTTCTGAAAGCAGAAAATGAAGATCTTCGATGAATAGTACGTATTGAGAGAAGTCACAGACGACGTGAAAAGTCTTTATTTGACGATTTAGAGATTAATGATGAGACAAAGAAGATGTTTTTTAGTTCTAATAAGATTCAAGCGACTCGTGATCGTTAAATTCAAAGAATCGAAGAGAAACAGCAAGCTGCTATTCAAAAGACGAAAGAAAAGAAACAAAGAAAGCTTAGAAAGCTAGAGAAACAGCGTTTAATAGCTGAAAGAAAGGTGAAACGAGAAAAAAAGAAAACGAAGCGAAAGAAGAAAGTGAAGCGAAAAAAGAAGCTACGAGCGAAGAAATTGAAGCAACGACGTCTAATTCAGAAGCAAAAGCTGAAGGCTAAAGAGTTTCAGAAAGGGCAAAAGAAGAAGTCTAAAGAGGTGAAAGTACAGCAATTCACTGATTTTGTTGCTATTGAGAAGGTGAAAAGAAGGTCAAGTCAAATCAGGTCTACGCGAGCTGAAAGACAATTCAAAGCTTCTAAGCGATTTGATGATTGATTCTTATAGCTTGAAAGCTTCATATAAATATCGACAACTCTCTATATTAATTGCAATTTGATTCTATGAATGATGGTTGAATAATAATAAAAAAAGTATGGGTTGCTAATCGGGTTTAGGGTGTGCACGGGACCGAAACGTGCATCGAGCCGGGAATACTCCTAGTCGAAAACTGCGTTGCTTTTCAGACTTGCTCGAGCAGTCAACGAACCTAGTTGGCTGGAGTATCACGTGAGTACCTACTTACAAAATGTTTCGTGCAAGGCCAGAGTAATTTCAAAAGCACGAAGTTGGTTCCAAATCCTAATTCAAATCCAAATTCAAAACCTATGAAAGCTAGGGAGCCCTTGCTGGGGAAATGGCGTTACATATTTAGGCAGCTGCTGGCCGCTGATGCTAACAATAATATCGGAATGAAACCAAGTAGAACATAGTTACGTTGAAGGCCACGCGTTTGATGGCTCCGCTGAAGATGTTCTATAAGGGCGTCTAATCCTTCTGCGCTCCAAAGGAAACGCTACAGAACCTTTCATGAACAATTGTCGAGACTAAAAGAATGTCAAAGTCGTGCGTTATCATCGGAGGTGAAGTCGCTGGGCCTGCGATAGCCTTGGCTTTGTCGAAGATTGGGATTTCCTGCTCTATTCATGAATTGAGAGATGAGCCGTCCAGTGTGGGTGGGGCGATCAATTTGACACCAAGTGCTTTACGAGTCCTGAAAGATCTTGGTGTTGCGGTCTTCGGGTGCACCGTCACATCCATCGAGTTCTGGTCACTCCACACCGCCGGAAAACTGGGAGAAATGCCCTTTCGAGGAACAGACGGACAGGCATTGCGTATGCTCAGGAAAGATCTTCAAAACTCACTCTTGGCCGCCGTCGAGAATGCTGGCATTACAACCAATTACGGTTCGAAGCTGGCCTCACTCCGGGACGATGTTACGAAAGATAAGATCACCGCCGAATTTGAAAATGGGGATTCAGTCCAAGCAGATTTTATCGTCGGATGTGATGGGATACATTCTGCTGTACGTTCGAAATACGTGGAACCTGCCAGAAAACCTATTTACACCGATACCGCGGGAACATATTCGGTTGTAAACTTGGAGTCCATCAAATCCGCTGTACATTTCCAGGATACGGCCTTGAATATGAGCCGCTACGGGTCTATTCTGACGAGTTTCATTGATCCTGCACGCACTCGGGTATATCTGGCTGCGGTCATGGAAACCAAGGCACAAGTGTCCGAAACCGGGAGAGCCCACGGTTCCGACCACACCGCTATCCTTGATGACCTTCACAGGCGATATGACAATTCTTCTATTCCCTGTATTCCACATCTAATTAATCAGTTGGAAGATCTGTTTTTGTACCCAATCTTCAAGTTGGGTCCGGCAGGGCAGTGGTCACGTGGGAAAGCAATGCTCATTGGTGACGCAGCACATGCAGTACATCAACTCGCCCTTATGATGGCCGCGGAGCTAACACATCTTTAGATGCCTCCCCAAGGCGAAGCCGCCGGCCTGGCACTAGAAGACGCGGTATTACTAGCACGAGTCTTTGAAGAGTATCCCAATAAAACCATACCAGAAATTTTCACCGTATATGAGAGAACGCGAAGGCCTCGCATCAATGCATTTTACAAGGCAGCAAATCGGCGCTGGGAGAACGTAAAGGATAAAGGATTGGCCAAGCAAAAGCTCTTCGAATGGATGTTTTGGGCTTTTTTGTGGGTCAAGGGCGAGGGGCATCAGCAGAACATGGCGTATGAGGTTCAAAAGGAAAAGTTGCGTGAGTAATGGAGAGCTCTTCCTTCAAACTAAGTCCGGACGTGGCCTATATATTTCTTGTTATTAGCTTTACGAAGCGTCTAGTTGCTGGACACGAGGTTATTCAACCGCCTGTTAATTCCATCAATGTTCCCTATGATCAAAGATGGAACCAAACTTAGTGCGACAATCTTGTACTAACAAATAGCCAACCGATATGTTATATTTCAAGAAATGGGTCTCAAGTCATGCATAGGTGCGGGAGGGTTTGTTTCTTTTTGGGCTATGTGTCACAGTAGCAAATTGCAGCTGAGAGACGGTGGTACATGGTGTGCCTTGACGAAAAGAAACAAAGCATTCCGCCTCTGCGTATGACTTATGACCCAATCTCTTACGATCTTCTTCATTGATCAACTTCGTACCACGGGTGGGTGTCGGGACGAAGATGTGAGCCAAGCCATGGCGCATTCGTTTCGGGAATTAGCCTTGGCGCTGATTGATGCCCTACAGTGCAATGTGGAAAATCCATCACAAACGCTTGACAAGATTCGAGCAAACATGGTCGAATACATTGTAGGATCTCTTGCTATCACGGCAGAAAGAAATCTCTCCCAACATTCAACGACGTCATCCCTACGATAGTAGCCCACTCGGCATAACGTTCTACGCGTTTGGGCGCCTGCATTGCTGGGGTTCTGTTTACAGTTCCTGCATTAGCTATCTGCACTACTAGGCATGTGGCTATTCAGGATGATTCTTACCTATCTACCACTCTGTTGATACGCCCAATAACGCACCATGTCGAACCGACAGACTCTTTGACGTAGGCGACAGATATTAGCAGAGCCATAGAATTTCATAGTGCCGGAGCGATCGATGGGTACAACGAAGAACCATAGGGATTGGCAGCTGCCAGAGCTCTTCAATAAAGGCATGTCTGAGCCAGAAGCGACATCTGAACTTCTATAGAGAAGTACGATGACGAAAGAATTTTCCTTTTGATTCAGATTCACACGCGTTAATATGCTATCACTTAGGCTAGTAGTAAAATCTCTGCCTTTTCCCGAATGTGGAAACCGTTTAGCTTTGGGGAAAATCACCATTGTTGAAAAGTGAAAGTATAAGTTCCAAAAAAAACCTGTGGTTAGTATTCTCAGCTCCGCACCCTATAGGGCTGGCGCAAGGGGGTTCAGAGTTTTCACCTCCTTCCTCCCTTCCTAGCTTCCTACTGTAGTTCAACCAATATACACACATGCATACGCTTCATCTGACCCTTATATACTAATAAATCTAGGGGCAGATTCTAGTACGAGATAGACATGGACTTTCTCAGAAATGACCGGAAGTTTGCAAATAAATATTCAACATGAACCGCTGTGCGGGATGAGAGGCAACAGACTGAAAATGACAGAACATTCCCAAGTGGTGTTCCTGCCAAAGCGGCGTACTTGTTGAGAAGTTTGCTAATCGTGGCCACTACTATGCGACGCGGGGCCCCCTAATGAATGTTCGCTTCCAAAGCAGGCTGAAGGAGATTAGTACAGACCCTTTGACAATGGTCCCTCGTCGATGATTTTGTAGGAAAGCAATGCGACCGCATAGGCTGAGCCCTTCTGGAGAGTTTGTACCTCACCGGTAAGCATCCTAAACGGTTCCAACAAGCAAGAAATCAAATGCTCCGGATGTCATCATTCCTTTCGAGAATCGATACCATCAATGTTGCTACGTCTGAGCGAGGCACAAGAGATTGTTGATAAGACCACGCGCTTCTGTTCTATTGTTTGAGATATTGCGATTGACCGCTGTCGGTACTACTCAGATGAAATAATTTCGGATTTTCTGTTGGTTTACGAATCGGCCAAGATGTGAACACACTTTGGAACAATCCTATTCAGGTATGTATAGCATATTTCAACACTCCCCCATGTTATGTATACCTTATTCTTCCGATTGCCATGGTGGTTTTTCAGATGTGTGATTAATTATGTCATAACATATTTCGACACTCCCCTTCGGTTGCCATGGTTGTTTTCCGGAAGTGTGATTAACCTTGTAACGTGCGCTGCCTCAAATGTGCGTTACCCCTCTGCGCGCGCAAGGGCGGGCCTTTTTGTCGCCCCACCTCACTGATAGTTTGCACGATGTCCTGGTCAGTACCATTACATTTAGAGAGAGCTTGAACTTGCTCGGATGCATTCAAATATCCCATCAATTGATTTCAATCCATTTCTTCGTGGCTCTGCCGATGATCGTCAGCGGATCGCCTTTGCAGTTGACAAAGCTCTAAGCTCCGCAGGCTTTCTTCAACTTCACAATCATGGTATCGAACAGCGCAAGGTTGATGCATGTTTTCAATGGGTGGGTTGAATCACTCACGCTGCTATACCGGCCGGCCGGTAGCTTTGATGCTGATATGATCGCGACGCCCAGAGCAAACGTCTTTTCGACCTCTCAGAGTCCGAGAAGGGGGCAATTCATTCATCAATTCGCTCACATAACCGCGGGGATTCCGGTATAGGAAACGAGAAGGTCCGCGGCCGAATATGCATGAAAGAGAATTTCGATTGTGGCAATCCAGAGGACGATGAGCACCCTAACAGCTGGCCGACCGAGGAGCTGTTACCAGGCTTCCGTCATTTCACGGAGGGTTTCTTTCAGGTACAAAGTCCCTCAAACGTACTAATTCCCTATTTCGAGGCCTGACAATTCTCATAACATAGGACTGCACTAAGCTTATACATCAACTGCTTGTGTGCTTATCCCTCGCGCTGAGCTTGTCCCCCGAAGAATCGCTTGGCCAATACCACGCCAGTTCCCTATTCAACATGAGTCTCATTCATTACCCTATCATATCTTCAACACTATATTCAGCCGGCGGACTGGCTCGTAATCCAGCGCACTCTGACTTTGGTACCTTGACGCTTCTCTTTCAGGACGAGGTTGGTGGTCTGGAAATAGCAGATACGAGCTTCACGAGTAGTGACACAAGTGCTGGGGTCGAAAGAAGCGGGAGCTTTGTACACATTGATCCGAAACCAGGGACGATTGTAGTCAACGTGGGATACTTGCTTATGAGGTGGAGTAACGGCCGCTGGAAGAACACGGTTCATAGAGTATCAGAGCCTCCTCATTGGAAGGAACAGGATCTGCAGGGTTCGAAATTGAGCGAGACTACTAGAAGTGGCCGGGGTAATGGGGATGTGATTCCCGAAAGGTACAGTATTGCTTGTTTTAGCGCTCCTGACCCTGCTACAACTGTTCAAGCTCTTCCGTGCTGCTGCAAAGATCAGGCATCGAGGTGGAAGCCTATCAATGCTGGCGAATATCTTTGTGGAAAGAGAATGGCTATGTACGCCGGACAATAATTTGTGTGTACAGTTAAGAAGTAATGCGGCCAAGAAACTGCGTATCTGCAAACTGTTGTTTCTCATTTCTAACAACTTCGAAGGAAGAGAACGACTATTAGGTGGCATATAGAGTTCATCATGGATGATTCGGGAAGGTCTATTAGGATTTTGTCAAGTCAGGTGTCCCTTGAACTAGTTTTCTACATTTTTACGTGGTCCTAGTTTGGAAGATGACGACTAACGTGTAGGTCTTTTCAAGAGCGTTTAGTGTGACAACATTATGTTTTGTAACGGACATTCAAGAAGACTTACATGAAAAGGCCTGCCCGGCCGCTCAACTCCGGGCTAAGCTTTCAAAGCATATTGCTTCAAATATTCGTAATGAGGAATATTGATATTTATGGTCTCCCGAATGACTCTGGCACCCTCATCCCCAAATCTACTCCTCCAGTCTTCATCTTCTTCGCTTTTAGTGTGTTGTGGTGACTTCTTGGTCGCATTACATGTTAGCTATTTGCCCGACCTGGAATGCCTGTCAATGTTCTTGACTCACAGAATCCCGAGCCTTCAACCCCGAACTCTCCAGCACATCCTCATGGAACCCTTTCCATTTTTGAGAAGATTTCCGAGCCAACTCTTGCTGTTCTTCCGTGTTCCAAGAAAGCATGTCGTCGTTGTATTCCAGGTTGGTAAGATGGCAGAATTTCTCAAGGGTACCGGATGTGTCATCTGGGAGGTCATCGGCGTCGAAAAGACATATTCCAGGCCCATCAGCTTCTTCAATGCCAAGGTGCTGTGCGCGCACATAGTCGAAAAGTCGGCGAAGCTCGTCCCGCCTCAGATGGCAGATATTCATCCCAGCCGGTCAAGGAACTGAGGGGAGGGACGGTACAGCGGTAAAGACTAGAGACGCTGCGCCGCGGATGGCGGATGCGGCAAGCGAATTGGAACTTTTGGAGGATGCGAGTGGGTAAAACGGTTGGGTTGTCGGGTTCCGTTGGAGACGCGTTCGGGGACAAGACGGAAGGAGCGAACGATGCTGCGTGACCGGGTGGGGCACGATGTGGAAGGCGAAGTCTTTGATAAAGACTCGTTTTCCCTGAGAATGAGATCGTCATATCTTTGCACTGATGAGGGGAAAGTGGCCTTGTTACCTCGGCCGCTTCGAGGATACGCTGCAGTACGGCCCCATATGTGCAATTCTCAAATCCTGATCCCGCACGGGCGTTTTTCTCGTTCTCAGATCTTTGGGAACGTGTTTCGAGGCCCCAGTAAAAGACATCGCCGAACGGTTCATGAAGGCAGATTAATATGTCTTGACATGTCGTGAAAACCTTTCATACAAGTGGTCATCAATACCGTCAAAAGGCGAGGTAAAACGAACTTGAATAGAAAAAAGTAAAACAGTTGAAATATGAGAAATGGAACTAACCCTTTCGACGGCTGTAGAAAGAGCCCTAAGATGACTCATGAGAAAAACAGGTTTATGCGACATGATACGAAGTTGCAGGTGAGGTATTTTGAAGTAAGAGAAAACTGCAAAGTCTACAAAGTGCTTTAAGAGAGAGAGAAGCACACGATCGGATGAACCTCAGACGACGGTGAAGTTCGGTCGAAGAAACAAGCCTGAGAGGTGATGTGGGGTTATCTCAATGATCCGACTTCATGTACACCCCCCGCTATACATGTGTTGAAGCAATAGGAGCTGCAATAGGAGCTGCAGTAGGAGCAATAGTAGGAGCAGGAGGAGTAGTCGTCCAATAAGGAACATACCTTAGTTGTTGCAGTGCCATTACACTGCCCGCTAGCCTGGTTGGGGCTAGCGCCAATTGCGGCAGAAAACCTAGATAGCTTCCTTCTGTAGAATACACACCTTTAGACAACTATCAGATCTACACTTCATCACTTATTACCATCTCCCCTATTTCCAACATACACTCTGGTCATAAAGTAATCAATTGTTGCGCCTGCACTAACCGCGAAAGGATCTGAGAGTCTCATCCTTGCGCCCGACTCCACAGGCTTATTGCCAAAGTATTCAAGGGAAAAAAAGAAATACACCGCTCATGAACGATATCCAGACATCTCGTTAGTCATCTTCCTCGCTTTCACCATTCCTCCCTCAGCATCCTCAATCGCCTTCTCCACAAGGTTCATCGCGTCCTGCATATTCGACAATATTCCTCCGCTTAATAACTTCCCCAGGTGCTCCTCGGACATCTGTTCCACGGCTTTTTCCAACGAATGACTAAGCTGGCTGACCAGTTGCAGGGCGTCGTCGATTGTCTCATTCGACTGGTCAGATACTTCGGCATCCATGACGCATGACAGCGTGGTTTTGTGTTGCTCGGCTATTGAGTCCCGTAAAACGGGGAATCTCAAATGTGCTGCAACACCTCTCGATACGAGAAGAGCTCGGAGCGCGACTGGGACGGAGTGCCGCGAGCCCAGATCAATGTAGAATTGGATGGCTTGGGCCTCTGAAGACAGCATGTACTCCCGGCATAGCTTGACCTTCGGGATGCTGGATCGCCAGAAAGTTTGGATTCGGCCTACGGCTTCAGTCTCGGCCTGCGTGTACTTCTCATCAAGTATGGTACTTGAAGAAGTTCTGCCGGTGGTAGTGTCGGGGGAGGTAGGACGTATCATGAGCGAGCGCACATCATCCATGGAACGGGTCGTCACTCCAGCCTCATTTTGAAACTTGCTGAAGGATTGTAATCGACGTGGATCCTTCGACACGATTACCAGTGGATTCTTACCTTCGTACATGGCAAATGAGGAAGCAAGTTTCTTGCCTAGCTCATCCGGATTTTTGTGTTCGAGATGATCTGCACGTACGGAAGAGTAGCGAAAGACCTGCCGCATTCATGGTTCAGTGACGAATTAAAAAGCATCTATTCCCCAAAACTCACCTCATTTGCATAATGCCTCGCAGTACTAATCCCACTTTGAAAGGTTGGTAGATTGACGAGCCCAATCGCCAGAAACTCTGCGTTTCGCTGCTGCAAAAGTGACTGATGGTATTTCCTTCTGCCGTACGAGAAAGACCAGCCTTGTTGCAGTGCTTTGTCCAAACGGGTAAGGAGTCCAGAGAAGGTCTGCACTAATTGAAGAAGGCATTCATGATATCTTTGCGTATCCTCCCACACCAATGAGCTAGGTGAAAGGCTGCTTTGACTCATTCGCGGGATATACAGCTCGATCCAGGATTGAGGGACGATGAACGCCTGCGAGGAAGTTCTCAGGATCTGTACGAGTTGTCAGAGAGTCATCGCTTGTGCATTAGAGATTGAAGGAAAATACTAATAGTAGTGCAAGGTACTCGATGACAGAAGTGACAGCATGCATTGATGAAAGCTCTTGAACATCGAGACTCTCTAAATCGGTGAGAAACTTTTCCAACCCCCGTTGCTGCAGTGGATTAGCTCAGTGCACAGCTAATGATAAGACTAATGATACA
>JAABUR0100010290.1_pt1 | contig 10301 bp, 9 predicted proteins | sample 5560091 | NCBI WGS metagenome assembly JAABUR01 (sample SAMN10711879, study PRJNA513375) | rock metagenome | isolation source: Antarctica rocks | place: Antarctica: Victoria Land, University Valley sud
CGCCGTCAGCGTCGTCTCCTCCGCGGCGTCAACGTCTGTCACCATCCCAGCCCCGACAGGTCGTCCAGACGGTCGCACCGTCCTGGCCTCCGGTTTCTGACTTCCGCGGTAGCGGAAACCGTCGTTGCCGAACGTCGCGCTGGACCAAGCTCTGGGACGCGGAGGCGAGCTGACGTAGACGCGACGGCGGGAGTCGTCGTTAAGCACGCGGTCCTGCCACTGCTCCGGGCTCGACACCAAGACGCACGGCTGAGTCGACGACGACGAGCTCAGATGCGGCCCGGCCTGCTTCACCGAGGAAGCACGCCCGTTCCTCCGGCCCGAGGTGTTCGTAGAAGTGGCCAGTGAACACCCGGCCGAAGGTGTCGTCGGCGTAGGGCAGGGCGAGCGTGTCGCCGACGACCGCGACCGCATGGGGAGCCACCGGCAGGGGCTTGCGTTCAGGCAACCGTCGCGTCCGGCAGGGCGTGGTTCCAGACCTCGCCGAGGATGTTGACGATGCCGTCGATCTGGACGTCCGCGAAGATCATGTCTGGTCCTTGCGGGGCGTTGTCAGTGAACGGGGACTCGTAGAGCCGCGCTACGTCCATAACGCCGTTGGCCGTCAGGTGTTCGACGATGAGCTGGATGAAGCGAAGCTGGCTAGCCGAGAACGACGTGTCCGACAGGTAAGCGTCGAAGACCGCGGTCGCGGCTTCTCGATCGAGCCCGACGAGGGATCGGACGAACAGCCCGAGGCCGTGGGACTCCTCGCGGGCGCGGGCAATCTCCACCTCGGTGCCCGCGCCGGACTCGAGAAGCATGGCTTCCAGGGCGGTCAGGTCGTCGGGTGTGAGCTGGTAGTTACGGCGTAGTCGCTGCAGCGCCAAATGGTCCTCGTGGTCGCGTAGATAGGCGCGTGCCTTGGTCCGGAACCGCTCCCAGTTCGTGCCGGGCATGACGCCGGGGAGTTCGACGATCGTGCCGTCTCCGACGGCATCCTCGAAGTTGGAGTAGACGGTGGCGCGCTTGGTCTTGTCGACGAAGCGGACTAGTGCCCGGACCCGGCGGCGTGCCAGCTCCAGCATGGGGAGTGGGACGTCGACCCACCAGTCGTCGCCGGACAGCTGGTCGAGCAACTGCTCTTGGGCCTTTACCGAAGGGATAGCTGTCTGCCCCAGGAGTGATCTGGCGATGTCCTGGACCTGCTTGCGAAGCCGCTCGAACGTGACGGCGTCGCCGTCGAGTCGGCTGAGCTGGAGGCGGAGCAGGATGAGGTCGAACCGCTTGGCGTCCTCTTCGTCGTCCCGTTCGGCTGAGGGGAGCCCTGCAAGGTGGCGCGCAATATCGCCGGCCTGCTTGGGCGTCAGATGGCGCCAGGAGTCCCAGTTGCCGTAGGTCTCGACCCACTCCCGAGCCGGGCGGACGAGGAAGTTGTCGAGGTTCATCCCGACCACCACCTTGTGCAGGGACCAGGCGGCGTCCACACGAAGGCCGCGGTCGGAGCTCTCACCGTGGCCGACCTCGGGGTCCTCGTTGTCGCCACGGCCCTCGTCGAGTGCGCTGACGAGGCCGAGGCGTGCCTCGAAGAGCCGCTCGGCCAGGGACTTCTGGACCGAGCCGCCAGAGTCGGGCAAGTCCTGGCTGAAGAACTCGAGGTTGCCGCAGAAGTCGAAGACGTAGAAGTTCTGTTTGTCGTCGCCGGGGCCGTAGAGGTCGGGGCAGAGGCGGGTGCCGCGCCCGATCATCTGCCAGAACTTGCTCTTGGCTCGGACGAGCTTGAAGAACACCAGGTTGACGACCTCGGGGACGTCGATGCCGGTGTCGAGCATGTCGACGGAGACCGCGATGTGCGGCGCCTTGTCCTTGATGGAGAAGTCGTCGATCAGGGACTGCGCGTAGGTAACCGAGTGGGTGACGACCCGGGCGAAGTGACCGGCGTACTCGGGGTAGTTGACGTCGAAGCGCTGTTGGACGAACTCGGCGTGGGCCTGGTTCTTGGCGAAGATGATGGTCTTGCCGAGCCGGTCGCCCCCGGCGACCTTGTGCCCATCGCGCATCAGGGTAGCCAGGACCTTGTCGACGGTGTCAGCGTTGAACAGGAACCGGTTCAGCTCCTCGGCGGACACGGCGTCGGGGATGTCACCTTCCTCGTTCCACTCCAGCGAGTCCCAGTCGTCCTTCTCTCCCTCGGACAGGCCGGCGTAGATGATGCCGTCACGGAGAAACTTGGTTGGCACGGACACCGCGACCGGTGGCACGAGGTAGCCCTCGGCGACCGCCTCGTCAAGGCTGTAGGCGTCGGTGGGGACGCCATCCTCGAGGTTGAACAGGCTGTAGGTGTTGCGGTCGACCTCGTCCTTCGGGGTTGCGGTCAGGCCAACCAGCAGTGAGTCGAACCAAGAGAAGATCGCTCGGTACTTCTGGTAGACCGACCGGTGCGCCTCGTCGATCACGACCAGATCGAAGTACCCAGGCCCGAACAGGCGCCGTCCCCCGTCGGTGTCGTTGATGAGGTTCATCATCGTCGGGTACGTCGAGACGTACACCCGGCCGTCAGCGCTCTTCTCGGTGACCAGGTTAACCGTGGTGACGTTCGGTAGGTGCGCCTTGAAAGCGTTTGTCGTCTGCTTCACCAGCGCGGTCCTATCCGCCAGGAACAGAACTCTCTTGACCCACCCGGCCTGCATGAGCTGGTCGACGAGCGCGATGGTGGTGCGGGTCTTGCCTGAGCCGGTCGCCATGACGAGTAGGGCGTCGCGCTGCCGCGCGGTGAACGCCTCACCGACGGCGCGGATGGCTCGGTGCTGGTAGTGCCGACCAGCGATCTCTCGGTCGATGGCCGCGTTCGCCAGTGGGACCCGGGACATGCGCCGCTGCACCATCAACCCGAGCTCGTCAGCGGTGAAGAACCCCTCCACTCGACGTGGCGGGTAGCCGCCGTCGGCGCCCCAGTCGTCCCACAGCCAGGTCTGGTAACCGTTGGTGTAGAACATCACCGGCCGGCGGCCGGTCGCCTTCTCCATGCAGTCGGCGTACAGCTTTGCCTGCTGCTGCCGACGGCGGGCTCCAAGGTGGTCTTTTTGGCCTCAACGACCGCCAACGGCAGACCGTCACCGCCCCAGAGCACGTAGTCGACGTAGCCGACCCCCTGCGCGTTCGGCATGTCGGTGACCTCGAACTCACGGTCGCGCTGTTCGGTCAGATCCCAGCCAGCCTCACGGAGCAGCTCATCAATGATCAGGTCGCGCGTCTGCGCCTCGGAGTAGTCGTGCGTGTCCGTCAGCGTGTTGGCAGCCTGCGCCACCTTGATCTGCTCACGTAGCTGGGTGATCTCGGCGTCCTTGGCCGCCGCGAGGTCGTCGCGCTCCTTCAGCTGTCGCGCATGCGCCTCGTCCTGCGTCCGGAACTTCTCCGCGAGCTTGACGACGTTCGCCCGGCTCAGGGGTGCGTTCCGCGCTGCGAGCGTGGGGTCGAAGACTGCTCCGGTCGGTACGGAGGCAGGGCCCGTCGAGTATCGGAACGCCGACCACACCACCACGTGGTGCAGCTCCCGCAGCACGTCCACCGCGGCCCGGGCCGCGATCGGCTGCGTGTCGTGGACGGCCCGGTTGCCCAGCCGGCGGATCAGGTTCAATTTCTGCCCGATCCCGACCCCGGCCTTGCGTTGGAATGCGGGCTCACCGATCCGCGCCGCCAGGTCGTCCTTGTAGGGCACCGGCAGCCCATCGACGTCGTAGACCAGTCGGACCAACTGCTCGACAGCCCGGCGGGCGTAGAAGCACGCCGACCGCGGGTCCGAGGTCAGGTAGCCCTCAGCGCGCTCACAGTCGGCGTAGATCGTCGGCCACTCAACTTTGATGAAGTCGAAGTTTCCCATGTCAAAGCTCACCTTGGAACGCGCGCCCGCGAAGCGACGCGAACAGCTCGTCAAGAGGCTTGAACTTGGACCGCATGACGTCCCGCTGCCGCTCTACACGGCGCGCCAAGGTGGCGAACCGCTCGACCTGCTTTTCCGGTGGGAAAGGTAAAGGCAACGTTCTCAGATCACCGAGGTTGATTCCCTGCACCGCGGCGCCCTTAGTGCGCCCCGCCATCCAGTGCTGGAGTCCAGGCGACTCCAGCGCCGCACGGACGTACACAGCCTTGTCAGGATCGCGCACTGCCAGGCGCGCGGAGTCCTGGGTGATGTTCGCGCCTTCGAGGTCATCCGGCACGAACGCGAAGCGGCCAACGTGACCACGGATAGACATGAGCAGATCACCCGACCGGAGCCGGGACCTGCGGTACTCCGCTGCGATGCTTTCGGTGGTGCGACGCACTCCAGGAACGGAGATGCCGCGGTCTTGCATGTCGGCGACTCGGACGTATGGCACCCCGTCTGCTATATGTGGGCCCGGCTTAAGGATCCCGTAGGTGATCGGTCGGTCTCGTGCGATCCAACTGGCCAGAGGCTCAATCGGATGCCGGAAGGGGTTAGCGATCGGGTCGCTGAACATGTCGTGGAAGATCGACTGCGTGAGGTCGTCGAGGTGGGCTAAGGCTCGGCGGCGCTTGGCGCAGAGAGCGTCGGCTTGGTCCAGGATCGCGGCGACGCAACGCTGCTTGTCGAGGTGCGGAACAGGGACTTCGACCCTCGACAGCGTGGCCTTAGAGATCTCCTTGAAGGTGGCCGGGCCAACACCTTCACCCACGGCACCATCACCTGGACCGCGGCTACCGGCGCCACCACCGTCCGACCACCGGTTGCCGGCTCAGGTCCGCACCGTTTCCCAGTGACTGGAGATAATCCTTGTGAGCCCTCACCCAGTAGTACAAGTACTTTGCGTCCAAGAGTTCCGGATTTGGGACCAGGCTCTTAAATCCTTGGTTGGTAGCCATCAGGCGCGTGTTAATCGCGACGTGACCGATGGGAGCACGAGAGCTCAGGAGTACAGAGCCAACAGGGAGCAGCGAGGCCGCGCAGGTAGCGAGCCCCGCTGCGGTGATCTTCCGTGGTGTCTCGTCGATGTAGGCCCCACGCAGCCTGCTGAGGTCAGCAGGAGTCGCCCAATCGATATCACCATCCCAGTACCCCGCGATGGATGTCTTGGGTGTTGCCCCGGAAACGATCTCGCAGAGCTGACCCAGCGGAATCATGTTCACGAGAGCATTTCCTTCAGGTCGGCAACGCCTTGTTGGATCTCGCTTTCGATCTTCTCAAGGTCAGCGATGATCTCGAGCGGGTGTCGATGGTCGACCTCGTCACGGACGACCTTCTTGTATCGGTTGATGGAGAGGTCGAATCCCTGGGCTGCGATGTCGGTCTTGGGGACGCTGAAGCTCTGCTCCGTGCGTCCCCGGATCCGCTCGGCACTGTCGCGCTGAGGCCAGCGGGCGAGAACGTCCGGGAGGTCGTCGGCTGCCGTGGGGTTGCGCTTGTCGTCGAGGGTGAAGCCGTCGGCGTGGACGTCGTAGAACCAGACGTGATCGGTGCCGCCAGAGTTGGTCTTGGTGAAGAACAGGATCGCGGTGGACACCCCGGCGTACGGCCGGAAGGCGCCTGAGGGGAGCTTGACGACGGCGTCGAGCTTCTGGTCCTCGACGAGGATCCTGCGGAGGTCCTTATGGGCGGTGCTGGAGCCGAAGAGCACGCCGTCGGGGACGATGACGGCGGCCCTGCCGCCTGGCTTGAGGAGGCGCAGGAACAGTGCGAGGAAGAGCAGTTCGGTCTTCTTGGTCTTGACGACGCGCTGAAGGTCCTTTGCGGTGGACTCATAGTCGAGGCTGCCGGCGAACGGCGGGTTCGCGAGGATCAGGGAGTAGACCCCCTCATCGCCTGCGGCACCCTCGGAGAGGGAGTCCCTGTAGCGGATGTCGGGTTGCTCGACACCGTGGAGGAGCATGTTCATGCTGCCGATGCGGAGCATAGTGGAGTCGAAGTCGTAGCCGTGAAACATGCTGTGGTGGTAGTGCCGCCGCTGGGTCTGGTCGGTCATCACGGACGGGTGGGTGTCGCGGACGTACTGGGAGGCGGCGACCAGGAACCCGCAGGTGCCCGCAGCGGGGTCGCAGATCTCGTCGGTGGGCTGTGGGGCGGTCATCTCGACCATGAGCTTGATGATGTGCCGCGGGGTCCGGAACTGTCCGTTCGTGCCGGCGCTGGCGATCTTGCTGAGCATGTACTCGTAGAGGTCGCCGCTGGTGTCGCGGTCCTGCATCGGGATGTCGTCGAGCATGTCGACGACACGGGAGAGCAGCGCCGGGGTGGGGATGGTGAACCGTGCGTCCTTCATGTGCTCGCCGTACGTCGAGCCCTCGCCGCCGAGCTGACGCAGGAACGGGAACACTCGATCACCTATGACCTTGTGCATCGCGCCGGGCTCGAGATCCTTAAACCGTGACCAGCGCAGGGCGCCCTGGCCGGGTCCGAAGCTAGGGTTCTCGATCGGGTTGCCGGTGCGGCGGGCGCGGTTCTCGGCGAGGGTCTGCAGGTCGTCAAGGCGGCGTATGAACAGCAGGTAGGTGATCTGCTCGATCACCTCCAAGGGGTTGGAGATGCCGCCTGACCAAAACGCGTCCCAGATGCGGTCGATCTTGCTCTTGAGGTCACCGGTGAGCACGCTGGGACCCTAACCGGGGCCGGCGTCACTGGGAGGGCTGTGCGGGTGTGTGCGGGACCATGAGTCTGGGCGTGTCTCTATCCCGTAGCAACGTAGTGCAGTGCGGCTGGTCCCTGGGCTCCTCCGGTCGTGCCGCTGCTGAGATGGAAGTGTCCGGGCTGCGCCGGCGAGTGCAGTCACCTCGCTGGTGGGTCTGGCGGCACGGTCGGTAGCCGCGGCGCAGGCCCGCGTTCTCCCCGGTGATCTGGAGGCAGGGTGAGGAGGTCAACGCCCGTGGCCTGAGCGCCAAGGGCGAGGGCGGCGAAGCAGATGACGGGCCGTGCCGCGGCCCAAAGGAAGGGAGCCTGCGCTCAGGCCAAGCTCGCGGCGCAGGTCGACAATGACTACGGCCTCGTTGGGCTCCGCCCGTGAAGTCCGTCAGGACGGCCAGCATCCAGGCCGAAAGACCGTCCGCTTGCGCCGCGATGCCTTGCTCCGGGTGTGCCACACTCGCGACCGTCAGTGCCTGTCTGTTCGGAGGGTCGTTGTGGCGTTGTGGCTGGTGCGTTGCGGCCGTCACGGGGAGGGCGAGAACGTCGCGCTCGGCTCTGGCGTCGTGGGGGTCGGGTGGGCCGAGCTCGGTGATCTGAGCACAGCCTCCTCGCTGCAGGAGATGCGGGACCGGATCGTTCCTCACCATCCAGACGCCAAGCCGTCGACGGTGACGAACTGGGCCGGGCAGTTGCACGCATTCCGGTCCGGGATCGAGGTGGGAGACCTGGTCGCGCTGCCGTTGAAGACGTCACCCGCGGTGGCGTTCGGACGCGTGACGGGGGACTACACCTATGCATCCGAAGCTCCGCCGTCGATGCGCCACCAGCGCAGTGTCACCTGGCTACGTGAGGACGTGCCCCGCGACGCGATTGACCAGGACCTGCTCTACTCCCTGGGTGCGTTTTTGACGGTGTGCCGGATCAAGCGAAACAACGCCGAGGAACGGATTCTGGCCCTGCTGGCCGGCGCCCCGGTGCCGGCACCGACCCCGCTGCCCGGTGGGCCGTCCGACATCGATGAGACCGAACCGGTGGCAACGGTCGACCTGGGCGAGCTCAGCCGCGACCAGATCCGGCAGCATCTGGCGGCATCTGGCGGCACGCTTTCACGGCCACGACTTCGCCCGGTTGATCGGGCAGCTCTTGGAGGCGGACGGGTTCGTAACAGACGTGTCCCCAGCAGGGCCCGACGGCGGGGTGGACATCCTGGCAGGTGAGGGCGGGATGGGCTTCGACGGGGCCACGCTAGCGGTCCAGGTCAAGTCCGGCGGCGTCGTCGTTGACGCCGGCACCTTACGTGAACTGCAGGGCGTTATGGCCAACTTCGGGGCCGGCCGCGGGCTGTTGGTCTCCTGGGGCGGGTTTACCAAGACCACCCGCGCCGAGGCCCGCCGGCTGTTCTTCCAGATCCGCCTGTGGGACTCCAACGCTGTCATCGAGAAGATCACCGACGTCTATGGACGCCTTTCGCCTGAAGTACAGGCTGAGTTGCCGCTCCGCAGGATCTGGACGCTGGTAGCCGACGACGCCGAATAGCGGCGAAGACGGGAAGTGGCTCGAAGGCACAGACCGCCGCCATCTGCCTCCCCCGGCCCGGGCCAGCCAGCCGTCAGTAACGGCTGACCCAAGGCACCCCGTCGACCTGTACTCCGACGGACGCAAGATCGGCACCGTCGCCAGCGCCATCAGCGCACCGTGCGTGACCTGCCGGCCGGCACTCAACCAGGTCGCCCTTCGCACCGCCGGCGCCTCCTCGACCAGCACCCCGCTGGTCGCCGGACCCATCACGGTGCTCGCCGATCAACGCACCTCCGGCGTCGGGCACGCCGTATGCACCGCCCGGGTCGTCACCTCCAGCGAGGTGCCAGCACCGCCGGCACCGGGGATGGTCCGGGTCCGCTGGGTCAACGCCAGCAGCCTGACCCTCACCCCGAGCTAGCCGGGCGAGCTGCTCGCCCAGGTGCGCCTCGAACGCCCGGTTCGCCGGCGACAGGAACGCCTCGAGCGCGCCACCCAACCAGCTGGTTGCCGAACACCAGGACGAGGGCGTCAACCTCGCTCCAGTCCTGCCTGGGCGGCGGCTCGGCGTAGTCCGCCTCGGCCCGGAACGTAAACGGGCCTGCTAGCACGGCTTGCTCATCGTCGACCGTATGGCGGGTCCGGCGTGGTGGTGCGTGGGCGTCGAACGTATAGCGAATGGCAAGAGAAAGACTCCGATTACGAGAGGTATATCAGCCAAGAGTATTGAGACAATGGCACCTCTATCACTCAGAGCGATCAAGGCCTCAGCGACGAGGACGAAGACCGCAGCAGACACTCTCAAGACCCACGAGCTAGGCATCCTCACCGGTCTCCCCAAACTTGCAATTGCTTCGGCGGGCACCGCCCGACCTACCTAGGTAGGTCGGTTGATGACGGGGCAGTAAGCCAGCCGCGGAGCAGAAGCTCAACGACGTCCTTCTTTTTCAGGCGAAGCGCACGACAGCGATCGTCGAATGCAGTCGCCGTCTCTGGTGTGAGGTCGACGTTGAGCGGCCGAGCCGGCATGGCTTCCCGGTGGGCCCCGACCGCGCGACAGGTTGCTGTCGGATCTTGAAGCAAGGCAGCCCACGTGAAGGCTCCTCCCCCGGTCAAGTCATCGCTCGGACTCGCCAACGTCGGCAAATGCTTCCCGACGCCATTCGGTGACTGCGACTCAGCCGGTTTCTCAGGCTCCGGTGCTGCGGACTCTGCGGGCTGGCCGGTGTTGCCGGGTGTCGTCAAGCGCTCGCGTGCGACCTCTAGAGGTGGCGGGGGAGGCAAGCCGGCAGTTCGGCTTGCCCGAAGTCCGCGCAACGCACTGGCACGGTCGTTCATGCCGGCACCGCCACTCGTGACGCCGTCTGCATCCTGTGCAGCAACTCGCTCGTGACAGCTTGGTAGTCCCCCGCCAGGCCGGGAGCGGATGCCGCCAGTCGTTCCGTCCGGCCGCCGGGTTCGTAGAACTTAGGGGCAGCCAGGACGGTCTCCTCGTACTCGTGGACGAGTTGGCCTCGGGCACGGGCGTCGCGAGATGGGGCCATCAGATGCCGGATCTCCGCCGTGAAGACCAGTCGTGCGTCGCCTAGTTCCCGCTGAACCTGATCCCGGGCTTCCGCGCGTACTCGATGAGCTCGTGACTCAATGCCGAACAGGATCACCCCTAACAGCTCGAGGTTGGGGTTGTGTCCACGGACGGTGTCGAAGAGGCGGGCAACCCGAACCATGCCATCGAGGCTGGCCTCGTCGGGCTTGGTGGGAATCACAGCAAATTGGGCTGAGTACATCGCTAGCAGCTGCAACTCGCGGTTACCCGGTGGGCAGTCGATCAGGATGAGGTTGTAACGAGCGGCCACGCCGCTCAGGGCTTCCTCTAGAGCTGTCTCGGGGTGGCGGCCTCGGGAGCGCCACGAGCTGGCGAGCGGGGCCCAGTCCTCGAGCTCCTCGCCACCTGCGACACTGTCCAGCCGTTCTCGGGTGTCCTTAATCGGGTCGAGGGCGACGTGACCGGAGAGCGCCGCCATCAGCGGAGCGGCTGCCGCGTCGTTGCCCTGCCCTTGGAGGTAGCCGAGGTCGCGACCGAGGTTCCCTTGTGGGTCAAGGTCTACGGTCAAGACTCGGTAGCCGGCTGCGGCGGCCAGGCCAGCGACATTGGCGACCACCGACGTCT
>JAABUR0100010291.1_pt1 | contig 10299 bp, 8 predicted proteins | sample 5560091 | NCBI WGS metagenome assembly JAABUR01 (sample SAMN10711879, study PRJNA513375) | rock metagenome | isolation source: Antarctica rocks | place: Antarctica: Victoria Land, University Valley sud
GCGCTGGCCGGCGGGCCGGAGATCCTCCTGGCCGACGAGCCGACGGGGAACCTCGACGCGGCCACGGGGCAGGGGGTCCTCGAACTCCTCCGCGACTTGAACCGCGACGGCGACCTCACTATGATACTGGTCACCCACGACACGCAGATCGCCCAGCAGGCCGACCGGACGGTCCGGCTCGCGGAGGGGCGGATCGAGGATTGGGCCCCCGTCCTCGCCTGATTCCGGAGACGCGGGGGCCGAGGGGTCGGGAAAGGCAATGCGGTGAACTACAAGGTCAACATCGGCGGCAAGCTCTTCGACAAGGCCGACGCCAAGATCAGCGTCTATGACCACGGACTGCTCTACGGCGACGGCGTTTTCGAAGGGATTCGCTCCTACGCGGGCCGCGTCTTCCGCCTGACCGAGCACGTCGATCGCCTCTTCGATTCTGCGATCTCGATCCACCTCAAGATCCCGATGACCAAGGTCGAGGTGGCCGCCGCGGTCGTCGACACCCTCGCCGTGAACAAATTGACCGACGCCTACATCCGCGTCGTGGTCACGCGGGGGGCCGGGAGCCTCGGCCTGGACCCTCGCAGGACGACCGACCCGCAGGTCATCGTCATCACGGACGCGATCAGCCTCTACCCCGCCGAGCTCTACGAGAACGGGCTCAAGATCATCACCGCCGGGACCATGCGCAACCACCCGAGTGCGCTCAATCCGCGGATCAAGTCGCTGAACTACCTCAACAACATCATGGCGAAGGTGGAGGGGACCAACGCCGGTTGCCTCGAAGCCCTGATGCTCAACCACAAGGGGGAAGTGGCCGAGTGCACCGGCGATAACATCTTCGTGGTCCGCCGGGGCGAGTTGCACACCCCCTCCATCGACGCCGGGATCCTCGAGGGGATCACCCGCGAGGCGGTCATGGAGCTGGCCAGGGGCGCGGGGATCACCGTGGTGGAGCGGTCGATGGACCGTCACGACATCTATACGGCCGAAGAATGCTTCCTGACCGGCACGGCGGCCGAGGTCATCCCGGTGGTCGAATGCGACGGCCGGACCATCGGCGCCGGGACGCCGGGGCCGATCACGAGAGACCTCCTCGAACGGTTCCACGCCCTCGTCCGCGCGCCCCGCTGAGTCGAGAGGGAGGACGTCTCGCGTGATTGCGATCCGCAAAATCCTGGCGCCCACCGACTTCAGCCCGCACGCGGAGACCGCCGTGCGGTATGCCTGCGGCCTGGCCGAGCGGCTCGGCTCCGAGCTGCACCTGCTGCACGTCCTCTTCGAGGTCGTCCCCGCCGGCCCCGACCCGATGTTCACGCCCGTCATGCCCCCCGAGTACTACCGCGAGAGCGAGGAACAATCGCTCGAGACGCTGGGGCGCGCGCTCGACCCTTCCTGGGGCCAGCCGCCGATCGTCCGGACGGCCGTCGTCTGGTCGAGTTCCGTCGAGGGAATCGTCGACTACGCCCGCGACCACGAGGTCGACCTCGTCGTGATCGCCACTCATGGCCGGACCGGGCTGAGCCATGTGCTGCTCGGCTCGGTCGCCGAACGGATCGTGCGCGAGGCACCCTGCCCGGTCCTGACGATCCGGGTGCGCGACCCCAAGGCGCTTGCGGGCCACGTTTAAGCCACCCCCACCCCCGCCCGGACTCGCGACAGAGGGAGGACGGTCAAGCCGTGCGACTCGCTCCCGCCTCGGGACTCGCGCCTTCCCGCATCCGGGCGATTGCCGCGACCGCCGACGCGCATCCGGGCACCCTCCGCCTATTCTTCGGCGAGGACTCGCTGCCGACGCCCGACTTCATCAAGGACGCCGCCCACCGGGCGCTCGACGCCAACCTCACCTATTACACGCCCAACGCCGGCTATCCGTCGCTCCGGAAGGCGATCGCCGATCAGGTGCTCGCGCTGCACGGCGTCGCGGTCGACCCGGACGAGGTCGTGGTGACGGCGAGCGGGATGGTCGCGATCGCCCTGGCCTGCCAGGCCACGGTCGGTCCCGGCGACTCCGCGCTCGTGGTCACGCCCCTCTGGCCCAACATCGCCGCCGCCGTGCAGGTCGCGGGCGCCGAGGCGATCGAGGTCCCGCTGGCCCTGGGAGATGCCGGCTTCACGCTCGACTTCGACCACCTCTGCGCCGCGGTCCGGCCCGACACCCGGCTCCTCGCGCTGGCCAGCCCCGGCAACCCGACCGGCTGGACCGCGTCCGCAGCCGACTGGGGCCGGCTCCTGGCCTTCTGCGAGAGACACGACCTCTGGCTCCTCGCCGACGGGGTCTATGAGCGGATCGTCTCCGGAGATCGCGTCGCCCCCAGCCCGCTCCCCCTGGAGGGCGCGCGGTCGAGGACGATCGTAGCCCAGAGCTTCTCGAAGACATACCGGATGACCGGCTGGCGCGTCGGCTACGCGATCGCGCCGCCGGGGCTGGCACGAGTGCTCGCGGACCTCCAGGAGTTCGTCGTCAGCCATGCGCCCGGGGTCGCCCAGGAGGCGGCCCGGGTCGCGATCCTCGAAGGCGAGCCGTTCGTGGCCGAGAGCCAGGCCCGCTACGCCCGGCATCGCCGCCTGGCCGTCGACCGGCTTCGACAGATCGCCGGCGTCCAGGCCCCCGAGCCCGTCGGTTCCTTCTACGTCTTCCCGAGGCTGGAAGGACTGGCCGACTCCTTCGCCTTCTGCGAGTGGATGGTCGTCCGCCACCGCGTCGGCCTCGCCCCGGGAAGCGCCTTCGGCGCGGGGGGCGAGGGCCACGTCCGCCTCTGCTTCGCGGTCGATGAGCCCACGCTGACCGAGGCCCTGGACCGGTTCGAGGCGGGGTGGGACGAGTATCGAAAGCTGGCGATTCTCCCATCGCGATCCTGAAGGACCGTCGCCCATGGCCGCTGCCACGACCGATCGTCGGATCATCTACCGGGGCCGCAAGATCGACCTGGCCCTCCAGTCCGTGAGCCTGGCCGACGGCTCGACGGCCCATCGCGAGGTGGTCCTCCATCGAGGGGCGGTCGCCCTGGTGCCCATGGTCGACGCCGACCACGTCTGCCTGGTCCGGAACGAGCGATACACCGTGGGCCGAGTCCTGCTGGAAGTCCCCGCCGGAACCATCGATCCGGGCGAGACTCCCGACGAGACGGCCGCGCGAGAATTGACCGAGGAGACGGGATACCGGGCCGGTCGCATCGCCCGGATTTTCGCGTGGTTTGTCTCGCCTGGCGTGATGAACGAGAGAATGTACCTTTATCTCTGCGAGGATCTCACCCCAGGGCCGACCGCGCACCAGCCCGACGAGAATCTGGAGTCCGAGGTGGTCGCGTGGGATGAGGCCGTCCGGATGGTCCGCGACGGGCGGATCGAGGATGCCAAGACGATGCTGGCGATCCTGATCTGCGACGGGGTTCGGCATTCCCCGTGAGATCGCGGCGGTCCGACGCGGCGAAGGGTCAAGGCTGGCCGTCGAGGCGAAATGAACCGGGGGCCAGCATGGCGTCCCTCTCGCTGATGCCCGGGGCGGGGAGTCGATCGGCGTTGAGGTACATGTCGAGATCGTGGGGCCCCAGGCTCCTGGTGTGATGCCATCGGACATGGCCGTCGGTAAACAGGACGTTCTGGCCCCGTCCCCCGTGGTTGGGGCTGTTGCCCTCGAGGATGCGATGACCCCCGTCATGCCTGGGCCGGTCTGCCAGGATCGGGATGTGCGCCGAATATTCGGCGATCGTGGGGGCTGGCCTACCCGTCCCGCGGCGATACCCGATGTGATAGGCATAATCCCAGCCGACCATGCGGGCATAGAGCCTCGGGGACCTCTTCTGTATCTCACAGACGGCGGGGAAATCGTCACTCGGGGGGGGCGTCACGGTCGGTCCGTCGCAGGGGCAATCCAGCGCCGCGCAGTCCGGCAGGAGCTTGGAGTCGTTCAGCATGAAGGCGAAGGCCCCGGCATGAGCGGCGGGGCATTCGGGGGGGGCGTAGGGGTAGGACTGATGGAGGTTCGCGTATTGTCCCAGGCCGAGGCCCAACTGCTGGAGGTTGAAGACGCAGCCGAGCTGGCTCCTCTGCAGCTTGCCCCGATACGCGGCGGGGATGAGCGTCAAGAGGCCGGCGAGGAAGATGCTGGCGGCCACCGCCACGTCGGCCCAGCGGAACGGCACGACGACCGGTAGGTAATCCGACAGGGTCCGGCGGCGCCGGCGGCGCTCGGCGACGAGATTCATGGTCCGCCTGGCCAGCCCTGCCGGCGGCTCGATGAAGTCGAGGCCGTCATCCATCAGTCGTTCGATCGCTATGCGAATCCGGTCGACCCGCTCGGCGAGGGCGGGGTCCCCGGCGAGCTCTCGCTCGGCAAGTTCGCTCGATGGGCCGTCGAGCTGGCCGAGGACATAATCCAGCAAATCTGGCGAGTTCATGGCATCAACCACTTCCGTCACGAGGTGCGACCCGCGCCATCTGCTGCAGCTTGGCGAGGGCGGCGTGGAGCCGTGATTTGACCGTGCCGACCGGAATCTTCAAAATCTCGGCGATCTCGCGATATTTCAGGTCTTGATGATATGCCAGGATCAGGGTCTGCCGGAGCGTCTCGGGCAGGCGGGCCACGCTCTCGCGGACCCACTCCCGGCGTTCCTCGCCCTGGAGCTCGGCCAGCGGGCCGGGCTCGTCGCTGATGAGCAAGTCGATGAGGCCCCCCGATTCCGACTCGCCGTCACCGCCCGACAACCGCTGGTCGAGGCTGACCGTCGGGTGCCGCCCGACCTTCCGCAGGGCGTCGACGGCCTGGTGAGTCGCGATCGAATAGAGCCAGGGACGGACGGGACGGCCTTCTTCATACATCCCGCGCTTCAGATGAACCTGGAGGAACGTATTCTGGAACACGTCCTCAGCGAGTGAGGCGTCGCCCATGTAACGCGCGAGGTAGCGGTAGAGCTCGCGCTCATAGCGTTGCATCAGCGCATTAAAATCGGCGGTCCGGCCCTCGTCGCGGTAACGGCCGAGCAACACCTCATCCGTCGATTCGGCGAGGTCGTCCGCCATTTCGGACACGTGGGCCTTCATCATGACTACGCACCGCCAGGGCGGAAGGTTCGAGCACGCAGCGGGAGAAATCAAGCCGGGCGCGGCCTCGAATCGCCCGAGGATTCTCCGCGCATACCATGGCCCACCCTAGTCTAAGCCCCCGGCCGGGCCAGTCAAGACTCGGCGCGAGGTGCATCCGACGATCGGCGACCGTCATCGGAGATTCGGACCGGCCTCGCCCCACCTCGGATCAAGCGATCAATTTCTTCAGGACTCTCCCCGCCACGTCGGTCAGACGCTCATCGCGGCCGCTATGCAGGTGGGTGAGCGCCTTGTGGTCGATCCCCATGAGGTGGAGGATCGTTGCATGGATGTCATTGACATGTGCCCGATCCTCGATCGCGTTCAGGCCGATCTCGTCGGTGGCGCCGACGACGGTCCCCCCCTTGACGCCCCCGCCGGCCATCCACATGGTGAACCCGGTCGCGTTGTGGTCGCGCCCTCGTCCCCCTTTCTGGCTGACGGGGGTCCGGCCGAACTCGGCCCCCCAGACCACCAGGGTCTCGTCGAGCAGGCCACGGCGCTTGAGGTCCGTGAGCAGGGCGGCGACGGGCCTGTCGGTGAGCCCGCACATCTTCTCGTGGTTGGCGTCGAGGTCGTCGTGCGCATCCCACTGGATGGCGACCGGGCCGCCCCCGGAGTAGAGCTGCACGAACCGGACACCGCGCTCGACCAGGCGACGGGCCAGGAGGCAGCGCGTGCCGAACTCCGCCGTCCTCGGTTCGTTCAGTCCGTACAGCTCGCGGGTCTCGGCCGATTCCCGGGCGAGGTCGACCGCCTCGGGGGCGGCGCTCTGCATCCGGTAGGCGAGCTCGTAGCTCGATATCCGCGCGGAGAGCTCGGTGTCGAGCGGGTCGAGGTCCGTCCGGTTCATCTGGCCGAGCAGGTCGAGCGTCCGGCGCTGCTGATCGGGGGTGAACGCGGCCGGCGGCTTCAAGTTGATGATCGGGTTCGGGCCGCCGCGGAAGAGCGTCCCCTGATACTGCGTGGGCAAGAACCCGCCCCCCCAGCACGGGGCCCCGCCTTCGGGAGTCCCCTCGGGCTGGGTCATCACGACGTACGCCGGCAGGTCCTCGCTCTCCGAACCGAGCCCGTAGGTGACCCAGCTCCCGAGGCTCGGATATCCCATGAAGACGCGGCCGGTGTTCATCTGATACATGGCAGGCGCGTGGATCACGCTGTCGGCCACGCACGAGCGGATCAGGGCGATGTCGTCGGCGTGTGGGTGCATGTGCGGCACGAGGTCCGACATGTCGAGCCCCGACTGGCCATACCGGCCCCACTTGCGATGACTCCCCAGGCAGAGCGGGTCACTCTCCAGGAACTGGCTGTGAATCTTGCCGAAGCTCGGGGGGAGGGGCTGGCCGTCGAGTTGATTGAGCACGGGCTTGGGGTCGTAGATGTCCATGTGGCTCGGCCCGCCGGTCATGAACAGGAAGATGCACCGCTTGGCCCTGGCGGGGAAATGGCCCGGCTTCGGGGCCATCGGGTTCGCGGACGAACTTGCGAGGGCCTCGCGTTGCAGCAGATGCGCCAGCCCGAGCAACCCGAACCCATTTCCCGATCGCTTCAGGAACTCGCGGCGACTCGGGCCCGATGGGACGCCAGGACCGGGACAGCGCACGGGCGACCGGGGATCGTACATCACGAGGAGGCTCCGAGGACACGCGTCCGGGACGGATCAGGGGAGGTACACGAACTCGTTGCGGTTGAGCATGGCCAGCGCGAAATCGACGAGGGCCGCCGCTTCGGCCGGGTCGGTCCCGGGGGGGACGGAGGATGGCATGGCCAGGGGCGGACCTCCGCGCACGAGCCGCCGGCGGAGCAGGGCGCCCTGGGCGTCGAGGAAGGCCGCTGCCTGCTCTCTCTCACCCGGCCGGGGGGCACGCGCCAGGACCAAGCGATAGGCATGCTCGATCCGTGACGCGGATGAGCCGCCCGCCTCGCGATAGAGGCGACCGGCGAGGGCGCAGGCACGTTCGGCGGCGAAGTCGCCATTCAGGAGCACGAGCGCCTGCAGGGCGTGCGTACTGACGCCCCGCTGGGCGCAGGCGGTCTGGGTGTCCGGGGCGTCGAAGGCGTCGAACATCGGATAGCGCACGTTCCGCTTCCGGAAGAGGTAGAGCGAGCGCCGTCGATGCTCGGCAGGGTCGGGGGTCTCGGGCCAGAGGTCGACCACCTCGGCCTCGGTGAAGATCAGGTCCTCGACCTCCTTCTCGATGGGGATCAGGACGCCCGGGCCCCCCATCTTCGCGTTCAGGTCTCCCGAGACGGTCAGCATGGCGTCGCGGAGGCTCTCGGCCTCGAGCCTCCGGCGATTCATCTTCCAGACGAGCGTATTCTCGGGGTCATCCGCGCCCTGCGTGGCGTCCGCTTCGTGGGTAGTCGCCTGTCGGTAGGCGGCCGAGGTGACCATTAGCCGATGGATGGCCTTGAGCCGCCAGCCTCGCGAGACCAGCTCGTCCGCCAGCCAGTCGAGCAGTTCGGGATGCGAAGGGGCCTCGCCCCGGACGCCGAAATCGCTGGGAGTGGCGACGATCCCCCGGCCGAAGTGATGCTGCCAGAGCCGGTTGACGACCACGCGTGCCGTGAGGGGATGATCGGACCGCGTCATCCACCGCGCCAGGGCCGTACGGCGTCCCGTGGTGGTCTTGCCGGGCGTGATCTCGTCAGGAAAGGCGTCCTTCGACTGCGAGGCGAGGAGCACTCCGGGGGGGCGGGGGGCCACCAGGGCGCCCTTCCGTTTGGGCTCGCCCCGCTGGAAGACGAAGGTCTCGGGGGCCGTCACTTCCCGGTCCACCAGCGCCATCGCCCCGGAGGGGGGGCGGGGCTGGGTGATCTCGATCTCGTGAATCTGGCGCTTCAGGCCCTCGCGGGCGGCATGATCGGCGGGATTGGCCGCCACGGCCTCGGCCACGTCTTCCCATGTGATCTTCAGCGCCGTCTCGATCCCGGCGGCCATCTGCTTCTGGACCGGCGTCCGCTCCTTGTCGGGGATCGCCAGGACGGCCCGCTCGGCGGTCGTCAGGGTCGCCTTCTTCTGCGCCTCGAGTGCCTTGCGGTAGGGGGCCTCTAGCTCGGCCATGACCTTTCGCAAGGGGGCCGCCCTCTCGGCCACGGCCTTCTTGGCGGCCTCGAACGCCTCGGTTTCGGCCTTGGAGGCGGTCGGCACGTCGACGAGCTTCGCCGCGGCGAAGAACGACTGGAGCCGGTAGTAATCGGTCGTCGGCAGGGCGTCGAACTTGTGGTCGTGGCAGCGGGCGCACCCGATCGTCAGGCCGAGGAAGACCGAGCCGACGGTGGCGGTGATCTCCGTCAGCTCCGATTGCCGGACGACCGCCGGGTCGAGGTTGCCCGCGACGACCTCGCGCGGGCCGCAACGGCCGAACCCGGTGGCGATCAACGCCGTCGAGTCCCCGGGAGAGATCTCATCGCCGGCCAGTTGCAGCTCGACGAACCGATCGTAGGGCATATCGTCGTTGAGCGCGGTCACGACCCAATCTCGATAACGCCAGGCGTCGGGCCTCTCCGCATCGAGCTCGAACCCGTTCGAGTCGGCATAATGCGCCAGGTCGAGCCAGTGCTGGGCCCACCGTTCGCCGTATTTCGGACTGGCCAGGAGCCGATCGACCAGCCGCTCGAAGGCGCCCGGCCTGTCATCTCCGGAGAAGGCCTTGACCTCCTCAGGTGTCGGGGGGAGGCCAGTCAGATCGAAGGTCACGCGACGGATCAACGCGGTCGGATCGGCCTCCGCGGCGGGGACGAAGCCCATCTCCTCCAGGCCCGCCAGGATGAAGCGATCGATCGGGTTGCGGACCCACTGCGCTCGCTCGACCTCCGGGAGCGGGGGGCGCCCGGGAATCTGATACGCCCAGTGCGCGCGCTGCTCGGCCGTAAAGGCTTCCGGCGGTGCGATCGCGGTCGGGACGGCGGGGGTTTCACCGGCGGTCGCAGCAGTCCATACCAAGCCCGCCGCGAGCAGGCCGATGGGTAACGTCGAGCGGGCTCGAGCCATGTCGAACTTCTCTCGGCCGAGGCGGGAGGGGCAGGCCCATTATGTCGTGGCCTGCCCGGGCTCGCAAGCGGGTTCAGTCGCTCGGTTGGAGAAGTCCGGCCTCCGAGGTTCGGATCAGAGCAGCTCGCGGATGGGCCTTCCGCCGTCGATGATGGGGACGGGACGGCCTTCGGGGGTGTGGTGGGTGGTTCCCGGCGCGATGCCCAGGCAGTGGTAGATCGTCGCCGCCAGGTCTCCGGGAGAGTACGGGGCCTCGGTGGGCTCTCTGCCCGAAGCGTCCGTCCGCCCCACTATGGTCCCCGGCCGGATGCCACCGCCGGCGAGGAGCGCGATGCCGGCCGTGGCCCAGTGGTCGCGGCCCGCCGAGCGATTTACCTCGGGGGACCTGCCGAAGTCGCTCAGCACGACGACCAGGGTCGATTCGAGACGGCCCCGCTCATCCAGGTCATCGAGCAACGCCGAGAGCGCCGAGTCGAGACGGGGGAGTAAGCGGTCCCTGAGCGCCTGGAAGTTGTTGACGTGGGTGTCCCAGGAACCATCCGTGACGGTGACGAACCGCACGCCCGCCTCGACGAGCCGGCGTGCCCCGAGGCAGCCTTGCCCGAGCGGGTGACGGCCGTAACGGTCTCGCGTCCGAGCATCTTCCGAGTCGCAGGAGAACGCCTCCATCGGGACCACGGAGGGGTTGTACCGGGCCCCCAGGAAGCCCGCGCCCCCTCCCCCGAACGCCCGGTCGATCGCCGTGCCGAGCTGGACGTAAGGGGGCATGCCGTTGCGTCCCCCCTTCTCCTTCGCGACGACCGAGCCGAAGGAAGGGCGCGAGAGCGCCGGTTGGAAGGGATGTCCCGTCAGCATGGTGGCGTCGGCCACGCCGTGCGTCCCGTTGCGCGGGTCGAGCGATCGGAGGATCGAGAACCTGTCCTGGAGCCGGGCGAGGCGCGGGAGCGGTTCGCAGATATGGATGCCCGGCACCCGGGTGGGGATCGCTCCGAACTCGCCGCGGATCGCCGCGGGGGCATCGGGCTTGGGATCGAAGCTGTCGATGTGGCTCATGCCCCCCTGGAGCCAGATCGTGATGCACGAGACGTCCGACGCGGGCATCGCCGCCCCGGCCCGTGCCGTCGGGTACTGGCCCAAGCCGAGTCCCAGACCTGCCAGCGATCCCGCCCGAAGCGCATCGCGCCGGGTGACTCTGTCGCCGTTCCGAGACCCTCGCGAAAAGAGCT
>JAABUR0100010292.1_pt1 | contig 10299 bp, 11 predicted proteins | sample 5560091 | NCBI WGS metagenome assembly JAABUR01 (sample SAMN10711879, study PRJNA513375) | rock metagenome | isolation source: Antarctica rocks | place: Antarctica: Victoria Land, University Valley sud
AGCTGCGCGGCCTCGGCGCAAAGCTCCCGAAGGACCGCTCGCTCGTCGACGAGCTGCTGGCCGAACGGCGTATCGCGGCCGCCGCCGAGTGACCGTGCTGGACGCGTCCGCGGTCCTGGCTCTCGTTCACGACGAGCCGGGCGCCGAAGTGGTCGAAGCCGCACTCAACACGGGAACCCTGGGCGCGGCGAGTCTCGCCGAGGTCATCGGCAAGCTCGTCGACGCGGACCTCGACGTCAGTCGGGTCCTTGAGCTGCTCGCTGCCGCCGGCGTGACGATCGAGCCGGTGCTGGAAGTCGATGCCGAGCTGGCCGGCGCCATGCGGTCCTTGGCTGGCGGCCGCGCGTTGTCGCTGGGCGATCGCTGCTGCCTCGCTCTGACATTGCGCAGCACGCCCGCCGAGATCCTGACCGCAGATCATGCATGGACCGAGCTTGACCTACCCATCCGCGTCCGACTGCTTCGGTAGAGGATCCGCTTGTGGGCGCCTGCAAGGTGGGCTCTCAGTCAGGTGGCGGCGATGACATGGTCTCGCTGGCGTGCGTCAGTCGGCCCAGTGAGGCGGTGGAGCCGAGGGCGGCGTCCGACCCGACACACCCGACCCCGGTCGAGAGCGACGCAACTGTCTGGGTCGCTGTCACCCTTCGAGCGTTCGAGGAAGGCAGCGGGCGTGAGTACCGGACGGTGCAGGTCGACCAGCTCGGTGAGGTCGGGATCACCCGAGATCAGCGCGGCGACGTCGGACACTCGGGAAAGGGCCACCAGGAACTCGTCTTTCGGGTCAGCGGTCTGGCCGCAGCGCCCTCGGGGCGTGATCGCGGCAGCCACCAACACGTTGGTGTCGGCGACAGCTCGCGGCGCCACCTATGGGGTCGCGGCAGAGCGTCGAGCCGTCCGCACCGCCTGGACCTCGTCCACCGCCAGCGCCATGGCCGCCTCATCGTCGAGGTTCGCGCGTTCCGCTACCCGTGTCATGAGCGCGCAAGTCGGCGCTCGCCGCCTCAAGCTCCCCGGCGCCCAGGTATTTGTCGATCGTCCAACGGCCATGTCGGCCGGCTCAACGCTCGCCTCGGGCACGACGAGTACGCGCTCTCCGCTACGTCCCTGGTGCAGAGGTAATGAGCTGGAGCCGCGGAGCCCCGACGAACCCGCCGTCGTGAGACACCAGCGGCAGCCCAAGCCGAATAGCGGTGGCGGCGATCCACCGGTCACCGTCATGGACCTTGTCACCAAGCGGGTGGCCGATCTGCCGGCACCCCTGACGGAGCTCGGCACAGATGCTGATCATCTCGTCATCAGGTTGGGCGACGGTGAGCTCGGCGATACGTCGTTCCAGCCGCCGGCGGCGTAACTCGCCCCAGCCAGCGTGTAAGGCCCCGTAGCGCAGCTCCATGACCGTCTGGAACGCAAGCAGGACCGGCCTGGTCTCGATCAGCGCTCGGTAGCGGTCAGCCACTGGATTAGGACGCTGGTCGATAAGCCAGCTGATATGACCATCGTGTCCACCACCACGCCTACCGGGCGGGCGTCGGTCATGCCCCGGCCAGCGCCTCCTGGAACGCCATCCACTCAAGGGCTGGCGTGGTCTGCTCGTGCCCAGCGCGGCAGGTCCGGACTGCCAGGTCCTGGTCGCCTTCACCGCGCAGGCAACGGTCCCGGTAGAGCTCGTCCCCGCTGGCTACCGGTTCGGGCCGAGTTCCGGCCGGTTCGGTGCCCGGTTCGCGGGGGCGAGCCGGGACCCGAGATCGGATTGACGCGGCATACCGTCGGGCCGGAGACTGGCCGACGTGCGCCCCTGGCCCCGCGACGTCATCGCCCTCGGCGGGGACTACAACCCCGAGCAGTGGCCCCGCGAGGTGTGGGACGAGGACGTCGCGCTGATGCAGCGTGCCGGCGTCACCTTCGTCAGCCTCGGCATCTTCTCCTGGTCGTGGCTGGAGCCCAAGGACGGCTCGTTCGAGTTCGACTGGCTCGACGACATCCTCGGGCGCCTGCACCGTGGCGGCATCGCCGTCGACCTCGCGACCGGCACCGCGTCCCCTCCCGCCTGGTTCAGCCTGGCGCACCCCGAGGCGCTGCCCGTGGACCGCGAAGGTCACCGCATGTGGCCGGGTTCGCGGCAGGCGTGGTGTCCCAGCTCCACGGTCTTCACGCGGCATGCGACCCGACTGGCCCAGGAGATGGCGACCCGCTACCACGACCACCCGGCCCTGGCTCTCTGGCACGTGTCGAACGAGTACGGCTGCCACAACACGCCGTGCTACTGCGACACCTGCGCCCACGCCTTCCGGGAGTGGCTGCTGCGCCGCTACCGCGACCTCGAGGCCCTCAACGAGGCCTGGGGCACGGCGTTCTGGAGCCAACGATACGTCGACTGGGACCACGTCCTGCCGCCCCGGCTGACCCCCACCTTTGCCAACCCCACGCAGGTCCTGGACTACCAGCGCTTCCAGTCCGACGCGCTGCTGGCCCAGTACCTCGCCGAGCGCGACGTCCTGCACAGCCTCTCGCCAGGTGTTCCGGTCACCACGAACTTCATGACGCAGACCGGTTTCCGTCGGCTCGACTACCACCGCTGGGCTCCCGAGCAGGATGTGGTGAGCACCGACCACTATCTCGTGACCCGACACCACGATGTGGCAGCCGAGCTCTCCTTCGCCGGGGATCTCACCAGGGGCCTCGCCCGGGGGCGGCCCTGGATGCTCATGGAGCACTCCACGAGCGCCGTGAACTGGCAGCCGGTCAACCCTGCCAAGGGAGCCGGCCAGCTCGTGCGCGACAGCCTCACCCACGTGGCGCACGGCGCCGACACCATTGGCTTCTTCCAGTGGCGCGCCTCCCGCGCCGGGTCGGAGAAGTACCACTCCGCGATGGTCCCGCACGCGGGAGCCGACACCGAGGTCTTCCGCCAGGTATGCCGGCTGGGCCAGATCGCGGCCCGCCTCGGCGAGCTCGTGGGAAGCACGGTGCAGGCGGACGTCGCCCTGCTGTGGGACTACGAGGCGTCCTGGACGGTGGCCGGGCCGGCCGTGCCCTCGAACCGGGTCGACTACGCCGACGTCGCCCTGCAGGTGCACGGCGCGCTGCGTGACCTCGGCGTGGCCGCGGACGTCGTGCACCCGGGTGCCGACCTCACGGCATACCGGCTGGTCGTCGTGCCAACCCTGCAGCTCGTGCGGAACGAGCACGCGGCGGCGATCCACGCCGCAGCCGAAGCCGGCGCCCACGTGCTCGTGACCTACCTCTCGGGGATCGTCGACGAGCACGACCACATCCGCCTCGGCGGCTACCCCGGCGCCTTCCGGGAGCTTCTCGGAGTGCGCGTCGAGGAGTTCCGCCCGCTCCTCGAGGGGCAGAGCCGGGCGCTGGACGACTCGAGCCGGGCGCTGCTCTGGACCGAGGATCTCGACACGACCACGGCCACCCCGGTGGTGCGTTACGCCGACACCGGCCGGCCGGCGTTGACCCGCAACGACATCGGCGCGGGCTCGGCGTGGTACCTCAGCTACCTGCCCGAGCGCGATCAGCTGGCCGCACTGGTCGCCAGCCTCCTCGACCTCGCGAAGGTCGCCCCACCAGTGGCGGCACCGTCCGGCGTCGAGCTGGTGCGCCGGGCGCGCGACGAGCGCACCTGGCTCTTCGCCATCAACCACACGGACCAGCCTCAGGAGCTGCCCGTGACGGGGCACGACCTCGTGGCGGACACCGCCGTCACCGGAGTGCTCGCCCTCGCCCCCGGAGCCGTCGCTGTGGTGCGCGAGGCCTGAGGGCGGTTGATGGCCACAATCAGCAGTACCGGGTATACTCGGCTGATGGCCAAGGTGATGGTGTCGTTACCCGATGATCTGCTCGGCTCGCTCGACGCTGAGGCCGCCCGCAGGAACACCACCCGCAGCGGGCTGCTACGCGACTACGCCCACGAGGGCCTGCGCCACCGAGGGCACGAACGGGCGCGCCGGGTGCAGCAACTGATGAGTGAAGCTGGCCACCATGGAGGCAACGGCGTCAATGACCTCAAGCGACACCGACCGACAGCGTGACCGTCTGGTTCGTGGACGCGAGCGTCCTGCTGGCCCGAGAGGACGCCGACGACGATCAGCACGAGGCGGCGCGCCAGCTGCTGGCCGGTGACGCGACTCTGGCTACACTTGATCTGGCCTTCTACGAAGTCGGCAACGTCGCTGTCCGAGCGTGGCGCGATGGACAAGCTGCCGGTCGCCTGCAAGGCCTGGTCGACGCGGTCGCGGCCGACGGTGGGCTGGTGCGGGTCGACGAAGCTCTCATGGCCCACGCCGTCAGAATCGCGGAGACGGAGGGCCTGTCGGTCTACGACGCCGGCTATGTGGCCGGCGCTGCGCGCGCCGGCGCACAACTGGTGAGCTGCGATCTACGCGATCTCGTGAGCCGTGATCTCGCCGTGACCCCGCGGCAGGCCGGCAACCCTGGTCAGAGCTGAAGCACGACTCGCAGCGCAGCGTCCACCCGGTTGAGCTCCTCGAACGTCAGCTGGCCGACACGCTGACCCAGCCGATCGGGCTCTACAGCCGCTGTCTGCTCTACCAGGACTCGAGTGGCGACGCCAGAGATCTCTAGCTCCGGACGGAAGCTGGCCCGTCTGGCGGATGTCGAGGTTGGCGCCACGAGCCAGGTGGACAGCGATAGTGCATCGGACTGCACGACAACGGCATAGCGCGCTCCAGCTTGCTCGTGAGCGCGGGCTCCGCGAGGCGCCCTCAGCCGGAAGACGTCACCACGCACGCAGGGTCTCCATGTCGCGGAGGACCTGCACGGCCTCGGCGCGGTCGACTGGGTCAGCTGCCAACGCCTCAGCTTCGGCTCGAACACGCTTCAGTGCCCTGAAGCGAGCAGCGTCGATCAGCGCCGAACGGACCACCGTCGACACGGCGGTGCCGTCCGCAGTCAGCGCGTCGAGGGCTCGCTTGGTGTCCTCGTCAGGGCGGAACGTGATGGTGTCGGCCATTGGCCGAACGTAATACGAAATGTAGGACGACCGATAGTTGGAGCGTTGGAACCCACACGTCGCCCACCCGGCCGGTGGAGTGCGCGGCCCACCCGCCTGCGCCCCGAGCGCATCCTGCGCGCGATCCGTCGGGCCATCGCCCGGTCCCGGCGCGCTGGGTAGCGCTGGCTCAGCCCACGTCGCTGCGCCCAGCACACGGCATACGGTGTGCCGGGCGCACGAGGGTGAGCTGGGTGAGCAGCCCGGCATGCGAGCGCCTGAGGTCAGGCCATCGCCTTCTGGAGGTTCTCGTCGATCGCGGCGAGGAAATCCTCGGTGCTCAGGAACGCCTGGTCGGGGCCGACGAGCAGGGCGAGGTCCTTGGTCATCCTGCCCTCCTCGACCGTCTCGACGCAGACCCGCTCGAGGGTCTCGGCGAACTCGGTCACCTCGGGCGTGCGGTCGAGCTTGCCGCGGTGCTTCAGGCCACCGGTCCACGCGAAGATCGACGCGATGGGGTTCGTCGACGTCGGCTTGCCCTGCTGGTGCTGGCGGTAGTGGCGGGTGACCGTGCCGTGCGCCGCCTCGGCCTCGACGGTCTGGCCGTCGGGGGTCATCAGGACCGACGTCATCAGCCCCAGCGACCCGAAGCCCTGCGCCACCGTGTCGGACTGGACGTCGCCGTCGTAGTTCTTGCAGGCCCAGACGTAGCCGCCCTCCCACTTCATCGCGGCGGCGACCATGTCGTCGATGAGCCGGTGCTCATAGGTCAGCCCCGCCGCGTCGAACGCCTCCTTGAACTCGGCCTCGAAGACCTCCTGGAAGATGTCCTTGAACGCGCCGTCGTAGGCCTTGAGGATCGTGTTCTTCGTCGAGAGGTAGACCGGCAGGCCCCGCTGCAGGCCGTAGTTCAGCGACGCCCGGGCGAAGTCACGGATCGAGTCGTTGAAGTTGAACATCCCCATCGCGACCCCGCCGTCGTCGCCGTAGGTGGCGACCTCGTGCACCTGCGGCTCGCCGCCGCCGGCCGGGGTGTAGGTGATCGTCACGGTGCCGGCGCCGGGGACCTTGAAGTTCTGCGCCTTGTACTGGTCGCCGTGCGCGTGGCGGCCGATGATGATCGGCTTGGTCCAGCCCGGCACGAGCCGCGGGATGTTGGAGATGATGATCGGCTCGCGGAAGATCACGCCACCGAGGATGTTGCGGATCGTCCCGTTGGGGCTCTTCCACATCTCCTTGAGGCCGAACTCCTGGACGCGGGCTTCGTCCGGCGTGATCGTCGCGCACTTTACGCCGACGCCGAACTCCTTGATGGCGTTGGCGGCGTCGACGGTCACCTGGTCGTTGGTCTCGTCGCGGTGCTCGACGCCGAGGTCGTAGTACTTGAGGTCGATCTCGAGGTAGGGGTGGATGAGCCGGTCCTTGATGAACTGCCAGATGATCCGGGTCATCTCGTCGCCGTCGAGCTCGACGACGGGGTTGACCACCTTGATCTTGCTCATGCTCTCGTGCTCCTCGGGGTGCGGCGGTGTGCGGCGGTGGGGCCGACAGGACTCTCCCACGGATCCGTGCCTCGGTCATCCCACGATACCTTGACATCAAGATAGTTCGGCTCCAGGTCGCCAGTGGCCCTCGCGAGGGGCCCGTCACCGGGTGGAGTCACGTTCGTCAGTCGTCTCGCCAGCGAGCGTCGCCAGGTCGTCACGCAGGCCGGGGTCCGCCTGACGGTGCGCCAGCAAGGCGATCAGGTCGCGCTTGGAGATGAAGGCGGGACGCGTCTCGCGCACCGGGCTGATCTCCGCGACAGCTGCACCATTGACGGTCACCGTGACGCGCGCGCCATCCGCAACCTGGCGCAGCACCTCGGCGATGTGGTTTCGCAGCTCTCGGGAAGGAACTCTCGGCATGTGCGTGAGCGCAGCTTCCCGCCACACAGGGCACCGTGACCTGAAGGTCGTCTCGTCCCCAAACCTCGCTCCCGGCGGCCGCGAGTTCGCCGGGCGACACGGCATACGCTCCGCTAACCTGCGGGGCATGACGACACCTCCGCTCGGCAAGCGGCTCGGTGCGGAGCTTTTGGGGACCTTCTGGCTCGTCCTCGGCGGGTGCGGCACGGCGATCTTCGGCTCGAAGTTCTTCTCGCCCGGTAACGTCACCGACTCGAGGGGCACCGAGCTCGGCGTGGGACACCTCGGCGTCGCGCTCGCCTTCGGGCTGACGGTCGTCACCATGGCGTATGCCGTGGGGCACGTCTCGGGGGCACACTTCAACCCTGCGGTCACGATCGGCCTGTGGGCGGCCAAGCGCTTCGACAGCCTCCGGGACGTCGGCGCCTACATCGTGGCCCAGGTGGTCGGCGGGCTGCTCGCCGGCGGTGTCCTGTGGGGGCTGGCAAAAAGCGTGAGGGGTGGGGCGGCGGTCACCGGCAGCCTGGCCGCCAACGGCTACGGGGAGCACTCCCCCGGTGGCTTCTCGCTCGTGGCCGTGCTGCTCACCGAGATCCTGCTCACCGCGTTCTTCGTCTTTGTCATCCTTGGCGTGACGACCTCCCACGCGCCGACCGGGTTCGCCCCGCTCGCGATCGGCCTGACGCTGACCCTGATCCACCTCATCTCGATCCCGATCAGCAACACGTCGGTCAACCCGGCCCGCTCCACCGCGGTCGCCTTCTTCAACGGCAACGGGGCCCCCGGGCAGCTGTGGCTCTTCTGGGTCGCCCCGGTCGTGGGGGCGGTCATCGCCGGCTGGTCCTTCGACGCGATCACCGGCATCGACCGCAGCGGCGCCGACGTCAGCGGCGACGTCAGCCCCGCCGAGGTCACCGCTGAGGTTGCCGCTGAACGGGGCAAATGAAGGATGGAGCGAGTGTTTGTCATCACCGCGGACCAACGCGCGAGCAGGAGAGGACCTGACCTCGTGCCCGCGGCCCTGACCAGCCTCAAGGAGGTGCGGCCGCAACCTGTCCGGGCGTTTGATCGCACCGCCGGCGACGAGTGAATGATCCTCGCACGGTTGTCGACGTCGTGACCATCCTGATGCGTGGCGACGACTGGCGCGTTGGCATCGGCATCGGACCTGTGGAGGAACCCCTTCCCCGGCAGGCGCGAGCAGGACGAGGCCCCGCATTCGTCGCGGCACGAACTGCCGTTCGCAGCGCGCACTCGACTTCTGCCCAACTGGGGGTACAGAGCGCGAATGGGGTCGCAGCCGACAAGGCCGAGTCGGCCCTGTGGCTGCTCTGCTTCGTTCTCCGAACACGGACCGATTCCGGATGGGAGGTGACCAACCTTCTCGCCAAAGGACTCAACCAACAACACGTCGCTGACCGGCTCAGCATTCGCCCTCGGCCGTGAGCCAACGGGTTCGTCGCGCTGGCTGGGTCGAGCAGCTTCGGGGCACAGTCTCTGGCGATCCACCACCTGTCGGTGACCGACGGTGAAACAGGTGAGGACGGCATACCGAAGGAGTAGGGAAGTGGGCGCACACCTTCTGGACGCAGGGATCGGCCTGGTGTTCACCGTGACGGCATTCGTGCTCGGCAGCCCTCTTACCACGTGGGTCTTCCGGCGGGTCGACCGCGACGCGCGAAACGTCTCCGCAGGTGACGAAGGCTGCGTCGACTCTGTGCGGTGGGCGCGCGATCGGGTGGCTCGAGCGGGCGGCGGTGCTGCTGACCGTCATCGCGGGGTGGCCGGAAGGCGTCGCGCTGGTCGTGGCCCTCAAGGGCCTGGGCCGCTACGGAGAGCTCCGCGGAGCCCCCGAGGGAACAGCCGAACGATTCCTCATCGGAAGCTTCACGAGCCTCCTGTTCGCCGGAGCGCTCGCCGTCGCAGCCCGAGCCGCGATCGAGGCCACCTGAGTGGGTCGGGATGAACGAAATTCGGGCTGATAGCGTCGTGAGGTCCGCTTCCGTAATGCTGTCGAAGGGCCAGTCCCGTGAGCACCACACCCGTCAAGGTCGCCGTCACCGGCGCTGCCGGCCAGATCGGCTACAGTCTGCTCTTCCGGATCGCCAGCGGTGCGCTGCTCGGCCCGAACACCCCGGTCGAGCTGCGCCTCCTGGAGATCACCCCGGCTCTGAAGGTCCTCGAGGGTGTCGTCATGGAGCTCGAGGACTGCGCCTTCCCCACCCTGGCCAAGGTCGAGATCGGCGACGACGCCAACACCATCTTCGACGGCGTCAACCACGCCCTGCTCGTCGGCGCCCGCCCGCGCGGTGCTGGCATGGAGCGCGGTGACCTCCTCGAGGCCAACGGCGGAATCTTCGCTCCCCAGGGCAGGGCTCTGGCTGCGGTCGCGGCGGACGACATCCGCGTCACGGTCACCGGCAACCCGGCCAACACCAATGCCCTCATCGCGATGAGCAACGCCCCCGACATTCCCGCCGAGCGCTTTTCGGCGCTGACCCGGCTCGACCACAACCGGGCGATCGGTCAGCTCGCCACGAAGCTCGGTGTGCCGGTCACCCAGATTCGCAGGATGACGATCTGGGGAAACCACTCCGCCACCCAGTACCCCGACCTCTTCCACGCGGAGGCGGGCGGCCGGAACGCCGCCGAGGCGGTGAACGACCAGGACTGGCTGGCCGGGACCTTCATCCCGACCGTCGCCAAGCGTGGCGCCGCCATCATCGACGCGCGCGGCGCCTCGTCCGCGGCCTCCGCCGCCTCCGCGACCATCGACCACGTGCGCACCTGGGTAGACGGCACGCCCGACGGCGACTGGGTCTCGATGGCCGTGGCATCGGACGGCTCCTACGGCGTGCCGGCGGGTCTCGTCTCGTCCTTCCCGGTCACGGTCACGGACGGCCGGTGGAGCATCGTCCAGGGCCTCGAGATCGACGACTTCTCGCGAGGCAGGATCGACGCCTCCGTCGCCGAGCTGGCCGACGAGCGCGAGGCGGTCAAGGGTCTGGGCCTTCTCGCCTGAGCGAGCCGGCCGGGAGCCGGTTCGAGGCAGCCAGTCGAGACAGCCGGTCGAGACAGCTGGCCGAGACAGCTGGCCGAGACGGCCGGCCCAGACAGCCGGCGGCGGCAGCCAGAAGAGACAACCGGCGGCGGCCGGTCGAGACGGCCGGCCGAGAAAGCCGGCCGCGGCAGCCGGCCAACCGGCATACCGGAGCGGCTCAGCCACTCCTCGCCTTGACGAGGGAGAACGCCAGACCTGTCGCCAGGGCCAGACCCAGCAGCACGCCGACGTCGAGCAGGCGATGACGCACCTCGAGTCCTCCTCCTCGAGGCGTGGGGACGAGCAGGCGCAGGACCGCACCCACGAGGAACGAGGCCGCGACGACCCGGCCCCCCATGCGCAGGGCGTCGGCGAAGATGACCAGGCCCAGC
>JAABUR0100010294.1_pt1 | contig 10298 bp, 10 predicted proteins | sample 5560091 | NCBI WGS metagenome assembly JAABUR01 (sample SAMN10711879, study PRJNA513375) | rock metagenome | isolation source: Antarctica rocks | place: Antarctica: Victoria Land, University Valley sud
CGCCGAGGTGCGCGAGCGCTCCGTGGTCTCCCGCGACGGCGCCGAGCGCGAGGTCGACACGATCATCTTCGGGACGGGCTTCCACGTGACCGACATGCCACTCGCCGCCCGCTTGCGCGGCAAGGACGGCCGCACGCTCGCCGAGACGTGGGAGGGCGGCATGCACGCCCACAAGGGCACGACGATCGCGGGCTTCCCGAACCTCTTCTTCATCCTCGGGCCCAACACGGGGCTGGGGCACACGTCCGTCGTCTTCATGTCGGAGACCCAGGCGGCCTACATCGCCCGGGCGCTCGCGCACATGCGGGCCACGGGTGCCGAGGTCCTCGAGGTGAAGCCGGAGGCCGAGGAGCGTTGGAACGACGCGCTCCAGCGCCACATGCAGGGGACGGTGTGGCTCTCGGGCGGCTGCGCGAGCTGGTACCTCGACGCCCACGGGCGCAACACGGTGCTCTGGCCCGGCTTCACGTTCCGCTTCCGCCGGGCGCTCGCGCGCTTCGACCCCGAGCACCACGAGGAGCGCCGCCGGGTGGATGGCGGGGTCGCGCGGGCGGGCCGCCGCGGGGACTTCGCGGTCACGCCGTAGTTCAGTCCGACGCGGGGGAGGTCGCGCCGCCCGACGGGGCGGCCACCGCCTCCGCGGCGCTCTCGGCCTGCGGGGGCTCGGTGTCGCGGACGAGGAGGACAGGGCCGGCGATGCCGGCGCCGAGCGCGAACAGCGCCGCGACGGGGCCCGTCTTCTCGGTCCCGAGTGCGCGGTCGAGCGAGAGCGGGCCCGGGCCGACATCGGCCACCGTGACCGCCGCGGCGATCACCAGCGCGTTGAGCTCCCAGCCGCCGTCCGTGTTCCACGGCCCCTTGTCGCCGTGGACGGTCCGCATGGCCTGGACCATCGTGCCCGTGATCGCCGCCGCGCCGAGCGGGGTGAAGAGCCCGAGCGCGAGCAGCGCCCCGCCCCCGGCCTCCGACGCCCCGGCGAGGGTGGCGTGCCGCTTGCCGGGCTTGAGGCCGATCGACTCGAAGAAGCCCGCCGTGCCCTCGAGGCCGTGGCCTCCGAACCAGCCGAACAGCTTCTGGGCGCCGTGGCCGACGAACAGGCCTCCGAGGAGGACGCGGAGGAAGGTGATCCCGATGTTCATGCGCAGGAAACTACTTCCTCCTACGTGGCCATGCCGGTGAACTGGCCACCCGTCACGTTCAGCACCTGGCCGTGGACGTAGTTCGACCACGGCGAGCAGAGGTAGAACACGCCGCCGGCGGCCTCCTCAGGCGTGCCCGGCCGGCCGAGCGGGATGAGCATCGCGGCCATCTGACGGAGCTGGTCGGGGATGCCGAGCTGCACGGTCCGGCCGCCGATCTCCATCTTGTTGTCGTCGACCTTCGCCGCGGTCAGGCGGGTCTCGATGTAGCCGAAGGCGACCGCGTTGACGTTGATCTTGAACTGGCCCCACTCCTTGGCCAGCGTCCTCGTGAGGCCGACGACCGCGGCCTTGCCCGCGGAGTAGTTCGCCTGGCCGGCGTTGCCCATCGTCCCCGAGATCGAGGAGACGTTGACGATCTTGCGGAAGACCTCCTCGCCGCGGTCGCGCTCGGCCTTGGCGGGCTCGCGCATGTGGGGCGCCACCGCGCGGCACATCCGGAAGGGCACGACGGTGTGGATGTCGAGCATGGCCTGGAACTGCTCGTCGGTCATCTTGTGGAGCGGGGCGTCGAGGGTGTAGCCGGCGTTGTTGACGAGGATGTCGACCCGGCCCCACTCGTCGACGGTCTTCTGCACCAGGGCCTCGGGCACGCCGGACCGGGTCAGGTCCCCGGCCAGGGACACGACCTCGCCGCCCATGTCCTGCGCGGCCCGGGCGACCACGTCGCCGTCGAGGTCGTTGATGGCGACGCGCGCGCCGTTCTGCGCGAGCAGCTCGGCGGTCGCGCGGCCGATCCCGCGCGCCGAGCCCGTGACGACGGCGACCTTCTGATCGAGCACTCCCATGTCGGTCCCCGGAATCGGCCCTCGGGGCGAAGGGCCGGGAGGGTAGGGGCCTCATCTGCGAGGATGGGGCCGTGCGACGGGTCGCGCTCACCCTCCTCCGCGCACCGGCAACCGCTCGGTGCGGGACCCTCGTAGCCTGATGCTCGCCCCCGCGCTCGCCGTGCTCGCCCTCGCCGCTCCGGCGGGGCTGGCGTTCTCGTCCTCGGAGGACGGGATCGTCTCGGTCGACGCGACCGGCGCCGGCGGCCGGGTGCTCGTCGGTCACGCGGCCGAGCCCGCGTGGTCGGCCGACGGCCGGACCCTCGCCTTCGTGCGCGCGTTCGGCAACGACACCACGGGCGGGTCGCGGGTCTTCCTGCGCACCCCCGACGGGCGCGAGAAGGCGATCACCGCGCGCGCCCGCGGGACGGAGGTCACGGGGCCGCGGTTCTCCCCCGACGGCGACATGATCGTCTTCACCCGCTCCAGCTATGAGCGGGACGCCATCCGCTCCGCGATCGTCGTCCGCGTGCTGGCCACGGGTGCCGAGCGCGTGGTGGCGCGGGAGCTCGTCCACGAGTCCCCCTTCGACCTGGTCACCGCAGGCGCGTTCTCTCCCGACGGCGCGCGGATCCTCTACACGCGGGTCGCGCTCGACCGCCGGTCCTACTTCCGCCCTTCCCTCTTCCTCGTCGGCCGGGACGGCCGGGGGCGGCGTCTTCTGCGCCGGGACGCCGGGACGGGCACCTTCTCTCCCGACGGGCGCAGGATCGCCTTCTCGAGCACACGGGAGCGCAACGGCACGCGCTGCGGCTCGGACCAGTGCTCCTACGCGGGCGAGCTCGAGGTCATGGACGCCGACGGGCGCCACGTGGTCCGCCTGACCCGCAACGCGGGCGACGACAGCTACCCCGACTGGTCGCCGGACGGCACCCGCATCGCGTTCGCGAGCGACCGCAACTATCCCGAGGGGGAGCACTCCGAGGTCTACTCGATCACGCCCGAGGGTCGATGCCTCACCTGGCTGACGAACGGAACGGGCGAGTCCACCACTCCGGTGTGGCGACCGGGGACGGGACAGAGCACGAGCGCGGGCGGGTGCGGCGCCCGCGGGCTGCGCCCGCGCATCGCGCCGGTGGCCCGACCGCGTGGCCTGCCCCGCGGTGTGGTCGCCTTCTGGCTCGGCCCCGAATGGCGTGGGCTGCTCGCGCAGCTCGGCGGCGAGGGCCGCGACCGGTACGTCGACTACAGCGACTGCGGGCGCTACGACGCCCGGGCGTGCGCGGCGAGCACGATCGTCTCCTTCTCCTCGGTCTGCGGCTACGGCTACCGGACGAACGCCACGTACGCACGGCGGCTCTTCGCGCGGCGCGGCGCGCTCGTGGCCGACCGGGGTCCGGACGAGGTCTGGTCGGTGTTCAGCGGCAGGACGGAGGTCGCCCTGCAGGGGGATGCGCGGGAGGCAGTCGCGGCGCTCCGGCCCCTCGGTCGCCCGCGCGCCCGCCTCGCTCCGCCCGCCGTGCCGCGTGACCTCCTCGCGGAGATACGCCGGATCGAGCAGGCGCGCCGCCGGCTCGGGAGCGAGCGCGCCGTCGCCCGGCGACTCCATCTCCACCGCGGGCGCGTACACGAGCGTCTGCGCCTCGGCCGTGCGCTCGCGCCCTTCGGGCACGTCCGCACGGTCCGCTGCGGGTAGCGACACATACTCTTTCCGATCAGAGTCCGTAGGAGCGGCCGATCACGTCGAGCATGATCTCATCCGTCCCCGCGCCGATGCGGTTGAGGCGCAGATCGCGCCACACGCGCTCCACGCCGTACTCCTTCATGTACCCCGCGCCGCCGTGGATCTGGATGCACTCGTCGGCCACGTCGACCGCCACCCGGGAGGCGTGGAGCTTGGCCATGGAGATCTCCCGGACGGGGTACTCACCGTTGGCAAAGCGCCACGCGGTCGTGTAGACCATCTGTCGTGCCGACTCTATCTGGGTGGCCATCTCGGCGAACTTGTGCCGGCGCTCGCCCTGGAGCTCCCACATGATGTGGTAGAAGCCCTTGCCGACCTGGCCGAGGACGGCCGAGTCGGGCACGCGGACGTCGGAGAACGCCAGCAGTGCGGTGTCCGAGGCGTGCATCCCGAGCTTCTCGAGCTTCTTCTCGCGCACCACCCCGGGCACGTCCATGGGAACGAGGAAGAGCGTGAAGCCGTCGTAGCCGGCGTCGGCGTCGGTCTTCGTCACGAGGACGATCACGTCCGCGCGGAGGCCGTTGGTCATCAACGGCGCGAAGACCTAGTTCCCGAACGGGCATCCCCGTCGCACACGACGCGGGTCTTGATCCCGCTCACGTCCGAGCCGGCGTCGGGCTCGGTGATCCCCAGGCAGAGGATCTTCGTGCCCTGGATCGCGGGCACGACCCACTCCTGCTTCTGCTCCTCGGTCCCAAAGGCGAGGATGGGCGGCATCGCCATGTCCGTGTGGACGGCGACCCCCATGGCGGTCCCGCCCGAGCGGGCGTGGACGAGCTCCTCGGCGAGCACGAGCGACGTGAAGTAGTCCCCGCCCTGGCCCCCGTACTCCTCGGGCTTGTCCAGACCGAGGAAGCCGAGCTCGCCCATCCGGGAGAAGACCCGGTCGGGGAACGTCGTCTCCTCCCACTCCTCCGCGTGCGGCGCCAGCTCGGCGACGACGAAGCGATGGATGGACTCCCGCAGCTGCTCGTGCTCATCGGTGAAGATGAAGTGCCGACGGCGGGCGCCGAAATCCGGCTTGAGGACGGCCGACGGGGCCGCCGCGTCGACGGCCGGGGAGACGGAGGAGCTCATGGCGCCACGCTAGCGGAAAGTGACGCTTACTACTTACCGCGCTCAAGGCCCGGTCGTCTGCCGCCGATGACTCCGGGGTGGAGGCGGGGGGAGGGGTGATGCCCGACGACGATCTCCGCCGCCTGGCGCTCGACGCCACGACCGACGGCGTCCTCGTGGCCGCCGCGGACCCGGGCTTCCCGATCGTCTACGCCAACGCCGGGTTCGCGCGCCTGACCGGCTACACCGTCGACGAGGTCCTCGGGCGCAACTGCCGCTTTCTCCAGGGCGAGGGCACCGACCCCGGCGCGGTGGCCCGGATCTCGCGCGCCCTGGCCGGGGCTGAGCCGTGCCGTCTGGTCCTCCGGAACTTCCGCAAGGACGGAACCCCGTTCTGGAACGAGCTCGCGCTCTCGCCCGTCCGCGACGGCGAGGGTCGATGCACCCACGTCATCGGCATCCTGAGCGACGTCTCCGCCCGCGTGGAGAGCCGCGAGGCCCTGGAGCGGCTCGCCCGCCACGACGAGCTGACCGGCCTGCCCACCCGCGCCGTGCTGCTCGAGCGCGCCGATCGCGCGCTGCGGCGGCTCGAGCGCCACCCCGCGGTCGTGGGGATCCTCTTCCTCGACGTGGACGCGCTCAAGGAGATCAACGATGCGCACGGACACGACGCGGGCGACGCGGTGCTCGTCGAGCTCCGGACCCGGTTCGGTGGCGCGCTGCGCGCCACGGAGACCCTCGCCCGCCTCGGAGGCGACGAGTTCATCGTGCTCTGCGAGGACCTGACCGCGGACGCGGACGCGACCCGGATCGCCCGGCGGCTCGTCGACGCGCTCGCGAAGCCCATCGTGCTCGAGACCACGGCCCTCGACGTCACGGTCTCGATCGGCGTGGTGAGCACGGACGATCCGCACGCCGACGTCGACGATCTCGTCCGGGCCGCGGACGCGGCGATGTACCGGGCCAAGCGGGCGGGCGGCGGGCGCTGGGCGCTCGCCGACGCCGCCGACGCGGCGGCGACCGCGGAGCGCCTGCGCCACGAGGCCGAGCTGCCCGGGGCGCTCGAGCGCGAGGAGCTCACGGTGCGTTACCAGCCCATCGTCACGCTCGAGGGCTTCATCCTCGGAGTGGAGGCCCTCGTGCGCTGGCAGCACCCGCGTGAGGGGCTGCTCGGCCCCGCGGCGTTCCTCCCCGCCGCCGAGTCCGCCGGGCTCGGGCCGGCGCTCGGCGCGTGGGTCCTCGACCGCGCCTGCGCGGACGCGGCGGGCTGGGTGCGGGCCCTCGGCGGCCGGCCCTTCGAGGTCTCCGTGAACCTCTCCGCGCTGGACTTCGCCGATCCCGCGCTGCCCGATCGGGTCCGTCACGCCCTGGCGAAGCACGGGCTCGACCCCGCATACCTCGGCCTGGAGATCAAGGAGGACTTCCTCGGGCGCGGCGCCCCGGCCCAGCGCGAGCGGCTCGACGCGTTGCGGGCGACGGGGGCCCGGCTCGTCCTCGACGGCTTCGGCGACGGCGGCATGGGCGTCCGCACGCTCGGTCGCCTGGAGTTCGACCGGGTGAAGATCCACCGCTCCTTCGTGGCCGACCTCGGCCGTGAGGAGAAGCTCCTGTCCGCCCTGCTCGCCCTCGGCCGCTCCCTGGAGCTGCCCAGCGTGGTGGAGGGCGTGGAGACCGAGGCCCAGGCCGAGGAGATCGCCCGGCTCGGCGTGCGCCTGGCCCAGGGGTTCTTCTACGCGGAGCCGGTGACCGCCGACGCGGTGCCCGGGCTCGTCCGCCCCTGAGGACCCGACGCGGCACAATCCCGCGCCGATGACCGTCTCCTACGCGGTGGCCGACGGCGTGGCGACGCTCGCGCTCGACGAGCCCGACACCCGCAACGCGCTCTCCGACGAGCTGCTCGGCGACCTGCTCACGGCACTCGGGCAGGCGCGCGAGGACGCCGACGTGCGCTGCGTCGTGCTCGCCTCGACCCACGCGACCGTGTTCTCGGCGGGGGGAGACCTCGCGGGGTTCGCCGCCGACGTGCCCCTCGTGCACAAGCACTTTCACACGGAGCGCTTCCCGCTCCTGTTCACGGCCCTCGGCGAGCTCGGCAAGCCGTCGATCTGCGCGGCGCGTGGCCATGTCCTCGGGGGCGGGCTGGGGCTCGCGCTGGCCTGCGACCTCGTGGTCGCCTCCGAGCAGGCGACCTTCGGGACCCCGGAGATCAACGTCGGGGTGTTCCCCTTCATGATCATGGCCCTGATCCTCCGCAACGTCCCGCGCAAGAAGGCGACCGAGCTGCTGCTGCTCGGCGACCGCATCGACGCGCGGGAGGCCGAGCGCCTGGGGATCGTCAACCGGGTGATCCCCCCCGACCAATTCGATGCGGCGGTCGCCGACTGGGCCGGGCGGTTGGCGGCGAAGTCTCCGGTGCTCATGCGCCTGGGCAAGGACGCCCTGTGGCGCCAGAACGACATGCCGCTCGAGGACGCATGGGACTTCCTGCGCGCGCAGCTCACGATCGCGTTCTCCACGGAGGACATCCAGGAAGGTGTCTCGGCGTTCTTCGAGAAGCGCGAGCCGAGGTGGACGGGGCGATGATGCGCCCGCTGGTCGAGGACCTGCACGAGCGCCGGGAAAGCGCCCGTGGAAGCGCAACGCGGTGGTGCCCGTCTAGCCCGAATGGCCGAAGCGCCGGGTGGGGGCGAGCCCGGGGCGCCCGGCCCGGTCCGAGAGCCGCTCGAACCGGACGAAGCGCCGGGTCGTGGTCTCGCGGTAGTACCCGCGCTCGGTGCTGACCAGGCCCGTCCGCTGCTCCACCAGCAGGGCGCGCGTGCGGGTGTCGACGAGGAATACCCCGCGCTCGCGGTAGCCGGGGACGTGCACCATGTGGCCGTCGAACGAGTAGAGCGACGGGCCGACGCGCCGCTCGGCGACGAGGCGCCAGGCGCGATGGAGCACGCCGCCGATCCGCACGGACGTCGTCCCCGCGTCGCGGACGCGGCCGTCGCGGTAGGCGTCGAGGTAGGCGAGGCGGGGATCGGTTCGGCCCCCGGTATCGAGGCCGCCTTCGATCCCCACGGGCCCCCCATCGCGCGGCGCCGCGTACCCGACGGTGTAGTTGCCGAGGGTCTCCGACACGAGCCGCCCGCGCGCCCCGCCGGGCGTCGCGTCGTACTGGAGGGCGTGGACCCGCCCGCCACGCGCCGGTGTCCACGACTCGACCCAGGCCACGGTCGGGCGCCGGTCGCGCCGCTGCAAGGTGATCCGCGCGATGGCGTGGAAGACCCCGGTGCGCGCCGACAGCGCCTGGAAGGCCGCGCGGGCGGGCTCCACGCCTGACCGGGTCGAGCCCACGAGGACCGCGACGAGGCTCACGACGAGGACGGCGGTCCCGGCCAGGGCGAGACGCACCACCCGCGGACGCGGGCGGCGCTGGACCGGCGCGGTCTGACCGGCGGCGACCAGCGCCTCGATCCGGGCGAGCTCGACCGGGGGGACGGGCGCGTCGGGATCGACCGGGTCGGCGGCGGCCAGGCGCTCGAGGACGTCGGGGGAGGGGCTCACGCGATCACCTCGGAGGCGGAAGGGACGGAAGGGGAGTCCAGCGCGGCGAGCTCGGCGCTCAGGCGGGCCCGGGCGCGGTGCAGGCGGACGGCGAAGGTCGGGCGCGAGCAGCCGGCGGCCCGCGCCGCCGCGGCGGGCCCGAGCCCGTCCCACGCCACGAGCATGAGCGTCTCGCGGTCGCCCGCCGACAGTCGCCCGAGCGCGGCGCGGATCCCGGCCGCGCCGGTGACCGCCTCGGCGAGCTCCGGGGCCGCCGGCTCCGGCTCGGCCGCGGCCCGCACGGCGAGGGCATCGGCCCGTGAGGCGCTGCGACGGGCGTTCGCGAGCACCTTGCGGGCGATCCCGAGCAGCCAGGGCAGCGGCTCCGCAGGCACGTCATCCCACCGCCGCCACGCGACGGTGAAGGTCTCGGCCACGACATCCGCCGCGTCCTCGGGCGACGTGCGCCGCAGCGCGTAGGCGCGCACGGCCCGGACGTGGCGCCGGAACACGGCCTCGAAGGCCTCGGCTCGCTCGCTGGAGTGACTGGTCGCGGACATGCTCTCGCAGAGGAAGTGTCCGGCTGCGGCCGGGGATTACCGGCGGGCGCCGCCGTCCCCCCCGCGCGCGTCAGCCCGTGGAGACGAGCTCGCCGCCGCCACGGACGGCGTTGCGCCCCGCGGCCTTGGCCGCGTAGAGCGCGGCGTCGGCCCGGGCGAAGAGGGCGTCGAAGTCGAACGCGCCACCCCCCGAGCTCGCGATCCCGAACGACATCGTCACCTGCTGCCCGCCGGCCGGCTCAGCCTCCACCGCGACGCGCAACCGCTCGGCGAGGGTGCCTGCCTCGGACTCGTCCCCGCCGGGGATCACCACGAGGAACTCCTCCCCGCCCACGCGGTAGGCGAGGTCGAAGGCGCGCAGCTCCTTGCGCAGCACGTAGGCCACGTCGACGAGCACGGCGTCCCCCGTCGCGTGCCCGTACGTGTCGTTGATCGCCTTGAAGTGGTCGAGGTCGCCGAGCACGAGCCCGACGGGCTGGCCCGTGACCCGCGCCTGAGCGCCGAGCTCCTCGGCCCGGGTGGCCAGCGCGCGGCGGTTGAGCATGCCCGTCAGCCCGTCGAGGACCGACCGCGAGCGGTGCAGCAGGTCGGACTCCATGATCGCCCCGCCGATGAAGGCGACCGAGGCGATGAGCGCGAGGGGGCCGAGCACGAGCGGCGGGTCGTCCCAGACCTCGCGGGGGTGGACGCCGACGGTGGCGGCGAGCAGGAGGACCGCGGTGACGAGGGAGCCCAAGACCACCCCCCGGCGCGAGAAGCGGGCGCCCAGCGAGGCGACCGGGATCGCCAGCCAGCTCACCGCGGGCGAGTGGGGTCCGCCCGACAGCGCGACGGAGGCGGCGATCATGACCTGGGCGAGCAGCCAGGCGGCGGCGAGTCCGTACTCCGGCCGGTGCATCCGTGGGGTGAACCGGTCGAAGGCGACGAACCCCCCGGCCGCCACGACGAGGGGCAGGAGGGGCCAGGGCCCGATCCACGGCGCGCTCAGGACGACCGCGGCCGCGAGGATGACGAACGTGATCCGGCGGAAGCGCCGCATCCGCCCGCTCATCTCCACGAGGCGCTCGCGCTCCCACTCCGAGGAGAGGAACAGGGAGTGTCGCCGTCGCGCGGTCATCCTCGTGGCTGAGCCTAGAGCGGGCGGGTAGCCTCGTCCAGGTCGGCGCGCGAGCTCCGGGTGCGGTAGAAGTAGCACGTCCCACTTTCCACGCGGAGCCGCCATGAGCCCCGACGACCCCGTCGTCATCACCTGCTCGATCTCCGGATCTCTGGCCGACCGGAGCCAGTGCCCGGCGATCCCCACACGCCCGAGGAGTACGGCGCCGAGGCCCGGCGGATCGTCGACGAGGGCGGGACGATGACCAAGGCGCGGGGCCTGTGCGAGCACGTGGGGCGGAGGGTGGCGACCGTCGCCGAGACGCGCTCGGCGCTGGGGCTCTGCGGG
>JAABUR0100010298.1_pt1 | contig 10293 bp, 12 predicted proteins | sample 5560091 | NCBI WGS metagenome assembly JAABUR01 (sample SAMN10711879, study PRJNA513375) | rock metagenome | isolation source: Antarctica rocks | place: Antarctica: Victoria Land, University Valley sud
GAGAGCGGCGACGTCGAGCCCCGGCCGAGCCCCGGCAGACCCTCCAGGAAAGGCGCGGCTTTGAGAGAGTGGCTGCCATCGCACCTGGAAAACAACGACGACCTCACGCTTGAGGAGCACCGCGAGGCGTTCGAGGAGGCCTACGAAGGCATGATGGCGGTCTCGGCGTCGACCGTGGGGCGGGCCATCGCTCGCCTGCCGGGTGGCTGGCCCATCAAAAAAAGTCCCCGGTAGCCTCAGAGCGTGACGAAGAGGTGCGGGGGCTTTGGCAGTGGCTGGCTGCCCGCTTCGACGCCAGACGCCTCGTGTTCGTCGACGAGTCCGGCTTTCAAACCTCCATGACGCGGCTTCGGGCGAGAGCTCCCAGGGGAGAACGGGCTTACGCCAAGGTACCGAGAAACCGCGGAAAGAACCAGACCCTCGTCGCCTCGATCACCCTGCGGGGAGGGATGGGAGAGGCCGTCTCCATCGAAGGTGCCACCGACGCCCTTCTCTTCGAGACCTATGTCGAGGAGTTCCTGGCGCCTACCCTCCAGGTCGGACAGGTCGTCGTGCTCGACGGGCTGGGGGCTCACAGGACAGACAAGGTCAGGAAGTCCATCGAAGAGCGGGGCTGCGATCTCGTGTTCCTGCCGTCCTACTCGCCGGACCTCAACCCCATAGAAGAGGCGTTCAGCAAGATAAAGAGCATCGTAAGGAAGGTCGGAGCGCGTACCCGCGAGGCGCTGGACGAGGCCATCTGCGAGGCGCTAATGGCTGTCACGCCCGAAGACGCGGCGGGGTGGTTTGCACACTGCGGCTACCGACCACAGGATCAATGCTTGTGAACACTGCTGTAAGCATGCGCGGTGACATCGTCAGGTTCGAACGGGCAGGCGCCAGGAGCGGATGGATGGCAGAGCGCCGGCTTCCAGTGGTGGAGAGCGGCACTGACGGCGGATAGCTTACGGAGGGCTTCGGCTAGTTTCCCGCGGCCGTCGCGCCAACGGTGTTCACCAATGCACGCTGGTTTGTTTACCGTTGTTCACCGGCACGTTGACTTCCGTGGGATAGACTCCTGCTTGGGATCGTTCGCATACGGCGGATCGATGCAGAGGTGGTCGGAACTGGAGCGCTATGACACGACTCACGGAGGCGCTCCAAACGCTTGGCCTGGAAGGAGAGATCAACCTTTCGGGCCGTTGGGTGAGGATCCAGGGCGGGCGTTTCCCGGTGTACGTGGCCGAGGCCGACTGGAACGCTGGCTACTACAGTTGGTGCGATGACCGTGAGGAGCGTGCGGTCGAGTTCTACCTCGATCCGACCGAGGCGATCCGGGCCGGCCTGCAACGCGCGGCCTGAGGAGGGAAGCGACGATTGCATCCGGTGACAACTCATCGAGGTGCGTGCCCGAACATGGGATTGCCTGAAGGGGACGAAGGTATCCAGACCATCCTCGCCGTCGTTCCTGAGCGACCGCCCTCCTGGGAGCGTGCGACGGGGCACCCGGAACGCAAAGCCGTCCCGCGGCCGGTCATCGCCTGGAGTGAACCGGCCACCGGCGACGTAGGCCCCGGGGCCTGACTCAGAAGATGCGCAAGCGGCCTGACGCATTGCCCCCGGACGAATCGGAGCTACACCGCTTCCTGGACCGCGCGCTACTGGTATTGGAATGGGGTAGCCTCGCGGCGCTGCTGCTGATCACGCTGGCGCAGCCGGTGACCGGCCGCGCCGGGCTGCCGACCTGGGCGCTGGTGTTGCTGTTCGCCGCCTACCTCCTCCTCGTCGACGTGCTCCGGAACCTGGTGCCCCGGCTGCATTCCTTCAAGCTAAAGTACGTCATGGGCCTGCCGGTGAGCGCCCTGATCTACTCCATCGGCACTGGACCCGGCGGCCCGCTCTTCGTCCTCTTCTTCCTGGCCGCCGCCTGCGCGGCGGCCACCCTGACGCTGCGCCAGAGCCTGCTCTACACGGCCGCGGCGGCGGTGCTCACGATCGTCGTCGACCCGACGTTCCCGGGGTGGTCGGTGGCCGGGGGGGATCTCATCGACCTGGGCTTGCGGCTGGTCTTGCTGGCCGTCTTCGGTGCCAGCACGACCATCCTGACGCAGAGGCTCGTGCTCGAGCGGGAGATGGCCCGGTCTGCCCGTGACCAAACCGAACAACTGGGAGAGCTCGACCGCCTTCGGACCATCTTCGTCTCCTCGGTCTCCCACGGCCTGCGCACGCCGCTCACCGCGGCCCGGGCCGGGCTGGGACTGCTGGGGACGAGCGCGGCCGACAGGTTGCGGCCCGACGAGCGGGACCTGCTAGAGAACGCGCGGCGCAACACAGCGCGCCTCGGCCTTATCATCGACGATCTCCTCGCCTACAACCAGATGGAGGCGGGCACCTTGCGCCTGGAGGGCGAGCCGCTCGACCTGCGCGCAGTCGTTACCGGGGCGATGGGTACGGTGCATCCCCTGATCCGGGAGAAGGGGCAGACTTTGGAGATCGACCTCCCGAAGCCGCTGCCCGTCGAGGGTGACCCGCGTCGGCTGGAGCAGGTGATCGTGGACCTTTTGCACAACGCCAACCAGCACACCCCCGAGGGCACGCGCGTCGGGATCTCCGGTCGGGTCTCGGGCGGCGAGGTAGGGCTCTCGGTTAGCGACGACGGGCCCGGTATTCCCGAAGGGGAGATGGAAGCCGTCTTCCGACGCTTCCACCGCCTCAGGTCCGGACGGGGCGGCTCCGGGCTGGGGCTGACGATCGCCAGGGGCATAGTCGAGCTTCACGGGGGGCGGATGTGGGCGGAGAGCCAGCCGGGAGCAGGCACGACTTTTCACGTCGTCTTGCCAGGCGCGGACAAAGGGGGAACGAACTCATGACGCTCAAGGTGCTCATCGCGGAGGATGCCCGCGACGTCGCGGAGGTGGTCGCGTTCGGGATGCGCATGGTCTGGCCCGATTGCCAAGTAACGACCACGGCGAACGGTGAGGAAGCGATCAAACGCTTCGGCAGGGAGCGGCCGGATCTGGTGGTGCTCGACGTGTCGATGCCACCGCCCGACGGCTTGGAGGTCTGCCGTCGCATCCGCGAGGCCTCGTGGGTACCGATCCTGATGCTCACCGCGCGCGATTCGACGCTCGACAAGGTGCGGGCGCTGGACCTCGGTGCCGACGACTACCTGACCAAGCCGTTCGACCACCTCGAGCTGCTGGCGCGCCTGCGGGCGTTGGTGCGCAGGTCGAGCGAACCCCCCGCGCCGCCGCCGCAGGCGCCGCAGCCGCACAGCCCCTTCGTCGCGGGCGAACTCTCGCTCGACTACTCCACGCACGAGGTGCGGGTTCGGGGGGAGGTGGTGCGGCTCACCCCCACGGAGTACCGCCTGTTGGAGGAGCTGGTGCGCCACGCGGGCACCATCCTGCCGCACCGGGTTTTGCTCGAGCGGGTCTGGGGACCGAAGTACGTCGGGGACGCCCATTACCTGAAGGTGTTCGTCCGAAGGCTGCGCCGCAAGCTCGGCGACGATCCCGAGCGCCCCCGCTACATCCACACGGAGTGGGGCATCGGATACCGCTTCGCCTCCCCCCGGTAGGGCCCGCTCCGTTCCCTCTCGTTCCCCAACGTTTACCGGTCTGTTCACCAATGTTTACCGGCATCTCGGCCAATACCCGGCGGATCCGGGCTAGAGTAGATAGCGTGATAGAGGGGCCTAACATGCCCCCTCTATGTTGCCCCCACTTCATTAGGGGACGAGGAGGACATCCGAGTTGCGCATCAAAAGCATCATTCCGAGGCTCGTGAGCGCGGCCCTCGTGGGGGCCGGCGTGGCGCTCGGGGCGTTTTTCTTCTTGGGCCCGAACGACACCGTGGCCACCAACGGCAAAGCCCCCGGGGGCTTCGACGTCCGCGACATCCAGGCCCGGCAAGAGCCGGAAGGAGGGATCGCCGAGGGCCCCAAGGACGAGATCCAGGCTCGGCAAGAGCCGGAAGGGGGGGGCGCCGAGGACCCCGAGGACGAAACCCTGACCCTCACCATCCCCAAGATGGACCAGATCGAGGACGACGCCGTGCCCGACGCCGCCGGCGACGACGAGGCCGCGCTCAAGGAGCACGCCGCCATCCACCTCGAGGGGACGGGGTTCCCCTGGCAGGGGGAGGCGAACGTGTACCTGGCGGGCCACAGGCTCGGCTTCCCGGGCACCGACAGCTTCCTCGCCTTCTGGGATCAAAACGGGTTGGAGAAGGGCGACGAGGTCTTCGTCACCGACTCGGAGGGCACGAAGTACACCTACAGGGTCTACGAGGAGTTCGTCGCGGAGCCCACCGATCTGTCCGTGACGAAGCCCGTGGAGGGCAAGAACGTCCTCACGTTGCAGACGTGCACCCTACCCGACTACGAGCAGCGCCTGATCACCCGGGCCGAGCTGGTCGACGAGGCCTAGGTAGAGGAAGACTCGAGGAAGGTGGCACCCTTGACGCTAGAGAAACCGGCAAGAAAGCTCGTTGGTGGCCCGGGCGCGGTGAGGACCTGCGGCGCCATCCTCGTGTGCGCCTTCGTGCTCGTCGGCGCGGCTTGCGGCGGGGGAGGCCCGGCGAACGACCCGTCGCGGGCGTCGGAGGAGCGCGCGGAGAAGGGCGCCGCGTCGCAGGGGGGCGCCGCGAAGGAGGCGAAGAAAGTGGCGAAAAAGGAGGCGGGCGCCGCTGCAGAGGAGACCGGGACCGCGGAGGGAAAGCCGGCGAAGGAGAAGGCCGCGGGGGGGACCCTCGAGCCGGCCGAGGCCGGGGTAGGGCCGAAGGAGATCACCAACATGCTGCCGGCGGACGGGAAGAGACCGGACCCGGCCCGGCCGGCGCCGGAGAACCCCCCGGAAGGGGTGAAGACCTTCCCGGCCACGACGAACAGGGTCGTGAACGAGCCGGTCGACTACCGGCGGGAGCCGCCGACCAACGGGGACCACGCCCCCCTCTGGCAGAACTGCGGCTTCTACGAGAAGCCGATCAAAGAAGAGCACGCCGTCCACAGCATGGACCACGGGGTCGTCTGGATCACCCACCGCCCGGGCCTTCCGGCCGAAGGGATAAACGCGCTGCGCCCCTACGGCGAGGAGGAGTACGTCGTGGTCAGCCCCTACCCCGGTCAGGACGCGCCGGTGGTCGCCACCTCCTGGAGGGTCCAGCTCGAGCTCGACGGAGCAAACGACCCACGCCTGCGGGAGTTCGTGGACGGCTTCCGGGTCTCCGAGATAGCCCCCCTCTCCGGCAACCGCTGCGCCGGCGGCGTGGGCAATCCTGGGAGGCAGGGAAACTAGGGTGCTCTCCGGACGGTGCAGATGCCGGGAGAGGGGGCCTGGCCCACGACCACGGGTTCCTCCACCGGGTCGGGGGCCTTTGGGCGATACCGAGACCGGCGTCGCGCCCGGCGCAACGATCGGGGGAGACTAGCATGGCAGGGCCGGCGGCGAAGATACTGGTGGTGGACGACGAGCCCGGCGTCCGGGAACTGGTGGGTCTCCACCTGCGCCACGACGGCCACGCCGTGATCCCGGCCGCCGACGGCGCGGAGGCGCTCAGGCTCTTTCGGCGAACCCGGCCCGACCTGGTGGTGCTCGACCTCACGCTGCCCGGGCCGGGCGGGCTCGAGGTGTGCCGGCGCATCCAGTCCGAGCGGCGCGTGCCCCTGATCGTGCTGGCCGCCAGGGGCAATGGAGAGGGCGGGATCGCGGGCTTGGAGCTGGGCGCCGACGACTACGTTGTCAAGCCCTTCTCCCCGCGCGAGCTGGCGGCCCGCGTGCGGGCGGTTCTCCGCCGGTCGAACACTTTTACGGCGGGCCCCGCGCACGGGAGAACGCTCGACTTCGGCGACCTGCGCCTGGAGCCCGACACCCGCAAGGTGACGGTCCGAGGGGGGACGCCCGTCACGCTCACGGAGCGGGAGTTCGACCTGCTCCACCACCTTGCGTCGCACCCCAAGCGAGCACACGCCCGAGCCCAGCTGATGAAGGCGGTGTGGGGCCACGCCTTCCCCATCGACACCCGCACCATCACCGTGCACGTCCGGAGGCTGCGCGAGAAGATAGAGCCCGACCCAGCCCGGCCGCGCTACATCCAGACCGTGTGGGGCGTCGGCTACAAGTTCGGGGGGGGACAACGGGAGTGAGAGCGATCGGGACCGCGGGCACCGCGATGCCCCTCCATGCCGGGCTCCTGGAGCTCGCGCCGAGCGCAGCGTCTTCCACGTCTTCCACGTTCGGCACGCCGAAGGCCGAGCGCCCGCGGGCGGCCCCGCCGCTCCTCGGCGTGGGCGGGGGCCCTGCCCCCACAAAGAGGACTTCTCCCCGGATGGCCCGGGTCTCTCCCGTGATCCGGGCTCGCCCGGCATCCCGTACTACGAACCGACGTCCCGATGTCCAAAATCATCGTACCGCGACGGGTCCCGGACGGGTCCCGTCGTGAATAGATCGGCGGGGTGAGAGATGCTCGGCGGGGCGCGGCGAAGCTCGATAGACAACCGCTATCGTCCCCTCGGCCTCCTCGGCCGGGGCGGGATGGGCGAGGTCCACCTGGCCCGCGACGAGGTCCTGGGCCGGGACGTGGCGGTCAAGGTGCTCGCCGAACAATACTCCCACGACGGGGAGGCCGTGGAGCGCTTCAGGCGCGAGGCCCGGAGCGCGGCCGCCCTCTCCCACCCCCACGTCGTCCCCGTGCACGACCTGGGCGAGACCGCGGACGGCGCCCACTACATCGTGATGGAGTACGTCCCCGGCGGCACGCTCAAGGAGCGCATCTTGCGGGGGGGCGCCATGGACGTCCGTACGGCGGCCAGGATCTCCCACCAGGTCGCCGCGGCCCTCGGCGCCGCCCACGACGCCGGGGTCGTCCACCGCGACGTGAAGCCCGAGAACATCCTCTTCGCCGGCTCCGGGGAGGCGAAGGTGACGGACTTCGGGATCGCCCGGTCCGCCTCCTCCCCGCGGCTCACCGAGGCGGGCTTCACCCTTGGCACCGCCGACTACATGTCCCCGGAGCAGGCGATGGGCGAGGCCGTGGGCCCCGCGAGCGACCTCTACTCCCTGGGCGTCGTCCTCTACCAGATGCTCGCCGGGGAGCGGCCCTTCGAGGCCGACAGCCCGCTCGCCACGGCCGTCAAGCACGCCAACGAGCCGCCCCCGAAGCTCCGCCGGCCCGGGGAGGGGGACCCCGCCTTCCCGGGGGGGATGGGCGCCGTCGTGGAGAAACTCCTGGCAAAGGACCCCGCGGATCGCCACGGCTCGGCCTCGGAGCTCATGGCGGACCTCGAGCGGGTAATGGACGGGCCCGCCCGGGCCGAGCCCGCGAAGCCGCGCGGCATGTCGCGGCGCGGCGCGGCGCGTGGCGCGGACGGTCCCCCGGACCCGGGCGCGGACACCGTGCTGGGCGCCGCGGCGCACAAGAAAAGGGGTAACAGGCGCGGGAGAAGGTTCCTCGGCGGGGCCGTGCTGTCCGCCGCCGTGGTCCTGCTTCTGCTTGGCGTGGCGGGTGCCCTCGGTCCGTTGGGGGCTCGGGATGGGGACCCCTCGCCCGGCGATGGCGCGCAAGCCGGCCCCCAAGGCACCGAGGAGGGCAAGAAGGATCCGGCGCGGGCGGCGACGGTCGAGGAGGAGGGGGAAAGCTCGGACGCGGCGGATCCGTCCGATTCCGCGTTCGTCCATCGCGCCACCCCCGAGAACGTCTCCGACAACAGCACCTACATAGACGACCCCCGGGCCAACGGCCATCCCGACGCTCTCCTCTCGGTGACGCAGAACTGGAACCCGGGGGGCGACGGTGGCACCTACAACGCCCACCCGGTGGGCGTCTGGTACGACGCGGTCGCCGAGAAATGGGCGATCGCCAACGAGGATCGCGCGGCGATGCCCGAAGGAGCCGCCTTCAACGTGGTGGTCTCGCGCGACCCCCCGGAAGCGGCGAGATGACGACGCCTCGGGGTGCGTAGAATGCAAACCTACGGATCCCAGAATACGAGGCGAGAGAATGAAAAGATCCCTGACACTGACGGCGCTCCTGATAATGACGCTCTCCGTCGCCGCCTGCGGCGGAGGCGAAGCCCAACAAGCGGAACGAGCCGCCCCGTCACAGGAAAAGGAAGCAGCGCCCGCGACCCAGAGGGTTGCCAAGGAAAGCGCCCCGCGGGAAAGTAGTGCGCCCGAGGAGGGTAGTTCGCGGGAGAGCGCGCGGGGCGGCGAGGGTGGCGAAGCCGCCGGCTTGAGCGTCACGACCCTCGATGGCGAGCAGGTCAACCTGGGGGGCAAGGCGGCGTGACGGCGCTCTATTTCATGGCCGGGTGGTGACCGAAGTGCAGGGAGGAGGCTCGGGCGTGGTCCGAGATCCTTCCGGCCTACGAGGATCGTGGGCTAGAGATGCTGATGGTCTCCATAGACCCGTCCGAGACGCCGCGGTCCATCGAGGCGTTCAATGACGCGGCCGGCATAGAAGAGCCCCTGCCGACGGTCCTGGACAGCGCCGAGATAGCCCAAGAGTTCGGCGTGAGCGCCCTGGAGACCACGATCATCCTCGACCGGAACGGCGAAGAGGTCTACCGGGACGTCGCCGTCTCTGACCCCGATGCTTTAAGAGCGGAGCTGGAGAGCGTGCTGTGAGCGGGCTTCAAGAGCTCGCCGTTCAGGTGCTCACCAGCCTGGGCGCTCTGCTCCCCTTCGGCTTCGCCTTCGGGGCGGGGATCGTCGCGGCGGTCAACCCCTGCGGCTTCGCCATGCTGCCGGCCTACCTCTCGCTCTACCTCGGCACCGAGGAGGCGGGCTACGAGAAACGTTCCCCGCCGGGACGGGCGCTGCGGGCGCTCCTCATCGGGGGCGCGGTCTCGTTGGGGTTCGTCCTCCTCTTCGGGTTGGCCGGCGTGGTCGTCTCCGCCGGGGGAAGCGCGATCCTTGGGACCATGCCCTGGGTGGGGATGGTCATCGGCGCGGCCCTCATCCTGATGGGCCTCTGGATGCTCGCCGGTCGGACGCTCTACACCGGCCTCTTCGAGCGCCTCGCCAGGCGCATCGGCGATCCCAAAGCGATGGGCGTGCGGGGCTTCTTCCTGTTCGGCCTGGCCTACGGGCTGGCCTCGCTCAGTTGCACCTTGCCGGTGTTCCTCGCGATTATGGGCGGCGGCCTCACCGCCGGAAGCTTCGCCGCAGGAGCGGGGCAGTTCGTAAGCTACGGCCTGGGCATGACCTCGGTACTCCTGGTCCTCACCCTGGCGCTGGCGCTCTTCAAGGGAGGAGTGATCTCCCGGCTGCGTAGTGTCGCTCCCCACGTCCAGCTAATCTCCGCGGCGCTGCTCGTGGTGGCCGGGGCGTACATAATCTTCTACTGGTGGCCGGTCTTGATTCCCGCGAGGGTTGCCACGGTTGGCTAGCTAACCCGGTGCGCGGGTTTTCGGCCGGTGAGGAGCCCGGAGAAGGGGAGAGTATCCCGACGCTTTCTCCCGGGTCACCCGCGCCCCTCGTCGCGCAGCTCCTCTATCTGGCGGTCCACCTCGTCGAGCGCACGCACAAGGACGGCCTCCAGCGTCGCCCGCCGATGGTAGGCCAGGCTGCGGGCGAGCACCCGCGCCTCTTCCAGGAGCACGCGCATGTTGCGCAGCTCCGAGAGCTGGGACTCGGCCATCGGCCCGTCGTCTCGCAAGCCACATCCCCCTTCCGTCGGTCCGCGCCGCCAAGTGTACAGGCGGGGTCGGGGTTGTTTCGGGCGCCCATGCACCGAACGTCGTGGAGAAACTGTTTGGAAAATAGTTGGACGAGTCTGGACCGCACGTTTTTGGTGGCGCAAAGCTGCTATAAGGGTGCTTCTCGCCCCATTTTTCCGACTCACGGGACCTCAGAGCGGAGCCCATTCGGATTTTCCAAACAGTTTCGGACACCCCTTCTGCGAAGTTCGCATCCAAGATCTTGCATGTTTATTTTGTGGCGGCGGATCTTGGAGGTCCTCGGGCACGAAGATCGGCCCGGCCCGCGGACCAAAACTCCTAACTGATGCTGTATGGGCCGTTTTAGCTCGGTTCATCAGATTGGCCTTGCGGCTGGCCTCGCGTCCGCGCACCGCTTCGGCGGAACGAACGTGGTCACGCCGTAAGGTGGGGAAGGGGGCCGCCCGCCGCGCCCGTCCACGAAATGGTCAGGCACCCGAAAACGGGGCGACCGAGTCCGCTTCGGGAAAGTAAGGTTGCGACCTCAGTCCGTAAATTCTTGGAGGGTACAACCCACCGTCTTGGAGACCCCGCTGCGTCACCCCCCAGGGTACACGCGGGCGAAGACGGCGGCCGCTCAGCCGGCGGCTTGCTCC
>JAABUR0100010300.1_pt1 | contig 10293 bp, 15 predicted proteins | sample 5560091 | NCBI WGS metagenome assembly JAABUR01 (sample SAMN10711879, study PRJNA513375) | rock metagenome | isolation source: Antarctica rocks | place: Antarctica: Victoria Land, University Valley sud
GACAGCTAAGCCGCGCGGCTCAGCTCAACAGACACACCCGCTGCCCAGGCTGCGCCGCATCTTTGAAACGCGTCAGCCGGGGCGCGCGATGTTAGCGGCGCGGGCGCGGACACGGGCCGCGGGCGCGCGCCTGCATGCCCACGTCCAGCGGGCTGCGCACGGCGCGCGTCTCCGGCTTGCCCAGGTCAAGCCAGAGGTCCTGCGGCTCGCCCGGCTGCAGGTCCTTGATGGGCACCTGCGCGGCGCGCCGAGGGTATGTTTAGTGCGGGTGGCAACCGAGCTGGCATAAAAGGGTAGAGCCCTAGCCTATCACAACCGCACAGATCGGGCTGCAAGCACAGCACGGTCCGCCTGGCACCAACGCGCCGGCGCACGGCGCGGGTCAGACGTGCCGCGCAGACGGCAGGGCGCGCGCGCGCGCCTGGGCGCGGCCGATCTCGTCTGCCGGCCCGACCGAGCTGCGGTGGAAGAGCGCGACCGTGAGCTGCTCCGCCTCCGGCTCGTGCACCAGGATCATGTAGTCCTCGTCCCACCTGTGCGCAGCCCAGGTTCTCATGCGGATCAGGGATGGGGCGGGCTGCGGGCCCTTCACTGGCGCGACCGCCTGCGAGCCTCTGTTAGCCCAGTGGCGCGTCTGCGGCATTGACATGATGCACGGAGACAGCCACCAAACACTTGCAAATGCGTCACAAGCGGTGCGCGACACGCCAGGCACCTACACTTTGCCCAAAAATAAAATTCACTAAGTTGCTTCTGCAATGGCCTGCTACCTGTCGCTGCGCGCCTGGGGTGCAGGCTGTTGAAGATGACGCGGCTCTTGCGCTGGTTGCGCTTGCGCACAAACACCTTTGCGAACGCGTCCGTCTTGCTGAAAATGTCCATGTTGGGCACGTGCTCGGCCTCAATCAGCCGCACGTACAGCACGCCCGCGGGCACCTGGCGCGGCGCGCCGCGCGGCCTCGGGCCGCCTGTGTGGAGCTCGACGCACGCGCTTTCACATAGAGGCCAGAGTTGGGCTCAGTATGGCCGCAACTCCCCCGCTTCCCAATGACGGCCTCGCATACATGCACTGCTCCGGCTCCCCTGCTAGGGTGCTGGTGAATATACGGCGCAAGGTCTTCGCAAGGTCTTCACCTGAGTCCCAGCTTCATCAGAGCTTGCGCAGCAGCTCCTTGCGCCACAGCCATGCTTCCATCAAACAGACTGGCAGAGTGGTGGCAGCGCCCTGTCACCCTCAGAGCAGCACAGACACGCGGCAAGAACGCCCCCACGCGCCGCGCCCAGGAGCCGGGCGCAAGCGCCGGGAGGGGCAGGCGTGGGGGCCGCATGCCTCGCGGCCGCAGCCGGGCGCGAGCGGCACGGTGACGCCGTCCGGCAGGATGTACGGCTGCAGCAGCGACGTCTTGATGAAGCTGTTGAGCCAGGACTCCAGGCCCGGCAGGAATGTGAGGTCGCCGCCCTGCACCACGAGCCCGTACGAGAAGTCGGGCGGCTCCACGAGCGCCACCTGCGCCATGCATATATATAGGGTATAGGGTATACCCTACCTTACCCTATAATCTACCCTAACCCTAACCCTAACCCTAACCCTATATGATCACCTGTAGCTACGATATTAAAGCCTAGCTGTCACAGTGCCGTAGCTGGCGCACCCACGCACTAGCTCCACCAGCGCGACCTGCGCCGCGCGCAGATCTCAATCGCCCCACCTGCCTGGGCCCTTCAGGCAGGCAGCTGGTGCACTGCAGCCCATGCAAGATCCCGCTCCATCCAGTAGGCACATGCGCTGTCAGCCCAGTCGCTGAGCAGGGCAAGACCGTCCAACGCCTCCATCACGTTTTGTCTGAGAGGTGACCTCACCAGCGGCATCGTGCGAGACACACTCTGGACCGCAGGTGCGGTAGTAACAAACTGAACAGCGCTCATCCTGCCGGCACATGCGCCCCGGTTGGAGCTCACTCAGGGAGAGGGCAAGCGCGGCCCGCGCCTTGATGGCGCCGACGACGGGCATCTTGTTGAGCAGCGGGTGCATGGACAGGCGCACGCGGCCCTGGAAGAAGAAATTGGTCACGCCCACGCGCATGCGCAGGTAGCGCGCCAGCAGCTGCCCAATGCCCAGCGGCACCGGCAGCTTGGGGAAGGGGCAGATCTGCGCCGCGCGCGCACACAGCATTTCGCACCGCGGCGCCATCGGTTGCGGCACCAGAGCATGACAAGGCTTGCTTGGAGCGCTCATGGCACCGTGGATAGTAAGCGGTCACGTGCGCGGCGTCTCAGACCGCAGCAATCTTCCAGCACTGGCAAATTGCTTGTCTCGAAGATCGTCTGCAGCGCTGTGGTGGGCATGACTGTCGCCAGCTGCAGGAGCTTGGAAGGCCAGCCTGCGGGCGTGGGCGCCTACGAGCAGGAGCACAGCCAGGCGACATGCCCACCACAGTGCCGCAGATGGTCTTTGGGACAAGCAGGCTGCAGATGCTGGAAGGTTGTTGCAATTTGGGATGCCGCGCACGTGACCGCTTGCTGCGCATGAGATGCACGAGGCTGAAGCTGGGAGGTCGCCGGACGCTGGCCTGACACAAAGTCAGCCGACCCTCCGCATGCCATGCACGAGGCTGAAGCTGGCTGGGGCGCGCGCCTGCAGCTGGAACTTCTGCTTGCCCATCCACTTGACGTCCAGCTCCAGGATCAGCTCCTGCACCATGCACTCGCGCCGGTACACCTGCCGGCCACAGTCATCCAAATTGTCAGCAGGTGTGGCCGGCCATCGCCCACACACTGCCAGGCTGCCTCGGTGCCTTGCGCCACCAGGCGCCACACCTCAGCATGGCCCGCACGGCGAACGGGCTGGCACGTCAAGCAGCCGGCTTTGCGGGCATGGTCCAGGCCCGACGCCAGCATGGTGTCCGCACAGCCATGCGCTGCAGCCCTAAGACGTCACCCTACTGAGCTTCCACCTGTGCGTGTCATGCCTGGAAGACGCCGGCGCACTCTGTGAAACTTAATTTTATATCAATAAATCACTTTCGATCCGCGCGCTCCTGATGCGAGGCTGCATGAACTCGAGCAGCTGCCCCTGACAGCAGCATGCATGCAGCGGCGGCGCGCCTTGACGGCGGACACGTGCGGCGGCGTGTCGCCCAGCGTGAACGTGTGCAGGCTCAGGTCCGCCATCCAGGCCGGCCGGTTCTTGTCCAGCAGCGGCTCCAGCGTCTCGCGCACCTGCGCGCGGCCCAAACAGTGGGTAGGGTTAGGGTCCCCCCCCAGCGGGGCTCACACAGGCCGCTCCCATGACCAATGCTGCAGGGGCATGCTGCATGCTGCAGTGCCTGCCCAGGCACACATGCCAGCCTGTAGCAGATGTATGCCAAACAGCCAAAGCCCCAGAATACTTTGGCGCATGCTGAACATTTGGTACGAGATGGCTGCACACTGGGCAGCTGCTCACCGATCTGTCTGTGACAGCGGACACCCACAGAGATGCACAAGTTTGCAGCGGGGTGACTTGACGGAGACAGCGCCTGCGGCAGGTCCTGCACTGACTAGACCCGATACACGCGTGCGCACCATGACTGCGGCAGCCGCTGCGACCTGCGGCCACAGCTGCGACAGCATGTCGTTGACCCAGCCAACGCGCTCCCGGTCGGGGTACCGCAGCCATGCGGGCATGTTGGCCTGCCGCCAGGCGCAGCGCCAGCAGCGTCACTCGCTGCGCTCTGTTCCAGCACAGGTTGCAAGGCACACATGCATGCATGCATGGCTGGGAAGCAAGCAGGGGTCGTCTACTACCCTGTGAGTTGGGTATAGACGCTGACGCGCATTCGTAGTGTAGCAAGGTAAACAAGCCTACCCTTACTGCGCTGAACAGGCTCCCCGCCCGTGGCACATTTACTACCGCCCGTGGCGCCTCTCTTCCTGCCCGTGTCGCTCTTGTGACAACGAGAGTCACCCGGACAAATGCACACCTCCCCAACAATGCGCTTGACGTCCTCGACATCCATGTTCTGGGTCAGAGTGTTGGCGGCCTCGCGCTCGCGCGCGTGCAACCGGTTCTGCAGCCAGTCCCACGCCAGCCACGCCGCCAGTGCCACCGCCGCGAGCGCCAGCGCAAAGCCCTGCACAGCGCAGCGGGCCTGAGCGCACGCTGGCCGCGAGAGGCGCGGCGCTTTCAAAACGTCTCAAGCAGCTTGGCAACAGAGCAACCTGGCCCCAAGTGTTAACTTGTGCACAACAGCCACAGTGCATACCCGCGGCTCGCCAGACTGCACAAGCCGTGCTTGAGCGCTGCTGTCGGCGCACCAGCTGCAGCTCGAAGAAGTGGAAGGCATGCAGCTTTTTCTGCAGCACGCTCGCAAGCCCCTCCACCGCCGCCGGCGACAGGCAGGTGCCGTTGCTAAGCTCATGCTTCAGCCGCGCCATGTCCAGGCCCTGCGGGAACTGCGCGGGTCCGAGCGTGTCGCGCATGTTGCCGGAGCCGGGCGACTTTATCCAGCGCACGATGTTGCTGCTCATAAAGCCTGCACAACGCACGAGTTTGTCAGTTCCTGGTGCTCAGCGATGCGTAATGTAGCAAACTCGGGCGAAAGCATGTTTGCAGCCGCATCCTTCTCACCGCACAACTCCGGCTTGGGGCCCAGGGACACTGAGCCGTCTGCGCCAAAGCAGTCGAGCTCTTCAAAAGCCTTGGCGCTGAAGTTGCGCGCTGGCTGTAGTGCCTGCGCTCGGGCAGCAGCATACGTATGGAGGTACTCAATGCTGTAAGTATGGCGCTATCGTAGTTGGTGACTACGAGGAGCACTGAGCTCAAAAACAGCTTCCGTGACAGGCGGAGTGCCCGCAACTCGCTCGGCACGTTGCGAGTATTGTAGGGCTTGAGCCGGGCATGAGCCTCGGACTGATGGTTACATGCGGCACAGACAAACCCAAGAGCCACTCTGCTCTGCAGGTGTCGCTTGCGCGACGCACTACAGCGCTTGGCCAAACGAGGCAAGCAGGCTATTCTGTTTCCACGTCCTCCAGGCCCAGGATGAACGCCCACTGCTTGGCTGTGACCGGCTGCACAGACAGGCGGCCTCTGGTGAGCAGCGGCATGCCCGCCAGCGCGCCGTCCGCGTGCGCCTTGAGCTCCTCCAGCGTGATGCACCGCCGCAGCTTGCGCACCTGGGACAGCACAGAGCTCCAGTGTTTGAGCACATGAGCACCACGACACAAACCAGAGGCATGGTAACAGGGCCGCAAGCAAGGCTGTTCCAGAGGGCTGCTCTGGCATGCACGGACACGAGGACGCCGCAGCAACGCTGGCATCGATCCATCAATTGGCACCAATCCATCACGCTATGCGCTCAAACAGCCAACGTAGAGCGCGACAGACGCTGCATGGTAACACGTGTTCGCTGCTACAGCAGCCGCCGCGGCTGCAAGGTGCATGTCTGCCCTACAAGGAGTGCTGCAGCCGGGCAGCGGGAGGTCAGCCGGCACGCGTACCAGGCGCACGTCCATGGCCGACCAGCGCGGCTCGCCGTCCGCGGCGGCCTTCGGGTCGAAGCCCTTGTGGGTCTCATCTAGAGCCGTAGGGTCGGGGTACGCCGCACGCGCCACCTCACAGACGCCCACAACTCCTGGCTGCGCGGCCCTGCAGCCCGTGTGAGGCGCCCCAGGACGCCACAGCGGCGGCTAGCTGCAGCTGCGGCACACCAACTGCTGAGTGCTGCTTCGTTACCGACCAGCCTGCAGCACAACATTGTCTACGTCATGCGCACAGCAGGCATAAGAGGTTAGCGCCAAAATATTATGCGCAACAGTGGGATTTTGCAGAACGGTTTCCTTGTACTCAGTAGTGGCATTGTTAGCTTTCCAGGGCAGAGGGCAAGCTGGCTGGGCACGAGGGTCTTGCAGGGCTGCCTGTACAGGCGGGCGCGCCTTGCCGCGCTGGGAGTGGTAGAAGAGCCCCTGGTCGCCAGGAGCCAGGCTGCGCAGAACGTTCCGCGCCTGGTAGCTGCGCACGCCGTCCCATATGCCGACTCCGCTTTTCTCAGCGGCCAGGTCGTCCACCGAGTAGTCGTGCGGCTCGCTCTTCACCAGGAACAGCTTCTGCTCGGCATCCCCCTGGCCGGCGCAGCAAGCGCAAGCTTCACACATGTAAACATACAGTTAAACGGGTGGGTCGAGCGCTCCATGCCAGCGCTGCCGCGGCGCTCATACAACCGCGCACTACCCCCCTTCGCACACAGCGCAGGGGGTGGAGCTGCTGTGGGGCAGCGCTTGCCGTCTGTGTGGGCTCAGGCGCTGCGGCCTCGCCGCGGTCCTCCGCTTCTGCAGCGCTCGCTCTTCGCGCGCGCTTGGCGGGCTTTCGTGCTGTGCTCACAGCCTTGGCGGGCTTCTGCGCAGGGCTCCCAGCTTCGGCCTGCTTCTTCGCCATGCTCCCGACACTGACCTGCTTCTGGGCCGCGCTCCCAGCTTTGGCCCGTTTGTTGGCCGTGGTCCCGGCACTGGCCTGCTTCTCTGTCGCGCTCCTGGCACAGGCCCGTTTCTGTGCCGTGCTCCCAGCTTTGGATGCCTGCCGCGCCCGGCAACTGCTTCAGGGGTGAACAACCAAGTTCAAACTGGCTGGGATATAGTCTGAAACAGGAGGCAGTGCAAACCTTGGGCGCCATCAGAAAGGCTCCCTGCAGTCTGCAGCTGCCTATCTGGCAAATTTTCAACTGTGCTAATATCGCACGTAAGGAGCCACCAGCGCGGGCCATGCCACCCCTGTTGACGCCATGCCCACCTCGCACTCCGCGCGTCACACACACTACAAGGCGGGTCAAAACATTAAGCACGGTCACGATGTAGATACATGTGGGCGATGTCTGTCCATCTGTTCTGTCCAGCGTTAAATCTACACAGGAAGGAGAATAACCTTGGCTTGGCCCTCCTGCTGTGCTGTGCTGCCCAGCACAAACCGAGGTCCAGCTTGGGCTGACCAGGAAGAGGCAGCACCCCACACGGCCATGGTGGGAGGCGCTCGCCTGAATATGCGCGATGGAGGCCTGCACCAAGGATGATGCGTGGGAGCAGAGCATAGACTGGTGGGCTGCTCACATGTACATGTTGTTTGAGCCACCAAGCCTCACAGTGAGCACAGAGCGGCTCTGACGCATGTGGGCGCGCTGCGTGAGTGCAGGGATGCAGTTGAGCGGGCGGCGCACAGCGCCCGCTCCAGCCAGCAGCAGGCGGCGCCGGAGCGCTCCGCACAGGCGTGAACGCAGCTACCTCTGCCTCTATGCTTCTGCCGTGCTGCGCAGCCTGCCCTGGCGAGCAGCTGTCTTCCCCGCGCTCGAGTGCCTCCTGGGCTCTGTCTCACAGCAAGCTCCCAGAGCAGCGCCTGCGCGGCTGGGCGCAGCGCATCGGACCGCACAGCCTCTCCGACACCAGCGCAGGTCCTCAATTTCTGGGGAGTGCGTGGCAGCGGGCTCGCACTCGGCCCCGTCAGGCGCTGAGCGGGGTCGCGCGCGCGCGCAGCTGCAGCCCGCCGTGTCCCAGCTCTGGGCCGCCGCGCCTTGGGGGCGCGGCGGCCAACCGCCCAGCGCCGCGCCCGCGCTGCACGCCCGGGCGCTGAGCCATGGGCAGGCCGGGCCGGGGCCGTCCAGCGCGGCGCAGCACAGCCCGCCGCGGCTGGCCCGCGCCAGCGCGCCGCCCCCCGCCGTGCCTGGGCCAGCCGGGGACAGGCTGGAGGCGGGGCGTTGCCAGTGGGAGCAGCCAGCGTGGCCACGGGACGCCGGGCGGCGGCCGTGGCCCGCCGCGGAGCCGACCGGAGCGGGCGCGCCCCCTGCAAAGCGGGCGCGCCTCTGGTGTGGCGCTGGGGCGCCGGGAGGCCCACCGTCTCAAGGCGACCAAGCCGCAGGGGCTGCGCCACCCCCCGCCGCTGGGCACACCAGGGACGAGCGGCTCGGCGCCGCCGCGGGCTTCAGTGGGAGCGCGGCTGTGGCCGGCGGCGGCGTGGGCGCTGCACATGAGAATGCTGCTGCGAACGCCGCCGCCGCCCGCGCTGGCTGCACGAGCGCTGTGCCGCACTGCAGCGCTGAGAGCGCGGGCGACTCTGCGCACAGCTGCGCCACGGTCGTCCCTTGCCCCAATCCGGCGCCGCATGCGGCCGCGCCGCGCATCAGGGCGGGCAGGGCCGCGGGCGGCGGGGCGCCGCCGGAGAGCGCTTCGCGCGGCTGCGGCGCGACCGGGAGCTGCTTGGGGCCGCAAGCCCTGGGCGCTGCGGCCGGCGGCGGCCCGGCGATGCTGCGCGTTGTGCGCGCGCGCGCGCGCGAGTTCCAGGACCACGTGTTTGCGCGCGGGCCGCCGCCTGCCGCCCACCGGTGCGTCTGGCCCACCCCAGTCTGCCACGCAAGTAACCTAGCTGTGAAATTCTTTGTATGAGCTGCCCGCCCACGCATAGATGCGGCAGGCTGCCACACGTAGGCCCCTGTCAGAGGCCCCTGGCAGGGTGCAGGTACCCGGGCGCACACAAGGCGGGCAGCCACGCCAAGGGCCCTGTAAATCTGCTTAAACCCTGGCCGGCGGCAGGTGCCCGGGCGTGTACAAGGCGGGCGGCCACGCGTGCGGCGCGCCGCTGCGCTTTGCGCCGCTCTGCCCGGGCGGCGGGCGCGTGATCGAGCGCTGGCGCTGCGCGCGCGGCGCCGCGTGCGGTTACGCGGAATTCCCGCCGCCGCGCCTGCACGCGCCGCAGCTTGCGCTGGAGGCCGCGTGCGCGGACGCCTTCCAGGCGCGCGCAGGGTAGGGTCAGGGGTAGGGGCGCCGTCCGGGCGCGCCCAGGTTAGGTCAGCGATAGGGGCGCCGTCCACACGCGCGCATGCCTGCGCACATGTTTTTTAAGTGAGTCGCATGTTGAGACTTATCTGAGGGCGCCCGGGACTTGGGCACGGCATGTCTGTGCGCCGAGGCCGCACAGGTGCAGTGTCTTTGGGTTCGCTGGGTGAGGCTGGAGATGATGGGGATTTGGCTCGCGTGTACTGCACGCACAACTCCTTTTGCCTACACCCTGCTGCTCACATGACTCTTATTGGGGGGGTACAGCAGGAGGCCAAGCACTGCACTGAGAAGGGAGCATCAGGTTGGTTCCAGCTCCGCGCCAAATAAGCCCTATCCACCCTGCGCGCCCAGGTGCACGTCGCGCCGGGCGCCGAGGAGGCCGTCGCGTACTGCGGCGGCCTGCGCGCCGTCCTGGCGGCCGCCGGCGTCCCGGCCAGCCTCGAGCTGCCTCGCGCGGCGCCCGCCGGCCGCCGCAGCCCCGAGCGCCCTAGCAGCGGACAGGCGCCGCGCGCGGCGCCAGCCGCCCTCGCCGCGCAGCTGCCAGACGCGGCTGCGGCGTCTGCGCCGGGCGCCGGCCCCGGAGCCGGCCCCGGAGGCTGCGCCGCACAGGCCGCTGCGCATGCGGCCCAGCCCGACCGCGGCGCTGCCCATGACCCCGAGCAGGCGGCCAGCAGCGCGGGCGGCAGCCCGGAGGGCGCCGCAGCACTCCGTGGGCAGCCTGTGGACGGCGGCCGCAGTGCGGCCCTCGCCGCGCGCTCCAGCGCCCCAGGCCCTGCACAGGGTGGGGGCCGCGGCGCGGAGCCGCCGGTGCGCATTGCCTGGGCGCACTCCGGCCGCGTGGCGGCCGCGCTGCGCGCGCCCGGCCACGGCCTGCGCGACCTGCTGCCGCCGGCCGGCCTGGTGCCGCCGGCGACCCTCGCCGCGCTCAGGTATGCCGCGCTCGGGTCGCGTGTCAGCAGTGTCATCTGGAGAGGGCGCTGCTCGGGACACGTGGCCGTGCCGGCGCTTGGGCTCACATGCTCACATGCTCACATGCTGCCCGCCCACCTGGCCGAGCCCTGCGCACGCGCGCCGCACTACGGGGTCCGTAAGCGCCAGGGGCCCGCGAGGCGCCCGAGGAGGCTTTCACCCTACCCTTATGTGTCTTGCTCATGCCAGGCGGCCGCGCTGGCGCGAGGCGCCCGCGGAGATGCCCTAATACTCTTTCTTATGGGGCCCGTCCGCGCCAGCCACATGCTCGTTGGTTACAGCTTGCAATCAAGAAGCCGGTCCATGCATCACCGCTCATACAGACCACACGTCCCAGGCCTGCAAGCCATCCCCACCGCCAGTCATGGCATGCTGCCAGCTGTGCGCGCGCGCGCACAGGGCGCTTCTCATTTGTGTAGTGCTTGTTGTTGGCCTCACTCCGCATGCATGCACCCTGCAGCAGCTCAGACATGTCCACGCTGTGAAGGTTGCGGGCATGGATGTGCCTGAGCTGCTGCAGGGTGC
>JAABUR0100010302.1_pt1 | contig 10289 bp, 10 predicted proteins | sample 5560091 | NCBI WGS metagenome assembly JAABUR01 (sample SAMN10711879, study PRJNA513375) | rock metagenome | isolation source: Antarctica rocks | place: Antarctica: Victoria Land, University Valley sud
GCCGATGAGCTCGACCTCGCCGGCGTCGAGGCCGTCCTGGGTCGCTGGCACCCACTGGCCACGATGGCCGCCAACCCACTCACCGACGACGAAGAGGCCCAGCTCGCCCGCGCCAGGGCTGGCGACCTCGCCGGACTACGCGCCCGCGACGAGCACGGCACCTGGATCACCCTGTAGCCGCGCGCGACGGGACACCGGATGCCGCGCTACAGGCCAGTCTGGCTGGAGATCGCCGAACAGCAGTACCACAACCTGCCCGACGACGCTCGTAACTTTGTTGATCGACGCCTGGCACAACTGTTCGAAAACCCGGCCGCAGACCCGGATGCTCTCTACAACGAACCGTCGGATCAGTGGAGCATCACGTTCGGCGATCACGGCTTCCTGTTCTTCGCCGTGGTCCAGGACCCCGCCACAGTGATTGTCCTGCGGCTGGTCGTGGGACTCGCGTAGCGGCAGCCACACTGGCCTGATCGAACAAGATCGGAACGTTCCGCAAGCGGGTCCCCTCCGACACAGAGAAGGCCACGTGGGCGGGCGTCGGACTGCTCGAGCTCGTCGGTCCGAGCCCGTTCCGGTAGCGGGTCAGCTATCGGACACTGCGCATCTCGGTCTCCGCAGACCAAGAACGATGCGCTTGATGCCGCACCGATGTGCGTGTTCACTATGGCATTCGTCGACGCTGCGCTCGAGTCCGGCGCCACTCTGATGCAGGCCGCCGAGGGTCCTGACGTGATCATCCAGTTCATGTCCGCCAATCAGCGGCCGCGCCGGTGACAGCTCCGATCTGGCTGCCGAAGTAGCGTTCTGAATCTATGGCGGCGCGCGCCATCGGCCGCTTGAATGGAACCCGATGATCACCCTTCATGAGCCTGCGCACCTCACGTCACCGGCGGCGGCAGTCCGCGTTTCGTACCTGACCGGAGAGCAGGCTGATTGCTTACTGCGCGGAACGGAGACGGACTGGCTTGGGCCGGCCAGCGATGACTTCGATGACTTCGTGGCGAAACGCTGTGGCGTTTCGACTCGTTGGGGCGTGCCGTCCACGGTGCTCTGGTACATCTCCGGTGAGCATTACCTGGGCACACTTGTCATCCGCCACGAGTTGACTCCGCAGCTCACTGATGTGGGCGGCAACGTCGGCTACCACGTGGTCGCGCCCTGGCGCCGCCAGGGACACGCCACCCGGATGCTTGCGGCCGGCCTGGTGGAGTGTCGCCGGTTGGGCCTCGATCGAGTCCTACTCACCTGCGATCCTGAGAACGTGGCGTCTCGCCGTGTCATCGCCGCTAATGGCGGAAACCCCGATGGAAACATTGCTGGAGAAGACCGCTTCTGGGTCATCCTTGCCGCGGATCAGAACGCTGGTGGCCCCGCGAAGCGGAGACCCAGCTAAGGAACCACTTGCGGGAACGCCGCACGTCAGACCCTGTGTGCGGTTCAGGGTGTCCCCGTACACCCGCCCGGTGAAGATGTCCTCACCGTTGCACCTCAAAGCAGCCTTGAGTTCAACACCACTGTGCCGTCGTTTCACTGCAGCGATGTGAGAGGCCTGCCCCTCGCCAGCTACCGGCTGCGCCTGCTCCTGCGAGGGTCCCTTCTGGACCAACGAGGCCTGATGGACGTCAAGTCGTTGCGGACCTCGTCGGACTGGTGTAGCGAGTTGTTCGAACTGCGTGAATGCCTTGGTGGTGATGCTGCCGCGGCCTCGGTCTGATCGCTGGATATTTGGGTCGGGTCGGGTCGGGTCGGGTCGGGTCGATCGGGTCGGTTTCGGGCCCACACTGTGCGGATGAGTGACCCACGGCCGGTGCCACTGCGGCGGAACCGGGACTTCGCCAAGCTGTGGGTGGGGCAGTTCGCGTCCACGCTCGGCAGTCAGACCTCTTACGTCGCCTACCCCCTGCTGATACTCGGTCTGACCGGCTCACCGCTCCTGGCCGGCATCGCCGGAACCGCCCGTGCCGTCCCCCAGTGGGCGCTCGGACTGGTCGCGGGCGCTTTAGTCGACCGGTGGGACCGGCGCCGGTTGATGCTGATCTGCGACGTCGTCCGCCTCCTTGCCCTGAGCACGATGGTCATCGGCCTGACCACCGGGATCGCCGGCTTCCCGCTGATCGTCGCCGTCGCGCTCGTCGAAGGCTCAGCGACCGTCGTGTTCTCGCCGGCCGAGACCACCGCGCTGCGGCACGTCGTCCCAGCTACGCAACTGCGGGAAGCCTCCGCCCGCAACGAGAGCCGCGAGTACGCCGCCATGCTGTCCGGCACTCCACTGGGCGGCGCCCTGTACTCCATCGCATCGTTCGTCCCGTTCCTGTTCGACGCCGTCTCCTACCTGGTGTCCTTCCTCTCGATCTTCCTCATCCGGGCGCCGTTCCGCGACGAAGGCCCGGCCGGCGCGCGGCAGCCGATCGTCGCCAGCGTCGCCGACGGGGTCAGATGGCTGTGGCGGCAACCCTTCCTACGAGGCAGCACCGTGATGGTGGCCGCGACCAACCTGGTCGGGACCGCCCTGCCGACCACCCTGATCGTCATCGCAACGAACAACCACGTACCGCCGGTGGCCATCGGGCTCATCCTCACCATGGGCGGGGTCGGGGGGCTCGCCGGGTCGGTCGTCGCCGCGTGGGCAGCTCGCCGGGTGTCGCCCGCCTGGGTGGTCTTGGGGTTCCCGTGGGTCTGGGCAGCACTCCTGCCGTTGCTGTTGCTCCGCGGCAGCACAGTGTGGGTACTGGGGATCGTTTTCGGACTGATGCTCGCTGCGGCCCCGCTGTGGAACTCGGTCATCTTCACCTACCGCGTCGTCCTGGTCCCCGACGAACTCCAGGGCCGAGTCGACAGCTCATGCCGGTTCGTCACCCAGTCCACCGCACCGCTGGGTCCGCTGCTGGCAGGCGTGCTCCTGGAGTACGGCTCGGCCACTCTTACCATCCTTGCCCTGACCGGCTTCACCGCCGTGGTGGGTCTCGTGGGTGCCGCGACCAGGTCGCTACGCCACCCCCCGGACATCCCTGCCGTGATTGGGTGAACGCGCAACCGCATTAGCAGGACGCAGGTCGGGACCTGCCGATAGAGCCCAACGAGATCCACGCACGATTCAGAGCCAGGTCTGCGGAGGCGCCCGATACCCGTGGGAACCACCGCGACGTGTCGCGGGCGCGACGCCCTTCTGATCACCGCTGGGGAGTGGCGCCTATTGGGTCGGCGACCTCGTCGTCCGACGGCTGCTCGCCCACGGCACCACGCTCCATGGGCTCATGTCGTGGCCTTACGCAGAAGCAGTCACTAACGTGACGACAGTCCTTCAGCACACCGACGAGACATGTTGTCCCGACTGATCCTCCATGGCGGCTCGAGAGTCGAGCGCCGTTGGCGGTTGCCCGGTGGGGACCAGGGGTGCATCAGCAGCCCATTTGGAACCACCGACGAGAAGAGGGTGCACCAGTGAGCGTTGACGAGGTGCCGACGAACTTGTATTCCGCAGCGGACTGGCTCCGGTACCGGCATCCGTGGCTCGAGGACTTGACCCGGCGCATCGCCGGCGACCGGGACGACTGGCTCGACGAGATCGGCGGCGCGGTCTTGGACACTGTCGACAACGGGGCGGAGTGGCAGCGGTACGGGCGGGAACACCCCGCCCCGGCCCACCCGGACGACGAGGACGCGTACTACCGGTGGGAGGACGCGGGCCCGAAGAACACTACCCGCGGCACCGCGTATGCCGTCATGTCCAGCGGTGAAGAGCGGACGGTCCGGCTCGTCGCGACCCTGGCGAACATCCGGGAGAGCGGGTACCAGCCCGGGACGGACGAGCTCACGTCCTACCAGCGGTTCATCCCCTGGTCCGTGCACGACACCGGCGGGTGGGACGACCGCGGCCAAGCGATCCTCGAGGACTGGATCAGAATCGTCCGCGGGCACTGACACACGCCCTATCGCGCGCGGGTGAACTTCTGGACCTCCCCCGGATTCGGTGGGCTCGCAGCCGTCGCGCCGTCTGCATCGCCTACGCCGGGATCTTCTGACCTCTTACGTCGCCTACCCCCTGCTGATACTCGGTCTGACCGGCTCACCGCTCCTGGCCGACATCGCCGGAACCGCCCGCGCCGTCCCCTAGGTGGCTTCTGGAACCGAGTGAAGTCGCGGGTCGGGCGGATCAGGACGATGTTTCTGCTTGATCTGGTGGGGGTTCAGGTTCTGTGGCAGGAGCGGGCTCGTCCCTGTTCTCGTTCGGGCCTGGCACGTCGTTCTGGCTTTTCGGCTCCTGGGCACCGCCGGGGCGTCTTGCGGTGGCGGCGAGGGGCGAGGCGTAGAGCGGGAGGGGGGCGTAGTCCGGTGGTGGTTCCGGTGCCATCCGGTCGGCGTCGATGCGTCGGGGGTTTCCCTGGAGGTCTTCTACCCCGGTTAGGTACTTCACGGCCGCGTGCAGCGACGCCACGATCGGGATGGTGATAATCGCGCCGACGATGCCGCCGACGAGGCCTCCGGCGGTGAGGGCGAGCACGATCGCGACCGGGTGTAGCTGGACGGAGCGTCCGACGACGAAGGGTTGCAGGAGGTGGGCCTCGATCTGAGAGTCGATGAGCAGGACTGCGAGCACTACCAGAGCGGGGACCGGCCCCTGGCTGATCAGGGTGATCAGGAGGGCGAGGCCGCCGAAGACGAACGAGCCGATGATGGGGATGAAGCTGCCGATGAACACCAGCACAGCGAGGGCAACGGCTAGGGGGACGTTGAGGAGGACCAGTGCGAGGCCGACGACCACGCCGTGGAAGAGGGCGATGAGCGCGGTCCCGACGACCCATCCCGACAGGGCGTGCCAGGACCGGTAGCCGGCGCCGCGGATGCTGGGTTGCACGTGCTGGGGGAAGAGCCGCACGACCCAGCTCCAGATGCGGTCGCCTTCTTGGAGGCCGTAGAACGTGACGAAGAGCGTCACGAGCAGGCCGGTGAGGAGTTGTTCGATGACCGTTCCGAAAGAGAGGGCATCACTGATCACGGTGTTGGTGTGTTGCTGCAACCACGAGATGGCGCGTTGCTGCAGCTGCGCCAGTTGTAGGGTGTCGACCCCGGGTATCCGGCTGAGGTAGCCGCGCAGCTGGCTGGTGAGGGCGTCGAGTTGTCCGATGAGCTGTGTGTAGCTTGAGACGGCGCGCGTCCAGACGAACCATCCGACCCCGCCCAGCACCAGTAGCGCGACCAGGATCGTCGCCGAGGTGGCTAGGGCCCGTGGTAGATGCAGCCGTCGCATGGCGGCGAGCAGGGGGTGCAGAAGAGCGGTGAGTAGCAGGGCGAAGAAGAACGGGAGGACCGGCAGGTAGAAACGGGCCCCCAGGAGCAGCAGCGCCAGCACGGTGGCGGCGACGATCAGGATGCGCCAGCACCACGCGGCGGCGATGGCCAGACTCGCCGGCACGGCTGCCCGTTTGAGTACTCTGCTTGGCGGGTGGTGGTGCAGCACGCCAACTTGGGCCTCCCCGGGTGGGTGATCACCTCCGGGTTCGAGGCCCTCGTCTTCGGTTCGAGGGGAACTCACGGAAGGCTCTTCACCGGTGGCCTGGTGCTGCTCTGGACGGTTGGTTGCGGGTTGGAAGTCCTGAGGCGAGCAGCTCGGCGAGGTGGACGGCGGTGCGTCCGGTGTCGCCCTGCTCGATCTGGGTGCGGCAGCTGAAGCCGTCGGCCAGCACGGCGGTGGCCGGGTCGGCCTGGCGGACCCGGGGCAGGAGCACTCGTTCACCAGCGGCGCGTGAGACCGCGTAGTGCCCGGCTTCGAAGCCGAAGTTCCCGGCGAGCCCGCAGCAGCCCGATCCAAGCCGGTCGGCGCGGATGCCAGCCCTCTTCATCAGTTCGGTGTCGGCGTCGACGCCCATGATGGCGTGCTGGTGGCAGTGGGTCTGGATGATGGCGTCGACGTCGAGCTGAGGTGGGGTCCAGTCGGGAGCGAGCTCGGTGAGCAGCTCGGCCAGGGTGCGCGTCTGCTTCGACAGGCGGCGCATGTCCTCGTCGCCGCCCAGCAGCTCGGGGCCGTCGGAGCGGAACATGGCGGTGCACGACGGCTCGAGCCCCACGACCGGGGTGCCGGCGACGATGTCGTCTCGCAGGACGTGCAGGGTGCGCCTCAGCACCCGCTTGGCCGTGGACAGCTGGCCGGTTGAGACCCAGGTGAGCCCGCAGCACACCGGCTCGGTGGGCACGCGAACCTCGAAGCCGGCATCCTCCAGCACCATGACCGCGGCCCGGGCGACGTTGGGGTGGAAGTTGTTGTTGAACGTGTCGGGCCACAGCAGCACCGGCCCGCGGGTTGGTGCCTGCCCGGTGCGGCTGGAGGTCGGGCGGCACTTCCACATGCTGACAAAACTCTGCTTCGCGAACGTGGGGATAGCGCGCTCGGGGGTGATGCCGCCGACCTTCTTCAGCAGGGGCGCGAGGGGGCTCTGGGTCAGGGCGTTGACGATGCCCGGCGCGCGACTGGCGCCCTGCGACAGCAGGGGGAGCCAGCCCATCGAGTAGTGCGCCATCGGGCGGAGACGGCCGGCGTAGTGGTGCGAGAGGAACTCGGCCTTGTAGGTGGCCATGTCGACGCCCACGGGGCAGTCGCTCTTGCACCCCTTGCACGAGAGACACAGGTCGAGCGCGTCACGCACTTCGGTGGACCGCCAGCCACCGGTGATGGTCTCGCCGCGCAGCATCTCGAACAGCAGCCGGGCCCGGCCCCGCGTCGAGTGCTCCTCCTCACGGGTGACCATGTACGAAGGACACATCACCTGTTCGTCGCTGACCGCATTGCGGCAGGTCCCGACACCGACGCAGCGCAGGACCGCCGTGGAGAACCGGCCCTCGTCGTCGGGGTAGGAGAAGTGCGTGTTCGGTTCGGCATGACGATAGTCGGCCCCGAGCCGCAGCTGGCCGTCGAGCGGGTTGGGGTTCACCACCTTGCCGGGGTTCATCAGCCCGCTCGGGTCGAAGATCGTCTTCAGCTGGCCGAAGAGGCCGACCACCTCGGTGCCGAACATCCGGGGCAGCAGCTCGGCCCGGGCCTGGCCGTCGCCGTGCTCACCCGAGAGCGACCCGCCGTAGGAGGCGACGAGGTCTGCCGCCCGTTCGGCGAAGGCGCGGTAGTTCGCGATGCCGTCGGTGGTCTGGAGCTCGAAGGGCACCCGGCAGTGGATGCAGGCCTGCCCGAAGTGGCCGTAGATCGCGGCCTTCTCCTTGGCGTAGCCGAACTCGTCGAACAGTGCGCGCAGGTCGCGCAGGTAGTCCCCGAGCCGTTCGGGCGGCACGGCGCTGTCCTCCCACCCCGGCCAGTTGTCGTGCTGGCCGGCGGGGTGGGCCGACGCCCCGAGACTGAGCTCGCGGACCTCGACGAGCTGACCGATCTTGGCCGGGTCGTCGAGGAACTTGTGGGTCGGCGGGTGTTCGTGGTTCTCGACGTCCTCGAGCAACGCCTTCGCCTTGTGGTCGGCCTCGTCCTGGGTGTCGGCGGCGAACTGGACCATCAACCAGCCACCGCCGTGCGGCATCGTCTCGATGGCCCCAGCAGCGAGCTGCGCCCGCTGCTCCATCTCGATGAGCACCTGGTCGATACCTTCGAGCTGCCACGGGTCGTGGGCCACGATCGGCATGACCGCGTCACCAGCGGCGGCGATGTCGGGGTAGCCGAGCACCACCATCGCCGTGGCCTTGGGCACCGGCACCAGGTGCAGCTCGGCCTGCAGCACCGTGACGAGCGTGCCTTCCGAGCCGACAAGAGCCCGCGCCAGGTCGAAGTGGTTCTCAGGGAGCAGCGAGTCGAGGTTGTAGCCGGACACCCGGCGGGGGATGTGCGGGTAGCGGGTGCGGATCAGGGCCAGGTTGTCATCGCGCAGCAGCCGCAGCTGACGGAAGATCTCGGCCCGCCGCCCGCCAGCGGCCAGCACCCCCTCGTACTCTGCGTCGCTCGTGGGCCCGACCCACATGCGAATCCCGTCGACGGTCAGAACCTCGAGCCGAACGATGTTGTCGACGGTCTTGCCGTAGGCCTGGGCGGTCGAGCCGCAGGAGTTGTTGCCGATCATCCCACCCAGCGTGCAGCTGCGGTGAGTAGCCGGTTTCGGCCCGAACATCAGCTCGTGTCCGGCCAGCTGACGGTTGAGCTCGTCGAGCGCGATGCCCGGCTCCACCACGCAGGAGCGCGACGCAACATCGACCGACACCAGGTGGTGGCAGTGCTTCGTCCAGTCGATGACCACAGCCCGGTTGGTGGCCTGGCCGGCCAAGCTCGTGCCCCCGCCCCGGGAGAGCACCGGCACCCCCAGGTCGGCGCACACCGCGATCGTCTCGATCGCAGCTTCGAGGGTGTGGGGCGCCACGACGGCCACCGGGGGCTGCCGGTAGTTGGAGGAGTCGACCGAGAATGCCGCCCGGCTGCCTGCGTCGAACCGCACCTGCCCGTCGACCCGCCGCTCCAGCTCGGCCTGCAGCGACGGTGAGATCTTCACCTCAACCGGTCTGGCGGTGACGCTCATCGTGGTCTCCCGCTCGGGCGGCTCAGGCAGTTGCGTGTCGCCGGTCACGTGATGGCCTCCCCGGTGCGGGCTGTGCGTAGTTGCGGAACCTCCGAGACGGCTGCGGTGATGGCGGTCACCACGTAAGGGTTGCCGCTAACCGCCGCGTCGGCCACCGCGTTGAGCCATGGCCGTGGTTCGGCTGGCAGGTCCTGGTCGGCGATTCTCTCAGCGAGCTCGGAGACCGCCTGGGAATGTGGGCGGCCGCGAGAGCTTCTGGCCAGATCGTCGATGATCTGTTGCAGCGCGATGTCGCCTCGGTCCTTGGCGTCGATCCGCGAGAACGCCACCGGATGCTGCGGCCGCCGCCGTTGCGAATGGGCGTCGATATAGGCGATGAGTGAGTCTAGCGAGGCGAACCGCAGCTGGGGCGGGGTCGTGCTCACCCGCCGGAGCAGCCGGCTCGGTGCGTGGGCCCGCAGCAGGTTCACGGTCGCGTCTTGGCTCGTGCACGGAAAGGTCGTCGGGCCGAGCACGGCGGCCAGCTCGTCCCGCCACGTCGCTTCGTCGCTGCCTGGGCTTTGCTGGTGGCTATCGGTCACGGAACCGTCCATCGTCGACCCTTCTCATTTCGTTGTGTGGTCAGTGCGCACGCAGGTCGGTCGTGTGCCCTAGGGTCTGGCTGGCTTCCAGCAGCAGGGCGTGGACGAAACCTTGGGGCAGGTTGCCGCGGAGCTGGCGTTGTTGCACGTCGAACTCCTCGGCGAGCAGGCCGGGGGTGCCGCAGGCCGCGCGTTGGCGTTCGAACCAGCGGTAGGCCTCGACCCGGTTGCCGTCGGCGAGCTGGGCCAGGCTCATCGCGAAGCCGCACATGAGGAAGGCGCCCTCGGCGGAGCCCAGCGGCCGGTCGTCGGGTGCGTACCGGTAGAGGTAGCCGTCCTGTTCGAGCTGGTCGGTGACGGCCGCCAGGGTGGCGCGGCTGCGGGGGTCATCCGCCGGCAGGGCTCCGCGTACCGGGGCGAGGAGCAGGGCGGCGTCGACGCCGGGGCGGTCGGGGGCCTGTTTCCAGGCGCCGTCCGGGCCCAGTCCGCGTTGGGAGGTCTCGGCCATGATGGCGTCGGCGAGGGAGAGCAGGCGGGTGGTGTCGCTGCCGGGCACGTCCCGGGCGGCGACTCGCAGGCCGGCGACGCTGGCCAGGCGGGACTGGATCCACCAGTCGTCCTCGAGCTTCCCACACGCCGGCGTCGGGCTGGGTCCAGCGGGAGGTGATGGTCTCGACGATGGTGGTAATCGCGCGTTCGTCGTCGGTGCCCAGGTGCTCGTGTCGCCCGGCGGCGGCGTAGAGCTGGAGCAGCTCACCCATCGAGTCGAGCTGGAACTGCCCACGGACCCAGTTGCCGGTGACGACCGCCCCGCCGGGGTAACCGGGCAGGTCGAGGTGGTTCTGCGCGGGTGGGAGGGTGCCGTCGAGGCGGTAGGCCGGGCGCAGCTGGTCGCCGTTCTCGAGAACCCGGGCGGTGGTGAAGGCGACGGCTTCGTCGAGCAGGGGCAGGGGCTGAAGGACGCTGACGGCGAGGCCGGCGTAGGCCTGGTCCCGCAGCCACACGTACCGGTAGTCGTAGTTCTTGCCGTGTTCGGCCCGTTCGGGTAGGCCGAGGGTGGCAGCGGCCACCATGCCGCCGCCGGGGGCGGTCAGGCCGCGCAGGACCGCGTAGGCGTGCTGGCTGTCGCGGGGCGCGGCGGACCCGGCGAAGTCGGGGACGTTCTGGTGCCAGTAGTTCTGCGTCTCGGACCAGAGCCGGTCGG
>JAABUR0100010303.1_pt1 | contig 10289 bp, 16 predicted proteins | sample 5560091 | NCBI WGS metagenome assembly JAABUR01 (sample SAMN10711879, study PRJNA513375) | rock metagenome | isolation source: Antarctica rocks | place: Antarctica: Victoria Land, University Valley sud
TACACTGTTCCTGACAAGTGCCGCATTATCCCCTAGGACGGACCAGAAGTGCGGGACTGCCAGAGTGCCTCGGGAGTGCGGGACTGCCAGAGTGCTAGCCTTGGTCTTTCGTGGTTGAAGGAATGACTGAGCAGCCAAGGCTGACAGCGCATACAACCGCTCCACTTTGAGGCCCGCCGTTGTGCGCATGCGTGAGCACGCGGTTGTGAGCTTCAGGACTGTGTATGCATCTGGCAATACTGACAGCGCTGCGGCGCCTGACGTGCAGTGTCTTCTTTTGGACAGCTTGGGCACGCGTAGCTATCTGGGGGATAGGCTGGATTTGTAATAATGCGCAGACCCTCCATCCTCAATCAGCCATGTGCAGGCAAATGGTTGAAGAAAAAGTGCCTCTGTATGCGCGCAGCAGCCGCAGAGCGCCGCAGCAGTGCGCTGTGCCTGTGTTGCTCACGCGGCGCAGAACACTTCCTGGGCTGAGGCTGCTTGAGTGGCTTAAGCTGCCAAACTCTATCACAGCGTCTGAATTTTGCACGCGTATCAAGTTGATACTGCACTGAGCCCTGGCAGTGACAGCATAGACCCCTCTGCTCATGCACGTAGTACACTCGATTCCCTCTCTCACTTTTCAAGTGTTTGAACAACATGCCATGTTTGAGGGGTTGCCCTTCCAGGCTGGAAGATACCAATAGAGGCTCTGTCTTGGTAACACTAGGGGTAACTCTAGCAAACCTGGGTCCGAGTTGCTGCCTCCCAGACGTGAGCTGCAGGCGCCGCGCACCAGGCTTGAGGTCAGGGCGCCCAGGGCAAGGTCTTTCTTGTCGCCACACAACAAGCTCCTAAGGAAGTGAGAGGGTGTCCGTGCGCCACTGCCACCATGCACAGGCCCTGGGATTGCTACAGCACATGCATACTGGGGCTTGAGCGGGTGCAGGCAAGGCGGCCGCGGGCTTGGATGTGCGAGGGGTGCCGGACCTGCTTGCCGTCCCAGGCCCCAGGCCTGTAGGAGCTGCAACATGAAGTGCTGCGGCGCAACACGCAGTGGCGCTGCCAGCGTGCCGACGCTTACTTGTTGCTGGGCTGCAGGAGGGCGCTGGCAAGGCCGCCGCGGGCGCGGACGCGCGCGGGCTGCCCGCGATGCCGGCGATCCCGGCGCTCGGCCTGTACGAGCTGCCGCAGATCGAGCTGCCGCGCAACTGGCTGGACATCTTCGCGCCGCTGCCGGCGCCGCGCCCGCCCGCGCCCGCGCCCGGCCTGGACGCGCCCATCCAGTACGACCAGCTGCCCGCGTTGCCGAGCGGCCACCGCAAGATGCTGCAGCAGCCGGGCTACGGGCAGCAGGCGCGCGCCTTCAAGTGTCTCCAATGTGCTTGACGTCGCACACGAGCACGGCAGCAGGCACCGGCTTGGCTGGTCGCCCAGCTTGTAGCGCCAGACCAGCAAAGGCGCCCATGCTGCCTGTTCTCCCTCAATCTGTGGCAGACATGGAAGCATCGTTGCTGGCAGGCAGGCCCGGATGCTACAGTGGCTGACGCGAGGCAGGGAGGTCAGACATGTCTTGAAGACACAACGGGCTTGGGCACTGTCAGGCATGCGATACCTTGCCAAGGCCACTGACAGACGGCGCCTCTAGCTAGTGCAGTTTTGTTGGCGGGGATGCCAATGTCCCCGCTCCTCCACTGCGCTGCCCCCACACGCACAGCATAAACCGTGGGTCAGCATGCCCCACGGTAAACGCCCTACAGCAGCAACAGTCGCAGGCCTGAGGCGCGCGCGCCGGCGCGCAGGGCCCGCCCAACGGCCAGCAGGGGCCGCCCGCCAACGGCCAGCAGGGCCCGCAGAACACCAACCAGGGCCCGCCCGGCGGCCTGAGCGGCATCAAGCCGCTGGTGCAAGTGCGGCCGTTGCTGAAGATCAATGGCGCCAAGGAAATGGCAGAGCTCGCGGGCGGCTCGATCGACCTGCCGGGCGGCTTCTCGCTGCCCATCCCGAGCGGCCTGGTGGTGCGCGCCCGGCGCGCGACATGCTTGCTTGGGGCGCCTGTTATGCATGCGCCTGTCTGCTGCCCGTCCCGAGCGGCCTGGCGGCACGCGAGTGGGCGCATGGGCGTGCGAGTGGGCGAGCACGGGAGCCGTTGGTGGGGCGCAAACGGCCGTCTGGGCGAGCGCGGCTGCTCTGGCGTGCTGTCGCCTTTGGGTCCCTGACACTGGGTCATGCTGGCCAGCCTGCGGGACCATGCATGGAACTCACTGTTGCCAGACGGGCCGCCTGGCAGACCTGTCCGGGCCAGGGTGTGAAGCGTGCAGCCCATTGAATGTGGTCTGGGACCCAGCCAGCTGACGCGGCGCGCCGGGCGCGCCCGCAGTTCCCCACGACCGGCGCGCTCGCCGCCCTGGAGGACCTGCCGGGCATCCGCCCGGTCCGCCGCCGCCGCGCGTTTGCGCCCGCTGGCGCGCCCGGCGCCGCGCCCGCGCTCGGCGCCATGAACCCGCTGACCGCGCCGGCCGGCGAGAGCGCGCCCGCCGCGGCGCCGCCTGCCGCCGCGGCCGCGGCCAGCGCAAACCCGGTCGCGGCGTTCGCGAGCGCCGTCAACAACGGCCCCGGCGACACGATCACGCACGCGTTCGCCAACACCGTCGGCTCCGCGCTCACAAACCTGATCAAGGCCGCGGGGGAGCGGGGCGAGCTGCCGTCGACTAGTCAGGTTCTGGCGGGCCGGCGGCGGCTGGCGCAGCAGGGCCCGCCCGGCGCGCAGCAGGGCCCGCCGCGCGGCCCGCCCAACCAGCAGGGCCCGCCGCAGGGCCAGCAGGGCCCGCCGCAGGGCCAGCAGGCGCCGCCGCAGCAGCTGGACCCCGAGGCCAAGTTCCTGGCGATCTCGCCCGACGTGACGGTCAACTATGACAAGGGCACGGCGACGATCAACGGCGGCAACATCGACCTCGCCGGCCACAAGGTCACGCTGCCGGACCTGAGCGGCATCAACCTGCCGGCCGAGCCCGTGCTGACCGTGCTGCGCCTCATCCGCGACCCCACCGTGCTGGGGCTGGACCGCGAGGGCATGGGCCTGGACGCGCCCGCGCCCGCGCCCGGCATGGCCGACGCGTACGCGAGCGCAGGCGCCTCCGCGCCCGCGCTCGGTGCCTGATCAGGCGCGCGCGCGCGGCGAGGTGCGCTCGGTGAGGGCGCCCAGCCGGGAGCACGGTGCTTGTGAGGCGCATGTGATAGGCGTGCAGGGTAGGAGAGCTCCAGGCGGGCAGCCGCGTAACGTGGCGTGGCCGGGGCCGGGTGCGGGATCTTGCAAGCCTGGTTTGTCAGCTGCTGTTAGCACGCTACTCTGCTCTGGATGTGCGCACTGCTCTTCGCGCTTCGCCAGTTCATGTGCGGTGGGCGTGCAGGCTACACAAGTGTCGTAATGCGTGAGCCAGAGGTGGCAGGAGCAGGGGCTCGGCGGGGATACAACCTTGGCTGCATGCCAGCCCATCAGCATGTCATTCCTGCAGTGAGCTAGTGGTTTGTGTCTCTGCGGCATGGTGCACAGCACCCAAGGCCCGCATGTGGACAGAGGCTGGCACCTGCTGTGGGCGCTGAAGGTGCATGCCGCCGGTGCGGTATGATGCTGGATGGGGAGGGTGCATGCGACTCGGTCACGGCAGGTGAAGTCAGTGGACTGGGCGGCAATGCACCCTGGAACCAGGCAGAGGGGGGTCAGCGGCAAGCGTGAAAGGGTGAACATAGGGCAGCGTCAAGGGCAGCCGCCAGTGTGGGGCGCATGGTCTGCACTGTTTTCTTGTCTTGCTCAAGACGTCTGAGTCCCGGCTGTGCTTGAAACGTGCCTGAAGTGGTAGCACTCTCCGCCTTGGCCGCACCAATGCTGGTAAGCATGATGCACCAGGCAGTGGAGACCAGCAGGACAAACTCGCTGTGGGTCTTGCGTTTCAACTGTCATAGCCAAATGTGCAGACGCGGACGACCAGTCTCTCGGAGTCATTTATTCACAGTGGCTTTCAGACATGCGCCGCCCTCGGCAGTCCACCTGGTGCTCTGCATGAGCAGCCATGACAGGGCAGCCCCGGACAGCAGCCAACACACTGCAAGCACCAAGCCAGCCACCCCCTGCTGGTCAAGAGCGTCAGTCCGCCAGCCGCCGCCCTCGGCCGCCGAACGCGCGGAAGCGCGGGTCAGCCGGGTTCGCCATTTGCACCTCGCGCACATCAACCTGCAACGCCAGCGCAGCCGTTTGCAATGCGTGCGTCAGCAGCAGGGCGCCAGGCCTGCCAGCGTGCATGGTCTGCAGAAACACAGCTGGACGCATGTCTGTGGACTTGGCAGAGGTGGTATGTATTTCAGCTGGGGTCTCGAGCGCATGCAGCTGAGTCTCCACAGCTCACGCCTAAGCTCGCTGCCTGACTTTCTCCAATGCTTGCCACTGCCACAGATCAGCGGGTCCCCCCTCTGCACACCGCGCAGATATGCAGTGCCGCCCAGCCTCCCGGCATCGAGGACGCGCGCCGGCTTTGCCCCTTGGAGGTGGGCACGCGCCTGGCCGATGCCCGCCGCCAGGAGCTGCCGCTTGAGCCAGTTGGGCGTGCGCAGCAGCTGCCGCCCGCCCGCTGCCGGGTGCAGCTCCGTCAGGAAGTAGTACCTGCCATAAAGGCAGCAATTGCGTGCTTTACTAACATACGTATTGCTTCCTGATGCAGCTTACGCTCGCAAAGGGTGCCTTGCAAATGCCATGCACGGACCTTGATGGCAACCTACTTGCTACAGTGCGCTTTGCTCAGCTTAGCACCAGTGCTCTAACAGGCCTGTTTGTGCCCCTTGAACCTGGCGCGCACGGCCCGCACTCTTTTGAGCAGTGCCAGGCACGCGCAGACGAGGCAGGGAGCAAAGCAAGGCTCGCACGAGCCAGTCGTGCAGCAGTGCAGACATGATGCATCAGAGCAGGTAGGTGAGTCACACAGAAGCAGAGCCCACTCGTCGCCCAGCACCTGCACAGCGCGCGCAGCGCCTCGGCAGGGCAGGGCGCAGGGGGGCAGGGGCGCACAGATGCGCGACGAGGACTCCCATGAGCTCGCCGAGCCAGTCGCCGCCCACGCACAGCGACAGCACCAGCAGCACCAGCGGCAGGTAGAACGCCTGTCACGCCGAAAGAGGCTTTCAGCTTACGGTTTAGAGATAGGGGACGCCCATGAGCTCGCGAGCCAGTCGCCGCCCACGCATAGCGACAGCGCCAGCAGCAGGTAAGATGCCTGCCGCAGCCGAGGGTTAGGGTAGGGCACCAAGGGTTAGGGTAGGGCACACTCATATGCAAAGCGGCAGGCTGAGACCAACAATCGGCATGCTATGTGCCTCGCATGCGCGCAGGAAGGCCAGACGTCACGACGGAGTTGGCAACAAAGCGACAGCGCTGAAGCCTAGGGTGCCAATAGCCTTGCCCCCTAGCGCGAGCAGAAAGCTCTGCAGCGAATGATTTTCTGTCCTTGATCACCAGTCGCACGTCGTGAGAGGCGTGCGCGAGAGTTGGGTGCACGCTGCCGAGTGCTCCCGACGGATGCGACAGGCATGCACAGGGCGCACCCGCACCCGCACAGGTCACACTGCACAGCAAGCTCTGGGCCGTCAGGTACCTGCGCAGGCGGGCGGGCCAAGCCGGGCGACAGCAACCAAGCCTGCGGGGAACCTGCAGCGTGACGACGCCCATGAAGCTGATGTTGGCGGCGGGGAACGCGCGGCTCCACAGGTACACGAGCACCATCACCAGCGGCGGGCCGAGGATCAGGCGCGGCACCACCAGCGTCGTGCCCTGCCCGCGCGCGCTGGGCCTCAGCACCTCACCAGATTGGGCTCGCAGTTGTGGCGCGGCACCACCAGCGTCGTGCCCTGCCCGCGCGCGCTGCGCCTCAGCACCTCACCAGATCAGGCTCGCGGTGTGGCGCGGCACCACCAGCGCTGTGCCCTGCCCGCGCGCGCTGCGCCTCAGCACCTCACAGGATCAGGCTTACAGTTTGCCTGCCTCCCCCAGCCACCACGCAACAACGCCCTGCACGTTGCCAGCACAGCTCAAGGCGCACAGAGCAGCTCCGCAGCTGTGTGTGCTCAATAGGCGCAACTTCCAGCTGCACACGCTTCATCCTGTGTGCCATGCCGCACTCACCAGGAGCGCAGTCATGCTGAAGAGCATCATCCACACAAAGTCTGGCGTCCGACCGCGGTAGACATCCTGTTCCAGTTTTACGCCGTACTGCACACTGCGGAGGCACTCCCAACTCAGCGCTCAGTCGACGCTCAGCAAGCAGTGGACACAGGCACAGTCCGCACAGGCACAGTGCTCCCAGGCACAGTGCACTGCAAGCAGCCAGATCATCGGCACTGTCGGCCAACGTCTTCGAGGTGGGGCCCTCACATGTACACCAGGAGCACAAGGAAGTGGAAGTCCAGCTTCCCGAGGACGAAGAAAGGAGCGACAAGGCGCCATACCTGCGCGCACAGCCTGTCAGCCTGGGCTCTGTAGTAAAGTATATTTTAGAAGCTTCAGGTGCACTGGCCATCAGGGCTCACCTCGAGCCTGCGCAGGACTCGCGGCCAGAGCAGGACAATGAGTGGGTATGGCAGGATGCCAAAGCTCGCTGCCGCGGTGGTGGCCACGCACGCGGTTCCGAGCAGCTTCGTGACAGGCGGGAGCGCGCTGTACCACTGGCCGGGCGTGTTGCCGGTGCCCGCCTGCTGCAGATTTGCACCGATAGGCATGCTTGGTTTTTCAAGAGCGCCACTGGCGGATCGGTCAGCAGAGCCTGCAGAGCCTAAAGAGGTCCAAACTTTGCTGCGTTGCAAAGGTCTACAGAGGTTCTGCATGGCACAGCCGCTTACATGTGCGATGTATGCACTGCAGCTGTCACCACATGCGCCGAAGGAATACCACCTGCGCCGTGAGCAGCCAGCACATTCGACGCCGGCAGCAGAGTCGGCACCCGAGAGCTGACAAAGCCCCGACAGCAGACGCTGCTTGCTGCGCGACAGTATGATACCCAACATGCGCTGATAAGACAATTAAATATGTAACAATCAAACCATGTAAGGCTGAACGCATGCCAACTCCTGGCGCGCTGCTGGGCATAGCTCTGGGGCAGGCCGGGCGCTCTCCCGCAGGGAGGGAGACCTGGATGCAACCCTGCCATGCCCTACAGCGCACCCTCTCCCCAGCAAGGCCGCTGCGGCCTGCGCTACCGCTGGCGCACATAGTGTGCTCAGTTCTGCATCCACCGCAAGGGGCTGGCACACTCAACCCGCTCGCTCCGGCAAGCTGATTCGCAGCCGCGCCTGACAGTGCCCGCCCCTGAGCAGCACTGTCAGCCGCCCTGCCGGACTTGTCTGTGCCACTTGGCCTACGCTAATACCCGGCTCTGAAAACCAGGGCCGGGTGTCCGAAGTGGCTGCCCCCCTATAAGCATAAGTATAAGCACTCTGGGTGCAAAGCGACATGCTGGGTAGCAAAATGCACTGACGGCCGCTAAAAATGGCATGGAAGCGGCACGGCGAGCTCCCGCACTCTTATGTCATCTGCACATGCATGCAGAAACTGCTAGAGCCTGTTCAGCCTGCAGGCGTTCATCACTTCTGCGGAATCTCTGCCCGCCCCACCCGAGGTGCTTGCGGCTCCGCCCGCAGCAGCGGGCGCTTGGGACTTGCAGGCTACAAGAGTGCATTCGTACGCAGCGGTCGGGCCGACCCGGCATCAATGCCAGAAGACACCATACCTGACCAGGCGTGCACCTGCCGCACGGCGCCAGCGGCCCGCTGCCAGCCTTAGGCCTGGCCGAAGGCCGGCAGCGCGCAGGCCAGGAGCGCGGTTGCGGCACAAGGGCCTGCAGCGCAGCCCCAGGGTATGCGCACTGGCGCTGACGGGGCAGCGCGCGCGGGCGACGCCGCGCGCGCCGCTGCGCAGGTAGGCGCGTCACTGGTTGTTGCTGGCCGCGCTGATGGGGTGCACGATGTCGCCGCGCGCCACGCACTTTGCGTACGTGTCGTACGAGCCTGCCAGCGCCGCCACGAAGCCTGCCGGCGCGCGCGTGCGCTGCATCGGGAAAGGGCAGAGCCCCGTCGACTAACATCGCGCCTTCAGCCGGGCAGCCCTGTCGGCTGCGTGTCAGCAGCGGGCGGGCATAGCAGCGTGCGGTGTATGCAGCAGAGCACCGCCCCCGCGGCACTGCTGGCGCTCAGACGATCCACCCTGCCGGCAGCAGAGGCGTCCGCCGCGCCGCCTCTGCGCACGTGGGCAGCCGGGGCTCCGGGGCCGTCTGGCAGCAGGCGCGCTGCGCGCTCAAGCGCGCTTGGCATGCGCAGGCGTAGGGTAGGGTACGCACCAGTGAAGCCTGCGTTGTAATCGACCGCAACCTCGTTCTTCTGGTAGTCGCTGCGCAGGTCCTTGTACGAGTCATCTGCCCCCGGGCCTGCGCCGCCAAGATAGGGTGGTGTAAAGCTTGACCTTACCCTACCCTATACATCAAACCGTGCGCCCGCCCTCCGCGACACGCCCGCTCAGGCCGATACTGGCGCGTGCGGCAGACCTCCCCGTCGTCCTGCTGGTGACCGGTGTGCAAGCCTACAGCGCCGGCAGGTGGACAACCCTGCGGCGGCGCGCTCTGCGGCATGAGCCAGGGCAGGCATGCAGGGCCTGAGGGCTGCACGTCCACCCCTATCCCCGTGTATACAAGATTGCGACTGGGGACATGCCGCCAAGGATGCACACAACACCCGACCAGCCAAACTCCGCAGCTCCAGCTGCGGAGCATGCCCGGACCGCCGCAAAGACTCGAGCCATGGGCGGCTTTGGACCAAGTATGAGAAAGAGGGCGCCTGGGTAGGGTTAGTGTTAGGCATCGCGCGCACCACCGACCAGCGCGCCGTAGAGCACGTTGGGGTTGGGCGTGGGCAGTGCATAATCGCTGTAGTCGCACACGGGGTTGTTGGAGCCCAGCGACGTCTCGGCCGGGCAGGACGCGCCGCGGTGGTGCTCCGAGCCGGGCGGCGTGTTGCCAAAGCCGACCACGTAGCTGCGCCCGCTGTCGCCGATCATGTAGCGGATCTGGCTGCGCGCCCAGCACTCGTACTTGGCCGCCTGCACCGGGTCCGACCCTGCGCGCGCCGCGCGGGGCAGTGAGCGCTCCCGGCACCCACCCGCCGTCCCCTGCCGCGCGGCTGGGCCGGGCTGCGCGCCGCGCAGCGGCGGCGCGTGACGTGCGCGACTGCGCCTGGACACAAGGCTGCGTCAGCGCCGCCCGCCGCCGCTGCGACGCCCGAATCGGCCGCGTGCCCTGCCACCGCGGTCGCATGCGCCGCATGGCCAGGGCCAGCGGCGGGCCAGCGCCTACATGCCACACAGCAAGAGGACCTGCCGTGACCTGCATGGTACCCACCGGCACGTGTTGGCCAAATAAGCCTCCATGTATTTGGCCAAATAGATCGGGCAGCATGGCTGGCACGCCATGCGCCAAAGAGAGCGGCCCATGACCCCGCCCGAGCGGCGCATGGCCCTGCCCGAGCGGCGCATGGCCCGGGGGCGCTGAAGGCCCCGCTCGCGGCGCGCGCCGTTGATGTGCCGGCCGTAGATGACGGCGATGAGCGCGGCATTGGCGGTGTAGCGCAGCGAGCCCCACGCGTTGGACCAGGCCAGGCCCGCCGGAGTGTACTGCACCACGTCCGTGCCCTGGATCCACGCGTTCAGGAAGCGCTGCACCTGCGCGGCCCCGGCCTGACGCGCTCAGGTAGCGCTGCACCTGCGCGGCCCCGGCCTGGCGTGTGCAGCGCGGCCCCGCGCGCTGGGAGGGGCTGCAGGATAGGGCAGGATAGACTATACTGCAGGACGGCCCACGCGCACGCGCAGTGCGGCATGCTTTCATTGGTGTGCAGCGCAAAGTACAGGGGGCTGCGCCGCATGCGCTCAGCGCGGCAGCTCCCAGTCAGCCAGTCCCCGGCCGCCCTCGTGCCTATTGTGGCCACATATGTGCTGCCCAACCTGCCCCGACCCAGGCATCAGCTCCGCAGCACTACCACGCCCACGCCCCCCAAAGCGTAAAGCTCCCTTGTCAGACATCAAGGGACAGCGAGGTGCTCTGCATGGGACCTGCGCTCAAGCATGAGTGGCATGGGGCATGCTTGACGACCCAGGCAAAGACGCCATCACGGGTGCGCTCATCTGCGCGCTTGCCGCCCGGCGCCGGCCGCGCAGCATGAGCAGGGCCAGCGAGGGCCGGTGCAGTCTCAGCAGCCTGCTGGCGGCGCGCCGCCGGCTGCGC
>JAABUR0100010304.1_pt1 | contig 10288 bp, 15 predicted proteins | sample 5560091 | NCBI WGS metagenome assembly JAABUR01 (sample SAMN10711879, study PRJNA513375) | rock metagenome | isolation source: Antarctica rocks | place: Antarctica: Victoria Land, University Valley sud
CTGGTCCAAGCCGAACGATGCGACACAAGGGAAACCTATGAGCTGGGTCACTCTCGTCCAGTCAAGCTACCCCACCGCTGCGGTCGGCGCCGGAGCCAGGGTCGCCCAGTGTCTGTGACCACGAATTGCCCCTGTATGGCGAGATATTCTCAATACCTGTGGATCAAGATCTTTTAAGCCACCGCCGAGACCTCACATTCATCGTCTGATCGTTCGACGAGCTTGCCGTGGTGGAACTTCGCGCCGGCCCGAACCAGCGCCACCAGCTGCGGTGCGTTTACCGCACGCCACCCGTTGCTGAGCAGCCTCGATGAGCTTGAACGCCATCGCCAATCCGGCCACCCGCGAGCCCGGTCCTTTGGTGACCTTGGTCCGGTGCCGCGCGGTCGCAAAGGTCGACTCGATCGGATTGGTCGTGCGCAGATGGACCCAATGCTCGGCCGGGTAGCGGTAGAACTCCAACAGCACATCCAGGTCTTCGGTGATTTTGGCTACGGCGTTGGGGAACTTCGTGCCATAGTCGATCGCGAACGCCTTCGCCGCGACCTTTGCGTGGTCCAGGTCCTCGGCGTTGTAGATCTGCTGCATCGCCAGAATCGCCCCCGGGTGAGCCGACTTCGGCAGCGCCGCGAGCACATTGGCCGACTTGTGGAACCAGCAACGCTGCTCCCTCGTCTGCGGGAACACATCCCGCAACGCCGCCCAGAACCCCAACGCCCCATCACCCATCGCCAGCACCGGAGCCCGCATCCCCTGATTCTTGGCCCCGACCTTGTCGCCGCGGCCTGACGGGTGCTACGGAGTATTTTTACTGGGCTGCTCTGGCTTGGTCGGCCCAGTTCAGTGTGGAGGCCCGGGGCACTAGGACGGGGGGGGGAGCCGCTCGGACGCCGCCTGTTTGGCCATCCAGCAAACGGAGGACAAGTTCGACCGAGCGGTAGCCCATCGCGTGCATCGGGGAGCGGATTGTGGTGAGCGGAATCGGCAGCTCGGCCGCGACCGAGACATCGTTATAGCCGATCACGGCAACGTCGCGGCCGGCGACCAGACCCGAGTCCCGAATCGCGCCCAGTGTGCCAATCGCAGCGAAGTCGTTGACGGCGAAAATGGCGGTGGGTGTCTCGGTTGGGCCAGCAAAATTTCGGCTGCCGCCCGCCCACCGCTGACATCGAATCGTGAGTGCACGACCCGATCGTGGGAAATAGCATGACCTGCCGCTGCGAAGGCCGCGAGAAAGCCCGCAGTGCGATCGATACCGGTACTCGCAAACGGCTCCCCGGCGATGACGGCCACCCGCCGATGACCGAGTTTCAGCAGGTGTTCGGCCGCCAGCCGGCCGCCGAGCACGTCGTCGCAGGTCACCGATGGATAACTGCCGGCATGTCGGCTGACAAGCAGGAACGGCACACCCCGTCGGGCTAGCTCGTCGGCGAACCGGCCGTCGTAGTGGATGTCGCCGAGAATGAGCGCGTCAACGCGGCGGGTCAGGAGCATCTCGGCTCGGCTCCGCTGTTCTGCCTCATTGTCATGGCTGTTCGCGACAACCGTCTGGTAGCCGGCCCCCCGGCAGCATCATCGATGCCTTCATAGACGGTTGCCAGCACCAGGTCGGACAATCGAGGAACAAGCACGCCGATCAGATTGCTGCGCTGGGTACGAAGACCGGCCGCGTGCGGATTGGCGACGTAACCCACGCGATCTGCGACGGAGCGGATCCGGGCCACCGTCTTAGGGGCGGCCGACCGCCCCGTACTCTTCGCCCCAGGATGGAGCACCCGCGACACCGTCGACGGCGATACACCGGCGAGTTCCGCGATCGTCCGCAGGGTGGCGCGACCGATTTGGTCGAGGTGTGGCAGTTCGCCATGAGGGGTAGTCGTCACTGCACTCACATTCCTGGCTCTGCAGATGAGCGGTACCTGCGCGGTGGTGGTGACGCCGCCTACGGCCGTGGGGGCACCGGCACCGGCACCGGCACCGGCCAACGTCCGCGGGGCGGGGCACGGCACGTCGGGCCCGAACTCCGACGACGCGATGACCCGCTCGGAGGAGCGCCTCAACGTCGGCACCCAGCAGGTGGAGGCCGGGCGGGCTCGGTTACGCAAGTACGTCGTCACCAAGGAGCAGACCGTCAACATGCCCGTCTCCCACGAGGAGGTGCGGGTGGAACGGGAACCGATCACCGACGCCAACCCAGACCAGGCGATGACCGGCGGTGAGATCACCGAAGACGAACACGAGGTGATCCTGCACGCTGAGCGGCCCTTCGTCTCGGCCTAGGCTGCCGGTGGAACGGGTCCGGCTGGGCACCGAAACGGTCACCGAACAGCGCGATGTCACCGGCGAGGTACGCAAGGAGCAGATCGAGGTCAAGGACGTGACCCGGCCGCTCGCCCCGGAAAACCGCTGACCCTGCTGGGGGCTGTCAGCTGCGCCGCCGAGCGATGGTCACGCTGGACCTGGCCGGACATGTGCATCCGTCACACCCGAACGACGGGCGGTCCGCCGGCTTCCTCGATGACGTCGAAGTCGTCGTCCTGTGTCACAACGTCCATCCCGTTGGCCTGGGCGACCGCAGCGATCCATAGGTCGTTGACTTTGGCGCGGCGACCCTGCTCGGCCAGACGCACCCTCAATTCAGCCCAGCGACGAGCGGCCTCCGCGGTGACCGGCAAGGCCTCGACCGCAAAGACCGCCTCCAAAGTCGATAGGCGGCGGGCTCGCGTCGCGATGTCAGGGGCGGCCAATACCCCCGCATGTAGTTCAGCGATGGTGATGACGCTGATCGCCGTCTGGTCAGGAAGCAGGTCCGTGTCAAGGCCGCGGCCCGACTCCCTCGCGATCAGGACACTCGTGTCAAGCAGGGCGGGACGCGAGCTCACCACGCATCGATCTCGTCGGTGGTGTCGCCGGCGAGTATCTCCAGATCCCCTGTCAGCCCAGCGTCGGCCTGACGCCCCGCCACCACGGCGAGGAGGTCAGCCTTGGCGAGAAACTGAGGCCGACCGGACCGGACCGGACCGATCTCGGCGACCGGCTTGCCGTTCACAGTGATCGTAACCCGGGTGCCGTCCGACACCTGACGCAGGACCTCGGCAGTGTGGTTACGCAGATCCCGGGAAGCTACGGTCGTCATGTGCGTCATCGTAGCATTGTTGCCACACATCCGGTCACGTCCCACCCGTAACCTTCGGGTCCGTCGGATGGTGCACGCTGCCGGTCACTGGTTTGTCTCCTGGCGACGGCCCTTGCGCGGGAGTCGGTCATCCATCATCCAATCCACTGCATAAGACAATTATCCGCAGTGCCACGGCCGGGTGACGGAACCGTCGAACGATAGTCCTCACCGCTGGTCAGCGACCCCAACAACAACTGCAAGCAACTCCGTAGCAGAAGCAGGCGTGTTGCATCAGCTGGAATACGCAGAGGTTAACTGGGTAACAGGGGTATCGCCTTTGGCACTATCCGTCGCCCCCCTGCGCCTCGATGGGTGTGGGCAGCGGCAGGTTGCGTCATTGGGAGGGATCGAGCCAGGCCACCCACTCCCTTGGTTCGCGTTCAACTGGAGCGTAGCTGTATCCAACTTTTGTGATCGAGCCGTCGTCTTGGGCCTGGATATCGGGCGACGTGTCGTGGTCGGTGTCCGGCCAGCGCTCCTTGGTGTCAGACATGATGACGTCTTGAAACATGTCCAAGATCAAATCCAGTTCATGTAACGGTTCTGTAGATGCTTGAAACGCGACGATAGGCGATGTTCCCGGCCCTGAGTGGATCGCCCAACTAGCGTCCTTGCGGGCTCTCGATATGTAAATATGTGGCGGTGACATCGTATTTAGCCAAGCTACAACTCGGTCATTGATGTCCACGTTCCACTCCCAAATGTGGGTTTTTGTCGACGACGTAAGTGGACCACGGGATTGTAGCGGCGGTTGCGTGCCGGGCGAGTGTGTTCCGGCCGTAGCCGGTCATTTGTGCGAGCGATGTGGGGTCGATCTCCTCGACGAGCCTGCGGATGGTGGTGTTCCGGACGCCTTGGATGTTGATACCGATGTTGCGAAGTTGCAGGAGGAGCGTGTTGGGGGAGCGGGGCCGTCCTGCTCGGAGGCCGGGGAAGAGCCAGTCGGTGCCGGTGTTGACGGTTTGCTGTCCTTCGCAGCTGTTCAGGTGGGCCAGTAGCAGCGGGATGATCGGCTCTGGGATCGGTGCCGGTGTCTTGCCTAGTGTGATGGTTGTGCCGGTTGGTTTGACCTCGACCGCGCTGGTGGTGAGCATGCAGAGCCGGCCGATGGGGATGCCGTAGAGGAGGAACAGCAGGCCTGCGACTCGAGTGGAGTCGCTGATTTCGACGGCCTGTGTTGTGATGTGCTCAAGTCGCTGTCGTTGGGTGATCATCGGTGTGGTGCGGGCGTAGCGAATAGGAACGTCGACGCCTTCGATGGTGCGTTCTTTTTTGAGGTATCGGACGAAATTTCGGATGTGCCGCCGCGTCGATGGGCCTTCGGCGAGGTACTCGTCAACGTGGGCCTGATTGAATGATGCTGCGGTCTTGCCGTGTTCGCCTTTGAGCCAGAGCAGAAACTTACCGGCTTCGGTGATTTCCTGTTTCGCGCTGCGGGTGGCGTAGTTCATATTTTTTGTCCGAGAGGACTCGCCTTTGAGTCGGCGCAGGTGGTGCCATCGGCTGAAGCGTTCGATTGGGGAGTGAACCTCCGGTGTCGCTTTTAGCTGTTCGAGCCGCTCATCAAGCCATTGTTCGAACACCGCGAGTTGTCGGTCTTCTTGTGGTGGCAGCATGTGGTGGTGCGTCAGGATCGCCCGGAGGTGTTCCACTGCGTGGGACCTGGGCAGGGCGTCGAACGTTTCATGGGTGAGTTGCAGCTCCCGCTCGCCGATGCGGCGCAGCATTTCTTTGGTCGTGGTGCCCTTGAACAGCCAGGTGTAAACACTTTGGGGCCGGTCGACGTCGGTGAGGACCTTGATCAACCGGTGGAGCCGGAGATCGGGTGGGTCGTTGGGCTTGAGGATCGCGGTGAGGTCGCTGGTCAGCACGCAGGTGATGCAGCTGCCATTGCGGAATCGTTCGGCTTCGCGACCGCAGGTAGTGCAGTTCAGGTTGGTGGTGATTCCGGCGCAGTCGCGGCAGATGTCCTGCCCATCGGGTAGCCGGCCAGGGAGCATGCGCTGGTGACCGCAGCCTGGGCATTCACCGTAGGTGTGAGTGGCGGTGGTGAAACAGATCCCGCAGATCTTTCCATCGGGCCATCGCAGGCGGATCTTGTTCGTCTCCCGCCCGCATCGATCGCAGGTGTAACCAGTACCGACGGTGCGGGGGCGACCGCGGGGCTTGAGGTCAGTCATCGTCCGGCCGGGTGATCCGTGCCCGGACAGGCCGGTAAGCCTCCAGTAACGGTATGTCCGTTGTTTGGCCGACGGCGGCGGGGCGCTGTTTCGTTTTCACGTCGGTGCCGGTGTAGGTGAGCAGTTCGTTCGCCTCGACGCCGAAGATGTCGCAGAGCGATACCAGCACTTGGAATGCGATCCGGTCTGGATTTTGCGATACGAGCCGGTAGATTTGGGACTCGGAAAGCGTGATCCCGCGGTCGCGGAGCGGTTCAACGAGGTCTCGACTGTTCCGCATGCCGGCGCGGGCCATCAACTCGCGGACGCGGAAGTTATATTGGATCTGGCGTTTCATCGTGGCGCCTTCCCGGATGACCGCTTCGGTTTCAGCAGCGCTGCGGCGCTGCTGTTGAGCATGTCCTTGGTCAGGACACGCTCCATCTCCCGGACTGCGAAATCTGCCGACGGCAGCGTGTAGACCGTGGTGGTGGAGGTGTTCACATGACCGAGCTGCATGGAGATGAACTTCTCGTCGTAGCCGTAGACGGTGATCATGTGTGTTGCGTAGGACCGCCGGAATCCATGGATGTCCAGGCCGGGCGGGAAACCCAGTTCTTTGAGGTAGGTCGACATCCGTTCCCAGAGCTCCTTCTGCGCCACGAGCCCGCCCGTGCTGGTAGGAAACAGCTGGCCAGCGGAGTCCGCGAACCGGGGGAGTCCGCTGTCAACCCATGAGGCGACAGCCTCTGCTGCCCAATCCAGCAGCGTCAGCACGGATCGCTGCTTCTTGGGAGCGCCCTTGTTCGCCTTACCGTTGCGGACCCTCAGCACCCCGTAGTCGCCGAAGTACGGCGCCTTCGCGCTTGGGGAGAAGTCGACGAGTTGGAGTTTGCGAAGCTCATCGTGCCGCAGCCCCCAGCCGTAGCAGACCTTGAACGCGACGGCGTCGCGCCATGCAGCCAAGCCGCCTTTCCGCCGCGATCGGACGATGCGTTCTACCTCGGTGTCCGCAAAGTCGAAAAAGTGTTGCAACTCCTGCACCGTGAATGCCCGCTTCTCGGGCCCCATCGTTGCTTCCTGTGTGTGTCTGGCCTTATTGACGTCGGTGATGATCTGCGACATCGTCGTCCCGAACATACGGGCGCAGGTCTGATTCCATTCGTAGCGCTCGCTGGTGGCGTATGCGCAGAACAGGGCGATGTCGCTCTGGTAGGCGCGAGCTGTCTCCTGGGAAACGTTACCGACGCCTCGGAGGTGGTCGAAGTATTCGTCCGCATCGCTCGGGGCCCACTCCCACGGATACTTGCCGGCGAAGTCGGCGAACCGGATCACCAAACGGAGCCGCCGCGCCACGGTCCGCTCCGTGAAGTTCTGCGTGAACTGCGCGCGCTTCCAACCTGTCAGCACGTGCTCGAAAAATCCGTCGCGATCAGGCTCCCTGTCCCGACGCGGCAGGAACAACAGCCCACCCATCTTGTCGCCATCACACTCCTCCGCCGACTGCAACTTTTGCATCCTAAGAGCAAATATTGCAGACTTCAAGACGTACCTGCACGTCAAACGAGTGATTGACCGGCTGCTTCCCGCCGCTGGACCTGCCTTCCGGCGACGCAGGCCACGAACTACAGGGGGCCGGTCCAGGACGAAACACCTGGTCGGAGAGGTTGAACTGGCGCGAGGTGCCGGTTACACGAGCCGGGGGTAAGAGCAGATCCTGCGGATACCCAATATCACCTGACATAATGCACATTATCGGCACACGCGTATGACGAGTGGCGACAGAGTCGAGGCCCTGCGTGAGCTCGACTGAGGTTGCCGGCTGCTCTCTCCGCGGTGGCATCGCCGCAGCGTAGCGAGGTAATGGCAACACGGACAAAGGTTCGGCTTGATTTGCGCTAGACCGATTTCCACGCCGCGATGGATGTGCCGGGCAACTCTGCCCGGGTGGTGCCCCGCAGCTGATCAGCAGCTGCTATCCACCGTAGACTTCGATTCGTCACTGTGACGTATTACAGGGAGAGCAGCGCCAACCGGATAAACTGGGTCTCAACAAACTTTGGGTGCATCACGGCCGTTGGACGGCGAGCTTCTCGGACCACGCCGATGGACCACCTGGTAGCAACCTGAACGTGCGACTCGCGCCAAGGGGTGGGCTACCTGCAGAAGGAGCTCCTACGAGCCCGAGAACAACTGAGGGCGCTTTGATGGCGACACTGCTGGCGTCGGAGCTGCGACACCGATGTCGTACGACGACCTACTCACGTGGGCTCGGGCATCGTCACGCTTGTGCTGGCACCCTCGTGAACGGCTGAACTATGCCGTCGCAGAATGATGGTTCTGCAGACACCACTGCGATTGCAGTCGCGCGAATAGCTTCCTAGCGATTTGACTGCGCCTGTTCTGATCATTGGATTGCAGCATTGATGACCTCGACGATCTCATGTGGATCGTCGACGGTCAGAATCAGCCGGGTGAAGTCCTCCTCTGCAAGTTCTATGACGACTGTCGCGCCGGAGGTGCTGACGTTCCAAAATGAGTTTTCTTCCTCCCGACGGAATGTTCCACTCCATTTACCCGGAAGCGACAGACCGGGAACTCGAATACCCTTTGGCTCATTGTTGATACCAGAATCACAGGTCGCACCGCGAACGTGAGCAAGTGGAATCTCAAGACGACGCTCGAAAGACCACAGTTTGTCGAGGCCCATCGGTTCGACAATGAGGGTGGCCTCGTTGACCGTGACAGTGTTCATTCCGGCTCCTTGGTGGGATGGGATACTGCAATTCATTCCAGACCGGCTCGTTGCAGAAGTCGACGGCCGAGCAGGACAGCCGGATCGCGACCATCGTTGCCATCGGTCGCTGCACGGACAATTTCCCGCACCTCCTTGTCGTGGACGGCGAGTTCGAGCGCGGCGATCAGCACAAGGTCCACTGCCCGGATCGAATCAAGTCCCTCCGGAAGCACGTGTCGTAGGACGGTCAGGAACAGGCCGCGCTTGCTCGCGAATGCCTGGTAGAGACTGCCCCGGTGCAAGCCGGTGATGCGAACCAGGTCGTCGATGGACGTGCCTTCGAAGCCACGCCGAAGGAAGGCATCCGCGGCCCGGTGGACCACCTCTGATTCGTCGAAGCTCCGGTTTCGGCCCATGCGCTCACCTTGCCGCATTAAGAACGATCAGTCAAGAACAATCAGTCAAGAATTCCTGGCGCGGGCGCGAGCCCGGCTCGCTGGTGTCGCCCGCTCCCCCAGGGTGAACTCCCCCGCTGCCGCGATGCCGCACCGCTCAACGGCCGTACTGGCGCAAGCGTCGGGTACAAGCGGCGCCGGCGGTTATATTCAGGCCCATGTGTTCGTTCGAGGCACTCGTCCGTGAGGCCGCTGAAGTGGCCGTCGATGGCTGGAACTTCTCGTGGCTGACCGGCCGAGCCACCGAGGATCGACCACCATGGGGATACGCGCGAAATGTGGCGAGCCGCTTGGCCCGAGCGCGGGCTGCGCTGGACCTGCAGACCGGAGGGGGCGAAGTGCTGGCGGAAGCCGGCTCATATCCCCCGGTCATGGTCACTACCGAGGCATGGCCTCCGAACCTCGCAGTTGCCTCCTCCCGCCTGCATGCCCTGGGTGTTGCCGTCGTCCAACATGACGGAGCCGGCCCACTGCCGTTCGCGGATGCTGCATTCGACCTCGTGACGAGTCGGCACCCCGTGAGCACTGACTGGCCGGAGATCGCACGGGTCTTGACTCCTGGCGGCACCTACTTCTCCCAGCAGGTCGGCCCAGCGAGCATGGCTGAACTCAGCGAAGCGTTCCTCGGACCGCTGCCGGACGCTCACCGCTGGCGCCGTCCTGAGGATGCCCGCGCCGCGGCGGAAACTGCCGGACTGGAAGTTCTCGACCTGCGGACCGCCACGCTGCGCGCGGAGTACTTTGACATCGAAGCGATCGTTTACGTTCTGCGCAAGTGCGTGTGGTGGGTCCCGAACTTCACCGTGGAAGGCTACGAGGACACATTGCGTTTCCTGCGCGATCAGATCACCAGCGAAGGCCCCTTCGTCGCGCACTCCAGTCGGTTCCTCATCGAAGCCCGCGCGCGACGGTGATGACGGCAGAAACTGTGGCGGTCACCGACGAGACGATTGCTCAGAACGACCCCGACCAACGATGAACCATTGCAGATCGCGCACGAAGGCTGGGGCCCGTCCTCCGGTCATCGCAGCCGGATACGCTGCTGTTTGGAAAGTTTGTCGACGACCAGGTCCCAAGAATCCTGAATCATGTCGCGAACCAAATCGTCCGAAATCGAGTCGTCGATCGTGACCGTGTTCCAATACCGCTTGTTCAGGTGGTAACCCGCCACAATCGCCGGATACACCGACCGCAGTCCGACAGCAGTCTGAGGGTCGCATTTGAGGCTGATCTGCAACGGGGGCGGCGCAGCCAGCCGGGTCAGAACGAACACCTTGCCGGCGACATTGAACGTGCACACCTCTGGACTTCGTCCGAACGGATTGTCCTCGCACGCATCCGGCAGGTCGAGGCAGTAGGCCCGCACCTCGGCGCTGGACAGGACCATGGAACGGCCTCCTGGAGGGTTGCGGATCGGTTTGGTTCAGCTCAAGTGTTCGCGGAGGTAGGCGATGTCGGTACGCTGACCGTCGCCTGGAGTCTCGACGATGACATCACTGCCCGCCGCCCGAGTGACCGCGGCGATCTCGGCCGAGTACCCGGTCCACCACGTCGGTTAAGCCTTCGCCTCCGGCATAGGCGTGGCAGGTGTCGAGGCAGAACCCCACGCCGAACTCGCCGACCGCGTCCCAGAGCCGGGCAAGGCGATCGAACCGCCTGGCGATGGCATGATTTCCGCCCGCGGTGTTCTCGATCAAGATCGGCAACGGGAACTCTTCACGTTGGAAGACCTTGTGCCAGTTCTCGAAACCTGTGTCCA
>JAABUR0100010308.1_pt1 | contig 10287 bp, 16 predicted proteins | sample 5560091 | NCBI WGS metagenome assembly JAABUR01 (sample SAMN10711879, study PRJNA513375) | rock metagenome | isolation source: Antarctica rocks | place: Antarctica: Victoria Land, University Valley sud
CCGCAGCTACTTTGCGCTGGAGCAGGGGCCGCATGCGACCATCGCCTGCGCTCGAAGCAGCGCTGGCAGCCTCACGCTCATGCGGCGACGGCAGTGATGCTCCACGCTTCCTTTCGCACACGTTGCACATTCGTTCACGCGCGCTTGGCTGCGTTGTGCAGCCACACAGGTGTGTTGGCGTGAGTGCTGCATGTAGTGCTTGCGTGGTAAATCAAGTGGCGAGGCGACTATGGTTAGCTATTGGAGTTCCGCGGCATGGTGATCTGCTCTGCACGGGTATGCATGCTTATGGAGCCCTACTTACTGCAATCAGTGTCGCTGTACAGACACAGCAGTGAGTGTGCGTGAACGCCAGAGGCTGTCATGTGGCTGTATGCACTGACAATCTCTGGTGGGACTGGCTACAGCCTGAGTTGGGTGGTGTTGGACAGCTTCTGTCAATGAGCAGCTTATGTCCTTGCACCATGCATGCTGAATACTGTTACACAGCAGTCTGTGGGTCGCTCAGGATGTGTGTGACGGGCTACGGTGTTTCAGCCTCAAACCTGAAAAGGCATCACACCGAGTCGTGCGCTGCGCGAGGCTGGTACAAGTTCCAAATGACACGGCACGCAAGTGGCTGCCCTGTCTATGGCATAACATGGAAGTGCCAGGCACAAAGATTCTAGGCGCACTATCGTTTGTCTATGGCCGACCAGCAGGCTGCAGTGGTCTCATATGTGAAACGCATGATTTTGGGCTGCAACGTGATTGGGGTGGTCGAGTCTGAAAGGAAGGAATGGCTCTGAGCGCGCGCACTGATCTCAGATCTCTTCTATGCTGTCAAGAGCAATTTTTTTTTGTCCAGGGTTTCTCCCCCCAGACAAACATTGCGAGTGATGAGCGCAGTTTCTTCACGTCGTCTGGTATGCCCAAGGCGAACACGGGGAGCAGCGACTTGCAGTGGCTGCCATCACTGCAAGTTTGGGCGCGGCTCCCGGGCAAGCCACAGGCCAGCTGTCGACCCCAGGCTGCGCCGGCAGCATCTGGGCTGCCGCCAGCGCCGCCGGTAGCCCGACAGGCGTCAGAGCACAGCATGGAGGCAAAGGAGAGGGATTGTCCCGACTCGCCCAGCGGCAGCGACGCAGAGGACACTATCCTGACCTGCTCGATATGTGCGCGCCCGCTGCTGTCCTGGTCTGTGAGCTTGAAGCGCTGCCGCACGGTGGCCTTATTCTGTAGAAGGCCCTTTCACACCAAGATGTATGTGAAAGTGTCGCGCTGCGTGCGCGCAGGCCTCAGCTATGTGACCGACCTGCGTGACAAGGCGGTCGCGGAGCCCTGCATGCACGCCTTCTGCGTGTCCTGCCTGAGCGCCTGGCTGAAAATCAAGCGCTCCTGCCCGCTGTGCAAGGCGCGCGGCGCCCGCGCTCCTAGAAGGCGCCGTGCCGAGCTCTCTTTCTCGCTTGCTGAGAGGCTGCCGCCTGCTGCTGCTGTGCAGCTGACGCGTCGTGCCCGCTCGGCAGGGGCGTGTGAAGCGATACATGTATGCCATCACGTCCGAGCGCGCGTACCGCGTGGCCGAGGTGCCGCCGACGCCGCCGCGGCGCGCGTCCTCGCCCAGGCCCGAAGCTTCGCGGCCGCTGCTGGACCTGCAGCCGCGCGCGCGCGGCAGCGACGGGGCGCAGGTCCTGTGGGGCCAGCCGTCGCGGCACACGGTGGGGTCGAGCCGGTGGCGGTCGCACGAGCGCGGCGCGTATAGCGGCCGGCGCGACGTCGCCCGGGGGAGCGGCTGCGGCCCGCCGGAGCAGCCCTGGGCCGGCCGGGGCGCGTCGCTGCGCGAACCGCGCCCGTACTACTACCGCGTGCAGGTGCACTCTTGGGTGTGGGATGTGCGTGCTCTACAGGGGTTTGATGTGTTGCTCCTGTCAGGACGCAGCCGCGCGGAGCGTGGTATCTTGCCTGTCCTATTTCTGCCGGCTCGGGAAGACGCCGCACCCAGGCGGTGCTGCAGGCCTCTCAAGTGAAAAGGCTTGCCTGGTCAGGCACTCACAGCTGTAAAGCGCCTCCACAGATTGAGCTGCTCGTCATGCGCGCTGCATGCTGAGAAGCTGATGTATCATTACCTGCGGCGTATGGCACTTTTTGTGTTTGTTGCAGACTGCTGATTGCGCCTGCAGGCACAGGCGCAGTCGCAGGCGGCAGGCAGTTCGCTGCTGGCGCGCGGCGCCGGCGCCGGCGCGCCAGCAGCCGCCGATGACTGGGCGACGGCCTGGCGGCGGCACATCTATGCAGAGGGCCTGTGCGCCGTCCCCGTCGGTGCGCTGCCCGACTAGATGCCTACTGCGCTGACATCTGCAATTGAGGAACCAAGTAGACTCTCCTTAGTCTACTTGGCACGCTCAGCTGTGGGTCAGCTCTCAGCGAGGACGTTAGAGGTGTTGAACAGGCTGTCGAGCGTACGAACGACATAATTGGGCATGGCTGCAGGCAGGATGCGGCGGCCCGAATGTGCATCTGCCAGGCCAGTCGCAGCTGGGCGCGCCGGCGCTTGCCGCTGGCACTCTGCCGAGCCCTCAAGTCGCACCGGTAATAGCGTCACGTGTGCGGCATGGCCTCGCACAGCGAGCAACCGCGCGCGCGCGCAGGCAGCGCTCAGCTGGGCGCGCCGCCGGCGGCGGCCGCCAGCCGGCGACGGCGCGTAGAGGCGTTTGTGGAGCGCGAGCTGCGCGCCATCCTGCGCGTGGACGACGGCATCGTGCGCTCGTGCGCGCCCTCGGCTGCTTGCGCCTGTGCAGCCCTTGTCGTGCATCGGGAGGCGATGTGTGGAGCACGTAAGCTATACGGAAACATGAACAAAGCGCACCTGTTGTGCTATGGCAGCTTTCAGTGTACTCAATGATCTTATTTACTGTATGCACATGGCATACAGGTGCAGCCTGCATGATGCGGGGCTGCGCATCTGCGCAAAGGCAAGCAGCTGTGGTGGTGAGCCATCACGTCGCTGCTTGGCTGCAGGTACGTTATCGGGCTCGCGCACTCGCACGGCCTGCTGGGCGAGGCTGCGCCTGAGGCCGAGGCGAGCACGGGCGTCGCCGCCGCCGCGGTCGCCGCCCTGCGCCCCTTCCTGCACGAGCACAGCGACGCCTTCTACCACGAGCTCAGGTGCGCTGTTGGCTGCTGCATGCTGGAGCCACAGCGGGGTTTTAGCCTATGTTTCCCACGTATGCAACACGCCCGTGCGTGGTGCCGTCATCGCGCTGCTGACTCACACACCTTCGTGGTCACATGGGAGTGTACCATGGTGGCGCCGGGAGCAGCGCCGTCAGTCACCTGCCGGGAACGCGTCGCGCGGTCTCCGCACAATCCCGCGACTCACATGGCTCAGCAGCGCTCGGGTGGTCGGCAGGTGCTTTGCGGCCGCGCCCTTCTCGCTGGCGACGTACGACCGCGTGGTGCAGTACGCGCGGGCGGCCACGGGCCCGCCCGCCTCCAGCAGCCCGGCGCACAACCCGCCGCCGCCCGCTGCGGGCTCTGTTTCGGTCGCGGCGCAGAGCGCGCGCTGCGGCGCCAGCGCGCGCGTCCCCACGAGCGAGTGGCAGCTGTGGGCCGCGCGCCAGGGCTGCGGGCGGACCGCGCTGGGACCTCCCGACCCCGGCTCGAAGCTCGAGCGTGAGGCCCGCGGCGGCGCCGCGGCGCAGGCGCTGCCCGCCCCTGCGCTGCACGTGCACCTGCACGTGCATGACCACCGCCACAGCGACGCTCGGCGCGACAGTGGGGGCACCGCCGCCTCGCGCGAGCGGCGGCAGCGGCGGGGCGCGGACCGGCGCAGCACCAGCCCGCGGCCCGCCGTCCCCGGCTCGCCTGAGCGGCAGCGGGGACGGGCGCAGCGCAGCCATGCAGGCCGCGCGGCGTCGGCGTCAGCCTCGCCGGAGCGGTGTGGGGACGAGGGCGGCCAGCGAGGCGCCCAGCCCCGCCGGCGCCGGCGCGGGTGGCGCAGCCGCTCTCGCAGCCCTGCCGGAGGGGAGGCGCGCCCGGTCGGCGGCGGCGGCGGCGAGCGGGGGGCGGGCGTGGCGGCGCGCGCCTGCCGTGCAGCGGCCGGCGCGGGCGAGGGCTCCGGGGAGAGCTTGCTGGCGAGCCTGCGCGCGCGCGCGCTGCAGGCGCTGGCCGCGCAGCGCCGCCAGCGCACCTAGCATGGCAGCCTGGGGGCGCTCGAGTGCCTGGGTGTGGTTGAAGGCCAGCGTTGGACAGGGGCCCTGCTGGGAGCGCGGCTCGGCGTAGTGCCGCGTCCCTGCAGTGTCATGGCTCACTGCCACATGCTGCTGCCAGAGTGCTGCTTGCGCGGGCTGGTGCAGGGTACTCCTCTGGGTTGTACCTTGCCGTGTGGACCAACAAGACATCAGGGTTGTTGCCATGCGAGCTGCAGGGTCAGTGCTGCAGGTTCCTGCATGTTTGTGCATTAATTCTGTGTGTGCCTCCCTTTTGTATTTTTTCCTGTGTTACTTTTGTGGCCTGATAGTGCATGTGAGTAGGTGGCCAGACGAGCGCTGTAACACTGCTGCACGTGAGGATGACGTGCAAGGAGTCTTATGGCGTGTTTCCATGGTGCGTGCGCTTGTGCCGCTGCCGCGCTTATTCTGGTTTGCAAACAGCACACACTTGCAAAGAACCTCTGTGTGCTGCAGTTCCTCCAGCCTTGGCGGCAGCATCATCCTGCTGCTCGGCTACGGCTATCTCCTGTTGAAGGGCGCGCAGCTGCTCTCCGACGGCTCTGAAATGCTCCTTGAAGTCCTGGATCCTGGCATAATAGGTGCGTGTAGTGACCCAAGACTTGGCGTAGTGAACCAAGACTTGGCGTGCGACTTCGCTGCGCAAGCATGCGTACATGCGCGAAGGCTCGGCACGCAGCCAAGCACAACGGGGAACTTTGCGGACGGAGGATGTGCGTTGCAGGTGGCCTGCTTCTTCCTGTGCTGGGAGCCCTGCCAGACAGCCTCATCATAGTCGTCTCCGGCATTGGCGTTTCCCGCGAGGTGGCTGAAGAGCAGGTGCGTGACCAGCCCCTGCTAAGCACATCAGTGTCGGTGTTAGTTTAGCGCTGTGTTATACAACCTGCAGCGGCGTGGCCAGATGCTCTCCGCTCCAAGGGAAGCCATACTCCGCGCAAACAGTGTTGTTATAAAGCGGGGCGGCTACTGCAGGTGAGCGTCGGGGTGGGCACGCTGGCAGGGTCAACTATCATGCTGCTCACCATAGCCTGGGGCGGCTCGCTGCTGGCCGGGAGGTGCGACCTGAACGAGCGGGTGCGCGGTCTCTCGCCTCGGCCCAGCCAGCGCTCAGCACCTCAGCCGTGCTTGACGACATTAAGCTGTGTGCCAGTTATTACTCCTCACGTCACAGCGCAGCCAGTGCTGTGCACCCCACGTGTGCTTGTCAGTACAGTCCTGCATCACCTGCAGCTTTCGCAGATGCAACGGCCCATGCACCTCAAGTTGTGCCGTGTATATAATGAAGAAACCACCTGCTGGTGTAAACAGGGGCGGTCATTGTTCAGGACATCAGGCCCTTGTCAGCAGTGTGCGCCTGCATTGCTGTGTATGCCAGCTGGCCACTTGCGCCTCAGCGCTGAGCCGCCCGACCGCCGCCGCAGGGCAATGCCATCAACAAGAAACTGACGCGGAAGTTTGACATCTGGCGCACGGGCGTCACGACCGACAACTTCACGCCCAAGGGCGCGATCATCATGGCAGCGTCTGTGCTGCTGTATGGCATCATCCAGGCGCGCCTCACAGCGGGCTGCAGGGCGCACCTTCATCACACACCGACAGGCGTGAAGCACCTGCAACCGGCATGCACAGGCTCTTGCTGAAGTGACGCCCCTGCCTGCATGCGGCCATGTGGCTGCATGCATGGTGCATGGTGCTTGGAAGGGAGCCAGCGGTGCAGGAGGCGTCCGAGCAAAGTCGTGGCCACGCAGGTGCCCGCCTTCATGGGCTACAAGTCAGCGCAGGCGGCATCCCTGGCTGGCGTCATCGTCTGCCTGGCGACCCTGGTCGTGTACTGCATCTTCCAGGCGCGGCCCCCAGCCGGCTGGGCGTCAGAGCCTCGGACCGTGCGCACATGTCCTGCTTCCTGCTGGGGTGGTCTTACGCGCATACCCTGCTTCCTGCCGGGACTGCGTGCGCATGTGTGCAGATCAGAGGGCGCGGTGCACACCCGCTGTCAGTGCATCGCACTCGTGTGGTGGGGCCTGAGCACCTCCGCAGCGGCGCCTGCGTGTGCCGGGACAGGCCCGCCCGCAGCCTCAGGCGGGGCAGGCGCAGCATGTCAGGCAGATGCGGCGGCGTCTCCCAGCGGCACGAGCTGCAGCAGCGCGCGCTGCAGACCTGAGCGCATGGACCCTCAACTTTAAACATCGCACGCTGCAGGCAGCAGGGTTTGAATCTGCGGCCGCGGCGCGGCAGGTGGCCTACCCGGAGCTGCAGCGGCGGCAGATGGAGCACGCGAAGCAGAAGCGGTGGCGCCTGCAGGCCGCGCAGGCCATGGACCGCCGCGCAGCGCCGTTTGGCTCCCTGGTTGACCAGTCCGGTGCGTCCGCTCCTGTGACTGCGTCGGCTTGCCTGACAGGGTTGCGTGCGTGCATGGGGCTGTGCCAACCGTTGCTGAGCCCAGTGCTTCAAGAAAGTTTAAGGCCAATGTTGTGATCTCTCTACAGTTAGCAACGCCAACTTAGATGGCGCATATGGTCTTGCTGTGCTGAGCGCGCACCTGTGTCGAGCAGGGCAGGTCAACAGCAAGGCCATGCGCGGCCTGTTCGACGCCTTCGATGACAACGGCGACGGCTGCATCGACGAACGTGCGCGCCGCTCTGCGGCTCAGTGTCGCTTGCCCCGACAGCAGCCCCTGCACAGCGCTTGGTGCAGAAGTGCGGGCGACCGTGCACTGCCCTGCGACTTTGCGGTGTGTCCCGTGCCTGCGTTGCTGTGCTTCACCCATAAAATGCGAGGCGAAGACCGCAGCATACTGCTACTGGTAGACAGCTCTGCCTGACCACATCGCAGGTGGTCAGCTCCAGGTGGGATAACATGTCAGTAGCAAGTACGGCACTCAGAAAACGCACGCTGGTGTGATATCAGGGCCTGCACTGAGAGGCTGCTCTGCGGCGGCTCGCGCAGACGAGCTCAAGGCGCTGCTGCTGAGCCTGTCGCTGTCGTCGAGTGACGGCGGCGCCGGCGCGGACACGCAGCGCGAGTACTGGATGCGCGAGTTCGACTCCATCCAGCACGACGGCCGCATCGCGTTTGACGAGTTCCAGCTGCACCTGGCGCGGCGCGTGCCTGCTGCGCGTAGTAAGTGCTGGGACCTTGCTGCGAGGGTGATGCCGCGGTACCTCTGCTGGGCAAGCACACACGCAAAGTGATTATCTTGACATAGTGTCCCCTTGCTGTGCTGTTTGTTAGCCGCGGCACAGGCACCTTTTTGCGGTGGGACGGACAATCCTCATCTGCCATGCTCCCGTGTTAGGCATGCACTATAAAGCTGCACTGCCACACGGTGAGGTCGTCCGAGGTGCTCCTCTGTGCACGCACAGGCGCATGATACCGCAGGCGGGGCTTACAATCTGCTGAGATGTGGCAGTCTCCAGGCATGCAGTGAGCGGCCGCCGCGCGCGCGGCAGGTGGATCGTGGAGAAGCGGCGCGTGGTCAGCGCGGAGCAGCGCCGGCGCCAGGCTAGCCAGGGCGCGCGCATCACCGTCGACGTGGAGCCGGCGGTCTCCGCCGACATCAACGAGCTCCTCGAGTGCGGCCCGGCAGCGCCCCGCCCCTCCGGCGCCGCCGCGGCCGCACCAAGGCATCGCGCCTCATGCGGACCACTTCTTCTTTTGAGTTTCGAGCAAGCATGGAGTTGCACGGCGTTGATACCACGGTCCGTCTGTTCGGAGAGACATGCAGGCAGGTCTGCGCGCTCGACTGCGCGCATGCATTGGGCTTGTGCTGCGCGGCACATCGACAGCGCCGCGCTCCCGCAGCCCCCGCGGCTGGGCACATGAGTGCCGGCGGTGCATGCAGCACGGCATGGACGCGCAAAGCTCAGGAGCCCCCGCGCGTGCGCCAGGCACCACTTGGCGGGGGGCGAGCCGCACGCGGACGAGGGCGGGGACGAGGACGGGGACGAGGACAACGACGACAACGAGGACGGCGGCGACAAGCAGCGCCAGGAGCCCACGACCCGGCAGGCGAGCGCCTCGCGCTGTGTGCAAGTCGTCACTGCATAGGTTGCGGCGGCCGCGCCATCAGCACAGCAGCGGGTGCACGCGCCCGAGCCGGCCAGCGCCACAGTCATTGGCGCCGCTATCAGCGACCCGCAGCCATTCAAGAGGCAGTGCTCTCCTCTCTCCCCGAGCAGGCACCTCACCTGCGTGCGCCGGCGGCCGCAGATTGTGTGGAAGGCCGCCGCGCTGCTGGCGGCGGGCACGGCCATCTGCGCCGTCATCAGCGACCCCTTGGTGGAGGCGGTGTCCTCCTTCTCCAAGGTAACCTGTCCCTCGGCCAACACCGGAGGGCTGCGCCCCCGCGACGCGCCGCCCTCCGACATGCTTTCCTCTTTGCCCCGGTCAGCTCTCCTTGGCCATTGGTGCACCCACACGCGCGCCGCGCCGTGGATGGCGAGCGCCGGCTGCCCGGTCTGCATCGGAGCGGGGAGTTGAAGTAGTACCCTACCTTACCCCTAACCTACCCTGTGTCTGCCGCAGGCCTCCGGCATCCCGGCCTTCTACGTGGCCTTCTGCGTGACGCCCTTTGCGAGCAACGCGAGCGAGCTGGTGTCCTCGCTCCTGTTCGCGCGCCGGAAGCGGCGGAAGAACATCAGCCTCACCTTCTCCCAGGCGCGCGCGCGCCCGCCCCGGCCGCCCGCCGCGCGCGCGCGCAGCCGCGGCGCGGCCCGCGCCCCCTGCGCCGCGCACACGCGCGTTTGCCCTGCGGCTGGTCCTCTTGCTCGCTCCATGCACGCCTTGCAGGCCTAGCTTCGGCAAAGCCAGCCAGAGCTGCGTGTGTGAGCTGCCGCATGCTGGGAAGCCGACAGGGGGCGCTCGGGCTTGAGCTGCGGGCGCAAGCTCGAGCCGCGGGCGCTGAGCGGGCGGCCGCGCGGGCGCGCGCGCGCGTATGTCTGCGGCGCGGAGACCATGGGCTTGAGCTGCGGGCTAGGGCTTGAGCTGCGCACGCTGAGCCGGCGGCTGCGCGCGCAGGTGTACGGCGCGGTGACCATGAACAACACGCTCTGCCTGGGCCTCTTCCTGCTGGTCATCCACCTGCAGGACCTGCCCTGGACGTACTCCAGCGAGGTGGCCGTCACCGTGGTGGCCACGCTGCTGGTGGGCCTGCTGGGCGCGACGCGGCGCACGTTTGCGACGTTCTGGGCGATCCCGGTGCTGCTCATCTACCCGCTCTCCATCGTCGGCGTCTGGGGCCTGGACGCGGCGGGCTGGCGCTGACGGGGACGGCATGACACCAGTTTTGGTCGGACACTTTGATGCACGCCGCCCATGGCATGGGCCCCATGCAGGTGTGCATAGATGCGTGGCTGGGGCCTGGATGGGGGACAGGTCAACTATGATCAGCGTGACATCTTTTAGAGCCAAGAAGGGTCTCTGTTCCATACAGAGTGGCTGGGCCCAAGGGCTGCAGAGCAGCTCGCGCACCACGCAGGTCACGAGCATGCAGCAGGAGGGCTTACCACTGAAAGGGACTGTCAGCTGGCAACTTGGGCCCAGCTGGCTGTTGATCGGCATGGGCAGTGAAGGGTAGTGGACACAAATGAAGTGACTATGCAGAATAAGCTGCTCCAGCATGGCCGCCTAGCAGTAAGCCCAAGTACTCCAGTTGTGCGCATGCCATTTTTGCTTTTTGGAGACGGGTCTTAGCCACTTTGAGAGTGTTTTTGCGGCCCTTGTTCTGTTGTTCTTGCAGCATGGAGTGTCACTGCATGCTACGTCTCAGAGCGCGCTTGTCATGCACACTGGGTCTGCAGAGAGCAGGCATGGTGATGAAGGGAATGTGTCATTGATTCCTTGAGGAAGAGACGTTCTCCGCTCTGCTTATCACACGACTCTGCGGCTGCCAACTACATCTCTGCCACATCTTCATGTCTCATACGCAAGTACCACATGTTGTCCAAGATCATCCCTCTCACAAGGGTAATCAAAACACCCACACTGCCACGCTTCACAGGCTACACTCACTTCACACTCATCGCATATATTTTAAAGCACCAGTTCGGAAGCATCACAATGGCCTCGTAAAGCTTATACG
>JAABUR0100010312.1_pt1 | contig 10284 bp, 9 predicted proteins | sample 5560091 | NCBI WGS metagenome assembly JAABUR01 (sample SAMN10711879, study PRJNA513375) | rock metagenome | isolation source: Antarctica rocks | place: Antarctica: Victoria Land, University Valley sud
AGCAGGATCATGAGCGCGATCGTCGGTCGCATCGTCGTCTCCCCTCCGGCCGACTCGCCCACGACAGGGGTGGCGGTGGTGTTATCTTCATCCCCTCATGCGCACGCTCACGCGGCAACGTGCCGAGATTTCGACCATCGTCCACCATTGATAGATGAATGTCGAGAGGACTCTATCGCCCGCGTCCTGGACGACATGACCGGGGGCATCGTCCCCCGTGCCCGCCCTGAGGACCCGGCGCACCTACCCCGTTGGCATGTCCGCTCCCGCGACGGTGCCAGCTGGGTCGTCACGTATTCGCCGTCGCAGCTCGGGGGACATCTTCAGCGGCTTGCCCAGGGCCATGAGACGGGCCCGTGACACCGCTCCGATGTCTGTCCGTGTCGATCCGGGACGTGGCGTTGATGTTAAAAGCGATACGTCGCCGAAAGGATGACCGTGTGATTGAGCTAGGAATCATGGTCGAGGGGCAGGACGGGTTGACCTGGGAGCGCTGGCAGCGGCTGGCGCGGGCCGCCGAGGCATGGGGCTTCGCGGGACTCTACCGCTCCGATCACTTCACCAACCCGTCGGGGCCGCACCGCGATGCGCTCGACCTGTGGGCGTCGCTCACCTGGCTCGCGGGTCACACCGAACGGATCGAGTTTGGTCAGCTCGTCAGCCCCCTGTCGTTTCGCCATCCGGTCATCACGGCCTGGAGCGCGGCGGCGATCGACGACCTTTCTGGTGGCCGCTATCGACTCGGGTTGGGCGCCGGGTGGCAGGAGCGGGAGCATACCAGCTACGGGTTCGACCTCCTGGAGACCGACCGCCGGTTCGCGCGATTCGAGGAAGGGCTGGAGGTGGTGCGGATTCTCCTTCGGCGCGACGATCCCAGTTCGTTCGCGGGGGAGTTCTACCAGCTCCAGGATGCACTGTTACTGCCGCGACCGGTTCGCGCGGGGGGACCGCCGATCGTCATCGGCGGGAATGGTCCACGGCGGACGCTGCCGCTGGCCGCCCGGTATGCCGACGAGTGGAATGCCGTCTTCGTCACGGGGGATCATTTCAAGAGGTTGAATGGGCGGCTCGATGAGCTCCTGAAAACCGCCGGACGGGAGCCGGAAGCGGTCCGGCGCACATTGATGACCCGGGCCGTCGTCGGTCTGAATGAGGAACATCTGACGGCCCAGCTCGACGGCGACTCCATCGACGACGCCCGGGCGGGCGGCATGCTTGTGGGGACTCCCCAAGAGATCGCCGGGCAGCTCGCCATCCTGGCCGAGGCCGGCGCCGAGCGGGTGATGCTGCAATGGGTCGATCTGGACGACCTGAGCGGGCTGGAAGCGATTGTCAGGGCAATGACCAAGCCGTAGAACCCTCTGACGCTGCTCCCTACCCCGCGGCTCCTGGCGTCAGATCATGCGTGGTTATGTCATCATGATGGGCTCCGTCCGATGGTGTCCTCAATACCGCTGCACCCTGGCACCTCGGGGCTTCTGTGCCTAAGATCCCGTGTCGCAATCGACCGCAGGGATGCCGGGTGGGCTGGTTGCCAGTGGGTGAGGGTTGTGCGATGACCGTTGTCCAATCGACCGCGATCGTGCAGGAGGTCGATCCGTCGTGACCACTCGATTGGTGGCGTTGCTGCGAGGAATCAACGTCGGTCGGGCCAAACGAGTCTCGATGGCTGACCTGCGGGGGCTGCTGACCGACCTTGGATACACCGAGGTCGCGACCTACCTGCAAAGCGGCAATGCGGTCTTCTCCTGCACCGCGTCAGCGGCCGGGACGGCGGCTGCCAATATTGAGGCTGGACTGACGAGAACACTCGGCGTCTCGTCGACCGTGATCGTCCGTACCGCCGCCGAGCTCAACCGAGCGGTCGGTCAGGCTCCACTCCTGGACCGGATGACCGACCCGTCCCGGTACCTGGTGGGTTTTCTCGGTGGGGATTCCGACCCGGAAGGCGTGCGCTCGTTGGATGCGCTCGATGTCGCTCCGAATCACATCCGCGTCATCGGCCGGGAACTCTACCTGTGGTGTCCGGATGGCGTGCTCGCGTCGCCTTTCGGCACGACGCGGTGGGACCGGGTGCTCGGCGTCCCGGTGACGATGCGGAACTGGAAGACCGTCACCCGGCTAGTCGCGCTGTCGACGGTTTAATTACTCGACCGTCAGGACCCGCCTGCCCGCCACGGATCGCCCAGGAGCCGGTCCTCGATTCTCGGTGGACGCACGATTGGCAGACGCTATCAGCGTCACGCCAGCCACGGGGCCGCGCGATCCGGCGGTGAGTTCTCGGTGCGATCACTGGCGACAACCCCGGTCTTCCTGCCGAGGCGCGAGAGCAGCGCTCCACGACCCCCACCACCGCGGCCTGACCAGCGCGAACATCAACTTATGTCCAGTTTCCAGTCCGCCACAACAAGAGGAAAGCGGACGCCCGTTATTCCGGGCGCCCGCGTCTTAGTCGTGCGATTGTCGCTGGTGACGATTAGTCGGCAGGCTCGGCGGAGAGACCGACGTCGACTGGAACCGCGGCCGGACGGCGCGCCGCGACGCTGTCCTCGATCAGGAAGTACGAGAACACGCTGAAGAGAACGATGACCGCGCTGGAGAGGATAAAGGCCCGCTCCATACCGACGATAAAGGCCTCCGAGCTCACCTGGCGAATCGTGCTCGTGACCTGCTCGGGCAGGCCCGGGAAGAGTTGCGGGTCCTGGATCAGTCGCCCCGCGTAGTTGATCCCCGAGCCGATAAAGGTGAGGACCGGCGTCAGGGCAGCGGCGGCGGGGTTGCTGCTATCGCCCAGGGCCCGAATGTCCGCCGAGTCGGCGAACTTGCCCTGGTAGGTGCGATTCATGATCGTGCCAAGCAGCGCGACGCCGAAGGCGAAGCCGGTTTCTCGGACCGCGCCGTTGACTGCCGAGGCGACGCCGCTCTTCTCCGTCTCGACGCTGTTAAGGACCGCGGTCGTCATCGGCGCGAAGATCAGCGAGTTGCCGAAGCCCATAACCACCAGTGCCGGCACGAGATCGAGGAACGTCGCATCAACATCGACCCGCAGAAAGAGGAGCGCCGAGAGCCCGGTGATCAACATGCCGAGCGAGAGGAGCCGGCGCGGCCCGATCCGACCGATCAACGCCCCGGAGATCGGCGAGAACACCATCATTGTGATGACGAGCGGCAGCAGCGTCAGACCAGAGCGGACCGGCGAGTAGCCGTGGACGTTCTGCTGGTAGAGAGTCAACGAGTAGGCGACGCCGGAGATCAGGAAGGAGACCGCGAACGCGTCCAGGTTGGCCCCGGTGAATGTTGACGACTTGAAGAAGCGCAGCGGCACCATCGGCTTCTCGGTCCGCGACTCGACCACGACGAACAGGGCGAAGCAGATCGCCGAGAGCGCGAAGGCGGCGAGAATCAGGCTGTCGGTCCAGCCGCGATCGCCCGCCTGGATCAGACCCCACGTCAGGGAACCGATCGCGCCGGTGACCAGGACCGTGCCGGGGATGTCGGTGGCGACGGTGCCACTGGTGTCACGCGATTCCTGCACCACGGCCGATGTGACGAGGAAGGCGCCGATCCCGATCGGAATGTTGATCAGGAAGACCCAATGCCACGAAGCGTACTCGACCAGCAGGCCGCCCACGATCGGCCCGAACGCGAGACCTGAGATGGAGATTGCCGACCAGATGCCGAGGGCCCGACCCCGCTCCTCGGGCGGGAACGCATTCGAGATCAACGAGAGCGACAGCGGCAGGATGAAGGCGCCACCAAGCCCCTGGAGGGCGCGTGCGGCGATCAGCATCTCAGTGTTCCGGGCGAACGCCGCGAGCGCCGAGGTCGCCGTGAAGAGGGCGATCCCGATCAGGAACCAGCGCTTCCGGCCAAGCCGGTCGCCCAGACCTCCTGCTGTGATCTGCAGCGAGGCGAAGACCAGCGTATAGGCCGACACGATCCACTGCAGCTGCGTCGGAGTGGCTTCAAGATCTTTGGAGATGGTCGGCAAGGCGACGTTGACAACCAGATTGTCGAGGATCGCCATAAAGAGCGCGAAGCACGCCGCCCCCAGGGTGAACCACTTGAGATTTCCATCGTTGACGCGGTGTGCTAAGCCGATGCGTGCTGCCATTGAATGCGTTTCCCTTCCATTCCATCACGGCGCGGAGATCGATCAATGACGACCAGATGCGGACGCCTGGTCGGACGACGGTCCATTCCTGGGCGGGTGATGCTCATCGTAGTGACAGGATGTCACGAGGACGGGACCACCATGTCACAAAAGCGTGAAGCCGCCCCCGGGGTCTTCCGACCGGCCGGAGGGGTCGACCGCGGACTCGCGGACGGCGGTGACGACACTCGCCAGTGTCACGCTGGCGAGTTGCCGCCCCATGGCGGTCTCGGCCCGATCAAAGATCGCATTGAGCGTGTTCCCCACACTCGCTCCGACCGGGCAGCAGTGACCTGGCTGATGAACCCGGAGCACCGGCTCATCCTCGACAGCCCGGTACACATCCAGCAGCGTCATTGCCGCGGCGTCCCGGCAAAGCTGCCAGCCTCCCCCTGGTCCGGACTGGGAGGAAACCAGACCCGAGCGGCGCAGCGACCCGAGAATGCGCCGGATCACCACCGGATGCGTGCCGACGCTGCCAGCCATCCGAGCCGACGTACACCCCGCATACTCATGCCCGGAGCCCGTCAACTCCATCAGAACGAGGAGATGAACCGCCACGGCAAATCGTCTGTTCGTCTCCCCCACCCCCTGGTTTCGTCGTTGAATCCGTAACCATCATAGTTGCGAGAAGATCGAAGTCAATCCCTCCTCCCCGAACGGGTAGGTCGATCGGTGCAGCGAGGACGACACTCGACGACGGCAATCGGGTCTCGCGACAGGGCTGGCCCCGGCCGTGCGTTCAGACATGGCGCGCCTGGCCGCTTGACCGGGGGTTCCGGTGACATGCGCGGTCCCCATTGACTGATGGCCGTGGACGATCTTCGCGGCGTCACAACCCGGTGACCGTCTTCCGCCCAGGGTTGGTCGCTGCGATGCGGCCGACCTGGCACGATAGGACCGGACAGTCTTAAGCCTCCGCGGGGCGTGTTGTTCGACGATCACTGTTGGATCGGGGTGGCGCGCGTAACGCCGGTCCTTCTGACCGAGGTGGAAACCCGGGATGGCGAGTCGACGACCCAAAGCGCCGCATCCACTATCGCCGGTACGAGCCGTCCCCCATGGGAGGCCGGTGCCGCGAACCGGTGACGCGACCTATCGTCCCATCGATGACTATGCCCTGATCGGCGACGCTGGCAGTGCCGCTCTGGTGGCGAGCGATGGGGCGATCGATTGGCTGTGCCTTCCCCACTTCGACGATCCGGCCGTGTTGTGCCGGCTTCTCGATGCCGGTCGGGGCGGCTTTCTCACGCTCGCGCCTACCTTCCCGCTGACTCATACCGAGCGGCGATACCGCCCCGGATCCAATATCCTGGAAACTAACCTTACGTCCAGGGCCGGGACGATTCGGGTCACCGATGCGATGCCGGTCGCGGCGGGCGACGAGGCTCCGCTCGACGGCGTCTGGGCGGGCAAAGGGCGACACCGGGTGATCCGGCTGGTCGAGGCACGTGGGGACCCGCTCGACGTGCACCTGGAAGCGCGCATCGCCTTCGATTTCGCCGCCGCGCAGCCCGCGGTGGAGATCGTGCCGGGCCGGGGTGCGTTGCTTCATGATGGCGGCGCCCGCTGGCTGGCGCTCGTTTGGCCCGGGCTACTTCATCAGGCGGAGCCCGGTGAGCTCCGCGGATCGCTGCGTCTCGCCACGGGACAGCCGGTTGCCTGTGTGCTGGCCTTCGCCCACTCAGAGGGCGCAGCCAGGGCGCTCCTCGCGGGGGAGGACTGGGCCGCGCAGATCGAGGAGACGGACCGGGCCTGGCGACAGTGGTCGAGCGGACTGCTCACTCCCGGGCCATACGCCAACGCGATGCTGCGCTCCTCGCTGGCCCTGAAGCTGCTCACCTTCGAGCCGACGGGCGCGATCGTCGCTGCTCCGACGACATCACTCCCCGAGCAGATTGGCGGCGTCCGAAACTGGGATTACCGCTTCTGCTGGCTGCGGGATGCCACCTTCACCCTCTATGCCCTCCTGCTGGTTGGTGACCGCACCGCCGCCCGCGCCTTCTGGCGCTGGATCGGCAGGACCTGCGGCCAAACGCCGCCAGATCAGCTGCAGACCATGTACGACATCCATGGCCGGCGCGAGCTGCCGGAGCGGACCCTCGATCATCTGGAAGGCTACCGCGGCTCGCGCCCCGTACGCGTCGGCAATGCGGCCAGCGACCAACGCCAGCTCGATGTCTACGGGGAACTCCTTGATGCGTTCTGGCTCTACTACCGCGCGGTGGGCCTGGCTGGCGAGGAGTTTGATGGGGATGCGGATGCCTGGCAGCTCATCGGGAACGTCGCCGACTACATCTGTGACATCTGGCGAGAACCGGACCAGGGAATGTGGGAAGCCCGCAGTGCGCCACGGCACTACGTCTACTCAAAGGTGATGTGCTGGGTCGGTCTCGATCGGGCCGTCCAGCTCGCCGAGCGAGAGCCAGCCTCCCTTGATCGCAACGTCGATCGCTGGGTTGCCGAGCGGGACGCGGTCCGGGCCGACGTGTTGGCATTCGGGTACAAGCCGCGGATCGGGTCCTTTACGATGGCCTATGACGGCGACGAGCTCGACGCGGCGCTGCTCCGGCTGCCCCTGGTCGGGTTTCTGCCGGCCAGCGACCCGCGAATGGTCGGGACGATCGATCGCATCCAGGAGCGTCTAAGTGAGGACGGTCTGCTGCGCCGCTATGAGCACGCCTCCGATGATGGTCTCCCTGCCGGTGAAGGCGCCTTCTCGATCTGCACGTTCTGGCTGATCGATTGCCTGACCGCGCTCGGCCGGATCGACGAGGCGCGGAAGCTCTTCGAGCGCATGCTCTCCTACAGCAGCGACCTCGGTCTCTTCGCCGAGGAGATCGACCCACGGACAGGAGCGGCGCTCGGCAATTACCCGCAGGCCTTCACCCATCTCGCGCTGATCGACGCGGGCGTCGACCTCACCGAGGCGCTGGCCCGGCAAGCACCCGTCGGCGGCACCGCTGCCGACCGCGCACATCGTGTCCGGCGCGGCCGCGCCGACCGCCGCACGGTCCCTCGCTGACCTTCGCTGCTTCCACCATCGACCCCGGTACCGTCAGTCAAGGCGTTCGCCTGTCATCACACGATCATCGCGACCGATTCCCCTAGGGCCGAATTAACGGAGTCGTCCCAGGGTAGGACGGGGTGACGTCGAACTGCAGGTCCCACCCGGTGAGTCTGTCGGCTCCGACGAACGGTTCCTTTGGACCAGTCCTCGATCTCGATCCCATGCCTGGACGCGGCGCGGCGAATCCGATCCTTGATTGGGCTGATCCGATCGCGATCCCGTGAAGAAGCGGTGTCCGCGTGGCTGATGGAACCGCGGGCCACTCAGGCACACTCGGGCGCCTCGATCGGGTACGTTTTTTTAGTGGGATCGGTGAAGGCCACCTCGTCGTATGTCAGCTGACCGTCCTCCCGGTTGGGAACGTCGCGTCGATCGATGCGAGTCGAGGGCAGAGCACATTCCTCTATGATCGGGGAGCTGTGACGGCTCCCGATCTAATCGCGCGGCTCGTTTGTCCCCGGGCAGAACGTCTGTCAGTGTCGGGGCCGTGCCGGGCAAGCGAAGTGTCGAACAGCGAGAGGTTGGTTCTCGGGCGCGATACCGCCGGCGAGCCGAGTGCCGCGGAGCATGACCATGTGCCATTTGGGCGGTGACGCCCCTTGACGGCGACGGTGCGTCGGCCGACGATGCTGCCTGACGTTGAGAAGAGAACGACTGCCGTCACACCGTGGTGTCGGGGCAGGGAGAAGCGATGGAGCAGTCGACCCCAGCGGCGAATCTGAGCCGCGTGTTGCGCGATCTGACAGGTCTGGACGTGGCCCCGGCCGACGAGTCGGCGATCGTCGAGCAGCTGTCGGCGGTGCGGCTGATGGCCACTGAGATTGAGGGACTGGTTCTCGATTGGTCGTCGGTCCTGCAACCGTTTGACCCACGATGGCCGGAGGCCGAGCGATGACGACGATACAGGATGCGGCGACATCGCTTGAGCTGACGGTTCGAGAGCTGGGGAACCGATTTCGGTCAGGCGAGTTGTCCCCGGTCGCGGTCACCGATGCCGCTCTGGCGCGGATCGCGCTCACGGAACCGTCCCTGCACGCGTTTGTCCTCGTGATGGAGCAGGAAGCACGGATGGCTGCCGGTCGGGCCGAGATCGAGCTGCGCGGGGGACAGGATCGCGGTCTCTTCCAGGGTGTGCCGATCGCGGTCAAGGACATCATCGACATCGCGGGGCTGCCGACCCGTTGCGGCTCCCCGACCCGGGAGCGTGCGGCACCGGCCGGTGACGATGCCTCGGTCGTCGCCCGTTTGCGGGAGGCAGGGGCGGTCCTGGTCGGGAAGACGGTGACCCAGGAGTTCGCCGCCGGTGTCGTCAGCGCGCCCGCTCGCAACCCATGGGACCCGACCCGCATTCCCGGCGGCTCCTCCGGCGGCTCAGCGGTGGCGGTCGCGGCCAGGGTCTGCTTCGCCGCGCTCGGCTCCGATACCGGGGGCAGCATCCGTATTCCCGCCTCCGTGACCGGGATCGTCGGTCTCAAACCAACGTATGGCGTCATTCCGACCGGAGGGGTCTTTCCCCTCTCCTGGTCGCTGGACACGGTCGGTCCCCTGGCCCGGACCGTCAAGGACGCGGCGCTCCTCTTCGACGCCATGGCGCCGGACGGAACGGCGACGGCGGTGCCGCCAGCGGACGGCGACAGTCTTGAGGGTCTGCGGGTGGGCGTCGCTCGCCCCTTCTTCTTCGATCGCCTGCAGCCAGGGGTGCGACGGGCGGTCGACGCCGCGATCGTGCTGCTCGGCGAGCTCGGGGCGACGGTCGTCGACACGCCGTGGACCGAAGCTCCGGCGGCGCGCGCTGTGGCATTCCTCCTCAACCGGATCGAGACCACCGCCGTCCACGAGGAGACGCTCCGGCATCATCCCGGCGATCTCGCGCTGCTCAATCCGGACCTGCGCCTGAGGCTTCAGAGTGGCGCGCTTCTGCCCGCGACCCTTGTCTACCGGGCGCAGCGAGCTAGAGAGGCGGTGAAGCGATCGATGGCCGATCTCTTCGAGCGGCACCGGCTCGATGCGTTGGTCACCCCGACCCTGCCGGCGACCGCGATCGCCGCCGACCGGCTCCTGATCACCTACGAGGACGGGGACGAGCCGGTCACGGGTGGCTACACCCGGCTGACGATGCCCTTCAACGCGACCGGTCAACCCGCGCTCTCGCTGCCCTGCGGCTTCGATGATGACGGATTACCGGTCGGGCTGCAGCTTGCGGGACGCCCGTACCAGGAGGCGGCGCTCTGCGGCATCGGCGCTGCCTATGAGCGGGCGGCCGGGTGGCATCGTCAGCGACCGCCGTTGCCGAGTTGAGCTTCACCACGCAGCCAAGGAGACCCTTCCATGATCGACCCCGACGACACGCTCGCCGCCCGTGGAGCGCGGGCCCGAGCCAACCTGGTGGCGGCACTGCGGGAGTGCGGCGAGCTTGCCGACGCGGTTGAGTCACTCGACGGCGCCGACCTTCTCGAGGTGCTGGTCTATCTCGACAGCCTGCGCTTCGTCATGGCCGAGTCGGGTCAGTTGCTGCAGGGCGTCGTCCGCGGCAATGAGGGGTAGCAATGCGAAGCAGGAACCCCATGAGATAGAGCCGGGAGCGGCTACCGGTGGTTGATCACGCCCACCTGCCGGCACATCTCACGGACCGGACATGTCGAGCACTTTGCGCGGATGCCGGTGCAGATATGTTTTCCAAAGGGGACGAGCAGCTCGTTGATGGCGACATCATAGTGTGGCGGGAGGACCGCCTGAAGGGCGACCATCGTCTGCTCAGGTGTCCGTGTCAGAACATATCCCCAAGGATACGCAACACGTTACCACCGCCTCCATGTCTGGTGGCGGTGAGCTTTACCCCGGCGGATGTGGCGGCGGACTGATCGATCAGGCTGGGGGCGCTCAGCGGTGGCTGGTGACCCCCACCTGCCGACACATCGTCAGCACGGGGCAGGTGGAGCACCGGGGCTGGATGCCAGTGCACACGTGTTTGCCGAACGGCACCAGCATGGCGTTGATCTCCACCCGGTAGCGGGTGGGCAGCACCGCGTCAAGCGCCAGTAGGGTCTGCTCTGGCGTGGAC
>JAABUR0100010313.1_pt1 | contig 10284 bp, 8 predicted proteins | sample 5560091 | NCBI WGS metagenome assembly JAABUR01 (sample SAMN10711879, study PRJNA513375) | rock metagenome | isolation source: Antarctica rocks | place: Antarctica: Victoria Land, University Valley sud
GAGCTCGGCTGTCGCTTGGTCGTCCTCCCACTCGCCGGCTGGGTCCGCATCCGCCAGCCAGGCGCCCTCACTCGCCGGCATGGCCTCGGCCGGGTCGGCGCGCTCCTCGAACACGTCATCGGGGAGCTGCTCGTCGCCAAACTCGAACTGTCGTCGCTGAAATCGCATCGCCCTCTACCTGTAGAGAGAGCGAGCGGGGGTGTTCTACCCCCCCCAATTCGCACATTCGTTGCCTTTTCCGGGCCACCAGCGGGCTCCCGGCGGCCCGAGGCGCCGCTCCACGCCGGCGAAGCCCAGCGGCCGGTGAGCGCTCAAGCGCTGGCGGCCGGCCGCGCTTAGCCCAGGATGCGGGTGATGGTGGTGCCCTAGATGCCGGCCCCGGCGGGCGTGTAGGGCACGAGCGCCGACATCAGACGAGGGCCTCGGCTGCGGCGAGGCCGAGGCGCTTGACCGCGAGCCGGGTCTTGCGCGGAAGCGCCTCGAGCGAGTAGGTGCCGCTGTCGAGCATCCCGCGCAGCTGGCCGTCGTAGGGGACCAGCGTCGGCGCCCCGACGCGCTCGCGGCGCAGGTGCTGCTCGAGCGCGCGGGTCTGGGCGCCCGTCCGGCCGGAGCACATGTTCAGCGCGACGGAGGTGCGCTCGGGCGGGAGGTGCTCGAGCGCCGCAAGCGCGGCGGTGAAGCTCAGCGACTCCGGCGTCGTCACCAGCACTATCTGGTCGGCGCGGGTGAGCGCGAAGCGGGCCAGCGGCCCGGTGATGGCGCTGCCGCAGTCGAGGATCACGAGGTCATAGAAGACGCCCAGGAACGCGACCAGCTCGCCGTAGCGATCCGGTGACAACGGTCCGGGCGCGTCGTCCGCGGCGGGGCCGCTGATCAGGTCGAGCCCGGTCGAGAGCTGTGACAGGTAGGGGCGCAGCTGCGTAAGGGTGGCGACGCCGTCGAGGCCCTCGAGCAGGTCGACCAGCGACCGCTCGCACCGCGCGGTGTCGGGTGCGAGGGCGGTGAGGGTGCCGAAGTCGGGGTTCGCGTCGACGCAGACGACCCGTGCGGTCAGCCGGTTCGCGAGCAGGGACCCGGTGAGGAAGCTGAGCGTGGTCTTGCCGACGCCGCCTTTGGGGGAGATCACCGCCAGCACGTTCGGGCGGGTGACGTCGGGCCGGGCCCGGATCAGGCGCTCGAGCTCTGCCTCTTCGCGCTCGGGACCCGATACCAGCAGGCGCTGGGCGCGGCGGCGAAGCCGCCCGCCGGCGCCGCGGGCGGCCGGGCGCCCGTCGATCACCGTCGGCGGCCGGGGGCGACGCCCAAGCCGCGGGGGCGTAGCGCTCACGGGAGGCGCAAAACGGTCCCGACCATCACGAGGTCGGGGTCGCCGGTCGCGATGCGCTGCTCGTTTAGCTGCCACAGGCGGTTCACGAGCCTCGCTACGGCCGCGGGGGAGGCGCCGGAGCCGAGCCTGGCCTGGGCGATCGACCACAGCGACTCGCCCGGGCGCACAACGTGGCCGCGGCGACCGTCAGCGACGGCGTCAGCGCCCGCCGGGGAGTCTTGAGCGGGTGCCGCTTGGCGTGCGCCGCCGGCTTGGTCGACGAGCCCCGACGGCGGCGTCGACGCAGGCGGCGACTGGGGCGCCGCTGGCGCGCGAACGGCGGGTCGCTGCGCGCTGCGCTTCGGACCCCGTCCGGGGCGCGGTGAGGCCTCGCGGCGCTGGGGCCGCTCTGCTCGCGGCCGCGATCCGGGGCCGCGCCCCGGTCGGGCCTCTTCGGGGCCTGCTGGCCGCTCAGGGGGGGCCGCCACGGGCCCAGGAGGCGGCGTGGGCCCGGGAGGCGGCGCAGAGCCCGGCGACCCGCCGGGTGGCGGGGAGGTCGTCTCTGGCGGCCCGGACGGGGGCGCCGACTGAGGCTCGTCGGGCTGTGCGTCATCGGGCTCTGTCCCGACGGGGCCGCCCTCACTGTCGTCGTCGTCACCGCCGCCGCCCACCGGTGGGCCGGGGGGCGCGGTCTGCTCATCGGGCAGCGGTGCCTCGGCGCCGGGGTCGAAGTCGTCGTCTTCGTCCTGTTGGGGGGTGTCGCCGCCCTCGTCTTGGGCGTAGGCGGTCGCGCCCGGGCCCCCGGCGGAGAGCGCGAGCAGACCGGCCGCGAGCGCGGCCTGCGCGCGCCGCGGGACGACCGGCCCCGTCGCGAGCGTGCCCGCGAGGCGCTCCTGGCGACAAACCGAGCAGGACGGATGGAAAGGCAGCCGGCCATGCCCGCCGGCCTCGAGCAGATGTGCGGTAAGCGAGCTCATCAGTTGAGCGGGTCGACCGCGCACCGAAACGCTCTGGGCACGTTGCCGTCGTTGGGGACGACCGCGGTGGTGCCGGCGGTCTTGCTCACGACGGTGAGCACATCGAGACCGCCGTCGGCGCGGGGGTAGACGTGGCCGGTGAGCTCGCCGCCGGGAGCGGGGTCGACGCGCGAAAAGGCGGCCTGGAGCTCGCCGTGGGTGGGCAGGCGCCGCCCAAGCGCGTCGCTGGCGCCGCCGCTGGCGCACTCGAGGACGGCGCTGCCGTAGGCCGCGCCGCGGCGTGCGACCTCTTCGATGCAGGTCCCCCCGGCGGGGAAGGTGCCGTCGGGGCAGCTGATGATGAAGCGCCGGCCGGTGACGCCGTTGAGCGTCTCGGCGCGCGGGACGGGGCCGAGGCGGGATTCCTTCACCTGTTTGGCCCCGATGGTGTTGGGTTTGATGTCGCGGCCGGTGAGCGAGCCGTTCTTGACGTTCTTGCCGGTGATGATCAGCGCGGCGTATGAGGAGCCGCCGAGCGCGATGAAGACGGCTACGGTGGACATCACGTTGGCGTAGGTGAGCCTAGTTCGGATTCGGTTGAGCATCAGGGCCTCCTCGGGGTCGGGCCGGCGGCGAATACGCGCCCGGCGGGGGCGCCCACCCTTCGATCGCTAACTCGGCAGACCATCAGCAGTTGCGCCCGTTGACGGTGACGCTGGCGGTGCGGGTGCGCCCGGCTTCGTAGGGGTAGCCGGCCTGCTTGGGCAGCCGCGCCCGGAACCGGTAGCGCTGCTGGCCGCAGGTGTCAGAGAAGCGGTAGCGGGCCTTCCACACCCCGGATGGGCCGGTGCGCAGCGTCTTGAAGGTCTGCCAGCGCCCAGGCAGTCGCGCCTGCAGCTCGACGAGCTTGCCGGGGATCGGGGCCTTCAGGCGTCCGCGGAAGCGCACGGTACGCCCGTTGGTCGTCTTGCGCGGGTTGATCTTGATCGTGGACGCGGCGGGCACCAGCAGCGTCACCTCGTCTTGGGAGGGCAGGATTTGCGCTGTGCCGGCGTAGGCGAAGCGCAGCGTGCGGGTCGAGGTGCCGCGGGCGCGGTAGCGGTAGCGGCCCTTGGGCCCGGTCGTGAGCAGCGAGACGACCTGCTCGGGCTTGGTCGCGGTGCGCGAATAGACCGCGACCGCGGCCCCGGGCAGGGGCTGGCCGTCGCTGTTGGCCAGCTGCCCAGCGATCGACACCGACCGCCCGAAGCCGACGCGGACGCGGGGGCGCAGCACGGTCTTCCGGCGGCGCACGGTGCGCCGCTTGCCGTGGCGCTTGACGCGCTTGGTGACCGTGCGGACCGTGCGCTGCTTGGCGACGCCGGCGCGCAGCGCGGTCCGGATCCGCAGCGGCACCTGGACGACCATCGGCTGGCCGTCGAGGCGGCGGTCGTTGGCGCCCTGGTTGCCGGCCTGGTCGCGCGCGAACGCGCGCGCGGCGTAGGCCCCCTCGGGGAGCTTGGCGTCGTCGACGCGCGCGACGAGCCGGCTGCCCTGCACGGTGGTGGGGATCTGTTGCCAGCTGCCCGACCCGACGCGGCTGATCTCGATCTCACCGGCGGCGAGCCCGGAAACCGGGTCGTTGACCTGTGCGGCGAGCAGCGTCGGGTCCGCGGCGGCGGTGGCCTCGAAGCCGAGCTGGGGCGGTGTGGAGTCGAGGCGCAGCGCGACGGGCTGGGAGGCGTTGTCGCGCAGCTGGTTGCCCGCGGCGTCGCTACGCCACATCCGCAGCGTCCATTCGCCTTCGGCGGGGACGGCGAGATCGTTGATCGCGGCGATTGTCTGGCCGTCGCGGCGGCCCTCGACGCACGGCCCGCCCGCCGCGGGGCAGAGTCTGTAGTGCGCGGCGACGATCGGCGCGCGATCGGGCTCGTCGGGGGTGGCCCAACCGGCGTCGAAGTCGTTGGCCTGGCGCCAACCCTCGCCGCCGGCGACGCCGACCGGGATCGCGCCCGGCGCGACACGGTCGACGCGGACGGTGACGGTGTTGCCCGCCGCGGCGACGTTGTCGGCGCTGTCGATCGCCCCCAGCACAAGCGCGTGGGAGCCCTCAGGGACTCTTTGGGTGTCGACAGCGACGGCCCCGGGCCCGTTGGGGCAGGGCACGAGCCCGCCAAGGCCGCGGAAGTCACAGGCGCGCACGCCGCTGCCGACCTCCGTTGCACCTATGAACGCCTTTGCGGCCTTGACGCCGACGTTGTCGGCGGTGTCGTAGTTGATCTGGTGGTCTCCGCTACCGACCCATTGGCCTTGGGCGAAAGGGGTGTCGCCGAGGATGCCGATGCTGGGCGGGGTGTCGTCGGCGATCGTGATCTCCATCGCCTTGGTCTTGGCGTAGTTGACACCGCGGTTGGAGCAGCGCCGCGCGGCGCAGACGAGCTGTTGGACGTACCTGGTCGCGCCGGCGGCGCGCGGGAAGGTCGTCAGTCTGGTTGTGCCCGAGGCGCGCCCTTGGCCCTCGCCGCGGCAGTCGCGCATCGGGCCGCGCTTGTTGCGGATCGCGACGGTGCCCTTGCCGCCGGGGCCGCGGGTGTACATCTGCGCGGTCCAGCGGCAGTCGCGGCGCTGTGTCGTGCCGGCCCAGCGCACGCGGGCGAACTCGGTCCCGGCGGGGGCGCGGGTGACGTAGCGCGCCCGGGCGCCTCTGGGCGCGGTGCCGCCGCGCGGGTAGTAGTTCATGCTGACGAGGCCGCGGACGCCTTTGCCCGCAGAGCAGCGCCGCCCGGCGCGGGTGGAGAACATCTTCGGGGTCGCGGTCGTGAACGGCCTGGTCTCGGGGAACGCGCCGAGCTGGGCGTCCTCCGCGCTCGCGGGCACGCCGTCGGGAGGGGTGGCGTCGCAGACATAGATTGTGTACTGCCCGGCGGCCGCGGTGGGGGCGGCGGGGCCCGCGGTCGCGGTTAGGGCTGCGCCGAGCACGACCGCGGCGATCAGGACGCACCTGCGCGTCGGGGCGGGGATCAGGGACATCGCTCCTCCTCGGTGTTCGTCTGCGCCTGCTGGGGGTCGCTGTTCGTGAGCTGTGTACGCCCCGGTGGGGGCGCGGCGACCGGCGGCGCGTGAACCGGTGCCTCTGATCCGTGGTCTACGCGCATCGTAGCCGCCTGTGGTGACAAGTTGGTTGATCTCACCTTTCGAAGCCGAACTCGCCGTTGCCGCCGCCGCCCCCGGACGGTGGCGCGGGCGCCGGCGCCGGGGCCGGCGCGACGGGCGCGACGCCGCCGGCGCCTTGCTCGATGCCGAAGCTCTGCTCGGCCGGCGCAGGCGCAGGGGCGGGGGCGGGCGCGGGCGCGGGTTTGGGGGCCGGCGCGGGTGCGGGCGCGGGCGTGGGCTCGGGAGTCGGCGTCGGCGGTTCGGGCAGCGGTGTCGGCGCGGGGGTCGCGACGGGTTCGGGCTGTGCCTTTGGCTCGCGTTGGGGCGGTTTGGGCGTCTCGGCCTGTTGGGCGCGCTCGAGTCCGAGCGGGGCGCGCAGGGGGCCGGGGATGCCCTCGACGGCGCAGTAGGTCGCGCCGCCGCCGGCGAGGGCGAAGCAGCCGACGATCGCGGCGGTCGCGGCGCCGGGCCGGGCGGCCGTGAGCGGCGTCGCCTCGCTCGCGCGCACCGAAAGCGCCGTGGCGTGCTGCTTGCCGGCGGCGGTCAGGTCGGCGAGTTGGCCCTTCAGGCTGGCCGCGCCCTCGACGATCCGGTCGAGGGCGCCCGAGCGCTCGCCGGCGAGGGCCGGTAGCGGCATCACCTCCGCGGCGCGCCCGACGACTCGATCGACGTCGGCGAACAGGGCGCGCACGTGGGGGTCTGAGTCGAGTCGGCGCTGGGCCTCGGCGCGCTGCTCGCCGGTAGCGATCCCGACCAGGCAAGCGGTTAGCAGCGAGCGCTGCTTTTTCGACCAGGTGCCGTCGTCGAGCTCTGTGATCCGCCGCGCGATCACCGCGGCGCCCTCCTCGGCGAGGCGCAGATACTGCTTCTCGGAGAGGTCAAGCGCGGTTCGGACCTCGTCGGCGGGCAGCTGGAGATCCCAGCGCAGCTTGATCACAGCGCGCGCGCGCGGCTCGAGGCTCGCGATCAGCTCGCGCGCTATCCGTGCCTCGTCGCGCACCAGCGCGCTCTCCTCGATCGGTTCGCGCTCGTCGAGCAGCTCGGCGAAAAGCTCGCTGTGGGGCGGCAGCAACTCCACCCGAGCGCGGTCCTTGCAATGGTCAAGCGCGACGCAGTAGGCATGCTCGAGCAGAAAGCTGCGGCGAAACCGGATCTCCTCGCCGGCGGCCTGCCTTGTCAGCATCCGCTCCCAGGCGTCGTGGTAGAGATCCAGGCGCTGATCGGCGTCGAAACGGCCGCGGAAGCGGTTGGTGAGCATTCCCAGCACCGAATCCCGGTCGGCCTCGTAGGCGTCGCTGGGGCGATCGCGTAACCGGCTCACCGATCTCCCCCGTAAGGGTTCGCGAGCGCGAGGGCGATCGTCGCGTCGAGCGCCGGCATTAGCGCGCCGGCCGGGACAGCCAGTCGCGGCGGGCCGATGAGCGCGCCCGCGAACGCCCGCGCGAAGGCGTCGCGCAAGTCGGCGCCCAGGTCGCCGAGCAGCGCCTCGACGTCCGCGCGCAGCTCAACGTCCTGTAGGAAGGCACACGCGATGGCGTCGCGCTCGACTTCCGCGAGCGCGGCCAGCCACAGGCCGTCGCGCTCGCCAGCGGGGGTGTCGCCGTTGTGGTGATCGGTGGGCATGCCTCTACCTGTAGAGAGACTTGGGAGGGCAAAGTTCCCCCCCCCAATTCGCAAATCCGTCTCGACGGGCAGCCGCCGCGCATCGCCACGCCACCTCTTGTACAGGCCTGACGGGGCCTGTCAAGTGCACATCAAACGCCGCTTCCCAGCGGTCGCGAGGGCCCCCTCGCATCGCGCCCAAACGAAATTGGGGGGGGTAGAACACCCCCGCTCGCTCTCTCTACTAGTAGATGGCCGATCGGCGCGACCACTCTCAGCAGCGCGGCAGCGACCTCGGTTTCGAGCGTGGGGAGCTGCTGGGGATCCTCGCGACGGGCGCCGCGCTGGCGCTGTTTGCCTGGTTGCTGCCGGTGTTCGCGACGGCAACCCACGCCCGCTCGTGGCCGGATATGAACGCCGGCGAGGCGCTCGTCGGGACCGCCAAGGTGATCGGCGACGGCCACATGACACGGCCGCGGCGCGCGTACCCGCCGCGGGCGCGGCCCGCGATGCCGGCGGGGGCCAGCTGGTGGCTCGCGGCCGGCGGCCCGCTCGCGCTGGTCGGCGCCGCCGGTTTCGCGGGATGGCGGCGCCTGGAGCCGCTGCGCGCCCGGGCGCTGCTGGGCCGGCGCGACTACGACCCGCGCGGCGCCGACCCGCGCGAGTGGGCGCGCCCGCGCGACCTCCGCGACCTGGTCGTCAAAAGGCGCGAGCGAAGCCGTTTCACGATCGGCCGACTCGATCGGCGGCTGGTGGCCAGCGACGACGAGGCGCACATCGCGGTCGTCGCTCCGACGCGGTCGGGCAAGACGACCCGCTGCGTGATCCCGTGGCTTTTGGAGCACGACGGCCCCGCGATCGTCACCTCCACCAAGCGCGACGTGCTCACCGAGACAATTGGGTGGAGGTCGCAGCTGGGCCGGATCTATGTGTGGGACCCCGGCGCCCCCGACTGCACGGCGTGGACCCCGCTCGACGGCTGCGAGCAGTGGGCGTTCGCTGTCCGCCAGTCGCTGTGGCTCGCGCGGGCAGTCGACGCGGGCGACCACCACGCGGCGCGCTACTGGAACGCCGAGGCCGCGAAGCTGCTCGCCCCTCTGTTGCACGCCGCTGCCTTGGAGGGCCGCGACATGGGCTGCGTGGTCGCTTGGCTGGACGCCCAAGCCGAGGACGAGCCGACCGCGATCCTCACCGCCCACGGCGCCCAAGACGCCCAGCGCCAGCTCTACGCGGTGCTCGGCCTCGACCCGCGCAACCGCGGCACGACCTACATGTCGGCCGGGTCGCTGCTCGCCGCCTACCGCCACCCCGACGTGCTCGCCTCCGCGCACCCGGGCCTGCGCGCCCGCGACTTCCTCGACGGGGGCGCGCACACGCTCTACATCTGCGCCCCCGCCCGCCGCCAGGAGGAGCTCGCGCCGCTGGTCGTGGCGCTGCTCTCGGCGCTGCTCGAGGAGACGGCCGCCCGCGGGCCCGAGCAGAAACCCCTCTCCCCCACTCTGCGCGTCCTGCTCGACGAGGTCGCGAACATCGCGCCGCTGCGCGATCTGCCCCAGCACCTCTCCCAGGCCGCCGGGCACGGCGTCCGGATCGCGACGATCTGGCAGTCGGTCGCCCAGGCACGGGAGCGCTACGGCGACGGCGCGGACTCGATCCTCGCGAACTCGACCGCGAAGTTGTTCATGGGCCCGGTCACCGACAACGTCACCCGCGGCTACCTCGAGCAGCTCCTCGGCCAAGAGCTCGATGAGCGCGAGCAGCACGAGAGCTGGCGCCCCAAGGCCTCCGCGCAGGCCCTCCAACAGCTCGGCAACGACCGCGCGCTGCTGATCTCGGGCAGCCTCCCGCCCGCAGTCGTGCGCCTCGAGGCGTTCTGGCGCAGCCGCGACCTCATCAGCCGCCAACAACAACAGAAAGGGCGCCGATGAGCACCGACAGAGAGCCCGAACAGGCAGCGAAGCACGACGGCTTCAGCGCGGTCTTGGAGGGGCAGCGCCAGGAGGCGCAGCGCCTACGGCGTCGGGCTGAGGACTCGATCGCGGCCGCCCGCGTCGAGCTCGACGAGATCGAGACGAGCTTGGCTAGAGCGTTTGGCGGTGAGGAGTACGTGGACGTCGGCGAAGTCAAGGGCGTCGACGCGCAGGCGGTCTTCTCGGCGCTTGGGACTCTCAGGAGGAGCGCCGAGATGGAGCTCGCCGCGGCCGAGAAGGTCGCTGTCGGAGCCCAGCGGCGTCTGGCGACGGCCAGCGCGCTCCGCGCAGATTCCGACAACGGCGACCTCCAAGACGACGTCCGCTGGGCCGAGCGCGGCGAGCAGGCGGCGATCCGCAACGTCATGCGCCTGCGCGGCCACCCCGGCAGTGAACACGTCGTGGTCAAGGGGGAGGTGGGCGCACAAGCGCAGCGGGCCGTCGACCCCGACCGTCAAGCCCTCGACGAGCGCGTGGAGGAGCTACGCGAGGCAGATCGCGCCGAGCAGGCGCAGCTGGCGCGCGCGGAAGATCACGCCATCCGAGCTAAGCAGCGTCTGACTGAGGCCGAGGTCGGGCTGCGCGAAGATCCCGATGACAGCTTGCTCCGAGCCGGGCGCGACAGCGCCGGGCTTGAGGCGTGGGCTGCCAGTCAGGCCCTCGAACGCTTTCGACCGTCGAGCGAGCCCGACCTCCCAGTGTCCGAACAGCCCCCCGCTTACCGCCACCCCCGCGCCGTGCCCGTGTTCACGCGCAAGGAGCGCGCGCTCATGCGCGCCGAGATCGCGCGCGGTAGGCGCGCGTCCCGGGATCAGCTGGAGGGGGTGGAGATCGGCAACGAACACGAGGGCGATGCGCCGGATCGCGATGGCCCGCCCGCTGGGCGCGGGGCCGAGGCGGGCCACTGGCCCGCCCTCGCGCCCGACCCGCGATGGCTAACTTCTATCGACGCGACGGAGATAAAGGAACTCAGAGACCACGATCCCGGCGAGCGCACACGAATAATGGAGGCCGCCTACAGGGACGCGTTGCGGATGCGCGAACGTGTCCACGAGCGCCCCCCGGCCGACCTCGACCCGCCAGCGCCCGAGCTGTAGCGGTCGCGCGGCGGCGAGGGTTGTGTCGCGCCCCGGGCAAGGCGCACGCCGGCGTGGGCTAGAGGTCGATGTCGGGCCCGTCGACCTCGGCCGGCACCGGTTCGAGTGTCGCGGTGAGGGCGGGGTCTTGGAGTTCGCGTAGCTCGCCGCGTGCGCGGCGGGTCTTTTGCCAGGCGCGGCGCCGTGGCCCGTCGGTCGGGGCGTCGGGGCCGGGCAGCTCG
>JAABUR0100010320.1_pt1 | contig 10277 bp, 9 predicted proteins | sample 5560091 | NCBI WGS metagenome assembly JAABUR01 (sample SAMN10711879, study PRJNA513375) | rock metagenome | isolation source: Antarctica rocks | place: Antarctica: Victoria Land, University Valley sud
ATCCCCAGCCACGCCATCGCGTTCCAGCCGAGGTTGAGCGGGTTGACGACTGCGGTCACGCGCACGGCCTCCAGCTCGGCGAGCCGGACGTAGCGAGCGGAGACCGCCCGCTCGGAGACCCCGAGCTCGCGTCCCAGCTCGCGGAACGAGGCCCGGCCGTTGCGCTGCAGCGCGCGGACGATCGCCACGTCGAACGGCTCGAGGACGGCGGCCTGGACCGCGCGCACGTCCGAGCGGTGCACCGCCTCGCCGCGGCTCCACTCGAAGTTCTGGCGCAGGAGCCGCAGGTAGACGAAGGTCTCGGTGCGCGTCACCCCGAGCAGCGAGCGCACCGCGAGGACGAGGTCGTAGAGCTCGTCCTTCGTCGCGCACGCGGCCTCCGCCATGACGTTCATCTCGCCGGCGGTGATCACCGCGTAGTCGATGCGCGGCATCTCCACCAGCGCCTCCGCCACGGCCTCGACGCGCCCGGGCTCCACCGACAAGCCCAGCCACGCCAGCGACTCGAGTCCGAACACCCGCGGGTCGCCGACGGCGGTGATGGCGATGACGTCGGCGTCGATCAGCGCCTTGACGCGCCGCCGCACGTGCGCCTCGGACGTGCCCAGCCGCCGCGCCAGCGTGGTGAACGGCTCGCGTGCGTCGCGCTGCAGGGCCTCGATGATCGCGATGTCGCCTTCATCGAGCGCCCGCGGCGGGACGAATCCTGTCGTCGACGGCGCCCTGGAGATCACGTTACGACGAGGATGTCGTGATTCCGGACGATCTGTGCAATCCTAGCGGCGGCGACCATCATCCATCACCATCAAGGGAGCGGCGTGGCAGTTTCGAATCGCGATCATTACGTGACGTTCGGGCGGCGCGAGGGTGACGAGGACTTCCCCAACAGCCTCATCTCCGGCATCTCGACGTTCCTCGGTGCGCAGGTCATCCCGCCCGTCCGCGAGGAGCTGGAGTCGGCCGGAGTCCGGGCCGCCGTGCTGGGACTGCCGTGGGAGGGCACCAACACCTGCCGGCCCGGCGCCAGCTACGGCCCGCGCTCGATCCGGCGGGCGACCGAGCACTACCTCAGCTACCACGGTGAGTACCAGGTCGACCTGTTCGACGTGCTCAACCTGACCGACTGCGGCGACGTGTCGATCGTGCCCGGCAACGCCCAGCGCACGTTCGAGCGCGCCGAGCGCTGCATCACCGAGATCTACGAGGCCGGCGCGTTCCCGATCATCCTCGGCGGCGACGACTCCTGCCCGATCCCCGTCACCAGCGCGATGAGCAAGCTCATCGACGGCAAGATGGGCTACATCCAGATGGACTCGCACATGGACACGGCCGAGGACGTCGCCGGCGAGCGCCTCAACCACGCGTGCCCGGTGAGCCGGACGGCGGAGCTGCCGAACGTCGACCCGCGCAACATCGCGCTGGTCGGGATCAACGGCCCGCTCAACCCCCGCGTCGAGCGCGAGTACGTCGATCGCACCGGCATCCAGATGATCACGATCTGGGACATCGACGAGTGGGGCATCGACAAGACCGTCGAGCGGATCCTCGAGATCGCCTGGAACGGCACCGACGGAGTCGTCCTGCACACCGACCTCGACGTGATGGACCAGGGGTACACGGACGGCGTCACCACGCCGGAGTGCGGCGGCCTGACTCCGCGCGAGGTGATCAAGATGATCCGCGCGTTCGTGCGTCAGGGCGTGGAGGCCTACGTGATCACCGAGTGCTCGTCGGTCTACGACCCCGCCAACAAGGCGGCGCGCGTCGCGACGCGGCTGGCGCTCGACGCCCTCGGCGTCCGGGCGAACCCCCAGGGCACCGGGCGGGTCTGAGGCAACCGGCCGGCGTCCACCCCTGGACGCCGGCCCCGTCAACCGGCCAGGTCCCGGATGGCGAGGTCCGGCTCGGTGCCGAACGCGTTCTTGTAGCGCCGCCGCACGAGCTCGTAGCGGCGCAGCGCCTCGGAGTGCCGGCCGCGGCGGATCAGCAGTCCGATCAGGTCGCGCTGGGCCTGCAGGTCGAGCGGCTCGAGCTCGGCGAGCCGCTGCAGGTGCTCGGCGGCGGACTCGTCGTCCCCCGCCGCCTGCTTGAGCCCGCCCAGCGCGCGCAGCACCTGCGCGGCGAGGTCGCGCAGCCGCTCGCGCTCGGCCAGCGCCCACTCGGCGTAGGGCTCGTCGGCGAGGAACTCGCCCCCATAGGTCCGAGCGGCGGCGGTGAGCGCCGTGTCCGCACGCGTGACGGCGCCGCGCTGCAGCGCGTCCAGGCCCGACCGCGCGCGGGCCTCGAAGTCGTCCGCGTCGATCGAGACGCGGCCCGGCGCGAGCTCGTAGCCGCCCGTGCGGGCGATCACGTAGCCGGAGGGCTTGCCCTTCGGGCGGCCGGGCTCGAGCCGGTCGCGCAGCGTGTGGATCGCCTGGCGCACGCTGGCGGCGCCGGCGCGGCCGGCGTTCGGCCAGAACACCTCGAGCAGCTCCTCGAGCGTGACGACGCGCCCGCGCTGGCAGACGAGGTACTTGAGCACCTGGCCCGGCCGGTGGCTGAGCCACTCGCCCCCGACGGTCCCGGCCTCCCCCTCGAGCCGCGTGCGGCCGAGCGCACGCACCGTGAGCCGCGGCGGGAGCTCGCCGGCGGCAAGGCCCGCCGGCCCGGCGAGCCGATGCAGCATGACCACGACCTGGTCGTCGCCCGAGCGCACGGCGGAGACCCACGCGGCGCCGCCGTCGTCGAGCTCGACCTGGCGCTCGGCCAGCGACCCGTCGGGAGCCAGCACCTGGTCGGTGACGCAACCCGAGACGTGCGCGGCGCCCGGCGGGCGGCAGCCCAGCAGCGCGCAGCAGCGGGCCCCCGGCACGGCGGCCGGGCCGAGCAGCACGCGGGCGGCCGCGTTGCCGGCGAGCAGCTGTCCTGCCGCGTCGAGGATCAGCGCCGCCGCGGGCAGCGCCTCGAACGCGGTCCGCCACAGGACGTCGTCCGCCGCCGCGCGCGTGCGCTCGATCTGGTCCGTCGTCAAGGTCACCGCGCTCACAGGATCCAGGGTCACAGCCGCTCGTGCAACTGCCCAACCGTACATGTGTCCACGCGAACCGCTTAACGCTCAGTTGATCGGACAGGTAACAGCGGGTTGACCACCCCGGTCTAGGTTCCCGCCTTCGAGGGTTCGCGCCGTGCGGCGGGCCCAATTGCCGGGAGGACGGTCAGTCGGATGTCGAGCACCACCGCAGGCGCGCAGGGCGCGATCCGCCGGGAGGCGGACCAGATCGAGGCCGTGATCGGGCGCGGGCGGTTCCGGCGCCGGCGGACGCTCGAGCACTCGCCCACGTCCGAGCGCCTCGTGCTCGCCGCGGTCGCCCGGGCGAGGGACGGCGACGCCGACGCGCTGCGCTTCCTGTACCTGCGCTACGCCGACAACGTCTACGGCTACGTCTGCTCGATCGTGCGCGACGAGTACGAGGCCGAGGACGTCACGCAGCACATCTTCGCCAAGCTGACGACGGCGCTCGCGCGCTACGAGCCGCGCGTCGTCCCGTTCTCCGCCTGGATCCTCCGCGTCGCCCACAACGCGGCGATCGACCACCTGCGCACGCGCCGGCCCGTGCCGTGCGAGGAGGTGCGCTCACCCGACCTCGAGGACGACGCGAGCGGCCGCGAGCGCTTCTCCGACCTGCGCCTGGCGCTCGACGCCCTGCCGCCCGAGCAGCGCGACGTGATCCTGCTGCGCTTCCTGATCGGGCTGACGCCGCGCGAGATCGCCGAGCGGCTGGGCCGCTCGGAGGACGCCGTGCACGGCCTGCAGCACCGCGGACGGCGCCGGCTGCGGGTGGAGCTGGCGCGCATCCAGGACCAGCCGGCCGCGCTCCCGCTGGCGGCGTAGCCTCAGTCGCGCCTGCCGCGCCCGTAGAGGAGCTTGACGGCCCTCGAGATCAGCTTCGTCGTGCGCGGGCGGAACGGGAACATGTGGAGATCGCGCCGGGGCGCGCAGCGCGTGATCAGCAGCGACTGCTGGCGGCAGTACTTGCGGATCCCGGGCGCGCCGTGTCGCGAGCCCAGGCCCGACGCCTTCCAGCCGCCCATCGGCAGCTCGAGCGCGAGGTAGTTGAGCTGCGCGTCGTTGACGCACACCGCGCCCGCCTCGACGCGGCGCGCCAGCTCCTCCCCGCGCGCGACGTCCCTCGTCCAGACCGAGGCGGACAGGCCGTACTCGGAGTCGTTGGCCAGCCGCAGGGCCTCCTCGGCGTCGCGCACCTTCATGATCGGGACGGTGGGACCGAACGTCTCCTCGGTCATGCACGCCATCGAGTGGTCGACGTCGACGAGCACGGTCGGCTCGTAGAAGCGCCCGCCGTCGTGCCGCCCACTGCCGCCGGTGAGCACGCGCGCCCCGGCCGCGCGCGCCTCCTCGACGTGCCGGCTGACGATGTCGAGCTGCGGCGGGAACGTGACCGCGCCGACGTCCACGGTGCCCGGGCCGCTGGACACGCCCTGCCGCAGCGCGGAGACCTTGCGCGTCACCTTGTCGACGAACGCGTCGTAGACCGGCGCCTCGACGTAGACGCGCTCGACGGAGATGCAGGTCTGGCCGCCGTTCTGCATCGAGTAGTAGGCGGCGGCGTTGGCCGCGCGCTCGAGGTCGGCGTCGGCGAGCACGATCATCGGGTCCTTGCCGCCCAGCTCGAGCGAGACCGGCGTGAGCGTCTGCGCGGCGCGCTCCATCACCCGCTTCCCGGTCCGGGTGGAACCCGTGAACATGACCATGTCGACCGCCTCGACGACCGCCGAGCCGGTGCGCCCGTCGCCGGTGGCGACGATCAGCACGTCGTCGGGCAGCCCGCACTCGCGCAGCGCGGCGGCCATCAGCAGGGACGTGAGCGGCGTCACCTCGGACGGCTTGAGCAGGACCGCATTGCCGGCCGCCAACGCGGGGATGCAGTCGCCGAAGCCGTTCGTCAGCGGGTAGTTCCACGGGCCGATGACCCCGACCACGCCGACCGGGCGGTAGCGGATCACGAGCTTGCGCCCGGCCAGGAACGGGCTCGCGGAGCGGACCTTCTCGTCGGCCAGGTAGCCGGGCGCGTGCTTGGCCCAGAAGCCGAACGCGCTCGCGGCGTAGCCGATCTCGTTGATGACGGCGTCGTCGTGGGTCTTGCCGGTCTCCGACACGATCGTGGCGACGATCCGGTCGGCCTGGTCGACGACCCACTTCTGCGCGCGCCGCAGCACCTTGGCGCGCCCATCGAACCCGAGCGCCTCCCAGGCCGGCTGGGCGGCGCGCGCGCGCTCGGCCAGCGCGCGGACCTCGGCCTCGCCCATCAGCGGGACGGTGGCGATCACCTCGCCGGTGGCGGGATTCTCGACCGGGATGCCCTCCGCGGCCGGGGCGGGCGCCGGCTCCACGGCGTCAGCTGAAGCTGATCTTCTCGATGACCGCCGGCTCCTGCGGGCGGTCGCGGCCGTCGGTGTCGAGCGCCTCGAGCTGGTCGACGACGTCCATCCCCGACGTGACCTGGCCGAACACGGTGTGCTTGCCGTCGAGCCAGGGGGCGGCGTCGATCGTGACGATGAAGAACTGCGACCCGTTGGTGTCCGGCCCGGCGTTGGCCATCGCCAGCGCGCCGCGCACGACCTTGTGGCCGTTGATCTCGTCCTCGAACGTGTAGCCGGGGCCGCCCGTGCCGGTGCCCTGCGGGCAGCCGCCCTGGACCATGAAGTCCTTGATGATGCGGTGGAACGAGAGGCCGTCGTAGAACCCCTTCTCCGCCAGCTCGCGCATGTTGCCGACCGTCTTGGGCGAGTCCTCGTCGAACATCTCGAAGACGATGTCGCCCTTGTTGGTGGTCATGGTCATCTCGGACATCTCGAATCAGCCTTTCGCGAGTTCCAGGCGGAGGGTGTGACCGCGGACGTCGGTGCCGTCGACCGAGTCGGCCACGCGGGCGGCCTGCTCGGCCGGCACCTCGAACAGCATGAACTGCTCGAGCAGGCGCACGTTGCGGATCGCCTCGCCGTCCAGGCCGATGGCGGCCACGGCGGAGATCAGGTCGGCCTCGGCGAGGCCGGCCGCGCGGCCGCCGGAGGCGATCAGCTTGGCGAAGCCGCCGTCGCCGTTGACCGGCACGACCTCGTCGTGCGGCTTGCGATGCCTGCGCGGCTTGGTCTCCTCGACCTTGGCCGGCGCGACCTTCGCGCCCTCCGACCACGGCGAGATCTTCGTGTTGGCGTTCTTCTCGATCGCGGCCAGCTCGCGCGCCTGGCGCGGCTCGACGAACGTGATCGCGCGCCCGGAGCGCCCGACGCGGCCGGTGCGGCCGATCCGGTGCACGTAGACGTCCGGCGAGGTCGGCACGTCGAAGTTGATGATGTGGGTCACCGTCGAGATGTCCAGGCCGCGCGCGGCGACGTCGGTGGCGACGAGGATCTGCACGCGCGCGTCCTTGAACGAGATCATCACGCCGTCGCGCGACCCCTGGCTCATGTCGCCGTGCAACGCCTTGACGTTCATCCCGCGGTCGCGCAGCGTCCGGTAGAGCTGGTCGCAGCGGATCTTGGTGCGCACGAAGACGATCGCCTGGTCGGGCCGCTCGGCCTCCAGCACGCGGGCGAGCATGTCGTTCTTGTCGGCCGGCTTGGTCTCGACGAAGAACTGCTCGACGGTGTCGATCGTCAGCGTCGCCGACTTGACCTGGACCGTGACCGGGTCGTAGAGGTGGCGGTCGGCGAGCGCGCGGATCTCGGCCGGCATCGTCGCGCTGAACAGCGCCGTCTGGCGGCCGCCCGGGGTGCTGGAGAGGATCTTCTCGACGTCCTCGAGAAAGCCGAGGTCGAGCATCTCGTCCGCCTCGTCGAGCACCACGTAGCGGCACGAGTGCAGGACCAGCGAGTGGCGCGAGATCAGGTCGAGCACGCGGCCGACGGTGCCGACCACGATCTGCGCGCCCTGCTTGAGCTGCGCCTGCTGAGTGCGGATCGGCGCGCCGCCGAAGACGGCCACCGGGTCGACGCCGCGGTACTTGCCGTAGGTCCGCAGCGCCTGCGTGACCTGGATGCACAACTCGCGCGTCGGGGTGAGGACGAGGGCCTGGGTGTCGGGATCCTCCGGGTCGACGAAGTCGACCATCGGGAGGCCGAAGGCGGCGGTCTTTCCCGTTCCGGTCTGCGCCTGGCCGATCACGTCCTTGCCGTCGAGCAGGTGCGGGATCGCCTGCTCCTGGATCGGGCTCGGCGATTCGTAGCCGACGTCGCGGAGGGCGGAGAGCGCTGCGTCTGAAAGCCGTAGGTCGGCGAAGGTGGTCATTCCGCCGCCCAGCTTAGAACGGTGTGATCAACCGAACCATCGAGGCCCCTCTCCTCCGATAGCTTCGATCCCATGAATGATGATGCGATCGTCGTAGAGGGCCTCGAGAAGTCGTACGGCTCGGTGCAGGCGCTCTGCGGCGTGAGCTTCGCCGCGCGCGCCGGCAGCGTGCTCGGGCTGCTCGGGCCCAACGGCGCCGGCAAGACCACCGCGGTGCGGATCCTGGCCACCCTGCTCAAGCCCGACCGAGGCACCGCGCGGGTCGCGGGGCTCGACGTCATGCGCGAGGCCGCCGCGCTGCGCGCCAAGATCGGGCTCGCCGGCCAGTACGCCGCGATCGACGAGAACCTGACCGGCTTCGAGAACCTCGAGATGGTCGGCCAGCTGTACCACATGCCCCGCGCCGAGGCGCGCTCGCGCGCGGACGACCTGCTCGAGCGGTTCGAGCTGTCGGAGGCCGCCAAGCGCCCGGCGAAGACCTACTCCGGCGGCATGCGGCGCCGGCTCGACCTGGCCGCCGCGCTCGTGTTCCGCCCGCCCGTGCTGTTCCTCGACGAGCCGACCACGGGGCTCGACCCGCGGAGCCGGCTCGGCCTGTGGGAGACGATCGAGGGCCGCGTCGCCCAGGGCACGACCGTGCTGCTGACCACGCAGTACCTCGACGAGGCGGACCGGCTCGCGGACCGGATCGTCGTGATCGACCACGGCAGCGTGATCGCCGAGGGCACGTCCGACGAGCTCAAGGCGCAGATCGGCGGCGAGCGGCTGGAGGTGACGCTCGAGGACGACGCCGACGCCGAGCGGGCGATCGCCGCGATGTCGGAGCTGTGCATCGAGCGCCCCGCGTTCGAGGACCACGTCGTGCGCGCGCCCGTCCGGCAGCACGCGGGGGTGATCGCGGAGGCGGTGCGGCGGCTGGACGAGGCCGGCGTCGGCATCGACGACATCGCGCTGCGGCGCCCGACGCTCGACGACGTGTTCATCTCGCTCACCGGCCACGCGGCCGCCGTGGAGCCGAGCACCGAGCTCCCGATCCCCGAGGAGGCCCGCGCATGAGCTCGTTCGCCACGTCCGTGTCGGACACCGTCGTGCTCGCGCGCCGCAACCTGAGGCGGATCCCGCGCCAGCCCGACCTCCTGGTCGCCTACACCATCCAGCCGGTGATGTTCACGCTGCTGTTCGTCTACGTGTTCGGCGGCGCGATCGACAGCGGCCCGTTCGACTACGTCGACTTCCTGATGCCCGGCATCATCGTCCAGTCGATCGCATTCGGCGGCTTCGTGACCGCGCTCGGGCTGTCCGAGGACGTCAAGAAGGGCCTGATCGACCGCTTCCGGTCCCTGCCGATGTCACGTGCCGCGGTGCTCACCGCGCGGACGTCCTCCGACGTGGTCCTGAACTGCCTGTCGCTCGTCGTCCTGTTCGCGGTGGGCTTCGCGGCCGGCTTCAACTTCACCGACGCGACCGCCGGCGAGGTCGTGCTGGGGATCGTGCTGCTGCTGCTGCTCGGCTACGCGTTCTCGTGGATCTTCGCGCTCGTCGGGCTGTTCTCGTCCTCGCCCGAGACGGCGAACTCGATCGGCTTCACGCTGATCTTCCCGCTGACGTTCGCCTCATCGGTCTTCGTGCCCGCCAGCACGATGCCCGACGGCCTGCGGCAGTTCGCAGAGGCCAACCCGTTCACCACGGTGTCGGACGCGATGCGCTCGCTGTGGCTCGACACCCCGGCCAACTCCGACGTCTGGATGGCGTTCGTGTGGTGCTTCGTGCTGATCGCGATCTTCGCGCCGCTCGCGGTGTCGCGGTACCGCAGCGTCGCCGCGAAGTAGCGGTCGGGCTCACTTCGCGGGGTCGAGCAGGATCTTGCCGGAGGTCCGGCGGCCCTGCAGGTCCTCGTGCGCGCGGCGGACGTCCGAGAGCGGGTAGGTCTCGCCCTCGACGACACGCAGCTCACCCGCGAGCGCGCGCGCGAACAGCTCCTGCAGTGGCGCGTCGACCAGCTCGGCGGGGCGGCGGAGGCAGTGCATCAGCCAGAACCCGATCACCGCGCGGCTCTTGCGCATCAGCGCGCCGGAGCTCACGGTGTTCTGCTCGCGCGAGGCGATGCCGTAGGTGACCAGCCGCCCGAACGGGGCGAGCGCGTCGAGGCTGGCGTCGAACACGCGGCCGCCCGCCATCTCGAACACGACGTCGACACGCTCGCCGAGGTTGGCCTCCACGAGCGCCTCCGCGAGGTGGTTGGTGGTGACGTCGACCGCCGCGTCGGCGCCGAGCTCCAGCGCCAGCGCGCGCTTGCGCTCGGTCGAGGCGGTGGCGATCACGCGCCCGGCGCCGAGCGGCTTGCCGAGCTGGACCGCGAGCGAGCCCACCCCGCCGGCGGCGGCGTGCACGACGACGCTCTCCCCCGGCGACAGGCGCGCGGACGTGCGGTACAGGTGCCACGCGGTGAGGCCCTGCAGCAGCAGCGCCACCGCCGTGCCGTCGTCGATGCCGTCGGGAACGGCGAACGTGGTGGCCGCCGGCGCCGCGGCGAGCTCCGCGTAGCCGCCCGTGCCGACCAGCGACACGACGCGCTGACCGGCGTGGAAGCCGTGGGCGTCGTGCTCCACCACGCCGGCCACCTCGGCGCCCGGGACCAGCGGCAGCTCGTAGCGGGCCAGGTACGAGTTCTCCCGCGTGTGGGTGTCGGCGAAGTTGACGCCGGCGAGCGTGACCCGGACGAGCACGTCCTGCTCGCCCAGCTCGGGCTCCGGCGCGTCCTCCGCGAGCTCGAGCACCTCCGGGCCGCCCCACGCGTTGATCCGGATCGCGCGCATGGCGCCGGAGCGTAGTCGATGGGTCCGAGCCGCTTCGCTAGGCTCGCGCCGCCTATGACGCTCACCGTGGTCGGATCCATCGCCTTCGACGCCGTCGAGACGCCCTCGGGGAGCCGCGACCGGCTGCTCGGCGGCTCGGCCGTGCACTTCTCGCTCGCCTCGTCCCAGTTCGC
>JAABUR0100010324.1_pt1 | contig 10274 bp, 3 predicted proteins | sample 5560091 | NCBI WGS metagenome assembly JAABUR01 (sample SAMN10711879, study PRJNA513375) | rock metagenome | isolation source: Antarctica rocks | place: Antarctica: Victoria Land, University Valley sud
GGCAGCAATAAAGTCCTCAAATACATTTTGTTTGTGCAGCTTTGTTCCTGCATTGTGCCAGGCATCTCCATATTCTCCGCCGCCACGCAGATTAGCTACGGCATAAATTCCACCGTTTTCTAAAAAGACAATATTGCTTACACTAAAGCCTGGCGTGAGACTGATATTAAAACCACCGTAAGCATACAGCATTAACGGATTTTTTCCATTAAGTTGTATTCCCTTTTTATAAGTGATAATCATCGGAATTTTAGTGCCGTCTTTAGACGTATAGAAAACCTGTTTACTTTCAAAAACATCAGGATTAAATTTTACGCCGGACTTTTTGTAAACAGAAGACTTACCTGTATTGATATCATATTTAAAAATGGCCGAAGGATACACATAAGAAGTATAGGAATAATAAACTTCTTTTTCTTCTTTCTTGCCGCTAAATCCGCTTGCTGTTCCCAAACCTGGCAAAGCAATAGTTTTTACCTTTTTACCATCTGGTGTATATTCTTCAATCTCTGATACTGCGTCTTTGGTGTATTGTGCAAAAAATCTTCCTCCGCATGCAGACACATACAATGGAAACTTCGCCTCGGGAATTAATGTTTTCCAATGATCAGAAGCTGGAGCAGATGCATCTGTGACTACCAGTTTACGTTTAGGTGCATTGAGATTGGTACTAATGTATAGCTTGCCATTTTCTGCATCTACGACATCCTGCTCGTTTTCAAAACCTGTAACTATGGGTACGATTGGTGCATTTGGCTTTGTAAGATCCTGTATGTATAATTCATTGCCATATGTTGCATTGGCTGCAGAGATAACAAGATATTGCTGATCTTCTGTTACCTGGCCTCCGATGTATCGTCGCGGTGTTGCTTCTCCGCCAAAAATTAGTTTATCCTCAATTTGAGGTGTCCCAAGTATATGAAAATAGAGTTTATGAATTTGAGTTTTTCCTGAAAGCTGACTTCCTTCTTTTGGCTTATCATAGCTGCTGTAATAAAAGCCTTCATTATTATGCCATGAAAGTCCGCTGAATTTTACATCAGTCAGCGTATCATCAAGCGGCTCTTTAGTATTGGTATTAATAATAATTACTTTGCGCCAATCCGAGCCGCCTTCAGATAACTGGTAAGCAGCGAGCGAGCCGTCTTTTGTAAAATCAATACCAGCGAGTGATGTAGTGCCATCAGGCGAGAATGTATTTGGATCAAGAAACATTTCAGGCTGGCCGCCATTCCTCTGCCTGTATAATACTGATTGGTTTTGCAATCCGTTGTTTTTATAGAAGTAAGTGTATCCGCCTTCCTTAAAAGGAGCAGAATATTTTTCATAGTTCCACAATTCTGTCAGGCGTTTTTTAATAGCATCTCTATAAGGAATTTTTGAAAGGTAAGCATTACTTACCCGGTTTTGTCTCTGCACCCAATCTTTAGTGTCTTCTGCCATATCATTTTCAAGCCATCTGTAAGGGTCAGAAACTTTTGTTCCAAAAAAATCATCTGCCTGGTCTGTTGTTTTTGTTGCAGGGTATGAACCTGCAAAAGCGCCCGGCTTTTGTGCCATTATAGTCATGCTTACTAAAGAGGTTAAACAAAATAAAAACAATTTCATATTAAGGTGTTTGGAATGGAAAAATAAGCAATAATTGAATTAGAGAAATGATATAGTGCAGTATTTAAATTCACGTAAGTAAATATACAGTTCATACCGGCTTCTCAACCTTTCATCCATAATTGGGATTTCATATCTGTAAAAGTGAGAGTAATCTTGCTGGCGGAAAGCAATTAATTAATGCAACTATTAATTCGCCTTTCTGAATTTTTTTAATAATACATAAGATTCTATGACTGCTTTAAAAATCTAAGTTTTTACTTTCTTTTTCAAAAGACTCTTCTTAAAAGAAAAATTATGATAAAAAAAACCACCGATAATTTACGGTGGTTTTTTGTCTTTGGAAATTTGTTTTATTAAATCAAAATTTATTGCACAATAATCTTTTCTGTTTTACTTCCTTTATCGCTTTCAATCTTCAGCATATAAGTCCCCCTGGCAAAATTGGTTAAAGGAATATCTTTAAACTCACCTGCGTTTACAGTTGGTAAAGAACGATAATAAACTGTTTTACCATAATTATCAACCAATGTAAAAGAAACATTTTTTAACTGGCTGCGGATTTGAATGGTTGTTTTACTTATTGCCGGGTTAGGAAATACTGCCCATAAAGCGCCGGTCATGTTTATCTTCACAATTGCAGAATATTTAAACTTACCATCGAGGTCTACCTGTTTTAAACGGTAAAAATTATTGCCGTTTATTGTTTTAAACTCAGTGTAAGAATAACTTTGTACAATGTTAGGATTATTGCCAGCAGTTACAGAACCGAGGGTTGTAAAGCTGCTTCCATCACTGCTTCTTTGCACATCAAAGTGATGATTATTTATTTCACTCGCCGTTGACCATTTTAATAATACCGAACTACTGGTATTTTTTTCTGCAGTAAAACTTAACCAGGTAACGGGAAGTGTGCTGGCAGCAGGGAGAGTGGCAGTTATTGCAGCGGTACTAAAAGCGCCGTTGGTTGTAAGTGCTCTTCCGTCAAGCGAATCCCCTGTGTTTAAGCTGATTGCTCCGTTGTTGGCAACAATCGTTCCTTTGAAAACCGAATAGTCATTTATGTCAACAGCGCCGTCAACTTTCCAAAACACATTGCTTGCCTGGGCTCCGTTTATCAAAATAACTTTTGAATAAGTGCTTGTTGAAAGGGCACCATTTATCTTGATAACAAATACAGAATTGGCATTGCCCTGGGCATTCAGGTAAAGTGTATCTGTAAACGTGGTAGCTGCATTCATCAGGTAAGTATGCGGGGTAAGAACAAGGTTGTTTCCAAACTGCGCGGGGTATAACAACTCAATATCAGCAGGCAGAGTGTTCAGATAATTGTATACAGTAAGCAGATCTACGGCTGCTGCTGCAGTGGAGTCATCGGGTTTGGGATGTATGGTCCCGGTTACGTTCAAAGGATCAAAGCCGGTAGTTAAACCCACGTTCGTTCCGACATCACCCGTAACTTTCGTAACACCGCTGTTTGTAAGCTCCCCGTTACCGGAAAATAATGCAAAGTTTGCAGTGGAAGCAAGGTCAGGAGCAGCGGGGCCAGTTAGTAATGGACTTCCGCAACCTATAGGGGTATATGCCAATACTCCGTTAACGCTAACAGCTCCTGTAGTAGAAAGTGCCCTTCCTTCAAGTGTATCGCCTGCGCTCATGACTATTGCAGCATTGTTGGCAATGATAGTTCCCCTCATGGTAGTTGCTGCAGCCAAACTTACCGCACCTTCTACTTTCCAAAATACATTACAAGCCTGCGCGCCATTTATTAAAATGATTTTAGCATTAGCGCCCGAGGAAAATGTGCCCTGAACCTGAAAAATAAATACAGCAGTCGAATCTCCCTTTGCATTTAAAGTAAGGTTCAGGTTCAATGTTGTATTTCCAGATATAGAATAAACACCAGCGTTAAGCGTGTCTCCGTTACCTAAAAGAGGGGCTGGAAAGAATGCCGGTATCGCGGTATTCAATTTATTATATGCAATCAGCAAATCTGATGCACATTGTGCAGTTGCACCGTCATTGTTGTGCATCACACCGTTCACATTACCAAAGCCGGTGCTCGAACCGCTGTTGGTGCCTACATTACCGGTAAGATGAGAAGTTCCTGTGTTACCTACTGCCCCGACAGAAGTGAAGAGAACAAAATTGGCTGCAGTGCCTAAATCAGGAGCTTGTGCAAAATTTGCATTGTTAAAAAACAACAAAGTAGCGGCTGCTACAATATGTAGTAATAAATTTTTCATTTGAATAGGATTAAGTTGTGAATAAATTTCACGGTACAAAGTAATGAATCATTTTGGTAATCACATTTTTTTTTGCCTCACTGCCTCTTAAATTGAATAAATAAGTGAAAAGAATTTTTAATAATACCGTTTCTTTGACTACATCTAAAAATGAAAGTTGTTCTTTTTTTTCTAAAAATACTGCTTCTTAAATGTTATGATGAAAGTTGTCCCTTTATCCAGTTCGCTTTCAATTTCTATTGTACCGTTAAGCGCCTCTATCTGTGATTTAATAATATATAAACCCAGGCCTTGCCCTTCTATAGTATCGTGAAACCGCTGGTATAAACCAAAAAGTTTGTCCTTATGCCTGTTTACATCTATACCGGATCCATTATCAGAAAACCTGAAAATAGTATTTCCGTTGCTATCATTTTCAGTTGAAGTTTGTATAACCAGGCCTCGGTCGGGAGAGCGATATTTTATAGCATTGGAAAAGAGGTTAATTAAAATGCTTTCAAAATAAGTTTCATTGAAATCAATGTCAGGATCTCTGAAATTAGTAAATACTTTTGCACCGGCTTCGTCTAAAGCAGAAGAAAATATATTGTTCAGTTTGATAAATGCATCAGTTAAACTGATAGTGCGGATTTGAGCATTTGCATTGTTTTTAATCACCAGGATTTTGGTCAGGTCTTCTATGGTTTTAGTTAACTGCTTTCCTGAAGTATCAAGCATTTTCAGCATTTCTTCATTGGCTTTATCTAAAGTGGAATAATCTATAATGTTTAAGATGGATTGTATATTTGACAAAGGGGCTCTGAGATTATGAGAAGTGATATAAGAAAATTGTTTCAGGTCAGCATTGCTTTTCATTAATTCTTTTATTATCAATTCCTTTTCCTGCTCTGTTTTTTTTCTTTCTGTTATATCCTGCAAGGCACCTATCATACGGTAAGCTTTTCCATCTGCATGTCTGAAGATGCTGGCCCTGTTAAATACTTTTGCAATGGAACTATCGGCCCTGAAAAACCTGTAAGCATCCTCCCAGTGGATAGCGGATGATTTAATAGCATCGAATAATCCTTTTTTAACAGCTTCCTTATCGTCCGGGTGTATGTATTTGCCCCAATCGCCTATCGCTATATTGCCTTTATTGTTTTTTAGGGCATAACCATACAATTCTTCAAACCCTTCGCCTAAAAACACTTCATTGGTCAATAAATTCCAATCCCATATTACATCAAAAGAAAGCTTAGCAGCCAGGATGAACTTTTTATTTTGTTCCTCGTTATTTTCTGCCAGCCTTGCGTCTGATTTTGCCTGGGCCGTCATAATATTATCAGCAACTATCTTTTCTTTTTTAGTATCAATTTCTGTTTGCCTGGATATGGCAAGAACAATATTATCAGCAACTATTTTTTCTTTTATGACATCAATATTTTTTTGATTTGATATAGCAAGAGCAATATTATCGGCCACTATCTTTTCATTTTTTATGTCAATATCAATTTGCTTTGCTATGGCAAGCACAATATTTTCAGCAACTACTTTTTTATTTTTGGCGTCAATATCAATTTGCTTTGCTATGGCAAGCACAATATTTTCGGCAACTATTCTTTCTTTTATATTATCAATATTTTTTTGCTTCAGGATGCTTTGGCTCATATCAGCAATGGTGGTAATTGATTTCTCAATACCATCCTCATCCATAAACACTGCAGAAGTTATCTGACAGGGAAGCGACGTACCTCTTTTGTTTATGGCAAAAGCCGATGAGTGACCCTCACTCGTTCTTTGCTTCAGCATTTTTTTAAAGCTGCTTTCATTTGTATCAAAAATATCCGCCGTGTTTTTGCTTAATAATTCCTTTTCTGAATAGCCCAGAAGTTTGCAGGCAGCGATGTTGGCTGATATTATTTTTCCGCTGCTGACCGCACTGATGATGTTTGCAAATAAAGAATTATTAAAGGCCAGGTGATGAAGCATCACCTCACTTGCTGCAGCCGTGGATTTTTTAGCAATGCCGGGCTTTTTTTTGCTTGTGCCTTGTGAAATTTTATTCCTCATATATTGGATTCATCTTTAAGGTAGATTTATTAAAAAAAACTATTAATTTTTAATAAATTTTATCCCAAAGCAGTGATTAAATCATTGAAAATTTAGGGTTGCAAAAAGCAAAATTGTATAAGACAAAACAAATTAAATTTGACCCTTTTCTTATTCCAAAGATTGCTTCTTAAATTTGATGATAAAAGTCTTCTCGTATCCAACTCGCTTTGAATTTCTATTTTACCATTAAGCGCCTCCATCTGAGATTTAATGTATACAACCCCAAACCATGGCTCTATAGTATCGTGAAACGGCTGGTATAAAACAAAAAGTCTGTCCTCAAGCCTGTTTATATCTATACCCGATCCATTATCATAAAATCTAAAAATCGTATTAACGGGTAGAAATTATAGATTTAAATAACTTAAAATTCACTTGTTTATTGTCTGCTTTTAATGTTTAATGTTTTAATAATTTAACCTGCTATTATATGTGAAACTCTAAAATCTTTAATGACATAAATCTTATATATGTTCATAATTATTTGAAAAGAAGAAATTAGAATGCATATTTTTCCTGAAAAACCTGGAATGGAAAACACTAATCATTATTTAGTGAAATTTTTCTTTCTTTTCCAACTTTACCGAAATGAATAATGAAACAGAAATCAGTTTTTCAGAAAATGGATTGCAGCAATTTTTAAAAGCCTTAGGACTTTCTAATTTCGGATAGTAAGAAGTTTTGGATCTTAAAAAAGCCCGGGGCATAGTGCCCGGGCTTTTTTTAATGTCACATGATATTGCATTGTCGTTACAATTTTATAAATTGCTTGTACATTACTTTATCACCGCATATAAATTTGATAGTATAAACACCGCTTGCCAGCGATGAAACATCCAATTGTATAGTCTGGTTTACACTGTATAACTGTATTGTTTTCATTACAACGCCTGAGACAGATATAACTGATAAGTTGGTTTGTTTATTCTGTACCAATCCATCTGAATATATGTTGAGTGTATTACCTGCAGGATTAGGCCATAATTTAATGCTTACCCCTTTATTTACTTGAGTTAAATCATTTACTAAAGGTTTCCTGTTGCTTACAATTGGTGTATCCGCCGCTGTCACTACTATTGTTACAGGGGCAGATGTTTTTGAAAGACCAAGGTTGTCTATAGCTTTTGCAGTAATGGTGTATGTTCCTGCAGGCAGATCTTTCATGGTGTGAGTATACGGGCCTATATACTCCGTATGCAACAAAGCAGTTCCGCGATAAAACTCTACTTTACTTATAGTGCCATCAGGATCTTTTGCGAAAGCAATCAGTGGAATAGTTGCAGGTGCAGTAAACCTTTGATAATTAGCCAGGTTTGTAATGGCTACTGCCGGGGCTTTGTTTGGCACCACTGATATCTTAGTCACCAGAGATGTAGTTACCAGGCCAAAATTATTGATTGCTTTAGCGGTAAGCTTGTATTTACCTAAGGGTACATCTTTCCATGTGTAAGTATATGGATAGTTATGCACTGTGCTTAATAAAGTATCTCCGTTATAAAATTCTACTTTACTTACGGTACCTTCAGGATCATTGGCAGCAGCCCTCAAACGAATGGTGGCCGGGCCGGCAAATATTTCATTATTTGCAGGGTTAGTAAGACTTACAGTTGGCGCTGAATGGGCTACTACCGATACCTTAACAGCAGCAGAGGTAGTTACCATGCTGCTATCATCTGTTGCTTTAGCAGTAAATGTATAATTACCTGCAGGTACATCAACCCATAAGAAACCATAAGGGAAGGCAGTTTCGGTATGCAATCTTGTGGTGCCATTATAAAACTGAACTTTAATTATTTCACCATCTTCATCTGTTGCTATAGCTTTAAGTTTAATTCTTGCCGGCGCGCTGTAGCTGGTATCCCTACCCGGAGCTGTAATCCTCACAATAGGTGCCACGGAGGTATCATCGAGCAAATACCTTGCTGCCACTGCAAAATCTCCGGGATATTCACCAACACCTGCCACATATAATCTATTATTTGCGATAGCCATAGCTCTTATGGCATTAAAAGATATACTTGCCCTCGTTGTTTCTATTCCATTATTGCTAAAACTGCTGTCTACACTTCCATCGGTTTTCAAACGCACCAGTGTAAAAGTATTGTTGCTGATACCTCCTGCAATTATTTTCCCATTCCTTTGCAGGACGAGCGAGCTCATGCGATCTTCAGGGGACATATCAATAAGTGTAACTCCATCACCGCTAAAGGTATGGTCAAGGCTTCCATTAGCATTAAAGCGGAGCAGGGCAAAATTAGAATTAGAGTTATTAAAGTCGTAAAAGGAATAAGCGGAACCACCAACAATTATCTTTCCATCACGTTGTATAGCTAATGCATTAAGCAGATCGTTATCGCCCGCCTTGGCATTTTCACCCTTAAAAGTAGTGTCAAGGCTACCATCTATATTATAGCGCACAATAACAAAATGGGTATTAGCAAAAGCATAAGACACACCGCCCACAACTATCTTTCCATCTTTTTGTATGGCCATTGCTCTGGCATCATCTTCAGTAGAGCCAAAATTAGTTTTTACTATACCATTACTGCCAAAAGTACTGTCACGTTGCCCGTTGGTATTATAGCGTACGACGCCAAAATCACTGTTACTGCCATTCCAAAGATTACCGGCCAGTAAAATCTTGCCATCACTTTGAATAGCTAATGCATTAGCATTTCCAATCTCGCTTAAGTCTGACGGTGGTGTACCATCTCCTCCAAAGCTGCTGTCTAAAGAGCCATCTGTATTATAGCGCGCTATAGCAAAATGAGAACCAACCTGATCCGACGAATATCCTCCAGCCACTATTTTTCCATCACTCTGAATAGCTACTGCCAATACTCCATCCTTAAAATCACCCAAATCAGTTATTTGTACTCCATCGTTGCTAAAAGTACTGTCTAAACTGCCATCAGTATTATACCGTACAACGGCAAAATCGGTATTGTTGCCATTCCATGTGCGGCCTGCTGCTACCATTTTTCCATCACTTTGAATGGCAGTGGCTGAGTACCTTGAAAAACCCTGAGGTGCAGATTTAAAGGGAGTGCTAAATGTTCCATCGTTATAAAATGAACTGTCAGGACTGCCATCAGCATTATAGTGGGCAAGGGCAAGAAAAGTGTTGTCGATGGTGCTGCCAGCCACTACTATTTTTCCATCACTTTTTATGTAAACTAAACTTGCAGCTTCCTCTCCATTTTCAAAATCGGTTTGTTGCAATCCATTAGTGCCAAAAGTTGTGTCCGGGCTGCCATCGGTTTTATAGCGGGCCAGAGCGAAATCAATATTACTGCCATTTGAGGCAGTTCCCAACACTACAATTTTACCATCACTTTGCAGCTTTACCATCCTGGCATTTTCGTTATCAGAACCAAAGTCAGCACTTTGCCAGCCCTGATGGTTAAAAGTTTTGTCAAGGGAGCCGTCAGTATTATAACGGGCAACGAAAATATCAGTGACAGTGAGACCAGGCACACCTGTTACAGATTGTCCGGTGATCACTATTTTGCCATCAGTTTGAATTGCTGCAGAGTTGGGGTAGGCAAAAAGAAATGGCATTCTGTTAGCATCAACAGTGAAACTTGTATCTATACTCCCGTCAGTATTATACCTGGCGATAGCAGCAAAAGAATGATTTTCATTTTGATTATTTATATTGCTATAACCAACCACTGCTATTTTTCCGTCCTTTTGGACGACTATTGAAGTAGGAATATCATCCCCATTACTCTGAGAGGATATAAGTACCCCGTCATCTGAAAAGCTTTTGTCGGGTGTTCCATCAGTATTATAACGGGCAAGGGCAAAATCAAAAGAACTTTGACCGGAAGAATCAAGAGTTGAGGTATAACCTGTCACGACTATTTTTCCATCATCTTGTATAGCAGCAGCAGTAGCATATGACTCGCTATTAAACCGTGTTGTTTGAAGTCCATTTGAGAAAGTTTTGTCAATGCTGCCATCAGTATTAAAACGGGCTACCGCAAAATTTGATGAGCGGGTCTGGCTTGTTGTACCTGCAATGACAACTTTACTATCAGACTGAATTATAGCATGCGGCTCTTTAATATTCACTGCACTGGCAAATCCGTTTTCTCCAAAGGTTGTATCTCTTTCACCATTCTCATGCCTTTTGGTAATCCGGGTCTGAGCATTTCTTTCAAAAATGAGATGCATGTCTCCATCAGGTCTTAAAACAATTTGTTTCATATTAATGGGATAATCATAGTTCGATCCTATGTTGGTTTTAACAATACCATTGGTACCGAATGCAGGATCGAGTTTACCAGGTTGTGTATAACTGATATTTATACAGAAAAAGAAGGT
>JAABUR0100010332.1_pt1 | contig 10267 bp, 11 predicted proteins | sample 5560091 | NCBI WGS metagenome assembly JAABUR01 (sample SAMN10711879, study PRJNA513375) | rock metagenome | isolation source: Antarctica rocks | place: Antarctica: Victoria Land, University Valley sud
ACCAATCAGATCTATGTATTCGGCTCGTAGAAGCGGTTCCTCTCTATGACTTCACAGGTACCTCTATCATGAGTGTCAACAACGAGAGGGCTACGTCTGCGGCCGCCAAAAGAGTCGTCTCTCCCGGATTGTCATAAATTGAGGCGACTTCGACAACATCCGCACCGATGATATCAATACCTTCGAGACCATCAAGAACCGAGAGAAGTTCTCGCGTCGATCATTCACCTACTTCTGCCGTTCCAGTCGCTATTGCTTAACGTCAGCTGATAATGTCTTTGTCACGGACGAAGTCCCAATGAAAGATTCCGGCAAGTAGGTAGAGAGTTCAGGAAAATTGATGACTCTGAATTGTTTGAGATGACTTATCTGGTGCAAAAACAGAATCAAGTACATCAATATCAACGGACACGTATACTCTTGTGCCTGCAACGCGATCTTTGAGCTTCTCGATAATGCCATCGACTCTAATGCGGTCAATGTTCCTGACTTTGACAGTCTCAAAGCCACATCGAACGTCGTTCCGCATGTCTCCCTTGCGCCTCACCAAAGGTGCTCGAATATCTGCATGAATGAATGAGTTGCGAGTTAACCCTTCTTCGTGAGCTAGATGCAGGAAAGTGCCTATTACAACAGCTTTTAGTTGTGACACTCGATTGAAATACAAGTGATTGATCTTACCATGATTTACGTCACTAGATGAACATTGCACTTTCAGCAATCAATTCCTCAAGAACGCGTGAGTTGATCGTCTTTTCTTCATGAGCTTACGCATAGTCTGAAATATCTTCACCTGTGTAAATTGTCAGTTACAAGCAAATTTCAATATATAGCAACCTACCAAGTATCTTAGGGTTTCAGGTATCTATACGGTCGTCAGTCGTCATCAGTCATTACAATATGTGTGATATCTAAGCAGTCAAAATACTCTGAACTAACCTATATGAGAATCAAAATGAATGATCGACACTTTTTCTCATCATGACTTTGTCGAGCGAAGCGCAGCAAGAGTTGTAGTGTGATCTTCTTCTAAGATAATGATACGTGAGATCTTGAACTTGATTTCTGTTCGAGCAGTTCGATCGAATATAACCTCGATCATTCTCAGCCTTTGCACATATTTTCATCACAAAAGCTAACACAGGTAAAGCTGAAATGAGGCATTCTATTTCTAGTGACGAGACATGCTTACTCTGTGCGCCTTTTTGAGCTGTTTTAGAGCAATAATGTTATCAAGAAATGTCAGAGAAGCATTGTCGCAGTCTATGATTCTCGCTCAGTCTATGAACGAATTCTTCCCTGTGTGAAATATTAGATTCATGACATAGAATTCTGAGGTTACTCTTTGTGCTGAAATTGAGACTTCTACCAGTGTAGACATTTCAGTCATCATGAGCACTAATTCACTGAGAATCAATTCAAATGCCTTGAGGTTTGAAGCGAGCTTCAGATCGTGCAATGATGCTCTATAAGAACTTAAATGCAGTAGAAACACATGATCACAGAATTAATGTTAGAGAGTGAATGAAATTCACATGATTTAGTCTGTAGCTGTTCATTCTTTTCGATGAGTTTCTTGATTGTACATTGATCATCAAGCATTTCATTATCAACTTTATCAATGTTAAAAGAATTAAATAACTCTTAAGCATTTGCAACATCACGTTTAATTAACAAGAATTGAAAGCTTCAACTCAACTTAAAAGTCTTTCTACAGCGACTGTCTTATATTCTCTTGAGTCAAGAAACAAAGAACTAGATACATCATGAGAACAATGCAAGATTATTCAATTAAAATTTGAATTCAAGATGATATGTAAAGCGCAAGTAAATTGATCATATCAAATGATGCTCTCAATATTACAACATCATACATCTTCATTATCTCATCAACAAAATCGTTTTTTTTATTCTTACTCGATTCAACACTCATTATGAGTCTATGTGAGATTCTATATATTGTAGCAAACACTGCGCTAGCGTAGCGTTCTTTTTGTATCTACTATCGCTTTTCTCTGCGCTCTATACTGTAACTGTTCTCAATGCAAGAACTTTATGAACTTACTTCTTCTTTACTTTTTCTCTCTTTCATCTGATTCTTTGATGACATCACAGTCTGAAATTAATTCAGTATGCTTGTTGAGAGTATTATTTGAATGATTGCTGTCATCACGCTCATAATTTTTAGAAGCTTTCTCAAGTTCGTGATGTTCTCTTTACATTGCATCGTCTTTTATTCTATCTTTCATTTAAAACATGTTAATAAAATGTGCTTGATTAACATTAATCTCTGTCACACTTGCACATCATTATAGCAACATCAAGTACTCATCTTTCATGTAAAAATTGATTGAAGTCAATTTTTTCTGTGCATAGCTGCATTAATAATGCATTGTGAGACTTTGTACAATTTTTGTGCAGTTGCAAATGTTAATGTATCATCTTTGATGTCAGATATTAAAAATAAGCTGCATTGAATCTCTCTTTTCAAACTACTCTTCATGTTTATCTGATCTGTTTCTGTATGAGCATCAATCTTGTCATCACTTCAATGTGTTAATGCTCAGTCAGTAATAAAGACAAATTGTGTGCATCATCAGTCATTTTGTTCATCACTTCATTTTCAAGTACTTCTGCATGTCTTGCTACTCAATGTAACTTCAGCGTGACTTCTCAAGATTAAATGCTTTCATGTATCAGAATCATGTCTAAATGATACAATCAATGAAGATCAGAATTGATAGTGCTTGATCTTTAGAAATAGCTATAACTGAATATTAAGAATACAGAAGAAGATTGATACAAGAGCTTCTATTTATGTAATGTTCAAAGACTGCGTTAAATTTGAAAGAGATGTGTTTGTGACACAAGAAGAATGTGATGTAAATGAACAAGATGTTAATGAAAGAAAAGAGTGTTGAGAAAGAAAAAGAATGTTGAGTCATATCTGAGTCAAATCTGACTAGCTCGCTGATTAGTTCTAATCATTACGCAGAAAACTCGCTAGCGTTCATTGCAAATTGATTAAAGCTTCAGTCTTGTTTAGTCTTGATACATTCGTAACATTACTTTTCTCTTTGAAAATTCATGTTTGCATAAATGTAGTTCATTTGCTCGCTTTTGTTAATATTTATTTCAATATTTAGCGCGATTTGTTTGAATATAACTTATGAAATTCGTTCAAAACTTTCTCTGAGTCATTGAATTTCTCTTTATCAACATAGTATCATTCATTGTTTCTATCTAGATTTATTCATTTGACTTTGTACTGTATTCAACCTCAATAGCGTCTGAAGTTCAATATATTATTTATCTTTCAATGTTCATCATCTTTGATAGTGATTGATCTGAATGATTCTGAATGCTGTTTTGATAAAGAGTCTTCTGAATACAATTGCAGTAGCTTTAAGCTGAACATCAAATGCAGATGCTTCATGCTGATTAATAAATGAAGATGATAGAAGATGCTTACTTTGACAGTAATTTGATAAAGATTTAGCTGTTTATCTTTTAAATCTTTGCAGAGTCTCGTTGTCTTAACGTTTCTGAAAGATAGTCAAACTCAGTCATTTATTTCATAAATGACGTTTCATTTATGTTTATTAATCTGAACTTTGATGATCAGCTTTATCTTTTTCAATTATTAATAATTAAAGTTCAGTAACTCTTTCATTTGAATGACAATATCATCTGCTTTTCTAGCTTCAAGTCGTTCATGAGTTGTTTTCTAGTCAGTCGTATTTGAATTAAAACTCATTCGAAGGTGAAATTCTTTATTGAAGTAGAAGAAAATCATTGAAGTGATCAAGAAGATATTGAAATTGTCACTGAATTTCATCATAGATATTCATTTTATTCAGTCGTTCTGCATGTAATTGCAGTAGATTCTAAGTTCGCGTTCAACATCTTGATTGACTCGTTTCAATTGATCATTGATCTCAGAATGATAGACTGTAAATAAACTAGCTGTGATTCTCAGTCACTTACAAAGACTTTTTCACATAGTCGATATGAATTGAAAGTCTCTGTTCAAAACAATAGAACTGAGTAGATCATGCAGTCAATAAATGTTTCATAACATGATTCAAATCATTTCTTCAACTGAGATGTCATCGTCTTTTCAATGACAGAGAACATAGTAATGTTCTTTGATGAAATGACATATGATTGTGCAAATGATGTTATAGTTTTCTGACAGAGATAGTTCAGTGATGAAGTTCATAGCTATATCTTTTCAGCATTTCTGTAAAATCAAGAGAGAATGATGAAGTTCATTGATGCTATCTTTAGAGACTTTGCTTCGCTGACAAGCATGACAGTTTCAAATGTATCATTGAATAGTAGCTTAATGATCTGATCAATAGTAGAAACGCTGAACTAGATCAATGATTCATTTATTGTTGAGATGAAAGATTAAAGATTGATCATGCACTTCTTGTAGTAATTTTGTGTGCATGTTCTCAGAAACTCACAGTAGATCTTTTCTAAATAGAACGTTGTCAATGATTTCACAGTTCTTCAGTTTAGTAATATGAAATTTGAGCTTGTTTTCGTTCATAGCTTGTTTATATTCGCTGCAAAGCTCATCTGTTTGATTGATCATTCATATTCATTGATAGAGATTTGCTTTCGATTTAATAAATAGAACATTGACTCTATCAAAAGTCAGAATAGTTTGAAAATGATTTTCAAGACGCTGAGCTGATTCAAAAACGTTTGCTAAAGACATTCTGATTAAAGCATCAACTTTAGTGTTCATTTTGTTTGATCTAAAGATGATTTAAAAGTTAAACTTCGATAGAATGTTCAGATAGTTGACTTGTCATCGACTCAACTGTTTATTTTTTATGAAGATCTTCAAAGTCTGATGATTGATGAACATCTGAATGAGTAGTTCAATGCATTTCAGCTCAAGACATCAGTGTTTGAAACATTGAATAATGACTAGCAATTTCTTGTTATAAATGTGATAATTAAACACAGCAAGAATCATGCTTTTACTATAGAAAATTATTGAATGAAGAACTCTCTCATCATTGTACTGAGATAGTATTTCATCTTTTACATAGTTTGAAGCATCAGTCTTCAGAATAGCTTGTTGTTTGAGATCAAAGTGACAAAGCATTGAGATTAAGCTGACTTGTTTCTTTAGATTGTCAAAGACTTGAACACAAATCTTATTTCAAACAAAAAATGTGTTTTTTCTAGTCAGCTGAGTGAATAATTTGACTAACTTCAAGAAGTTCTTAATGAAACAATGATAAAAGTTAACAAATCTCACGAAGTTCTGAATTTCTTTTAGATTGATTGAAGTGATTCAGCTGACTATGACTGTCACTTTACTAAGATTCATATGAAGATCTAGTTCTGATATGATAAGTTCTAGAAAGACAGTCTCTTTCACATTGAATTTGCACTTTTGAATATTCATCTGCAGTTCAGCTTCGCGTAGTTGACTCAATACTAGTTTGATGTGATCTCTATGTTTTTTTCTCATTTTGCTATAAATAAGAATGTCATCTAGATAAACTTGGCAAAAGTCGTTCAGAAAGTTTCATAAAACATCATTCATATATTGCTGAAAGAACATTGATTCATTAGTCAGTTTAAACAATAACATCTTGTATTTATATGCTTCTAAAGCAGTGATAAAAATGATGTAATTCTCATTATTGAAATGCATTTGAAGTTTGTTGAACGCTGATATGATGTTCAATCTAGTCAGATGCTTACAACTCATTATTTTATCAATTATTTCATCTATCAACGATAGAGAATATCTATTTCTTTTGAAAATGACATTTAGCTTTTGATAGTTCATGCAGAATTGAAGATCTTCATTTGCTTTGAGAATGAATAGAACGAAAGAGAAATAGAGAGTCTGACTAGAAGTGATGAATTTCTTCAACAGATTCTCGTTTAAGTACTTCTTTACTTTCAGAAGTTTAACAGAGAACATTTGATAAACTCAACAGCGAGAAAGCATTGAATCACTGATGAGTTCAATTCTACAATCATAGAAGTGATGAAAGAGTAGTTTATTTGATTGAACTTAATCAAAAACATCTAGAAACTCATGATATTTTGATGACAGCTTTGCTTTAATATCTTTCAAATTCTGAGTCATTTCATTGATTAAAGAGACGTTTAGAGCGTTCAAATTGCACTGAGTATTGTATGCGATTTTTCTATTGATGTTCATCATGAATAAAGCAAAGACTTCAATCTTGTTCTTTTTTAAATGATTCAACAATGTTTTAAACAAAGCTGCATCTATGCTTTGAATCAAGAATGACTCTTCTCGAACGAGTTATTTAAGCATCATAAAGATTTTAGTCTGAGTGATTGAAGAAGATGAAGTTGATCGCGATCAACTTAAGTGCTTTGAATTGAGAAGAATCAAAAAAATCGAAATAGAAGTATTCAATTGATTTGAAAAAACAATGACGTCATTTTACATATTCAGTAATATTTCGTTTTTATTCATTCAGAGCTTACTCAATATGACTTTATAATGATTGATATCAGCTATCAATATTGATACAGTCAATTTCTTATGACTTTCAATGATGAGATTGAGTAGAATTTTATGAGTGATGATCTTTTTAAATATCTTTTCATCATAATCTCTTATTAGCTTCTCTTTTGCCAAAAATATAGATTGAATTCTCAGTTTCTTGCATACTTTATCAACTAGATTAGAATGTATGATCGTGTAAACAACAAAATCACTGTTTATTAAAGAACAAAGGCTGAAAGATTGATTCTGAGAGATGAAATGAGCATCAATTAGAAACGACTTTTCAAAGTAATTTTCTTTCAATAGAATTTCATCTAGTTTGCATAAAGATATAACTTCTATCTCTTTGACATCTTTTGAAAAGATGACTAGTTTCTTGAATCGAAATTTAAATTGAAATCAAAGCGATCATATTCATTGTTCACTGCATTAATTCTAGTAGATTGATCAAGACACTCTCTAAAGCTATGATCTGATTTATGACATATGAAACAGATTTCAACTAGAACGTCTGCTTTCTTGACGCTAGTTAAAATCGCGTCACACGACTTTAGCTAATCAGACTTCAAATAATCGACTGACTGAGTGATAACAGTCACTTTATGAAAGATAGTCTTAGAAAAATCATCAACGCGTTTGATCTTATTCTTGATCTTTCAAATGACTCGCTGATCATTATTCAAATGAATCAGATAGAAACGAATTTCTTTTAGAAAATCAGATTGAACTAGTTGATCTATTCAAATGAATCAAAGACGAGAGTGTATTTTATCTTTCAGATCAGCGATAAGTTGCTTCTTATGATAGTCTAGATAGAAAGATAAACGTTGAAACTGAGTATAAAATTCATTGAATTTCTTGAATTCTTGAATCAAGTTGTAGTATTTTTTACAAAAGTTGACTTTCTTATTCAAGTCATTAAACAACTGAGCTAACTCTTTCAAAAGATCATTGACGATTTTATAGAAATTGACACAGTCTCATTCACGTCTAGCTTGAATGATCTCAGCTGCATCATCAAATAATCTAGAATGTATATAGCTCAATTTAACTCGTTCATTAAAAAAGAGATCAACGTTGATCTCTAGTTTATTCTGAATTTTTCCGTATCAGTTCTTTCAAATAGAGTTCTTTTCATCAGTAAACAACGAAGAATCAGATATTTTTTGAAATCTAGAACGCTTAAAGTAGATGAAATCAGAAGAAGTGTTTTCTTCAGTTTGAAGTCTAGTTTTCAACTCTTTGATTTCGTCTTCTTGTTGTTTATTTAACTCGTAGAGTTGATCTGTTTCTTCATCAAGAGCTAGACTTTGAGCCTTTTAGATTTCGTAGAACACGAAGAATATTATTGTTTCAACGAATGATTCATCATTTTCATGAATGAATGATGCAGCACTTGATGATTTCGATGAATCAGCATCAGAAGTTTGAGAGAAACGATTTCGAAATTCTTTGAAATGCTCTTCAGTAAATGAACAACTAGACATGATGAGATTTGTTTGAAAAAGAGAAATTGAACGAGTGATGATGCTTAATGATTGAAGAAGAAAAACGTATAAAATGATGTTTAATCTTCAACAAAAAAGATGAGATTTGTTTGTTGATTGATTTAATTGATTCTTTAGCAAACAACAAAGATTTTTTATTGTTAAATCTATCAATCGATTTAATTCTTGAGCAATTCACGAAGATTTTTTATCGTGATTCTCTTAATCGAGTTGAACAGCTTATTTTCACTCATCTGCTTCACAAGAATGAATTGATTCTCTTGATCGAGTGAACTTTACATACTTAGTGAGCGATAAGTTGTCTAGTGATTCAAACAGTCTTGTCGTTGATTTTATCAAACTCTTTAATGTTGTTCTATCTTTCAATTATTGTTGATCATCAGATAAATAAATTTCTTTAAACTCGTTCTGTCTAAATGAGTATGTTGAATGAATAATGAGATCAGTATCATGTGATTAACAAATTCTCAATATAATGTCAGAATCGTGTTTAGATGATACAATCAATGAAGATTAGAATTGATAGTGCTTGATCTTTAGAAATAGTTATAACTGAATATTAAAAATACAGAAGAAGATTGATACAAAAGCTTCTATTTATGTAATGTTCAGAAACTGCACTAGATTCAAAAGAAATGTGTTTGTGACATGAGAAGAATGTGATGTAAATGAACAAGATGTTGATGAAAGAAAAGAGTGCTAAGAAAGAAAAAGAATGTTGAATCATATCTGAGTCAAACCTGACTAGCTCGCTGATTAGCTCTAATCATTACGCAAAGAACTCGCTAGCATTCACTGCGAATTGATTAGAACTTCAGCCTTGTTTAGTCTTAATACTGTTAGAAATCAGCATAAAGCAAGTCATATGAGTGTCATTTAACTAATAGATAAATGCTAAGAAAGAAAAGTATCTACAGAAAAGAACTCAATTCTTATATGTATGTTTCTCAGCTTTGTGCTAGACTCAATTGAATTGACATCTTACACATATGATGCAGAGTTTCAATGACATCACTTCTAGCTTGAATGCTTACTAGGCTCGATTAGAATGAATTTCAGGCGAAGACTAGAAAGAATAGACAAAGACTAGAATCGTAACATTATTCTTTCTTCTTGACTATTCATGTTTGCATGAATGTTATTTCTTAGTGCGCTTTTCTTGAATATTTAATATGAAAGTTGTCAATCATCTTTTGAGCGTTCATAAATTCGTCATCATCAGCGTTATATCAGTTGAGATCGTTGTCATAGCTCTTTCATTTAACTCAATATTGAAGTCGTCTTTGATATCATTGAAAGTTCAATATATCGTTGATCTTTCATTCATTTTCGTCGTTCATCATTATTGATCTCAAAGAATCATTCTTTTGATCAGGCAGAGAATCATCAACGACAGAACGAAGAAGCTCTGAATGAAATATGTCATGTATATGCATAGTCTCTGATAGTTTCAACTTATAAAATAAGTCAACAGAGTCAGTGATCTGAAATGAGTCAAGCATCTTGTCATTCAATTTTTTGAAAGATCTCGCTGTAATAATGTTTTGTTCATTCAAAAACATCTTTGATTCAATTTTGTAATTGATCTTCTTTCTATGCTTATTAGTTTGATTCATTATTTGCTCTCATGTTTTGATCAGAGCTTCGCGAGCGAAGATCAGTGTCTTATTCATGTGATTGAATATATCTTCGACTTGAGCAATCTGCAGACGTTCGCGAGTGCTTTCATACTCGATGATGTCAGAGTCGAAGCTCATACAAGAGTGAAAGTCTCTGTTCATGAAGAAGAAGATCAAGAAGATGACTGAAGACAAAATGTTATTGTTGACAAACTTGATCATGAGTAGTCACTTGAATCAGTTATTCTGCATGTATGAACAGAAGAAACAAAGATATCGCTTGACATTTTGATTGACTTGTTCGCTTTGATCATCGATCTGAAAGTGATAAACGATGAACAATCAAAGAGAAATGCTCAGTCATTTGCAAAGAAACTTTCAAAGAATGAAGATAAACTGAGAATCTCAATCGAATACAATGAAGCTTGATAGATCATAAGTTTAATATACTCATTGAAGCAACATTTCAGCTGTCTTTTCAACTGTGATATCTTCATCATCAATGATGCAAGAAATATAATGCCTTTCTTTCAACAATTTGCAGATGACAGTCAGAATAGCGTTGTAGTCGTACGAATCAGATAAATCAATAATGAAGTTCATAACTATGTTCTGTCATC
>JAABUR0100010340.1_pt1 | contig 10258 bp, 19 predicted proteins | sample 5560091 | NCBI WGS metagenome assembly JAABUR01 (sample SAMN10711879, study PRJNA513375) | rock metagenome | isolation source: Antarctica rocks | place: Antarctica: Victoria Land, University Valley sud
ACCGTGCAGAGCCGTCAGGGCGACCCGCTCAAGCTTGGCGCCTTGCTCCTGGAGTCTATCAGGTTCAACCAGACGGAGGTCTGCTCCCCCAGGCCCTCTTCGCCTGCACTGTATTGCCTGCAAGCTTTAACCCAACTGGTCACGGCTCCCTCTGCTGCGGCATCACCCAGCGCCTGCACGGTGTGTGGAGCAGGTGAGTCATCGCGCGGACAGGTGGCTCATGCGCTGCTGCAAGCGCAGGCCGTGCTGCGGAGCTTTGGCGAGGCGGTCGCCGCTGTGAACAGCACCAGCCAGGACGCGTACAAGGACTACACGCAGCTTGGCAGAGCCGCGGCATACGCGACGCTGCTCGCGGACTCCAGCGCAGCGCCACAGGGTCCATGAATGAACAGATGAACGGCACGCTCAGGCCGCCCACAGTGCGGCGCTCAGACATACTGCGCTTCCCAGGTGCGCAGCAGCACCACTCCGTACCACTCTGCACCACTACCAGTACCACTCTGCACCAGCGCTGGGCCCTAGAAACGTAAGTCACCCGCTTCGCGTGCGGCGCGCAGACACGCCGCTCGTCAACGTCAGCGAGGGCCTGGTCGGCAAGCAGATCCCGGCGGTGCGCCGCTAGGCCGTCACAGAGCTCCACAGACGGTGCCCTGCCTGCCAGCAGCCCGCCCGGTCACCTCATTGCCTCACCTGGCACGCGCTGAAGCACTCTCGCGCCCCCAGGTATTCTTCGCCGCGCTCATGTCCTCCACGCCAAAGTGCTGGAACGTGGGCTCGTCATTTGGGCCCAACACCTTCTCGACAGTGGACGGCTACGTGCTGCGCTGCGGCGGCCAGGCGCGCAGGCCCGCGTATTGACGCGCTGCTAGCCCAGCCTATGTCGACCCTGGCATGCCATGCTACAGGGTCATCAGACAGGGTCTCGCGGGGTGGGGCGCCTTGCTGTGCGCGCGCGCCAAGGCAGTGCTGCGCGGACGGCAGCGGGCTCACGCTGCTCATGCGGGCGCGCGCGTGCAGATCGGCCCGGTGCTGTCGGCGTACGTGCGCGAGCTCGTCAAGCTGGTGCCCGGCACCGGCTATATCACGAGCCTGTTCGAGGTGCAGGACGCGCTGGACGTCTTGCTGGCCACGGGGAGCTCCGGGGCGAAGATTCTGAACCGCTGCCTGCAGGTGTACGGCTCTGGGAACGGGACGATCAACGCCCTGTACACAACACCCGACACCCCCAGCTCCGTTTAGACCTGACCAGCTCCAGGCGCCCCGCGCTGTATGAAGAGGCCCTGGACGCGCGGCGCGGCTGCCGGCTGCTCAACTGAGAGCAGTGCATGCATCGTGCGCGCTCCTGCCACTCATGCAGCGCTGACGGGCAGCCGCACCTGCTCCTCAGCACGATTTTGTTTTGGGGGCGGTTGGTGATAAAGTAGTTCTCGCATTTCTGGGTCTACTGCCGCACAAGTTGGCTCATATGATGAGGTGTATGCAGGATTGGCATGTGCGAGAAGCGCGGCTGATGTGTCGCATCGTGTCGCATCGTGTCGCATCTCCTCCTGAGCAAACTCAAGTATCAGCATATGCTGCTTTGAGCTCGTATGTGAGTTTAGAAGCACCTTGATATGCACATTTGGTTTAGCATATGATGCTAACACTTTGAACAGCATGACTCCCGCTATTGAAACTGCTACATGTTTTGGGGTAACTGCTGTGTTGTGATCTCTTAAGCAGGAATGCTGGCACATACAGTATGACAACACATAGAAGGCCTTGATGTGAGTGTGGGAGCTGAGCAGTGCCATTGTCTATGCCTTTGACCCACATAGGTGCGAGCCCCAGCACGAGACGCGTATGCGTCATTTAGAAGGGATTTTTTGCTAGACAAGGCTTGCAATACCTTTTCGCTAGACAAGGCTTGCAACCTTTTTCACGGACAAGGCTTACAATGCAACGCTACATCATGGAAGGGTTGGCTCAGCACTGCAGAATGTAACGATCCCGGACTGTCACGATGTGCAACACAATAGGGCAGCCATGCCCCGCTTGTCATGGTCGTAAGGTTTGTTGCCGCATTCTTGCGCAATGTGCAAGTCCGCGCACCGCATTCAGGCGCCCACCGATCAAGGCACCGCCGTTGCTGATCCGGTGCTGGTCCTTCTCACCTACATCGGCGCGAACAACAGCAAGATGCATGCATGCTTTCGCAGCCTGATAACCTTACTTACCAGGCCATGCCCCATCCAGCCGGGCCTGCGGCGGCCCGGCCGGCGCGCCCAGCTTGTGGCTGCGCAGCCACAGCAGCCCAAAGAGCAGCCCCGCGCTCTTCGGCAGCGCCGCGTCGTCCATGAAGCCCTGCGCGTCGGCCAGCGGCAGCGCCAGCACCTCGATGGCCTCGCCCGTGTCCCTGCGCGCGCGCGCATGGAGCCGCGTCCGGGGAGTGGGTGGCCGCGCCCGCACCCGAGCCACCGCGGCCACGCCCCATGCGCGGGCTGTCAGGGTTCACCACTTGCCAGCTAATGGGGAGCGCCGAAACCTGCCATGACAGCACGCGCATCGTTTCCGCAGCTTGCCGGCCAGGCGGCACAGCACCCGATGCACTGAGGGACCCCCGCCCGCCACAGGGAGCCTACAGGGTCGCCCGTGCTCTCGTTGGCGCGTGTTCGCGCCCTGCCCCGCGCACGCGCGCACGCGCGCACACTCCCGCCGGCAGTGCGCCGCGCCCGGGCGCCTGCCCAGGGCCGCGCCATGGGCGGGCGCGCACTGCAGGCCGCCGCCGGGCTCGGTGCGCAGCGACTCGTCCACGTCCGCGGCGAACATGGAGTGCCGCGCGCCGCTCACGCCCATGGCGCTGTGGTATGCGGTGACCGGCCGCACCGCCGCCGGGTCCACCGCGTAGCCCGTCTCCTCAAGGACCTGTCCTGGCAGGTCGCGGGCTCAGCACTGGACCGCAGCGCGCACGCACTCCTGCAGCGCAGGCAGGTCGGTCGAAGCGCGCTGGCCGCTGGCCGCGGGCGCTGCTGCCGAGGCGGCTGTAAGGCGTGAGTGCAGGGCGCGGCGCTTGCGGCATGCTTTGCGAGGCAGACGCGCCGCGCGGCGCAGGTGCTACGGGCTGACACGTGCCGCGCTACGAGCGCGCCCCCTGCTACAAAGTGCACAGTCGCATGTGACCGCCTTCCAGCAGATGCTGGCAGATCTGCAACATGCTCAGCAAACCGGCACACGGCTTCTTTGTGGCATGTGATCAAACCAAATGCATGACTTCTGAAGCGATGAGCTGGACGCGCCTCTCCTGCAGCAATCTGCGGGAGCGACTTCGCCTTGTCCGAGCAGCTCTGCAAACTGCTCAGCCACCCGACGCAGGCCTCATTTGTGGCATGTGATCAGAGCAAATGCATGGTATGCTCCTGAAGCACTGGACGCGCCTCCTCTGCAGCGATCTGCGGGAGCGACTTTGCCTTGTCGACCAGGCCGGCGCACAGCTCGTAGGTGAAGGCGCGCCACAGCGGAGGCGCTGGCTCCCCACTCTCGCGTGCCTCGCGGCACAGTGCCGCATACACCTGTTGCCCCGCACCAACCTCCTGTAGTAAGGAGTGATCCTCATCCTCTGTTACAAGCGACCCTGCGAGTACGAGGAGGGCGCTACTCATATTCACGCAGTGCGAACAGTCCTAACATGTGCCGGCCTATGGCCTAGGCACCTTGTCAAGACCACATTGATGTCTATTTGACAGGAACCAGAGACTGCAGAGATCAAGTAATGGACTGGTGACCCCGCCTTAGTGATCAGAGCATCATGTGTCAGCCCCTCAAGATAGCAAGCTTGCAGCGCACTGCCGGTCGGAACTGGCGCACGACGAGCGCGGCGCGCAGCTCCGAGTGGTACAGGGCCACACCAACGCTGGGGTGCGTCTTCACCACATCCCAGCGCCGCTCCTTACCTGCGCATGGCCAAGCACAACAGATGCATGCATCAACACCCTCTGGCGTCAGGCAAAACCTTGGCTTTGCGGGCCCGCTGATACCTGTTGCCCCACCAGGTTGGAGCTCGACTCACCAGCCGCAGGGTTCCCCGGCAGGCATGCATCCGCGGCCAGGCTGCCCTCCAAGAGCTGAATAGGATTGGTCACTGCATCCATGCGCCAAGTCCCCAGTCCTGCTCGGCTGTGCGTGACGTGAGAGCCGCGCCCAGGCGCACCGTCAAGCTCGTACATGGCCGTCTCGGGTTCCACAAACTTGCTCGGTCCGGGCGGCGGCACCAGCTTGAAGCGGCCCAGCCGCCGGAGCGTGGCCGCCATCGTGCCGCCCGGGTTGTGCTCGGCTGACAGCGAGCGTAGGCCGTAGGGGTAGCAGTCCACGCCGTCCACTGAGGCTGACATGGCGCGCGCCTGCGCCGCTCGCGTGCGTAGGCCTGCATGCGCAGCATGCAACCGAACATCAGTAACCCTGCCACCGGACTCGTTGGCAACAATGTTCATGATGCCACATTCCAACAGCACCAAGGTGCAGAAAGCCGACATAAGTGCATGAAGGGTGCAAGTTACAGCCACAAGCAACTCACTACCATATGCTTTAGTAGACACGATTTCTGAGAGTTTTGCGCGGATAATAAGGCGCATGCAGTGCCTACAGCATGCATTTCGTGCACTGATCAACACGTCAGAAAACAATTATGTGTGTAGGGCCATGTCATGCAGCATCTGCTTGCTGTGTTGCGAGCTGAGCTGCGTATGTTGCCTGTATGCCTCCGTCCAGAAGACAGTGTCAATAAAGTGGCCTCCGGCATGTGCTCACTTGTGTGCACTGGTTCTCTATATATCTTTTAATTTGTCGCACGCAAACAACAACACTCGAGGGCCGTGCACACTACTCTCTCTCACTGAACCAGCAGGGCTGGCTGGCAACATGATGTTTGAAGTGACGCTCATCCCCACGTCTGTCCCTGCCACACAACCGCAATGGCCATTGGCCATGGCGAATGTTTCTTTATATTATGAAGCGTGCGAGCTTGGCTTGCTTGCTTGGGAAAGAGGCTGGAATAGCGCTAAGTGCGCAAATGCTGTGCCCTGCCTGTGCAGCATCGAACGAGCTGCCAGCAAATCGCAGTCCGCGCAAATGCAAACCTACCGCAGCATGCATGTCAGCAGCGCTGCGGATGATACAGTGACATGTGCCTCCACGGCAAACCATAGTCTGCCACTTAGATTGCGGCACGAGTATCTGCAAAGCAGCACGCTAGGCAGCAACTTGCGCTGCGGATGATGCAGCCGCTGATACGGAGGTATGCATCGTGGTCCAAAACTGCGTGCGATGCCATGCCAGGACAGCCTGTCTGGAGCTTTGTGCGGCAACAATGGCGCTCTTAGTCTCAGCAGTCAGGAGTGCGCTGAACTGCACGCATGCTGGCTGCCTCCTGCACCCCATGCCAAGGAAGGCTGCAGCAGACAGCGCGTGTGCTGCAAACAGCCTGCCTCAGCTGGTAGCACAGCGCGCACACAGGGCTGATGCTCCCTGCAAGCGCCTTCCTGCTTGCTTCCCACAACAGCCGCAGCGGCAGCTGTGCAGGCCAAAACCACGCCAGATGGACCTGTGCGGCATGACGCACGAACTGGCCTCGGTTTGTGCTGGCCTGCATCAGGGACGCTGGTCACTATGGGGCGGGCTGCCAGCCTGCATATTTGCTTCGATGCAGGCGACCGCACATCCACTTGCTGTCTCTTAGTCCTACAGCTGCACTGGCCGCTATCCCAGTTGCGGTGCGGCAGCTCAGACGACAGCAGGTCAGAGTCTTGCGGCGCTGGCTGCGCGGTGTGCCACCATCGCATGACGGCCCCCCAAGGGCGCAGCTCGTACACGCCCAAGCACTTTGCTGCCCTGCTGGCGCAGCCAACGCCAGCACTAGGCCCCGCCGCGCGGGCCGCGCTCGCTCGGCGCGCCCTCAGCAGGGCTCTCACTGGCAGCGGCCCCTCCACCCGCCCCCTCCGATACGATCTCCGCATCCGCGGCCTTGAGCGCATCGGACGCGATGTCCGCGAGCACCTTGGACGCCCACAGCGTGGCGCCGACGCCGGCCGCGGTCAGCGCGAGCCGCCCAGAGCCCAGCTGCACCGCGCCGCCCTCCAGCGTCGCGCGCCCGGCGGCGCCGGCCGACACGTATGCGATGCTCGCCGGCAGCATGCCGAGCCAGGACGCGGCCAGGTAGGACGGGAAGGGCACGCTGGTGAGGCCCAGCGTGTAGCTGAGCAGCGTGTACGGCACCAGCGGCGACAGCCGCAGCAGCAGCACCACCTGCACAGCATGCCAGCTGCCGCGTCAGCCGCAATTCTTGCGCCCTTTTTGTGACCAGGGTGCGCCTCTGTGGCAAAAGGGTACGCGTCTGTGACCGCATTGAGAGTGTAGCGCAGCGGGATGCATGGCACCAACGTCGAGCAGCAGCAGGGACTGCATCATGTCGTACAGCCCACTGCCGGCGGAGGGCGCGCGCCTTGGCGCCGCTGCGGCCGACGCCGGCGTCGACGGCGCGGAAGCGCACGCTGGCGCCCAGGCGCGACGCGACCAGCGGCCGCGCGGCGTAGCGGCTGACCAGGAACGCGAGCGCCGCGCCCAGCGTGCTGCCGGCGGAGACCGCCGCCGTGCCGGCAACGGGGCCCCACAGGTAGCCTGCGCCGGCACAGGGCAACGGCTCAAGATGCAAGCCTTGCAGGAGAGGGAGGTGCGCACACGCTTGCATGCCTACACAGAGATACCTGCTCACCAATATCCACCACAAACTCATCAAACACAGATAGGTGCCCACATGCAGACAGACAGGCTCCGCACAACTGTGTGATGACACGCATGCTGTCTGCACTGTGCGGGTGATAAGCGACCCATCACCCTTGCACCTTTGAGCCCAAGGCACGCCAAGAGGCTCAGCTTTGTTGCCAGCCACGCGGGACCTCAAAGGCATGCAGGGTGCCAGGCGCGCACCGGCGCCCAGCGTCAGCAGCGCGGCCGGGAAGAAGAGCGTCGTGCTGACCCCATACGCGGCAACGAACAGCGCGGGGCCCGCGGGCCCCGACGCGTCTACAATTGCCTCCAGCCGTGCGACCGCGGCCGCCGGCGACAGGCCGCTGCGCAACGTCAACGTCACGACCCCCGCCGCAGCCAGGGCGAACAATGTCAGGCCGACCTGCCGGCCCAGCTGCGAGGACGGCTCGCTCTCCGCGGCAAGGCCCGTGTCTGGACGAGGCCCAACGCCTGCCAGCGGGGCACCGGCATCTGCAGCCCGGGGCGCAGCGCTTCCGGGCGCCCGATCGGGCTGCGTGGGGTCTCCGGGCTGGCGGTCTCCCAGCGCCGCTGTGGCCGTGCTCAACCTATGCCGGCGCCTGGTCGGCTGCAGCGCCGCGGGCCTGTCGAGCGCTGCGATGCCCGAGCATATCCGTCCTTTGTGGCCGCGCGGGCGGTGGGGGCTCAGCGGCGCGGCGGGCCAGGGCAGCCCTGCCGCCCCAGCCCGCCGCACCACCGTCAGGGCCTGGGCGCTGCCTATTTGCTGGCGATGCGAGCCAAGAACTGTCAACTGCTGCTCTGCGCACTACGAGCTGCCTGAAAGATGCGGCACACTGCGTGCACCTGCAGCCTCGATGCTGGCAACGACGTGTGGCCGGCCTTCACGTTGTCGAGAGCCTTGTGCAGACCTTGCATCAGCTGTGTGAGATCGGTGTCGCTGATACAGGTAATAAACTTTGCAAGCGAGCCCTGTAATCCTGTAGGCATGCCACTGGCGCCATATGCCTGTGCTGAAATGGGTTTGCTGCATATGCTTATACTTGCAGGGAGGAAGTACGCACCAGTTGTGGTTGCGGAGTGACGGAGCGATGGCAGCGCAAGATGACAGTGTAGCCTCCTCGCCGCCAACGCGCACATCAAGTTCCTCTCGCCTGAAGGTGTGGCCGCTGACCACCGCTCCACTCCGTGCGATTGTGGCGCGTTGGTGCAGACTGAGGTGAATTACAGTTCAGCCCACTAATATTCTTGCCTGCTGATCATGCTTAGGACCTGGACAACGCAACACTGTCCCAGCTTATTCCAAGCTGTCCCCGCTGCTTGTGTGGCCGCAGGGGTGGTGATCTTGCGGGACTCTTCGGCCAGTGTAGCTAGATGGGCCAGGGGGCCAATGACCCGCACATGCGGGGGGCCCATTTCCAGTGGTCCTGGCCTGCATTTCAAGGTAAAGCGCAGCCCAGCGCACGAGAGCGAGGTGTGAAAGACATTAGGCTTGTGCAGGTGCACGTGAGCGCTCACGCATACACAGGCCCGAAAGCACTGTTGGCGCCATGCTTTGACGCGGCTTGCGCTAGCACTGCACACCAGATGCATGCAGGAGCACGCGTGTAGCGCTCGCATATTGGAATAGCGCAGGGCTGCCTCCTGTGGCAGCGATGCTGCCCAAGTGCGGAGCGTTGGGACTCGAAGCCGCGTCTCCGCGGCCTGTATTCAGACTTCTTGAGCGGCACGGAGCTGTGCACAGCCTGGGCAGGGCCTACAGGACGCCCGCCGCGCTGCGCCGCGCCGCGATTGCGCACGACAGAAGCGCGCGGCGAGCGCAAGTGACGTGCGCAGCCGCAGCAGAGGGTACAGCCACCGGAGGTGGCAGCGAACAGCCGCGGAGGCCGCTGTCTGCCGGCGTGACAGGTTGCTGCCCTGCGACGGAGCTTCCTTGTGTTCCGCGCCACTACTAGAACGCATTGCTGCTCAGTGAGTCCAGGCAGCGGCGTGATTAACTAAACACACATTGCCTTTCTTGCCAGAAGCAGTAGTTCCCGCCGTGTGTAAAAACGCGCTGTGTCTGAGCGCACGTCCCCCCACTGAGAGTCATGCACCCGCCGTGCAGTGCTATCGACCTGGTTCAGGCGGGCAAAGCCCGGCAAGTGGATGTGGCGGTCCGTGGCAGCAGTGGCGCTTGGCGGCCAGTCAGCGACGCGCATATTGAAAGGCGCGCCGCGCACCTAGCTCCTGGTGGGCGTCGCGGCGCCACATGATCTCTGCATACTCCCCATAAGGGATAGCCCTACACATCGACTGCCACTGGCTGTCGACAATACCACTCACTGCGCACTCTGCGTCGATGGCCTCACTGTGTTACTTGCTGCCTAAGACAGATCAGGCTGTGTTGCCAGCAAGCGTACCGAGCTGCGGACGGGCACAGCTGGTGTGCTTGTCCGAGCTCCGCAGAATCGCTGAGGCCAGTGAGTCGCGCAGGCAAAATCCACGTGCGCAATACTGTGGAGCAGCTGAAGCTGGTCGGCCCGCGCTCGCTCGGCGTCGCGCTGCTGACCGCCGGTTTCGTGGGCATGGTCTTCACCATCCAGGTGCGTGTGCATGCCAGGCTTGTTGGATAACGTCATGCAGGGCCGGACACTACGCGTGTGAGCGTGCGAGCTGGGGGCATGGCCCAGGGCTGGCGCATGTCAGGTTGCTGGTGCAGCTGGCTCAGGACATCTTCAGGAGGTGACGGCTGGAGCACCACAAAGGCCAGCAGCTCATGTGCCTGCACTGCTTGCACTCCAGCGCAACACTGAGGCCATGCATCAAGTCGTGGTTGCGTGCCGTGCGGGTTATCAACCCGCTGCTTAAGCACGCGCACCAAGCCTGAGAACGGGCGGCGCAGTTTGTGCGCGAGTTTGCCAAGCTGGGCCTGACCCGCACGGTCGGCGGCGTGCTGGGGCTGGCGCTCGCGCGCGAGCTCACGCCCGTGGTGACGTCCATCATCCTGGCGGGTGCGCACCGCTGCCGGATATCGCCGCACTGCAAGCGCGCACGTTGCCTGGACGGCAGAGCCCTGGAGAGATCCAATGCGTTGTGTTTTCACAGATGGAGGACACTGCGCGCATTGGTGCCTCTGCGTGCGGCCGTGGCACGAGCGTGCCAAGGGCAAAGCGGTGCATACATGTGCAGCATTCCGGAGAGTGCAGCCGGAGACTCTAGCAGACCCAAGGCAAGCCCTGTGTCCCAGAACCTGCACAAGACGGCGCTGCACGGCGGCTCGCGCCGGCCGGGCACACACGTTGCGGAGCACGGGCGGCGCAGGCCGCGTGGGCAGCGCGTTTGCGGCAGAGCTGGGCACGATGGCGGTAAGCGAGCAGACGGACAGCCTGCGCGTGCTGGGCAGCGACCCGGTGGACTACCTGGTCACGCCGCGCGTGCTGGCCTGCATGATTGCGGCGCCCATCCTCAACCTCATGTGCTTCGCCATGGGCGCGCCCCGACGCAGAGCGCTCTCAGGGCAGAG
>JAABUR0100010343.1_pt1 | contig 10256 bp, 8 predicted proteins | sample 5560091 | NCBI WGS metagenome assembly JAABUR01 (sample SAMN10711879, study PRJNA513375) | rock metagenome | isolation source: Antarctica rocks | place: Antarctica: Victoria Land, University Valley sud
AGGGCCATTTAGTTTTCCCCCTCACCCCCGCCCCCTCTCCCTCAAGGGGCGAGGGGAGCACCACGCGCCACGACAGGCGGCTCCCCTCTCCCGCGTCAGGGAGAGGGGTCGGGGGTGAGGGCCGCGCCGTCGCTGCCGAAAACTAAATGGCCCTGGCGCGGCGTGTTCCTTGACACCCCCACCATCCATGCGACAATGGTCCTGGGAGGAGGACGCGCATCCTCCTCGTCCTCCGCAGGGGGGGCGCCGGGGGGCGCGGCGCGGATGCACGGCGTTGCACGAGAAGTGGTCGGGGGGCTGAGCGTTGTGCACGGGCGCGTGGCCCGTGCGGGCGCCCGTGCGGCGCGCGTCTATCGCCACGGGCGCACGGATGGCCGCGTCTCACCATCGTGGGGCGCGCCCTACTCGAGCCACTCGGGTCCTGGCATTCGGATAGTTCGCCTTTTTCAGGCATACTGGCGTGGGAACGTATCGCGATACCGCCCTGTCCGTTTACGATAGCATCATGCGGATAAGGGGTTGTAGGGGTGTCGCTACACAACCCTGTCCGATTACCCTATACACGTCCATGCCAACTGTAGGGGCGTATCGCTATACGCCCGGTGGCCGATCTCCGGCGGCCAGACATCAATAGCAGAGAGCGACAACAGTATGCGGATCATTGTCATCGGGAGCGGATTCGGGGGGCTGGCCGCCGCCGTTCGCCTACAGGCACGGGGACACAGCGTCACACTCGTGGACAAGCGCGATAAGCCGGGTGGCCGCGCCTACGTCTACAAACAGGATGGCTTCACGTTCGACGGCGGCCCTACCGTCATCACCGCCCCCTGGATGATCCGCGATCTCTTTGAGTTGGCCGGGCGCGATCCCGACGACTACGTGCGCCTCGTCCCGGTCGATCCGTTCTATCGCATCTTCTTCGACGACGAGACATCGTTCGACTACTCCGGCGATACAGAGCGTATGGTCGCGCAGATCCGCGCGCTGCGCCCCGACGACGTCGATGGCTACCTCGAATTCGTGCGCCGCTCCGAACGCATCTTCGCCAAGGGCTTCACCGAGCTCGCCGACAAGCCCTTCCTGACGCCCTGGGATATGATCAAGATCGTGCCCGACATGGCGCGCCTACAGTCGTACCGCAGCGTCTATGGCTTCGTTTCCTCCCTGGTGCGCGACCCCAAGCTGCGCCAGGTGCTCTCCTTCCACCCGCTGCTCGTGGGCGGCAACCCGTTCCAGACGACCAGCATCTACACGCTGATCCACTACCTGGAACGCCAGTGGGGCGTGTGGTTCGCACAGGGCGGGACCGGCGCGATCGTCGACGCCCTCACGCTTCTCTTCGAGGAATTGGGCGGGACCATACGCCTATCCGCCGAGGTGGGCGCGATCACGCTGGAGCGCGGGCGCGCGACCGGCGTACGCCTGCGCGACGGCACGGAGCTCCCCGCCGACGCGGTGGTGAGCAACGGCGACGTGGCCCACACCTACCACCAGTTGCTGCCCGCCGCGGCGCGCCACAAGTATACGGATAGCAAGCTGCGCCGCATGCGCTACAGCATGTCGCTCGTGGTGATCTACTTCGGGACCGACCGGCAATACCGCGACGAAGGTATTCTCTCCCACCACAACATCATCCTGGGCCCGCGCTACGGCGAGTTGCTGCACGATATCTTCACGCGCAAGACGCTCGCCGACGACTTCTCGCTCTACCTGCACATGCCCACGATCACCGACCCCGCCCTGGCGCCGCCCGGCTGCGATAGCTTCTACGTGCTCTCGCCCGTGCCGCACCTGGGCGGCGCGACGAATTGGGCGGAGCGGGCGAAGCCGTACCGCGACGCCATCATGGGCGCGCTCGAAAGGCGCTTCCTGCCCGACCTCTCGCGGCACATCGTCACCGAGCGCATGATCGACCCGCGCCACTTCCGCGATACGCTCAACAGCTATCGCGGCAGCGCCTTCTCGGTCGAGCCGATCCTGACGCAGTCGGCCTACTTCCGCCCGCACAACCGCAGCGAGGACGTCCCCAACCTGTACTTCGTCGGCGCGGGCACGCACCCCGGCGCGGGGTTGCCGGGCGTGCTCTCCAGCGCGAAAATCGTCGACACACTCATCGGGCCGGCGGCGATCACGGACCTGGCCTTAAAAGACCATGGCAGGGACCGGACCTTAAAAGGTGTGTAGGAGCAACCGTTATAGCTTATTTCGGACCCATCGGCGCGACGCGGTAGCCCCAGCGCCGTGGGGGTAGCGGCCAAGCTGACCCTTCAGGGTCCGATCCCTGCCATGGTCTTTTAAGGCCAGGTTCCTGTTTTTAGCGTGCGCGGCTCCGCTCGGAGGCCCGTTGGCCTTGGGCCACGCGTGCGGCTCCATCGAGCGGTATCACCGGCGTTCCCATCACGGGGATGGCGACGCGCGCTTCCGTCCGTACGCTCCACCATCTGGATATGCCTTCCACGGCGATGAAGGAGATAATGGCGCACACCAGGCCGACGAGCACATCGATGACCCAATGCTCACCCATGTAGACGACAGCGAGCCACATGGCCGCCGCGTATATCAACATCAGCAAACCCCACCGGCCAAACGCCCGGTACAGGTAGAGCGCGCTGAGCACAGGGAACGCCGCGTGTAGCGAGGGCATCGCCGCCACTTTGTCGTACGGCACCTCGAGTATCGAGAAGTATTTGTGCCCGAACAGTTTCTGTTGCACGGCGTAGTTGAAATCATCAAATATTTTGCTGATGGGCGGGATCGCATGATACTGCTTGGACGCCATCCAGGGGGGAACGGCCGGGTAGACAATGTAGATGATGAAGGCGAGCCCCGCGAGCGTCAAGAAGGCCGCGGCGAAATGACGGAATAGGCTGCGATCACGCAGCCAGATCACGAAGCCGACCACGAGCGGCTCAGGGAAGTGTAGGCCGTAGATAACGCTGGACACCATATCGTACCATTGCAATTGGGGCGGGTGGTACACATGCGTCCACCCTGCCCGATGGTATACATGGCCGACCCAGTAGGCTCCATGCCAATGAGTGCGCACACTGAAGCCCGGATGGTACAGGTGCTGCTGAAGCCATACCTGCGGCAATGTCCCATGCAGCACGGGCCAGGTGAGAAACTTATCGGCGTTGATCAAGTCGGTCATGTGTAGGGGAAAGCCGGCCCACTTCGCGACAGGACCCGTCTGCTGCCATAAAATGATGACGAGCAGGAAAACGCCCCAGTCACGCACGAATAGCCAGGGCTGGCCGACGACAAAAGCCGCCCCCAGCAGCACCGGGACGAGGACATCGGGGACAAGGCCGACGTGCAGATACATCAACACGGCCGACACGACCAGAAAATAGAGGAGCACAAGCAACAGTCGCTTCGACGATATGGGGAACCCAACGCGGTCGCGCTTGTCGATCATAGGTACTCCTGTAAGTTCTCGGCGGCGCGCTCGAAACACCGTGGTCCGGTGAGTGCGCGGCGTGATGTGGGACGTTAGCCTCCCACCAGTGTAAAGTTAAGAGCGTGTAAAGAAAAGGTTAATCGTATGTTAAGGAGGCGCGCCGTCCATTTACGGCGTTCACCCGCTCCCGTGTTGACTACAGATGGCCCGGCTAGGATAGTCGGCATGCGCGACAAAGCGGGCGCGAGGGATAGCTATATCACCGACCCTGCCGTTGAGTCCGCCCCCATGCGTCGGCGTCAAGCGGCCCCTATCTTTGTGGCGATGTTGCTCCTGGGCGCCCTCATCATTCGCGTGGCGCTGCTCCCGCTGACCGCGGGCAACGACTTCCGCGCCTTCGACATCCTGGCCGCGCTGTCCCTGCACGGCCACGACGTCTACGCCTTGCGCATGACCCATCGGTTGGGCACGTTGCCCTGGACGTACTTCCCGCTGCTGTTGCACATGTTCGCGGCGCTGCAATGGGTCGCGATGCATACGGGCTGGCCGTTCCGCGTTGTCGGCAAGCTGCCCATCGTGGCCGCCGACCTCGCTGTTGGCCTGCTCATATACACAGCGCTACGACGGCGCGGGCGCGGAGAGGGCGTCGCCCTGTGCGGCATGGCCCTCTACCTCTACAATCCGTTCGTGCTCTACAACGGCGCTTTCTACGGGCGCTTCGACGCCATCGCGCTGGCCTTCCTGATGCTGGCCCTGGAGAGCTATCGCACGCGGCTGTTCGCGTTGGCCTACGCTCTGGCGATCGCGGCCAAGACCTTCCCGCTCTTTCTGCTGCCGCTCCTGGCGTTGGGGCGCGATCGTCAACGTCCGCGCCGCCTCATCCTGGCTTGCGTCCTCGTGCCGCTGCTGGCGCTGCCCGAGATCGTCACCGACCCGCGCGGCCTGCTCGCTATCTTCGACTATGTACGGCCCAACTTCGGCCGTCTCTCCTGGTACTACTTCCTGTTGGAGACGCATCTCCTCTCCGAGGCGCACGTCTTCCAGTTGGCGCGCACGCTCATGTGGCTCTACCCTGTCTCGCTGCTCCTGCTCTTGCGCGGCTCGCTCTATGTCAAAGCGGCGGGATGCTTCGTTCTCTACCTCATCTTCAACCAGGTTGTGTACGAGCAGTACCTGCTGTGGCCGCTGCCGTTCCTCATCGTGGTGGGCCTGCACGAGCGCGACCGCCTCGCCCTGTGGCTGGCCGTCCTGCTGACGGTCGCGGGGATGTTGGAGAACGAATACACCTGGGAACCTCACGTCTATCTACACTATCACCTGGCGCCGACGCCGTGGTGGCCGCTCAACGTCGCCGTGGCCGTCTCCTGCGTGGCGTTCGTCGCCCAGGCGAGTCGGAAGTCGGAAGTCGATGGTCGATAGTCGGAAGTCGGAAGTCGGAAGTCGGAAGTCGATAGTCGGACGTGAGATACGTGTTGCTTGATCGCATGCGCGCTAAACGGTCCTTCTATCGACCATCGACCATCGACCATCGACCATCGACTATCGACTATCGACTTCCGATCATTGTCCTGCTGGCTCTGGCCTATCGCCTGATCCTATTGCGCACGGCCATGGCCACCGTGGACAGCGATCAGGCCGTGGCAGGGATCATGGCGCGTCATATCCTGCGCGGCGAGCGCCCAATATTTTTCTATGGGCAGTCCTACAACGGCGCGCTGGAGGCGTACCTCACCGCTGTCGTTTTCCGTCTGCTGGGGCCGGACGACCTGACGCTGCGGCTCGTACACACGCTATTTTCCGTCGTACTCGTCGCGCAGCTCTATGGCCTGGCGCGCCGCCTCTATACCCCGTGGGTGGCCCTGGCCACGGGGCTGTGGCTGGCCGTGCCCGCGCCGATGCTGGTGTGGTGGGGTACGGCGGCGGGGGCCAGCTACATCGAGGCGGCCGTCTGGGGGACGGGCATCTTCCTGATCGCCATTCGGCGTTGGTGGCTGGAGCAGCCGAGGGCGTACGATCTGCCGGCGCTTGGGTTGCTGGCTGGCCTGGGCGTGTGGGCGCATCCCATGATCGCCTACTACCTGCTGGCGTTGGCCGTGGCCGTCCTCCCGCTGGCCTGGCGGCGGCGCGCCCGGTTCATCCATGCCCTACCCTGGCATGTGTGGCCTGTCGCGGCCGGCTTCGCGCTGGGCGCGGCGCCGTGGCTGGTCTACACGCTGCAACATCGTACCTCCGGTCTCGCCGTACTCGCCGGTCGCCCCGGCCCCTACGCGCTCCCCGACGTGTTGTGGCGCCTGGTCACGCAGGCGTTGCCGGTACTGGTCGGCGGCGCGCACCTCTCCGGTCCGGCCGGTCAGTTCGCGCGCTACATCGGCGCCCACCCCGTGCCCTACGCCCTGTCCCTGTGCGCGATCGCGTATTTGGTAGTGGTCACGATCCTCTCTCGGCGCGGCCTTGTCGCGCAGGCGCGCGCGTGGGTATGCGGGTGCCCGTTCCCCGACGCCTCGCTGGCCGTGCTCCTGGTGACTGTCTTCGCGCTCTACCTGGGCAGCCGCTACAAAACGCTCTCCTGGACCACGCGCGACCCGCGCTACCTGCTGCCCCTTTACACCTGTGTCCCATTCGTGATCGCGTGCGCCATGCCAAAGTCGATAGTCGATGGTCGATGGTCGATAGTAGGACGGTGGCGCGTGCACGGGAAGCGCTTCCCACTTGCACGTTTCTTCAACCATCGACTATCGACTATCGACTATCGACTATCGACTGTTTTGGCCGTCGCTCTAGCCATCAACATCTACGGCGCGGCGCATTACGACGAGTTACCCAGCAGCACGTTCGTGAACGTGACGCCGCTGGCGCGGACGCTGGTGGCGCACGGCGATGAGGCCGTCTACGGCGACTACTGGGTCGTCTGGCGGCTGGCCTTCGAGAGCGGTGAGCGCCTCATCCCGGTGGTAACGCTTGGCCTAACGGTCGACCACAACCCGCGCGGCGCTCGCTACGCGCCCTACCTGGCGCGAGCGGCCCACGCGCGGCGCTGGGCCTACATCCTACCTGATCGCTACGCGGGCGCCTTTGTCGCGCGGCTGCGGCGCGATCACATCGCCTATCGGCGCTGGCGCTGGGGTGATTCTAGCCTCTTCTATAACCACTGGGATTGGGGTACGCCCAACGTGTTCGAGGGCGCGGGGCCACTGCCGAGTCGATAGTCGATGGTCGATGGTGGGACGAGCCATCCGACTGCCGCATCGGCGGGGCAAACGCTTGACGCGCCGATGCGAGGCGCCACGCTTTACCATCGCCCATCGCCCATCGCCCATCGCCCATCGCCCATCGCCCATCGACTCCGTCAGGCGACCCACCCCCCCAGCACGTAGTAGGCGGCCCAGAAGCTCAGGGCCATGGCCGAGACGGTGAGCCACGCCTGGTAGGCCGAGGGCCGGCGCAGCAGTAGCGCTAGCACGATGAAGCTGGGGAAGACGCTCAGGGCGAAGCGCGACGAGGACATGATGGGCAGCCAATAGTTGTCGGCGATGGCCGGGCTGATCAGCGCGGCCAGCCACACAGCGGCGGCGTAGACCGTGTAGGAATGACGGATCGGCGCACGCCGCAATCCCACCACGAGAAGCGGCAGGAAGAGCGCCAGCGTGGCAAGTTCCACCACGATGTGTACCTGGTGTCCCGTGTTGTCGGGCAGGTTCCAGCGCTGTACGGTGGCGATAATACCGGCCCAGGGCCAATCGAGATGGCGATGCCACGCCCCTTGCACAGCCAGGAAGGCCGTCGGGCTGCCCGTCAAGCGCCACAACAACGCGAGGTGCGCGGCGACGGCCAGAGGCATCAGGGCGACCGGGAGGAGAAGTCGGAAGTCGGAAGTCGGACGTCGGAAGAAGGCGCGGAGCGTGCGCCCGCGTGGCAGCGGCCTGCCATCGACCGACAAACCACTTCCGACTTCCGACGTCCGACTCCCGACTCGGTAGGCGTACCACTCCACCAGATACGGCAGCGCCAGCACGATGCCCGACTGGCGGGTCAGCGCGCCGAGCGCGCCGGCTATACCCGCGGCGAGCCACTGCCGGCGGCGCAGATGCCACAACGTAAGCACGGCGAGCAGCACGTAGAGCGACTCCGTGTAGGGGATAAAGAAAACGATCGCGGTTGGAAACAGGGCCAGCAGCCACAAGGCGCGCGTGGCCGCGGCCGCCGGGTAGTCGAGCCGCACCAGCCGGTAGAGGTAGTAGAGCGCGCCCAGGAAGGCCACATTGGGGATGAGCTGGGCGGCGGCGTCTATGGAGAGCCCGGTCAGGTTCACCAAGCGAATCAGCAAAGGGTAGAGTGGGAAGAAAGCGGTGGTTGAGTAAGCCCGGTCGGAAAAGAGTTTATAGGGGTAGCCATGCTCGGCCGTGGCGATGAACCACTGCGCGTCCCACTGCACCCAGCCGCTGTGCGCCGGCTGCTGGCGCGTGGCGTGCGCGACGTAGAGCAGCGGGGCCGCCACGCCGATCAGGAAAAACACGAGGCGCGTCGCCAGAAACGGCCACAGAGCGGCGCGGGCGGCCTCCATGTCGATCAGTGTCCCGACGCTAAAACCGCGTCGTGGGCGCGGCGTTGCGGGCGCGTCGTGGAGTTCAGCAGCCGATTCGGTTGTCAGCATACCTCCAAGTGTACCGCCTCAACGCTATCCATGTGTTAACGAGTTTGTTTAGTGTAACATGTACAATAAGCAGACTGAAGAAGGATTATGCGATCACTACTACCACCTTTTACCCCAAATGGCCTGCTACCTCCCGGCGATTACGCGCTGACAGTGGTTTGACCAACACGGACGCCAATTGCTCTTCCCATCCCTGTTTCGGCAAAGTCGCTACGCCAATCAAGAGAAGGGCATCATTCGGTTGGTGCGATAGGACCAGAAAACTATGATCAGAAATGACAAAGAATACGGGATTACCCGACAGCGTATTGACGACGTGGAGCGCGTGCTGGCCGCGCAACAGAGCGCTCTCCAATCGACCGGGTTGAGCCCCGAGGAGATAGAGCGCGGCCTGGCGCCAATAAAGGCGTTCCGTGCGCAACTCGAAGAGGAGATCGCCTGGTACGATCGCGTATGCCGGCATGACTTCGACGCCATTCAGGGACTCACGGGAGTCGGTCAGTTGCTCATCGCCGCGCGCATCGCCAACAGCTTGAGCCAGCGCGAGTTGGCCGAGCGACTGGGTGTGAGCGAGGCGCAGGTGTCGCGCGACGAGCGTAATGAGTACTATGGCATCACGGTTGAGCGTGCGCAGCGCATCCTGGACACTTTGGGCGAAACGCTGACGTTGCGCCTGGAACGAAAACCCGAGGCGGCAGCCGTCGCCGGTTGATCGTTCCGGCGCACGTACCGGGCAATCGCATGATGGCCCCGTCTCCGACGGTCGTTCGGTATCGGGCGTGAACGCACGGGCGTCATCGACTCCCGGTAGCGCCTGATCTGCAGCGGCGCGTTCATCTCTCCTCCTCCATGCGCCGCCCGATGAACAGGTAGTGGCTCGTGGCGCCGAGACCCTCCGGCGTCGTCCCTGTACGCTCGATGAGGTCGAGCAAGACCTCTTTGGCCGCGGGCGAAGCGCGGTGGTATTCTGGTTCGTGCTTGCTGGCAAACGACTCGACCCCTGCTAGCACAAGCTCCGTGAAAGGCGGGCTGATCTCGTCCCGGAACGCGGCGACCGTTGTAGTGTGCATCGTCGCGGGCTGCCCATCGGGCGCCTCGAGATTGCCGTCGTGTGGCAGGCGATCGAGGAAGTAGGCGCGTCGCCTGCCGAAATCATCGGGGTCGCCACGGAGGACGTCGCGCAGGTAGGTCAGCGTATTGATGCCTGCGGCGAAGACGAGGCCGCCGGGCCGGAGCAGGCGCGCCGCCTCGGCGACAGCGGACCGCCGCTCACCGACCGTCAGCAGGTGGTAGAGCGGGCCGAGCAATAGCACGGCGTCGCAGCAGGCGTCGGGCAGATGCGACAGATCGGTCGCTGAGGCGCGCTGGACGCTCAGGATGTGGTCGCCGCGGCCCGCGCCGGCAAGCCTGGAGCCTGCGGCGTCGAGGAGGCGCTGCGAGACATCCGCCAAATGGACGCGGCAGGCGCGCCGCGCGAGCAACTCGCTGTAGTGGCCGACTCCGACGCCGATGTCGGCGACGGTGGCCCCATCCGGCACGTAGCGTTGCAGGTAACGCGCCGTGATCGCATACTCGATGGCCGAACCCGTGTCCAGGCGCACGTTCTCATAGTCAAGCGCGTCGTACTCGCGGCCGACACGTTCGTAGTGTCCGTCAAGATGCGTCATACTCTCCCCTTCGCCGTTGCCCCGAGAGCACCCCCCCACAAAAAAGCCGCTGAGACATGGAGACGCCCTTGACAGTAGCCTAGCGCCTCTATGGTTTGCGGCATAGTACGGTGATGCCGGGGCGACGCCAGGCCACGGCGTAGCGGCGCGACAACGTGGCCCTCATGCGGACGTCGCCGGGCGGCTGCGTGACGGGTTGGACCGGAATGACGCAAACGGGCTCACCTCGCTCTACCGCCCGCAGCGCCGCCGCGTAGGCGCCGGGTATCGTGCCGAGCGGACGGCGCCACAGGTAGCGCGTGACGCTGGGGCGGCCGGTCAGGTAATGCAGCGGCGCCGCCGCGTACGCGACGAAAAATGGCTGTCCCTCCGGCACGCGCCAGCGTAGGAAGTCTACCAGCGCGGCCTGATACGTGTAGACCGGCCAGCCGTACAGCCGCTGTGAGATGGCGACCGGCGAACTGCCAATGTAGTACAGGGCGTCGGTCCGCGCTGTCAGCGCCAACGCGGCCAGTGGGACGACGGCCAGCAACGCCGT
>JAABUR0100010345.1_pt1 | contig 10255 bp, 12 predicted proteins | sample 5560091 | NCBI WGS metagenome assembly JAABUR01 (sample SAMN10711879, study PRJNA513375) | rock metagenome | isolation source: Antarctica rocks | place: Antarctica: Victoria Land, University Valley sud
GCCCGGCCCGGCGCGATGTCAGGCCGGTCCTCCACGAAAGACCCGACCCCACAATCCGGCTCGGGACAGACCCAGCGGCGCTTCATCCACACCAACCGCACCGGCGACCCGAACGCCGGCAGGTCCGCCAACACCACCTTCGACCGGTCCTTCACCACCGCCCGCGACCCACAGGCGGTGCAGCCCATCACCCGATCGGTGGTCTCGCGGGCATCCCCCCAAAGTGTGGAGGCATCGCGTAAGAGGAGAACCGATGCCAGAGACACGAAGAAGGTACGACCCCGAGTTCCGCGAGGGTGCGGTCCGGATCGTGCGCGAGACCGGCAAGCCGATCGCCGCGGTGGCCAGGGATCTCGGGATCAACCCGGGCACCTTGGGCACCTGGGTGGAGCGGGACCGACTCGCTCGCGGCGAGACCGAGGGCCTGAGCGTCGACGAACGCACCGAGCTCACCCAGCTCCGCCGAGACGTCGCCGAGCTGCGAATGGAGCGTGATGTCCTCAAGCGATCAGTGGTCCTGTGGGTCAAGGAGGCGACGAGATGAGCGTGGCGTCGTTCATCGCCTCCCAGAGGACCGAGCACCGGGTGCCCCACGCGAAGTGCTGCCGTTGGCTCGGCGTGTCGGAGTCCTGGTTCTACAAGTGGCACGACCGCGAACCGACTGTCCGCGAGCAGCGACGCGCCGCTCTGGACGCTGCGGTCAAGGCGTCCTTCGACGACTCCGGGGGCACCCCGTGCACCTACGGGTCCCCGCGGGTGTTCGAGGACCTGATCGCCGCCGGCCGGGCAGTATCTAAGAAGACCGTGGCGGCCTCGATGGCCCGTCAGGGTCTTGTGGGCCGGTCCCCGAAACGCAAACGTCGGTCGCTCACTCGTCCGGACAAGGCGGCCGATCCGATCCCTGACCTGGTGAAGCGGGACTACTCGACCGGGCCCGTTGATCAACGTTGGTGCGGTGACCTGACCGAGATCCCCACCGGCGAGGGCAAGCTGTACCTGGCGATCGTGTTGGACCTCGGGTCCCGGCGGCTGCCGGGCTTCGCCCTCGGTGAGCACCACGACTCGGCGCTCGCCAAGGCAGCGCTGTGCATGGCCGCTGCGGTGCGCGGCGGCGAGGTCGACGGGGTGATCTTCCACTCCGACAAGGGCGGCGAGTACGTCGGGGACCTCTTCGCCGAGGCCTGTGACGCGCTCGGGGTGACCCAGTCGATGGGCCGGGTCGCCTCGGCGCTCGACAACGCCGCCTCCGAGAGCTGGAACTCGACCCTCGAGCACGAGGTGTTGTCCCGGAACACGTTCGAGACCAAGGACCAGGCCCGCCGGGCTGTGGCCCGGTTCATCGACGCCTACAACCATCGGCGCCGCCACAGCAGCTGCGAGATGCTCCCACCCGTCGCCTTCGAGGCGCTGCTCGCACGGCGGGCCGCCAAGACCGGCGAACAGGACCAGGCCGCATGAAACCGGCCTCTCAGACCGCCGCAGAGGCCCTCGAAGAACTCCAATGGCATCACAGTGCCGGCGAATGCGAAGCTTCAACCCCAAATCAGAAACCCTCCACGGTTACGGGGGAAGCCCACACGTGTCTAGTCAACGATCGTGTCGATCTCGCGTTGGCTGTCGGGGCCGACGGTGTGCATGTTGGAGGCGACGACCTCCCGGTTGATGTTGCCCGTCGCCTGCTCGGTGAGCACGCTCTGGTCGGTGCGACGTGCCGGAACCCCGAGGCGGCCCGTCGGGCCGTTGACGCTGGGGCGAGCTACCTGGGTGTGGGGCCGGCCTATGTGACCTCGACCAAAACCGGGCTTCCTGATCCGATGGGCCCCGGCGGCGTGGAGGCGATCGCCCGGGCGGTCAGCATCCCGGTCATCGCGATTGCTGGGGTGACCGCCGGGCACGTGCCGGAGCTCCTGGACGCCGGCGCGTGGGGCGTGGCGGTGGTGGGAGCGGTCTACGGGGCGGCGGATCCTGCCGGCGCGGTGGCCGAGCTACTCGAGGTGCTGGCGTGAAGGTCCTTGTCGCCGGCGCCGGGATCATCGGTCGGGCCGTGGCTTGGCGGCTCGCCCAGCGCGGGGCGCAGGTGACCATTGTCGATCCTGACCGGTCAGCTGCGGCGGCGATGGTCGCGGCGGGCATGCTGGCGCCGGTCACTGAGGCGCGCTACGGCGAGGAGGCGCTGCTCGGTCTCAACTTGGAGTCGGCTCGACGGTGGCCGATGTTCGCCGCCGAACTGGCGAAGGAGGTCGGGGTTGATCCTGGTTTCGTCGCGTGCGGCACGCTGGCTGTGGCCCGCGATGCCGACGACCGGGCTGAGCTCGACCGCCTGGCCGTCTATTTGGGAGAGTTCGGGCTCGACGCCGAACGGCTCTCGGGCCGGGCGATCCGAAGGCGTGAACCGGCCCTTGCCGCCAGCGTCCGCGGGGGCCTCTGGGTGCCTGGTGACCATCAGGTGAACCCACGGCGGGTCCTTGACGTGCTGGCCCTGGCGGCCGAGAAGCGGGGCGTCGAGGAGATCCCCGCCGGGGTCGTGGCCGTCGGCCCTGACGCTGTCGGGTTGGACAACCGACGCGAGTTGAGCGCTGACGCGGTTGTTGTGTGCGCCGGCTGGGCCTCTGGTGGCCTCCTGCTGGGCCTGCCGGTCCGGCCGGTGAAGGGACAAGTGCTGCGCTTCGGTCCGACTGCCCGATCGGTGATGCCTTCCCATGTGCTGCGGGGGCTCGATGTCTACCTCGTCACCCGCTCCGACGGTGAGGTGGTGGTGGGAGCCACGACCGAGGACGTCGGTCCCGACACCACGGTCACGGTTGGTGCGGTAAGGCGGCTGCTCGACGAGGCGTGGCGTCTCGTCCCAGGGTTCGACGAAGCTCCGTTGGTTGAGATCTCTGCCGGTTTGCGACCGGACACCCCCGATGGCGCCCCGATCCTCGACACCACTGCTGCGGGCGTCCATGTCGCGACCGGCCATAACCGCAACGGCGTGCTGTTTGGCTCCGGTCACCGCCGATGCCGTCGCCGACGCGGTGTGCGGTTCGGGCTGGCCGTCCGAGGTGTCACCGTTCCGGCTCGATCGCTTCGAGAACAGTCCGTGATCGCGGTGCGCGTGAATGGTGAATCGGTCGAGCTCTCTGACGGGTCGAGCCTGGCCGGGCTCGTCGAGTCGCATGTCTGTCAGACCAGGGGTGTGGCCATAGCGGTGAACGAAGAAGTCATACCCCGCTCGGCGTGGGCGGCCACGTCGCTCGCCGAGGGGGACCGCATCGAGATCCTGACCGCCCGGCAGGGAGGATGAGCGTGAACGACAAACTCAGCATCGCCGGCGAAACCTTTGGCTCGCGGCTGATCACCGGCACTGCCGGTGCCCCCAACCTCGACGTCGTCGAACGTGTCCTGCGCGCCTCGGGCACCGAGCTAACGACCGTGGCGCTCCGTCGGGTCGACCCCGGAGCGAAGGGTTCGGTGCTCGAAGTGCTCGATCGCCTGGGCATCCGGCCGCTACCGAATACGGCGGGCTGCCACACTGCCAGCGAAGCAGTCCTGACCGCCCGACTCGCTCGCGAGGCCTTCGAGATCAACTGGGTGAAGCTCGAGGTCATCGGTGACGAACGCACCCTGCTGCCCGATGTCGCGGAACTCCTCGACGCCGCAGAGCAGCTCGTCGACGACGGGTTCGTGGTGCTGCCTTACACAACCGACGACCCAGTCGTTTCCCGACGCCTGGCCGAGATCGGGTGCGCAGCCACCATGCCCCTCGGTTCGCCGATCGGTTCGGGCGGAGGAATTCGCAACCCGGCGAACATCCGGCTCATCCGCGAGACCGTCGACGTCCCGGTCATCCTCGATGCAGGCATCGGCACCGCCTCCGACGCCGCGCTGGCCATGGAGCTCGGCTGCGACGCGGTCCTGCTCGCCTCGGCGGTCACGCGGGCCCGCGATCCCGAGCGCATGGCCACCGCGATGCGCCTCGCAGTGGAGGCGGGTTGGAACGCCCGCCACGCCGGCCGAATCCCCGAGCGTCTCCACGCCGAGGCGTCCACGACGATGGAGGGACGGGCCGACCTCGGATGATCCTGCCGCCCCTGCTCGTGCTCACCGACCGGCGTCAGGCCGCCGCCCCCATCGTTGAGGTCGTGACCGAGGTCGTCGAGGCCGGGGCCCGGTGGGTCGTGCTGCGCGAGAAGGACCTCCCGCGACCCGAGCGGGCCGAACTGGCCGCCGCACTGGCGCCGCTCGTGCACCACGCCGAGGGCCTGTTGTTGAGCGCGGGCGAGGCGTTGCCGGGCTGTGACGGGATCCACCTCCCCGCCCCGAGACCGTCGCGCGCCAACTACCACGCCGGGCCGCCCAGCGGCCTGTTGATCGGCCAGTCCTGTCACGGCGCCGATGAGCTCGGCGCCGTCGATACCCGTGCGGACTACGTGACGCTGTCCCCGGTGTTCCTGACCGACTCGAAGCCCGGCTACGGCCCGGCGATCGGTCTGGAAGGGCTTGCGCAGCTGGTCGGGATGACCAAGTTGCCTGTCTACGCGCTCGGCGGGATCGAGACCCCGGAACAGACGCGATTGTGCCGGCACGCCGGCGCCGTGGGGGTGGCGGTGATGGGCACCGTGATGCGCTCCCGCGAACCCGGCCGGGTCGTCCGCGATCTGCTCGGCGCCATGTCCGAGTTCGTGGACCAGTGACCACACCCCGCGTCGCACTCACGATTGCCGGATCGGACTCCTCGGGTGGGGCCGGGGCCCACGCCGACCTGCGGACCTTCTTCGCTCACGGCCTCCACGGCGCATCGGCGTTCACCGCACTCACCGCCCAGAACACTCAGGGCGTGAACGGCGTGCACATCGTGCCGGTGGAGTTCGTCCGGGCTCAGGTCATCAGCGTGCTCGACGACCTCGACGTGCGCGCCGTGAAAACGGGGATGCTGGCCACCGCCGGCATCGTGCGGTGCGTCGCCGAGCTCGCCGAACGACGGTTACCGAACCTGGTGGTCGATCCGGTGATGGTGGCCTCGACCGGGGCCCGGCTAGTCGACCGCGACGCAGAGGCGGCCTACGTCGAGGATCTCATCCCCCGCGCTCGGGTCGTCACCCCCAACCGCGTCGAGGCCGAGGTGCTCTGCGGACGTGCGATCCGCACGATCTCAGACATGGCCGACGCGGCCCGCGAGCTGACCCGGCTCGGCCCGGAGGCCGTCGTGGTCAAAGGCGGCGACGTCTACGGCCAGAACGCCGAGTCCGTCGACATCGTCGTGGTAGATGAAATGGTCCACGAGCTGCGAGCGCCCCGGGTCCGAACCGGCAACGACCACGGCACCGGGTGCTCGTTCGCGTCGGCCACCGCAGCCTGTCTCGCCCTCGGCGACGACCCGCTGACCGCTGTCCAGCACGCCAAGTCCTTCGTTCACCGGAGTCTTGTCGGAGCCGCCGACTGGCGGCTCGGCGCCGGCCACGGCCCGATCGATCACTTCGGATGGAACACCCAAACCGAGCTCGTCCAACCCTCCCGGGAGGAACCATGACCACCAACCGTCGCCGCAAGGCCCACGTCACCGGCGCGCGTCCGGACATGCAGGTGCCCTTCACCGAGGTCACCCTGGCCGACAGTCCCGACGGGACACCCAACCCGCCGGTCCGCCTCTATGACACCAGCGGCCCAGGCGCCGACCCCCAAGTTGGGCTGCCGCCGCTGCGTGAGTCCTGGATCCTCGAGCGAAACGACACCGTCGAAGTTGACGGGCGAGCAGTCGAGGCGCGCGACGACGGACGCCGAGCAGCGCGCCGCGGCCGGCCAAGCGAGCAGTTCGCCGGCCGGCGCCACCCGGTGCGGAGGGCCGGTGAGGGTGCGGTGACCCAGATGGCCTATGCCCGTGGCGGCCAGATCACCCCCGAAATGCAGTTCATCGCCACCCGCGAGGACACAGACGCCGAGATGGTGCGAGACGAGGTGGCACGAGGCCGAGCCATCATCCCCGCCAACGTCAACCACCCCGAGACCGAACCGATGATCATCGGTCGCAAGTTCCTCACCAAGGTCAACGCCAACATCGGCAACTCGGCGGTCACCTCGTCGATCACCGAGGAGGTCGACAAACTCGCATGGGCCACCAAGTGGGGTGCCGACACAGTGATGGACCTCTCCACCGGACCCGACATCCACACCACCCGCGAGTGGATCGTCCGCAACAGCCCCGTACCCATCGGCACGGTACCGATCTACCAGGCCCTCGAAAAGGTCGGTAGTGGCTCAGTTTGAATCCGGAGGGGGTCAGGCCGACCGGCCGACCCGTCGTAGGGTGGTGGCGTGACAAAGCGAGGCAAGATGCCGACCGACGTAAATCAGCGGGGTGCGTCGATCGTGGCGTTGGCTACTGGCCAGGTGGAGCCGGAACCGGAGAAGGACCCGGCTGCGGTCGCTCTCGGGCGGAAAGGCGGCGCGAAGGGTGGCAAGGCGCGGGCGGCTGCCCTGACGCCGGGGGAACGTTCTAAGAGCGCACGGAAGGCCGTGCAGGCGCGGTGGGCGCGGGAGTCCGCGACCGACGACGGGCCCGCTTCCCCGTAAGCGTCTCTGGTTGCATCTTCCGGTTCTGAACCCATACTCGGTGGGAGTAGGCCTGTCGCGACAACTCGGCTTGCCAGTAGGGATAGTGGCGAGTGATTCGGGCGTGTTGCTCGTCCAAGCCCTTCACGTCCGCCGTGAACACGATCACCTCGACGCCGTGCGCCGCTAACAGGCCTGAGTGCAGCCATCGGGTGCGGAAGTCCGTGTCGATTGTGACGAGGACCGTTGAGGTCTGTCCGCACCACTTGGCGATGTCCTCGTCCGGTGTTCGGCACCGACCGGGAGTCGATCCTGGTGGCTGTGGGAAGACGGTTGAGACATGAACGAAAGGAAGCTCCACCATCTTGAGTGCGGCCGCGACTTTGTAGCTGAGGTTCGCATCCAAGCAGAAGACGCGACGGGGTTCAGAGGAGGGCGTGGTGGTCCCTTACGGCTTGCACTTCTTTCAGCGACAGGCCATACCAGTCCGCCACCTCGCCGGGAGCGCCCGCCTCTAGGTTCGCGAGCACTGTTGACACCGGCACCCGGGTGCCGCGAACGACCGGCTTCCCGAACTGGATCATCGGATCTATCTCGATCCACGGACTGAGTTCCCACGCCGAGGCGACCGGATTGGGCCCTTCGAACCGGATCTCTTCGGCGAAGGTCTCCACCGCCGGCGACCAGGCGAACGGCTTGTGGTGCCGGTCGGTTTTCCTGCCAACCAGCTCGGTCACCTGGTCGCCCTCAAGGGCCTTCTTGGCCCACAGTGACTGCCCGTCCGTGTAGAAGATCCTGTAGGCGAATGGTCGCTCAAGGTCGCCGAACTCGGCTCGCAGTTCATCTTCGACGCGGCGTACGCCTTGCGGCGACCAGCCAGCGGCCGTGAATCGCCGCACGACCTCCAGGCTGATCAGATCAAGGAACGTTAGGAGTGGCTGATCATCGACTTGGTAGGTCACCGGGCTGAGGCCCGTGGTCAACCAGTAGCGGAGCTTCCGCACGGTCACTTCGGGATCGTGCGAGCGCAGGATGTGTGCAGCCTGCGAAAAGGTGTAGAGGCCCTCACCTAGTCGCGGGGCATCATTGAGCGCGGTCGTCAATGAACCTCCCGGTCGGTCATTCAAAGGAGCCTAAACCGTCCCACCGACAGCATTCTGCGGCATCACCAAACCTTGACTGTACGTACCCGCTCACGTATAATATTAGTATGAACCAGTTAAGCACAGAGCGGCGCGGACAGATTGTTGGGGGCCTCGTGGAGGGCATGTCGATGCGGTCGATCAACCGCACGACCGGCGTGGCCCGCAACACCATCGACAAGCTCCTGCGTGATCTCGGAGAGGCGTGCGCCGAGTTCATGAACGGCGAGCTCGCGAACCTCAATTGCAAGCGCATCGAGTGCGACGAGATCTGGTCCTTCTGCTACGCCAAACAGAAGAACGTTCCCGACGAGCACGTCGGCACCCCCGGCTACGGCGACGTGTGGACCTGGGTCGCCATCGACGCTGACACGAAACTGGTCCCGTCTTGGCTGGTCGGTGAGCGCACCACCGAGGACTGTTACGTGTTCCTCTCGGACCTGCGCTCCCGGCTCCTGCCCGGCCAGCGCATCCAGCTCAGCACCGACGGGCTCGGCTCCTACCCACCCGTCGTGGACTCCCTCTGGCGCGACAACATCGACTACGCCCAGGTCATCAAGGAGTACGACGCCCCGACCGAGGAGGAGCGGCGCAAGTACAGCCCCCCCACTTGCAAGGTCATCGACGTGAAGGTGCTCAACGGGGAGCCAGACCTGTCCAAGGCCAGCACCAGCTACGTCGAGCGCCAGAACCTCACGATGAGGATGGGGATGCGCCGCTTCACCCGGCTCACTAACGGGTTCTCCAAGAAGATCGAGAACCACGCGGCGAGCGTGAGCCTCCACTTCATGCACTACAACTTCGGCCGAGTCCACCAGACCCTCGCCGTCAAGCGGGAGGGCAAGTCCGCCGTGAAGCGCACCCCGGCGATGGCCGCTGGCATCGCTCAGTACCCGTGGAGCGTCAACCAGATCGCCGCTCTGCTCGACTGAAAGCCGTCACCGCCCACGCCGCAACCCGTAGCGTCCCCTCTCGTGAACCGGCTTTTCTATGGCGACAATCTTGAGGTGCTACGGCAGCACATCTCCGATGAGTCAGCCGATCTGATCTATCTCGACCCGCCGTTCAACTCTGACGCGACCTACAACGTCCTCTTCTCCGAGCAGGACGGGTCCAGGGCGGCCGCACAGATCAAGGCGTTCGGGGACACGTGGCGGTGGGACCAAGCAGCCTCACGCGCCTTTGAGGAAGTAGTCGAACAGGGAGGCGACGTTGCCAACGCACTCCGCGCGTTTCGCACGTTCCTCGGCGACACCAACATGCTCGCCTACCTGTCAATGATGGCTCCGCGACTGGTCGAACTTCGGCGCGTGCTGAAGCCGACCGGCTCGATCTACCTCCATTGCGACCCAACCGCGTCGCACTACCTAAAGATGCTCATGGACGCGGTGTTCGGCGCGAAGCAGTTCTTGAATGAGGACATCTGGTACTACCGGGGTGCCGGTGTACCGCGGCTCGCCCGCGCCCGTCGCCATGACACCCTTCTCGTCTACGCCAAGTTCGACGAGCAGCAGTTCTTCGACCCCGACCCCATTCGCCGCCCCTACGCCGACACGACCAAGGAGCGATTCGCTCACTCGATCGGCAACGTGCGAGGCGACATGGACTACGGGCAGCAGACCCTCAACCCTCTTGGCAAGCACCCCGACGACGTGATCACCCACATCCAACCGATCGCGCCATCAGCGAAGGCTCGCCTCGGATATCCGACACAGAAGCCCGAACTACTGTTGAAAGAGATCATTCAGTCAAGCTGCCCCCCGGGCGGAATCGTGCTCGATCCGTTCTGTGGGTGCGGCACGACGATCGCTGCCGCTGAGGACCTTGGCAATCCTTGGGTCGGCATCGACATCACGCACCTGGCTATCAACTTGATCAAGTACCGCTTGCAAGACGCGTTCGGGCCGACCGTCACTCGACCTACACGATCGTCGGGGAGCCCGCTTCGATCGAGGACGCGACGGTGCTCGCAGCCGAGGACCCATACCAGTTTCAGTTCTGGTCGCTTGGCCTCGTCGGGGCACGGCCGGTGCAAGGCAAGAAGGGGGCGGACAAGGGCATCGACGGTCGTCTCTACTTCCACGACGAAGGCCCCGGAGGCACTACTAAGCAAGTGATCTTCTCCGTGAAAGCCGGCAAAATCCTGCCTACCCATGTTCGGGACCTGCGGGGCGTGATCGATCGGGAGGCTGCACAGATCGGCGTACTGATCAGCCTGCACTCGCCGTCGCCAGCGATGCGTTCCGAGGCTGCGAGCGCCGGGACCTACAAGTCGCCGTGGGGTTCGCACCCCCGGATGCATCTACTAACCGTTGATGAGCTGCTCAGCGGGACGAAAATCGACATGCCTCCGGCCGGGTCGCAGTTCAAGGCCGCTCCCCGCAAGCTCGATGATCACGAGCAGGGAACTCTGCCCATGCCGGATTCAAACTGAGCCACCACCAAAAGGTCGACGGCTCACCGGCCGATCTGTCCTGGGACCTGTACCGCGACACGATCATCGAGCAAGCCGAACAAGGCGTCGACTACATGACCGTCCACGCCGGGGTGCTGCTCCGCTACGTGCCGATGACCGCCAAGCG
>JAABUR0100010347.1_pt1 | contig 10253 bp, 9 predicted proteins | sample 5560091 | NCBI WGS metagenome assembly JAABUR01 (sample SAMN10711879, study PRJNA513375) | rock metagenome | isolation source: Antarctica rocks | place: Antarctica: Victoria Land, University Valley sud
CTGCCGCAGCGTCCCCTCCCGCCGGAAGCCGCACCGCCGGTAGAGCCGCTGCGCCCGCCGGTTACCCGCCTCGCTCCGCAGCCCGACCCGGTGCAGGTTCCACCCCCCGAAGCACGCCTCCAAGGCCGTCCGCAGCGCGTCCCTCCCCAGCCCGCGCCCCCGCCGCGCCGGCTCCCCGATCAGCAGCGACAGCTCGACCGACCGCGCCTCCGGCCGGTCCTGCGCCACCACGACGAGCCCGACCGCCTCCCCCTCCAACGTCTCCACGATCAACCCCACCGGTCGTCCCAGCGCCGCTTCCTCCGCCAGCCACGCCTCGACCCGCCGCCCCACCTCCGCCATCGACATGGCCGCCGCCGACCAGCCCCAGCCCCGCATCGTCACCGGCTCGTTCAGCCAGCGATGCAGCCTGCCCGTGTCGTCGCGTTCCACCGCCCGCAGATTGACCAGCTCACCCTGGATCACCTCGCCCCCCGCTCACCCGGCCGCCACTCATCCCCCGCATCGAACGGAGGCGCGATGGTTGGCGTTCCCTATACAATTTATCTGATCGCGTGACGGAGCCAGATACCGCGTATGGCGTATCGGGAGTCCGAGGTTCCGCTCGACGAGCAGGCTCGGGAATGGCTTCGACTCCGAATTACCACGGCGGCAGGGACGATCGTCGCTTTTACGGTCCAGTACGAGACGACGATTGCCGACAGACGTATCCCGGTGGTCCGGTACGATGGAGCGTACGGACGCGCGCACCGCGATCTGCTCGACCGGCGGGGCCGGGTGGTCGACACGTGGCGGCTCCCCGGTGATCCGTCGTACAAGGACGGGTTGGAGATCGGGCGGCGAGACCTACTCGCCAACTGGGCGACCTACCGAGCAGCGTTCCTTGGGGAGCCGCCATGAAACGCACTGATCACATCGCCCACAACATCGATCTGGCCTTTCGATTCCTCAGCGAGGTGGCCGATGACCCGGCCATCTTGGAGCAGATCGACAGCTGCAAGGCGCTCGTTCTGTTGCCGCCGGACGATCCTCCCCAACCCGAGCTGACCGTGGCCAACACCCAGCTTGCCCGACGCCTGGCGGAGGCGGGTCATGAAGTCATCATGTGGGCCGTCGAATCCCCCTCCGCGAAGGGCCCGCGCGTCCTTGGGCGCTGGCCAATCCTGCCGAACAGCAGCGATCCCGTCATTACCTACGATCGGGATCGTGACGTGCTGGCGGTCGACCTTGTCACAACGGAGCGGCCGGCCATGCTCGCTCCGCGTCGACCCCGAGACCCGGATCATCGTCGGCTTCACCGTCCCCCGGTTCCTCGCCGCGGCCGCCCCCAAGTCGATGCTGCTGTTCGATCTGCTGCTCCGCCCCGCGGCGCGGTTGCACGGCATCACGCTGGGCGAGCTGCACGGCATCCGCGAGGCCATGGTCCACGGGGGAAGGCGTATCAAGTCCACCCCGCTCACGACGGACGAGATCGCGCGCGAACTCGCCCGCTTGAGCGCCTAGCATCGCCGCCCCCAGCCGACTGCGCCGGCCACAAGCTCGCGTACCCGCCGGCTCCGCGCTTCCGCGTCTGCTTCCACGTGTCGCCGGGTCGTCAGCCCCGTTCGATGGCCTGCTCGACCGCCCGCTCGATCTGCTCCGGCGCCGTCCCCGCCTCCGCCGCGTCGAGGATCGTCCGCGCCGCCGACGTCAGCCGCGCCCCCTCCCGGTGAACGACATCGATTGGCCGCAGCGGCCGCGTCGTCGTATGGATAGCCACGCCCGGCAGGTTCGGCAGGTGGCGCCTCGATCGGGGAACCGTGAGGTGTACGGCGTCGGGAATGACGTGGCTCAGGTCAAGCAGATCGAGAGCACTGGCGTGCGACACCACCGCGTTCTCCTTCCCCAGCGCCAGCCAGGCCGCAACGACCTCTTCCCGCGGCGACGATGGGTAGTCTCGCAGGCGGTACAGCCCCCGGCGCACCCGAGCGTTCCCTCCCCGCGTCCCCGCTCGCGGCACCGGCACGACGCCTATTGCCCGGTAGATCGACCGGCGACGGGGTAGGCTATCGGGGACCACGGCGGAGGAGGACTATCCATGGCCACCCACGAAGGGATCTTTCCCACGTTCTTCCTATCGGGCTTCGAGTGCTCGACGTTCGTCTGGCAGGACAAGGGCCGGCGCAACCTCGTCGAAGAGACCCGCCACGCCCAGCACGTCGAGGAGGACTACGCCTTCCTCCGTGGCCTCGGCATCGCCGTCGCCCGCGAAGGCATCCCCTGGCCACTCGTCGACCGCGGCGACGGGTACGACTTCTCCGCGCTCGATCCCTTCATCGCGGCGATGAACCGCAACCAAATCCTGCCGATCTGGGACCTCTGCCACTACGGCTACCCCGACGACGCCGACCCCTTCGCCCCCGAATTCACCACGCGCTTCGCCGCCTACGCCCGGGCGGCCGCCGCGTACGTCGTACCGCGCATCCGCGGGCCGCACTTCTTCACCCCGATCAACGAGATCACCTTCTACGGCTACATGGGCGGGGAATGGGGCTGGGCCGCGCCGTTCCGCACCACACAGCAGGATCGATACGATCTGCGCCTCGCCCTCTGCCGGGCCGACGTCGCGGCTGTCCGCGCCATCCGCGAGGTGGACCCCGCCGCCCGCATCGTCCACATCGACCCGCTCGTGCTCGTCGTCGCGCCGCGGGACCGCCCCGACCTCGTCGACGACGCCGAGCGGCAAACGCACGAGGACACCTTCTACGCCTGGGACGTGATCGCCGGCCAGCGCCACCCGGAGCTCGGCGGCGCTCCCGAGATCCTCGACATCGTCGGCGTCAACTGCTACTCCTTCGGCCAGATGGAGCTGCGGGAGCATGGCCCGAACGCCGCCCTCCCGCCGGACGACGACCGCATCAAGCCGCTCGGGGAGCTGCTGGCCTACGCCTGGGAGCGGTACCGCCGGCCGATGATCGTCGGCGAGACGAGCGGTCTCGGCGACGGCCGCCCCGCCTGGCTCGAGGACATCATCCAGGAATCGCTGGCGGCCGTCCGCCAGGGGATGGACCTGCACGGCGTCTGCCTCTTCCCAGCAGTCGACATGCCGAACTGGCACACGGGAGAGTGGCTGCACAACGGCATCTGCGACCTGGTCGAGGAGAACGGCGACCTGAAGCGCGTCCCCTTCACCCCCTACGTCGACGAGCTGCGCCGCTGGCAACGCCGCCTCAACCGCGTCACCGAGCTCGACGACGACCCCTTCAGCGACCCCGTCGACCTCGCCGACATCGTCGCCGCCGCCGAGCGCCTCCACCTGCAGACCGACAAAGACTGGTGCTAAGCCCGAGGCTTCCCCGGCAGGCCAGCGAGGCGTCTCGTTCGGAGCAAGTGCTGACGGTGGCGTGAGGAGGAAAGGTCCAGGGGGCGGATGCATCGAGATACGTGTATACAGAAGCCAATGTATACACTAAAGTCGTAACGAGTGAATCGCTGGCACGTCCCGCGTCACGCCAGGGACATACAGATGTCTCGCTTGCTCATCCTCTCCTGCTCGAAAGCCAAGCGGAAAGATGCTGGTCTCCTTCCGGCTATCGAGCGCTACGATGGCCCGCCCTTTAAGGTGCTAAGGCTCTACCTGCGCCAGCCGGGAGCCGCTCCGCCAGAGACCTACGTGCTGTCGGCAAAGTTCGGGCTCATCTCAGGCAACCACCCAATCCCCGATTACGACCGCCTCATGACGCCGGAGCGTGCCGAGGAGCTGCGTCCCCAGGTTATCGACGCCCTCCACCGCATCCGGGTTCCGGCGGTGCCGAGCGACTCCCCGGCGCCGAGTCTCTTTCACAATCTCGGCAAGGTCTACCTCCTCGCCACTGGCGATATCGAGACGATCGCGTTGGACAATTGGGTCGTCATCCACGCTTCTGGCCCGCCCGGCGTGAAGTTATCCCAGCTTCACCACTGGTTGTACGGTGACCTACCACCAGCGTCGAAAACCCGCTCCACCGACACGAAGCCACAAGTGGTGCGCATTGATGGAGTCGCCCTAACAATGACCACGAGCGAGGCCCTCGCGGCCGGCCGATCCGCACTGGCGCACGGTCAGGGGAAGCCAGAGGCGTTTTCAACCTGGTACGTCAATCTCGACGGCAGACGGGTCGCTCCCAAATGGCTCGTCAGCATCTTGACCGACCTTCCCGTCGCCGCCTTCACATCAGGCCAGGCGAGGTCAGTGCTTAAACGATTGGGCATCGAGGTCCATCACGCATGAACACCGACCAAGATAAGCGCCGGTGGTACACCGAGGCAGGCGTGCAGGAGGCCCTTGAGCGTCAGCCGCACCTCTTCCTACGGCTAGCCGAGAACACGCTCACCGTCGCCGAGAGTATCCGCGACAACTACCTCAAGAATACCGCTCGTTTCATCAGAGATCTTCGGATAGCCATGCAACGCGACGAGCCGATCATGGCCGTCCAAAACGTTGCCGACATGACGTGGTCAGATGTCCAAGGAGAGGTCGTCACCTTTATTGACGGAGGCGTAGGCCAAGTCCAGATTTCGAGTCAGGTTCCCCTTCTGCTTCGGGTGGGCTCGTATATGGTGCGAACCGGGGAACGAAACCTCACTAAACGAGAGCATTTCGGCTATTACCCCATTATTCTTGGAGACTTGGAGGGTGGAAATAAGGATCGCAAGGATTTCGTTGACATCGTCCGCATAACTGCCGAGCTACTAGGCGGACTATCCGCGCTGGAACGCACACCTGATCTGCGTGCGCTGATGTTTCATGGACCATTGGTCTATCTCGTAGGGAGTTATGCCGGCCACACCCCCTTCACAGAAAATGACATCGACCTGTTTCTGCGTCAGTACGCGCTTGACGAAGATCGAGGTCATCGAATCAAGGAGAAGTTTCTACAAGAAGCGAGGCTCGAAATCTACCCCGCAATGGCACAGGAGCGATCCGACGAATGGGCGGACCGTCGCGTCTTTGAGCCGCTTGCTTGGATCGCCTACCTGTATCGCTGCCTCATTCGAGAGGCGAGCCAACGCACACCAGTTCCAATTATCGCGGGAGTGGTCGAGCGCGGAGGGCTCCGCGAGTTCTGTGAACGGGTGCTGCTCGATCGGGTCTTTCGCGGCCTGCGGGCTAACGAACGCGCGGATTACTTTAACAAGGTTTACGGTCGCTCCGATCTCACCTCGCCCAAGGCTCTGCTAGAGCGTCTCGGATACAACGACACGCTACTCCTAGCCATGCTTCTCCAACCCGGAGAGATCTCGGAGGCATGGAACATCAACAAGTACCACAGCCTGCATAAGGGGAATATAGCCCTTCCTGGAGAGTCGTGGCCGACCCAAGCCGACTGGGGAGCATTAGCCCCGCCTAGCGCGATCGGCTTTCCCACCGTTCAGGGGTGCTACGTCCACGTTTCACCCACGACAGAACCCGTCCGGGTCGAGGTCTTTCCCGACTTGGGTGAGAGCCAAATCATGGATGCTGCTCGGCGCGCGTACCTCTACTCGCGACTCCTCCCCGGCTACGGGTTTCCAGTTGGTCTCGATATCGTTGATAAGTACGCGCATGTGCCGGCATGGCTCACAGATGCCTACGGCAAAATGATCCGCTACCACCTGACTGCCAGCCTGCAGCGGGGTGAGATCAAAGACGCCGAAATGCGTCGAATCCTCGTCCAAGCCGTCTACATGACAAACCGCGATTGGCTGTTCCGCCCAGACGCGTAGGAGGCACGTTCGCCGTGGCCCAACTCGCCGTTGTTCCCGAGCCCATCGATCGCTACGTCGGCACGCTCGTCGGCGAGAGCACGAGCCGCGAGTTTCGCCTGGCAATCGCCCATGAGGCACTCCGCGAGCAGGATATCATCGCGGTCGATGCCGAACTGCGCCGGCCTGACAACGGCGATACCGAGCAGATTCGCGTCTGGGCCAAAGTGCAGCGCATCGAACGCATCAATCCCCTCTTCCCTATGGAGGCAGGACACGAGCTCGCCGCTACCCACACCAACCCGTTAGAGACTGTCCTTTCCCTTAGCCGAGAGATGGTCACCGCCGTCTGCCAAGTTCTCGGTGCCGAGCCCTTGGCTGGCGGTGGCGGAGGAAAGCTAGACCACCTCCGCTATCCTGCCCAACCTGCGACCACTGCCTATCGACCCAGCTCCGAAGACATCGCCCGCGTCGTCCTCGGCGAGCTGCAACAAAAAAAGGGCCGCGCCCTTGACATTGCTACCCTCGCCAATCGATCCGACGTCGATGTTTTCGCCGATGGGCACGCTATCGTCACCCGGCACCTAGCAATCCTCGCTATGACCGGTGCCGGCAAGAGTTGGTCGGCTCGGCGGATCATCGAGCAGTTAGCGGCTAAGAGCTACCCGATTGTGATATTCGACCCGCATGGCGACTATTCCGGCCTCGCCGAGGTACCGTCGCTGACCAGCCGTGTACGTCGGTACTTCGCCCAGTTTCCGATTTTCGAGCAGGAGGCGGAAACCGTAGCCACAGTCGTGGAATCACTTGGATGGGGTATGGCGAAGACCCACCGGGAGCGATTCGACGAGCTGTTTGCGGGAGCGAAAGCGTTCATCTTAGCGGATGCGAAGGATGTGACCGAGCGCACCCGATGGCTCAGTGACTATTTGGGCAATCCCGAGATCGCCCGTTATGGTTTAAAGCCCGATCTCTTCTTTCTCGCGGATTTTGTGCATGCGGTCGTTTCGGCTGGAAAGCGGGACGACGCGGAGGGGATGAATCTTCTCGTCGAGTGGAGCGGAGATCGCGAACGTCTGCGAGTGAGTAAGCAGCAGGCCGGTTGGCTTGAGGGACTTCCCGGAAACCTACGGCGTGGCGCGAAGCGATTGAAGCAGATGGAGGACATTAGCCGGAAGGCAGCTCGTACAAGCGATCCGCTCCCTCTTGACCGAACTGGACTCGTTCGCTACGGCCAAATCAGCGTGGTTGCCTTAGCTGGATACCATAGCGACTTCCAGGCCACCATCTATAGCCTCATCGCCGATGCAATCTTTAGCGCCCGAGTGTCAAGCGAGCTCGGCTTGCCCGTCCTCTTTGTGCTTGAAGAAGCGCATAACTTTGCCCCGGCGAAGGCAACGACGGCTGCTGAAATCCATTCCATCGCAACCACCAAGCAGATCGCGCAGGAGGGTCGCAAATTTGGCGTTGGTCTGATTCTGATCAGTCAGCGTCCATCTCGGCTGGATGAAACGACGCTTTCCCAGTGCAATTCCTACGTCATCATGCGCATGTCAAATCCCGCGGACCAAAACTATGTTCGCCGCGTAATCGAGACGCTGGGCGAAGACGAGGCGAAAATGCTGCCCGATCTTGATGTGGGAGAAGCGATTCTTTCCGGCCAGATCATCAACTTTCCGGTTCTTGTTCGGATGAAGCCCCCGGTGTCGCAGGGCGAGCGCGAGGAGGAAGACGCCTTCGAGGCACTGGAGAAGGCGCGGCGGGCAATGAACTCAGCAACGCGATAACGATATGCAGATCGTCGCCGGCCTCAGCGTCAAGAACTTCCACCCTCGCGTCTGGGACCAGACCTCGCCGTATTACCTCCCTAATCTGCAAGCGGTCATGGTCTCCTACGCCGAGTTCCATCAGCTTCCCACCCGACGGCGCCAGGCGATGGAACACGGCCTCCATGCCTATCTTGGCGTGCCCGCTGGAACCAGAATCTACCTCGACAACGGCGCGTTCTACTTCCTCCGCCGGGGCGGTGAGACCGCTCGGCACGAGTACGATGAGTTTGTCGCCCATGCCCGGCCCGACTGGTATCCAATCCCTCAGGACTACATCCCGAGTCCAGCCATGACTCTTGACGAGCAGCGGCACTGTCTCGAGCGGACGATGCAGGTCAACCTCGACTACCAGCACGACGGCTACGTTCCCGTCATCCACATCAGCCAGATCATCGAGGAATCGATCGTTGCCCTCCAGGCTCACCCCCGCCTTTTCGCGAAGCAGGAGATCGCGCTTGGCGGCATCGTCCCCAATCTGCTGCGAATGCCAAAGGCGCGACCCTACCGAGAAGTGCTCAACGGTGTCAAGCAGGTTCGCCGAGCGTTTGTGGACAAGCGGCTTCACCTCTACGGCGTTGGCGGGACCGCGACGCTCCACCTCGCCGCGCTCCTCGAGATGAACTCCGTCGATTCGAGTGGCTGGCGCAATCGCGCCGCCCGGGGCATCGTCCAGTTGCCGGGAAGTGGTGACCGCCTGATCGCCCCACTCGGCACGTGGCGCGGCCGTGTCCCAAGCGACGGGGAGTGGAACAAGCTCGCCGCCTGCGTCTGTCCCGCATGCGTCGCCTATGGTCGCGCTGGTCTCCAAGCGAGCGGCACGCACGGCTTCGCGAACCGCGCCACCCACAATCTCTTCACCCTCCTGGAAGAAGCTCGTTGGATTCAGGAGCGTCTCACGGCTCGCACGTACGCGAACGACTACCTGGCCCACCTCGACAACTCGATCTACCGACCCCTCATTGAGGAAACGCTGGCCGCATCCGACATCCAGTATCGGAACGTGGAAACCGCTGCCCCGCGTTGCGACACCAACCCGCCACGGTGGCACCGCACGCGGTAAAGTCCTCCTCTACCTGTTGGAATGACCACTAATCGCGCGTTGCTCGTGGAGAACGTCGTGTCTACCTCCGACCTCCCCTACCTCCCCGCCACCGAAGCCATCCGTCGCTTCACCGCCAAGCAGCTCTCCCCGGTCGAGCTGATGGAGGCGATCATTGCCCGCGCCGAGGCGGTCGAGCCCACCGTCAACGCCTTCACCGACCGCTTCTTCGACCAGGCCCTCGCCGCCGCCAAGGACGCCGAAGCCCGCTACGCCGGCCGCGGCCCCCGCCCTCGCCCCCTGGAGGGCCTCCCCCTCGCCATCAAGGACGAGATGCCCGTAGCCGGACACCGCGCTACCCTCGGCTCCCTCATCTTCCAGGACTCCGTGTCCGATCACACCGCCCCCCTCGCCGCCCGCGCCCTCCGCGCCGGCGCCATCGTCCACGCCCGCACCACCCTCCCCGAGTTCGCCTGCATGCCCTTCACCCACTCCCGCCTCTTCGGCGTCACCCACAACCCCTGGAACCTCGCCTACGACGTCGGCGGCTCCTCCGGCGGCGCCGCGGCCGCCCTCGCCGCCGGCACCACCACCCTCGCCGGCGGCTCCGATATCGGTGGCTCCATCCGCATCCCCGCCGCCTGCTGCGGCGTCGTCGGCTACAAACCGCCCTACGGCCGCGTCCCCCAGGACTCCCCCTGGAACCTCGACCACTACTGCCACGAAGGCCCGCTCGCCCGCACCGTCGCCGATTGCGCCCTCTTCCAAAACGTCATCGCCGGCCCCCATCCCCACGACGTCGCCTCCCTCCGCGGCCGCGTCCGCATCCCCCCAGAGCTCGGCGATATCACCGGCTGGCGGATCGCCCTCTCCGTCGACCTCGGCGGCTTCAACGTCGACGAAGGCGTCGCCCGCAACACCCGCCTCGCCGCCGAGGCCTTCCGCCAGGCCGGCGCCACCGTCGACGAGGTCGATCTCGCCTGGGATCCCGCCGAGATTGCCACCGCCGCCCTCATCCACTACGGGACCATCTTCGGCCCCATGGTCCAGGCCTTCGTCCAGGATCACCTCGATCTCGTCACCCCCTACGCCGTCCGCTTCGCCGAGCTCACCCGCGCCGCCGTCGCCGCCCCCGGCGCCTACCTCCGCTCCCTCGAGATCGAGGGCCGCGTCTACGCCCGCCTCGGCGATCTCCTCTCGCGCTACCGCCTCCTCCTCTGCCCAACCATCGCCCTCCCCGCCCTCGAAGCCGGTCGCGACTATCTCGATCAACCCCCCATCGTCAACGGCGTCCCCCAGCGGACCATCTACGACCACCTGATGACCATCCCCTTCAATCTCTGCAGCCGCTGCCCCGTCCTCAGCGTCCCCTCCGGCTTCGCCCGCGGCGGCGTCCCGACCGGACTCCAGATCGTCGGTCGCACCTACGACGACCTCTCCGTCTTCCGCGCCGGCGCCGCCTTCGAACGCGCCCGCCCCTGGCTCGATATCCCCGCCCGCCGCCCCACCCTCGCCGCCTAACCCTCCCCATCGCCCCCGCCGCCCGAACGAACGTCTCGTCCCCGCTTCGCTGGTTCGGGCGCTTCCCCCCCTCGCGTCAGCACTGCACACCCACCGACCCTCTTCCCCTCCTCCCTCGTCCTACTCGCCCCCCTGGGAGCGCAGCGACCCCCCCTCCTCGT
>JAABUR0100010353.1_pt1 | contig 10249 bp, 10 predicted proteins | sample 5560091 | NCBI WGS metagenome assembly JAABUR01 (sample SAMN10711879, study PRJNA513375) | rock metagenome | isolation source: Antarctica rocks | place: Antarctica: Victoria Land, University Valley sud
GGGAGGAGATGACGTTCGCGCGGATGCGGCCGCGATCGTCGACGACGGCGGCACAGGTGTCGTCGCAGGAGGTCTCGAGCGCGAGGATCACTCGGGTCACGGCACGCGGGCGGGGAGGCCGGGCACGCCCTCCAGCGAGCCCCTCAGGGTGGCGGGGGTGCGCCACATGATCAGCGCGTCCTCCCCGTTGTCCTGGTAGTAGCGCCGGCGCAGGCCCGCCTGGAGAAAACCGATGGACTCGTAGAGCGTGATGGCGGCCGCGTTGGAGGGCCGGACCTCGAGCGTGTACTGCGCGAGGGGGTCGTCCACGCGGGCGAAGAGCTCGGCCAGCAGGGCCCGGGCCAGGCCGCGGCGCCGCTGGGAGGGCTGCGTGGCGACGTTCATGAGGTGCCAGACCGTGTCGTAGCGCGAGCAGACGAGGTAGCCGACGAGCCGACCCTCCTCGCGGGCGGCGAGGCAGATCCCGCTCGGCTTGGAGAGCTCGAGGACGAACATCGCCAGGGACCACGGGGTGGGGAACGAGCGGCGCTCGATGGCCAGCACCTGGGGCAGGTCGGCATAGGTGAGGCGGCGGATGTCGAGCGCCGGGGTCATCGGGGGCGGGCGTCGGGGGCGCGCCCGTAGGTTGGCAGGACCTCGTCGGGCGGCGTGGCGGGGGCGCCGGCGGCGAGGCGGCAGATCCAGGCGGCCTGGACGCGGTGCGCCGGCGCGCCGTCCTCGGGCACCCGCGCACCGGCCTGCTCGAGCTCCGCGCGATAGCGCACCGCGCCGTCGCCGACCGCCACGGGCAGGGCCGGGAGCGTCCGCACCGCGTCGCCCACGTCCTCGACGCGCACCGCCCGGGGTCCCTCCCCCACGTCGAGGAAGACCTCGCCGCGCCGGGCGTCGAGGACGGGCAGGACGAGCTCGGGGCTGAACCCGGGCTCCCCCTCCACGGCGGCGATCAGCGCGGTGAGGGTGGGAACGCAGACGACGGGCAGGCCGCGGGCGAGCGCGAGTGCTCGCGCGGTGGCGAGGCCGATGCGCAGCCCGGTGAAGGACCCCGGGCCGGTGCCGACCGCGAGGCGGTCGACGCGGGCCCAGCTCCTGCCTGCCCGCACCCGCTCGACGAGGGGCAGCAGCTCGTGGGTGTGCCCGGGGCGCTCACCGGGAGCGGGATCGTGGCGGGCCGCGATCGCCTCACCGGTGTCCGTGTCCAGGAGCGCGACGGTGGTGGCGGGGGTCGCGGTGTCCCAGCCGAGGATCAGCACCGGGCGACGGTCACCCCCCGGTGATGCTCGCGCTCGTGGGAGAGCGTGACCGTCCAGGCGGGGGTCGGGAGCAGGCCGCGCGCGGCGTCGGGCCACTCGAGGAAGGCGACGGCATCGGAGGTGAGGTGGTCGGCGAGGACACCCTCGTCCTCGGGGCCGAGGCGGGCGAGGCGATGGAGGTCGAGGTGGTGGACGGGAACGCGGCCGCGCAGGCGGCGCGCGAGGGTGAACGTGGGGCTCGTCACGCGGCCGGTGACGCCGAGGGCGCGCGCCGCGCCGCGCACGAACGTCGTCTTGCCCGTTCCCATCTCGCCCTCCAGCAGCACGACGTCTCCGGGTCGCAGGCGCGCGGCCAGCGCCGCGCCGATCTCCTCGGTCTCCTCCGGCGAGTGGCTGACGAAGCCCCCCGGGAGGACGAACGTCAACGAACGCGGACGCGGGCGCGCAGGCCGCCGCCCGTGAGCAGGAGCCCGGCGCCGAACATCGCGACGAGGCCCGGCTCGCCGCCGCTCCGGGGCAGCGCGGAGGCGGAGGACGAGGCGGAGCTCGTCGTGGGCGGAGCTGTGGTGGGGGGGGTCACAGTGGCAGGGGGGGACGCCGTCGTCGAGCTGGAGGAGCTGGTGCCGGAGGACGTGGTGCCGGAGGACGTGGTGCCGGAGGACGGCGTGCCGGACGTGCCCGAGGAACCCGACGAGCCGGAGGTCCCGGAGGGTGTCCCGGGGGAACCCGGGGTCGTCCCGGAACCCTTCCCAGTCCCCCCACCCTGGGGGTGCGCGAACGGATCCTGGTACTGGTCATCCCCCGCGCTCTGCGCCAGCGCCGGAGCGACGGGCGACCCGAGAGCGAGGACGAGAGCGAGAGCAGAGGCAAGGGCAGTGGAGCGACGCATGATCGTCCAGGGTAGATCAGACTCCGGCGGGGGGGCGAAACTTTCCACCCCGACCCCTACAGACCACGATGCCCATGCCCCGAGCCCTTGGACCAAGTGCGGTCGAAGGTCGTGCCCGCCGTGGGCGAGGTGCGAGAGGCGCAGGCGGCGCACTGGGGAACACATGTGCTCAGCGTGCACGCGAAGCCTCGCGCTCGCCAGCGTCGCGCTCCGGCGAGCGGGCCCGGTTGTCGCGCTCGGCGTGAGTGCCTATCCGCCGTCGTAGCCCATACGATCGTCGCGCCCGCTATGGCCCACCTCCACACCGTCCAATCGAAGGTGCCGAAGCCACCAGGTATGCCTAGTCGAGCACTGGAGCGGCTCCTCGCCGAAGGCATCACATGGGGTGAGTCGCTTGACTGGCTCCCTGTGCTGCCGGCTTCGAGCGTCGACTTGTTCTTCACGAGCCCGCCGTACGCGGACGCTCGTGCGTACTCGCGCATTCATCCGGATCGCTATGTCGAATGGTTCTTGGATTTCGCCCGCCCGATGCTCGCTGCAACGAAGGAGACGGGCTGGTTTGTGCTGAACATCAAGAACCGCGTGGCGAAGCAAGGGCCGCTGCGAGGGCAACGGCATCCGTACGTCTACGAGCTTGTGTTGGCGCTGCAGCACATGGGCTGGCGGTGGATCGAGACATACATCTGGACCAAGCCGAACGGGATCCCGGGCAGGTTCGGCCCGCGCACAAAGGACTCCTTCGAGTACGTCTACGCCTTCGCCAAGGGCTCTCAACCGCATTTCGGCCTCGACGCGATCCGCGTGCCCTACAAGACGACGCCCGAGGAGATCGAGCGCCGCAAGCTGGACGAGAACGGCCGGCGCAACACAGAGGCTGGTTTTGGCCGCGACCGCACCAAGACCTACGCCAAAGGTGGCGCGGACCCCGGCAACGTCGTATCCGCGCCGCAGAGCTACAACCAACACTACGGACCGGCAGGCGACCACACAGCGGTAATGCCGGAGGGTCTAGCCGCGTTCTTCATCAAGGCGTGCTGCCCGCCGGGCGGGGTCGTGATGGACCCGTTCGCTGGGAGCGCGACGACGACAGTGGTCGCGCGCCGCCTCGGGCGTCTCGGCGGTGGAGTTGAGCTGCACGAAGAGCACGTGGCCGCTGGTCGCCTGCGCATCGCGGCCGACGTGACCGAGGACGTGTCGGGGACGCTTCAGATCGCGATGTGACCGCCGCTCGGGCGGCGCCACCGCCCGCTGAGGCGAGCACCAGGCAGCTCAGCAGGGAGGCAGCCCGGCGGTGAGCTGGGCCAGCGGGAAGCGAAGCATCGCGGTTTCCCATCGGGCGTCGCTGTGCTGGTCGGTCGGGAGTAGCGGGACGATCTGTTGCCCGCCGATCCAGCCCACGATCGCCGCGGCGTCGTCGTTGGAGAGCCGGACGACGACCAGCATCCATGCCGCGTCGGTCCTACCAACCGTCGCTTCTGTTCGTGTGACGATCACCGGAGCGATCGCGCCTGCCGCGCGCGTGGTCTTGACCTCCATCCGTCGCGTTGATCGATTCCGGCGCGGCGCGGTGATGTCGTAGCCCAGCTCGTCTGAGATCGCGCTGACGCGCTGGACATCGGCGGCCAGTGCTTCTGCGCCGGCGGCCGTTAGCTGCTGGCGGCATGCCTCAACGACCGCGATCTCGCCGAGCTCGCCGATGCGCTGTCGCTCTTGGGCGTCGACCTTTCGGGCGCGTGCTAGCAGGAACGCCTCTCGACGCTCGGGATCGTCGATGATCGTGGCGAGCGCGTTCTCGACACCGTCGGGCAGCAGTTCGGGTCTGAGGTGCTGTCCGTCGCCGGCGGCCGTGCGCAGCCAGAGTGGTCGCTCGAGCTCGAGTATGAGAGCGAGCAGCAGCTCGCACGCTTCGGGTTCGCCTAGGCCGCAGACCTGCACGAGTCGTCCGTCTGGGACGATCCGGCTGTCACGCAGCGCAGCCAGACCTGCCGCCTGGAGCCCTTCCTCAGCGCCACGGAGGTCGGTCACACCGATGCGGCCGCCAAGCGGGAGTCGAAGGTAGGACTCGTGCACGACCTGTAGTTCGGCACCGTCGTGGCCGAGGACGCGTCCGACCCAGTACCCGGCGATAAGTTCGAGCCGTGTCCACACGGCGGCGTTACGCGGCGTCGTCTTGACCGCGCAGGTGGGCGAAGAGGACTGCGACGTCGGCGACGTCGCCGACGTCGATCGGATTCCCGTAGTCCTCGTCGTCGGGCAGCGCCATGGTGGCGAGGCCTGGATCGTCGAGCATGGTGCCGAGGTTCTTGGCCTTGCGCTCGACGCGGCCGTTGACCGCCTCGTCGATGGTGTCGCGCGTCATGAGGAAGTAGATCGTGGTGTCGATGGACGGGTCCAGTCCCAGGCGGTGGATCCGGTCGACGCTCTGGAGGAACTGGCCAGCGTTGAATGTGCGATCGAGGTAGATCGCGTCGTGGCAGACCTGGTGTAGGCTGATGCCCTCGCTCATGGCGGCGGGATTCGCGAGCATCACGCCGCATGCCTCGTCCGTGCGGAAGCGTTCGACCTCGCCCTCGCGAACGCGCTCGGCGCCAGGCTGTGAGATCTCGGACGGAATGCCTCCGTGCACCAGAGCGGGTTCGTAGGCCGCGAGCTGGCGCTCGAGTGTTTCCAGATTGCGGACGAAGTTCGACCAGATCAGCACCTTGCGGTCGTCGTCGCGGAGCTCCTTGACCTTGGCGGCCAACTGGATGAACTTCGCCGGCGTCTCGTAGGCCGCGTAGTCGGCGATGAGTCGACGCAGCGGCGAGCCGACCGGAATCTCGAGTGGCGGGTGTCGGAACTCGATGGGGTCGTTTGACGACGAGCCTGCGGGCAACAGCGCCGGGTTGGTGGCCGCCTCGAGCAGGTACATGATCACGTCGCCCCACGCGGCCAGGTCCAAGCGGTCGCGCTGGGTCGTCGCGGTCGCGCCAGCGTACTGGCGCCGGAGCGCGTCGTAGATCTGTCGGTGAAGCCCGGACAGCTCCACCGGGATGACGCGCTTGATGGGCTCCCTCAGGTCCAGCTCGTGCTTCGTGGTCCGCACGAAGAGGGGCCTGATGGCCTCGGTCACCTGGCCGATAGCGCTTGGCGGGGGCTGTGTCACCAAGGCGGCCGCCGGCATGACTTGCCGCGCCTGTCCCGGCCAGAGGAAGTCGAGCAGCGCGACCATGTCGCTTGGGTGTTGCGGCGCCGGCGTGCCAGAGAGGACGTCCCGGCGCGCGGCCAAGAACGCGAGATCGAGGCAAGCCGTACCCCATTCGCCGTCGCGGCCGCGCTTCATACGGTGGGCCTCGTCGAGCACGACCAGCGTCGGTCCGCGTGAGACGAAGCTCGCGATCTGTGCGTACGACGCGGCAAGGCGCTGATAGTTGACAAGCAGCAGCTCGGTGCCGTGCGGAATCGTGCCGCCGTCAAAGCGGTGCAGGAGGGGAGCGGGCGTAAGACACTCGACGCTGTCGACCATCCACGCATCGAACGCGGACAGCGGGGCGACCACGAGCAGCTGCTGCACCCGTCCTGTATTACGCTCTGCTTGGTAGACCGCGAGCTCTACCGTCGTCTTGCCCGCGCCGGGCACGCTGAAGTTTGCGCCGTGGTCGAGAGCGAGAAGCTTGGCTACGTCTCGCTCCTGGAAGGACTTCAGCGATCGCAGGAAGCGACCCGAGCCGACGACGCGCGCGTGAGCCTCGTCGAGGTCGAGAGCCGGATCGCTGCGGCGGATTTCAGGTAGCCGCTTGGACTCGGCGCGGCGTTCCCGGATGACGGCGAGGGTGGGCTCGTCCCACTGGATTCCGACCTTGTGCGCCTTGCATGCGGGCAGAAGCCAGCGGTTGCGCGAGGCGAACTCCTCGATCGGCACATAGATTGCGACGCTGGGCCTGTGGCCGTTTTGGCCCCACTCCGCGCGCACCAGACGCCAGAAATCGCCGGAGACGTCGTCGCTCCGGCGAACCTCAACGCGGCGCCCGCCTTCGAGGGCCGTGAACTTCAGCGTCCCGGGCATCGAGCTAGCGATCGACGCCGCTCTTGAGCGCCTCCAACGCGCGCTCGGCCCTTTCGATCTCGTGCTTGAACGCGTCGAAGTCGAAGTCTGAGTCGTCCTTGACCTTCTCGTAGGCGTCAAGCGCCCTGGTGAGCTTCTTGCCGGCGTCCTTGGCCTGGGCGGTTGGCTGCTTGAGCGCATCGCCAGCGCGCGCGGCGGTCCGCGCCTCGTCAGCGGCCGTCCGCATTGCGTCGTTGACAGCATCGGTGACGGCTTCGCGCTGGAACTCCTTCGGTCCGTCGGCGGTCGGTAGCGTCACGGTGTCCTCTTGGGCGCTGTGACCGAGCTTTGCCACCAGGACGGCCACGACCTTGTGGGCCTTGGCGCCATCGGCGCTGTCCTCGGCGTGGGTCTCGTCCGTCTCCTCAAGCTCGTCGAGCCCTTCGAGTGCTTCTTCCTCCTCCGCCTTCGGCGTTTCGGCGCCGGCCAGCGGGTCGACCAGCTCCTGGATCAGCTCGTTCTCAACGAGCGCATCCGCGAGATAGGTTTCGACCCAGCTGGCGTCGACCTCACGCTGGCGTTCGTAGCCGAGGTTCACCAGCAGGCCGAGGATGCGAGCCTGCTTCATCCGGTCGGCCGCGACAGGATCCTTCGTGCGCAGCGACTCGTAGTCGTTATCGAACTCCTGCAGGGTCTGCGCCGCCTCGTCGAAGTCGGTGAGGCGCACCTTGCCGCCGCTTGCCTGCTGAATCGCGCGGATGAGCGCGAGGATCCGGACCGACTGGCGGACGCGATCGATGCCGGCTCGCATGGCGGGCTGCTTGCTCGAGGTGATCCATCGCAGGCGATCGGCGACGTCGCGTTCGTCGCGGTTGTGTTCGCTGATGAGGTCGTCAACGAAGAGCAGCTCGTTGGTGAAGCTGTAGTCCTGCTTGTAGTCCTCGGCGACTTGGAGGTCAAGCTCAAGGTCGTCGATCTCACCGAGCGTGGCGTCCAGCGGGAGAACGGCAACTTCGATGTAGTCCTCGCCTAGCTCTCCAAGTGCCGCCGCTCGCGTATTCGCATTGATCAGCCGCCCGCTGCGCGTCATAATTCCGGGCTCTCGCTGGCCGTCGCTACGCAGGTTCTCCTTCAACCGCTCATAACCGCGTGTCGCGCGTAGCAGCGATCGGATCCCCGCTTGCGCGTTCTCGCTGTCGGGATCCTCCGCGACTGCGGCGGCGATCGCCTGTTCCGATTCGAGCTGCGACTTGATTCGGTGGCTGCGCGGGTTGTAGACGACCGAATCGAGCCCGGTCTTGATCACGGCCATGCGCTCGATACCGCCGCGCCAGGGGACGCGGAAGGTCTCGTGGTTTCGCGGGAGCGCCTCGAGGGTCCTGTGGATGCGCTCTGTACGGGTCTGCTCGTTAGCGGTCATGGGCTCGCGATCGGGGTGGAGGCGGCGGACGCGATCCGCTCGATCAGGACGTCGAGCGTCATCTCGGTGAAGATCGCACCCTCGAAGGACCGAACGAGATCAGCGGTCTCACGCCGCTGAGCCCAGCCGGGTCCGAGTGCCACGACCGCGACGGGCACGCGCGGGCGGGCCATCTTGATCTTCGTGCCCCCGCTCTTACGGGCCGAGCCACCATCCTTGGCGAGCGTGAACGTCACCGCGTAGAACGGGCGATAGTCGCCAGTGGTGCGCACCACGAGACCGATATCGCCGCTGCCACCGACCAGCTCGTTGACGGCCGCCTGGCTGGTGTCGCCTCCGTAGCCGGAGACCAGCAGGACGTCGAACCCGCGAGCTCGCACGCGTTCACGCAGGTCCAGGGCGACAGCGCGGGTGGGGCGCTTCGACGTGCGGTTCCGGTGCTGGCCCCACGAGCTGCCGACGACCCGCTGGGCGAGCAGGATCTCGTACGGCACACCCCCGGTCCGCAGCGCCTCGATGCGCTCCCACCCGCCTGCGGCGTCCGGGCCGACCACGCGCTCCACAAGCTCAACGGGCCTGGTGGGCATGGCATCCTCCGCGGCGGAGGTCGTCGTGCCGCGAACGATCGAGTCGATCTCCGCGAAGGCACGGTTCAATTGCGTGGTGTTCCAGGCGCCCCTCACGTCACCGGGCAGAGGGAGCTCAGGCATCCGGTCGCGAAGTTCATCGAAGGTAACCCCGGCCACCGCGCAGAGCGTCTCCATCACACGGCTGTCCGCGTGGTGAGCGTTGCGAACGGCCGTGGCCGTTACCGAGCTCAGTGATGCCGACGAGCACTTGCTCGCAAGCACCTCGAGCGCCTCTCGAAGCGCCCGCGTGCTTGGCATCAGCTCCTGATCGAACAGCATCATCGCCGGGTCGAGCCGCGAGCGCGTCACGCGCTGGCTGATCGCCACGACGGCGTCTCGCGCATCGGCTCCTGCACGCTCGACGGCGAGCACCGCCTCGACGACCGCGTGTAGCGACATTGAGGCGTCCAGGGCATGCCCTTCGGCGATCCAGCCCAGGGCATGCGCGACGGTCTCTCGTCCTGTTGCAGCGAGCAGAATCCGCTCGTGCTCAACGTCGAGTGCCTGGCGGGCGACATCCATGACCATGGAAACGTAGCCGTGGGTCACGTCGTTGGACCACTGCCAACCAGCGGCCCTCGGGCCAGCACGCCGTTCAGACGTCTCTATCTATCCAGCCGTAGGATCGCCACGAGTGCTGCGCCGAAGGCTCACCTTCCACCGCTGGCAGGACATCGAGGACCGACCGCGGTTCGTTCCTCACGAGGCGGCGGAGGAGGTCGCCCAGCTGACGGCCGCGGATCCGCGTCAGGCCGTCTTCGTCGAGGGCGACTTCACCACAGTGGTTCTCGTCCACGAGACCGGCACGGCGAATACCCCGACGAAGCTGCAGCTGCTCGCCCTTCGCGATCCCGACAACCGACCGCTTCAGTTTGGACCAGGCGAGCCACTCGGGCCGATCGACATGCTCGCCCACCGTTATCCCGCGGACGTGACCCACGTCGAGATCTGGCCCACTGGTCTTGCCGGCCAAGACTTCCATGGCAACGCGCCGCGGCTGAGCCGCCTCTCGCGCTACCTCCGTCAAAAGATCAGCCACTTCGTCAGCTTCGAACAGCTCTTCCAGCCGGATGTCGCCGACCGGCTCGACGATGTTCGCGGCCAGCTTCGCGGCGTCGATATCGCTCTGACCCGACCTGAGCGCGTCGATCACGACCCCGGACTCTTCAGCACGCTGATCCCAGCCGTCTACGGCGACAGCACGCCCTCCGTCTCCGTTCACGTTGGCATGGGCCGCTTCGGTCCTCGCGATCGATACCTCGATGCACAAACCGAGGCGCGGGTCTTCGAGATCGCCGAGCACGCGCAGGACCTCGTCGATCAGCTCATCATCACCGGCCGTAGTCGCCGGACAGGCCAAAGCGCTCGGGTCGACCTCGTCAATGAGCGCCTATTTGCTGAACGCCAGCTCCCTCGCAGCTCCCGGGGCGGCTCCATGCCCGACGCCCGCGCGACATTCGACGAGCTCGACCAGCTCCACACGCAGTGGTCGAGCGACGGCACGTTTGTCGCCGCGGTACAGGCACAAGCCATGCGGCCAAGATGAAGCAAGGCGCCCACGGAGCCGTCGACGTCGCTCGCCGGCTCGACCGCCACTGGTGGGTCCTCATCGTCGCGATGTTCGTCGGCAGCGAGATCGGCTTGACCGTCTGGGCGCAGCTATCTGATGGTCCAACGCTGCTCGCCCGAGCCGACAAAGCCGGCCGCAGCGACGTGTACTCGTCGCTCTCGAGTAGCTCAGGAGCGCTCCTGGGCTTCACCATCGCCGCCGTCGCCGTCCTCACTGCCTTTGGCGGCCCTGCCAGCCCAGGTCCCCGAGAAGCGAACATCATCGCGGCGAGACGCAAGCTTTCCGGCATCCTCTTAGTCACCGCTGCCTTCCTCGGCGCAACCCTGGCGCTTTCAACTATCGCGCTCGGCGTCGATCGCGACACCGCCGGCCATGAATGGCTTGAGCACCTGACGGTCACTACCGCGGGTGCGAGCGCCGTCGGACTGGCCATCGGTGGTCTCGGGTTCGCTCTCGCGGTCCTCGAG
>JAABUR0100010357.1_pt1 | contig 10242 bp, 17 predicted proteins | sample 5560091 | NCBI WGS metagenome assembly JAABUR01 (sample SAMN10711879, study PRJNA513375) | rock metagenome | isolation source: Antarctica rocks | place: Antarctica: Victoria Land, University Valley sud
GTCTCTGTCGAGGTGCGCTGTGTTTGCAGGGCATGCTCCAGGTGGCCACACCCCGCCCCTGGTGTAGAAGTGTAGAACAAGTGTGCGAGCTCCGCGTCAGAGTGTGTGTAACAGTATGGGCTGCAAGTCCGGTGGCTAGCCAGGCCTGCCAGCGTGGCCATCAGTGGCAGCTGCAGCACACGTCCTGCAAATGCAGCACATAGCCGCATGCCTGCGGAGGCAGGATGCAGGGGCCATATGAAGGAAACGCAATCAAAAGGCACTTGCAGCAGCGCGGCATGCGGCCCGTCACCCGCACCCTGTCAGCAAGCCGACGCGCGCCGCGCGCCGCCGGCCTGCGGCGCGGGGCGCTGTGCAGCAGCAGCAGCCGGCGGCAGGGGCCTGAGGAGGTCCAGCCGAGCGCCTAGGCCAGTGAGATCGCGCGCCTGCAGACAAACCTTTTTTACCTGCAGCAGCGGCTGCCGCAGCAGCAGCATGCGTGGGCGTTGCGCGCCCGGTCCAGTCGCTCAAAGAAGGGCATCAGCAGGCAGGCTCACTGCGCGGAGGGTTGCTGGCATGTGTGGAAGGGTAAGACAGGCGCGCACAGGAAGCAGGCATGTTGGCGCCTGGTGCGCTCGCCATAAGTGTGACAGGAGAAGCGTGCAGAGCAGCATGCGGTGCGCTCAGACATGATGGACCAGGAGGCAGGCTCACAGCGACAAGCTCTGGGCGCTGGAAAGCGTGCACATGGCGGTATGGCAGCGGTCCCGCATGCACTCGCACCGGCGCCGGCGCAGGCTCCTCCCCAGCGCAGCCGGCAGGGCCGGGCGCCGGCGCGTCGGCGATGCCCGAAGCGACGTGCGGCCGGCGCAGCGCACGCGGCAGCGACAGCTCCGGCACGCCGCTGGCCGGCTGCGCCGCGTCGTCCCTGCGGCTCTGCGTGTGCAGACGGGGTCAGGGTGCAGGCGCAGGTCTGGCAGGTCGTTCCACAGCGGATCTGCGGGCCGGGCGGGCGCTGCCAGGCACGAGGTCACCTTCACCTCAGCCTTGCATTCTGGTGCAAAGCGTCAGAGGGCGCGGCTGCGTTCCGCTGACAAACAGCGAGCCTTGCGGGCAGCTATGAGGCGTGCACCGGCGCATGAAAGCCTGTCACCTTTTCAGGTAGGGCTTGCAGCGCTGTTAGGGTGCTCTGCAGGCACGCCATTTGAGAGGAGGAGGACTTCATACCCTCCCGTTGCATTGCCCGTTTGAGCGGCGGGACAGCGCGCCTGGCCGGCGGCGGCGCCGCCGAGCGCGCCCCAGGCGGCCCAGGGCCCGCGGCGCGACTGCGCGCAAGCCTGGCGGCCGGGCGGCTCGAACCACAGGCGTAGTGTGCGGTCCCAGCCGCCGCTCACATACATCCCCTGCCGCGCCCCCTACGATTCTTGCTTGCTGGCCCAAGCACGCGGTGCATGCGCCAGCGGCGTCCGCTCGCGCGGCCTCGTCAGGAGCTTCACGGCACCCTGGGCGACGCGCCGCCGCGAGCCGAGCGGCGCTGGGCACAGAGCAGGCTGCTGTGCATGGCGATGCGATCACTGCATGCGCAGGGCATAGGCTTGCGTGGTCCCCTCTCTGACGCCGCCCGGTGCGTAATGAGCCGCCCACCACCCCTGCTGGCATGCACGGTGGCAGGCCGATGCATGCATGGCGCCGGAGCACGCCGGGCCACGGCTGCGCGCCGACCGCGGGTAGGTCGCGCCTTGTCGGGCAGGTAGCCCAGCGCGCGCACGCAGTCCGCGTGGCCCGCGTAGCTCGCGAGCGGCGCGCCCGCCGCCAGGTCCCACGCGCGCAGCCGGCGGTCGCTGGTCGCCACCAGCGCCAGCCGGTTGGCCTCGTCCAGCAGCAGCGCCTGCACGGCGCCGCCTGCGCCCGCGCGCGCCGCCCCGCAGCTGACATCTGTGCAAGTCCGGGCTCGAGCCTGCAGGGCTGCGCGCGCCCGCATGCGCGACGTCGACGACCGCTGCGCGGTCGCGCCTGGGCAGGCGATGTCCTTCAGCTGCCGGCCGTCCGCGGCGCTCCAGCAGCGCAGCGTGCCGTCATCGCCGGCCGTCAGCCAGAGCTGCGCCCAGCTCACCCAGGCCACCTGCGCGCCGCGCCCGCGCGCTCGCGAGGAGCGAGCCGCGCCTTGCCTGCTCGAGATCGCCGGGCAGGGGGGCGCAGCGCTTGATGTGCATGTGTGGGACGCGAGCACGCTCTCCCTCCGGAGCACGGCTTCAATCGCGGTGCTGGTCGCATGCTGCTGCCTATGGCAGACACCCATGTGGCGTGCTGGCATGTGTACCCTGACGCCGATGCGCACTCGCTGGACAGTGTGTCACATGCGCCGCAGGAGTTAAATATTGGCGCTTCGCAACCGTGCGGCGTGGTAAGCAGCTGCTGGGCGTGCACATGCACAGCAGCAAATGCGACAAGCCCTGCAGGGCACTGCAACACTACCACTCACAGGCGGGATGCACATTACCGTTCTGTATGTGCATGGTAGGGGAGCACGCCCAGGAATGCGGTCACCTGCAGCACAATACCAACATGGCCTGCCAGGGCCCGCAGCGGCGGCGCGGCCAGCTGGCCGGCGTCCCAGACCCTCGCGGTGCTCTCCAGCCCACAGCTGAGGAGTTCATTGCGCGGTGCAGAGTACGCCAGGCCCTGCCACAGGGCATCACGCGGCTCAGCATGCAGCATGCGACGGAAGCCTGCACCGTGCAGCCAGCAGGTCTGCAGACGCACGCTCTCTCCGCCCATCCGCCACACGGCGGCCTTCCAATGAGCGGCAGGTCTGTTCCCATGGCGCAAGCCAAGTAGGACGACTATCAGTCCTGTCGGGCACAGGACACAGGAATGTGTGTGCGCTCAAAGCGCAGTCCAAGTGCGTGCGGGCGCGCGCGCGCCTGCAGGGGCGTGTCGCTCGCATCTGGCGCCGCCTGCAGCAGCTTGAAGGTGCGCAGGCACCAGATGCGCAGCTGCCGATCATGACAGGCCGTGGCCAGCCGGCCGTCCCGGATCAACGCCAGCGCGGCGACGCGCGCGCCGTGCTCTGCCGCATGACATGCGGATGGGTGCGCGCGTCACATGGTCATGCGAAAGCTCAGAGACAATTGCTTGTCGCTTAATGGCTTGCCGCTCAGGCAGACCACCGAGTCTGTGTCGAGCCTGGTCTGATGTGGTGCTCCTGTGCACAAACAGATTTGCAGCGGCAGCTGGTCGATCAGCTGCACACCCAGGACCACGTCTGGTAGGAACTCAGCGTCTGCAAATCCGCGTCGTCGCGCGGCGGTCGGCAGAACGTCTAGGCGCGCAGACGCGCGCCGCATGCGCACGGCAGCCTCTGCAAGCTTGCGCGGCATCTCTTGCTCCTGCATGTGCATTGTTCTTGGCTCACCATCCTTGTTTGATACAGGAACGCAGGTCATCGCAAAAGAAGTGCAGTGCATGCACCCCTTTGTTCAATATCTTGTCCAAGATGAGGGAGTGTTGCGGCACTCCAGGCCGCACCTGCTGTATTTCGTCTTCCAGCACTGACAAGCGGCTCTGCAGCTGCTCCTTGGAGCTCTCCTCCCTGCAAGCCCAGCCATGGATGTCGCGCTCCAAGCACGCACCATGCGTCTGGTTTGCAGCCAATGCTGCTCAACAGGCATTGACACTGGGCTGCAGCCATGCTGTGCTGCTGCCGGCAGACTAGCCTTGCACGCAGGCATTCACTTGGTGCATGCCACAGAAAGAAGTAGCAGGCACAGGCTGAGATAGCATGCAGACCTTTTTACACGGCTCGCACACTGCTGTGCACACTGCTCGCTGATACTCCATGCCTATTGATGGCAGCCTCTCTCATGGAGCTCACCCAGACGAAGTCCAGCGCAGCCGCACGGTGCCATCCTCCCCGCCACTGACGAGCACTCCGAGGTCGGCGCTGTACGCCAGCGCGGTCACCAGGCCCTTGTGCGTGCGCTGCTCTGCGCCCGGCCTGCGCTGCATGCCAACACTTGCATAGACCCAGCAACAGTTTCTGCTGCACTAGTGCAATCCTTTCAAACCCTATTTGCGTCGTGGATGGTGTGCAGCGGACATGCTGCTATTATGTTTTTATTTAAGGAGCTTGACAAAGTTCTTTGTCAAGCTCAACCGTACAGAATGGCCAGACGTGGTCACGATCATCCAAGCGGCATGTCAGACTTGTTTGTTCTCATGCAGGCTTCATATAGAGCCGGACCTGTACACCTCGACATTCTGCTCGCTGTCCAGCTGGAACTGCGTGAAGACCTGCGCCACAGCTGAAGCCGGGTGTGAGCTTGCAGAGAGCAGGCTGGAAAGCAGCGATGCGTGCTGGGGGCCTACCTGCGGCGAGCTGCCTCCAGTGTCAGCCACGACTATGCACTCCACCCTGCAGGCACCACCCATCTGTCCCGCATTCAGCGGGATGGCCGCAGTGCCATGCAGACCTGCTGCAGCACTTTCACTGCAGTTCATGCAAGGCATGTCACTGCAAATGAGCGTTCAGTGACTGTGCTGCGCAGAGCGCACAGAAACGCATGGCGTCACACGCACCCCTCGGTGCCTGTGGCAAATGCGCGGTGCGCGGCGGCCGCGCTGTAGCGCCACAGCACCAGCGAGCGGCTGCGCGTCCAGCCCAGCAGCGCATCCGTGCCTGCTGGCTGCCGCAGCGCCACTGCCTGGTGTACGTCCAGGCGGCTGCGCGGGTGCACTGCTGAGTCACCCTGATTCGGCAGCGAGCCAGCATGCATCTGGCGCAGGAGCATGTTTGCGCGACGCGCGGAATGCTTGGGCGCGACGCGTCGGGCTGCAACCAGGCGAAGTATGCGAACCTTGCAAACTGAGAAGCTGGGCAGCAGAGATCAAACAAGGCTGCGCGCCTGGTGTCGCGGACGAAGTCGCTGACGCGCGCGGGCCCGCGCGGGTCGATCACCGTCACGTGCCCGGCCGCGCTGGTGGCCCAGTATGTGCGCGTCATGGGCACGTACACCACTGAGACGGCCTGCCGGGCAGGTTGCATGACGTGTGTGGCAATCTGACATGACAGCGGTACACAACTTGCCACATGCGTCGATGTTTTGCTGATCCATCGAAGCACTAAGTGTAGAGGCCGCAGCCACGTCACAATAGCAGGCATAGGCCCCTTGCAAGCACCTGCATACAGTGCTGTTGGCAACGCAGGCATGTTCAAGCGATCTCAACTCAAGCCTCAGGTTCAATGGCCGCAGAGGCAGTCCAACATGTCACACAGTGCCAGTGCTATGCGTGTGCTGTAGACCATGTATACCATGCACCTGGTCCGCAACGCCCTCGAATGTGTCCAGGCAGCGGCCCTCCATTGACCAGACCTGCATGCTGCCGTCCAGGCAGCCTGCGCTGCACAGCACTGAGCGCTGGGCACGCCTCGCAAGCGTGCCAAGGCGTCTCTGTTAACACAGCCACCAGCTCCGCAGACCCATTCCCACATGTGACCCGATGCCGTTGTCACCGCATAGCCAAGAGACACAATTCGTTACCAAGAGCTCTGCCCTAGTGCTGTGGAGTGTTACAAGCGAGCAGCAGTCTGTAACCCCTGCGGCGCCCCAGCAGTCTCGCCAGCCCCCCCTGCCCAGCCTCCTCGGCGCACCGGCGAGCACGCAGTTGCTGTGGGCGTCCAGGCAGGCCGAGCAGATGCCGGCGTCGGCCGCCCTGGGCAGCCGGCGCAAAGCGCGCGAGCCGTCCGGCGCCATGATGCACACCTGCCGCCCGCGCGCGCCCTATACATGCGCTGCCATTCTGGCACGCATGCACCTCCATACGTGTTATATCCCTTGTACCAACGAGCGCGGCTCTTCACCCCTCGGGCCCCCAGCTCTAACTTCAGGCACGGCGCTCGCGCCAGCAGGGTGAGGTGCGGCGGTGCCTGCATGCGCGTCTGGATGTGGGGTGGCTGCGGGCAGGCGGGCGCGCCGTGCGGTCGTAGCTGGCACTGAAGACGAGGCCCTGCGGCGTGCATGCCAGCGCGCGCACGACGTCCGCGTGCCCCTCCGCGCCCTGGCGCTCAGTGCCGCGCACCCCATGCGTCGGCTCTGTTGGGCCATCCTATCTTTGCAGCAGAGGCAGCAAGGCACCTTGTTATTGTGCGAGCAAGCGCACGCGCTAGTTTCCGTTGTGTCCTGCGGCCGCGCCATCCTGGCCCGGTGCGTTCTGTGCATGCCGGTCAGCATGTCCCCGTGCGGCTCTTCTACAGACATCACGGCATGCTGCAAGCGAGCTCACCCACCCACTTGGGGTCCTTCAAGAGTGCAGGCTCCCTGGCCCCTTCCATCCAAGAGGCCCATATACCGAGCCTGGCAGCTGCAGCGGGACGAAGACAGCAGCAGCGAGGTGGGGCCCGCGCACGCGGAGCGGCTGCCCGTGCAGGCGCAGCACCGCGGCGGTCAGCAGCTGCGCGGGCGGCTGCGCGGTGGCCGCCTTGGCCGCGCCCGCGCCCGCGCCGCCGCCCTCGCCCTTACCCGCCAGCGTGCGCCACGCCACGATCCGCGCGGCCTCCACCGTGTCCACCTGCCGGCGGCAGAGGCTCGCAGCATCCAGCGCCGCCGCGCCTCGCCTGCCAGGGCGGGCAGGTGACCCGCCGGCGCCAGGCAGCCGCTGTGCCCCTCCAGCATGAAGCGCTTTTGTAGATCATGTATAGGGTAGGGCATGTAATGCTGTTTTGCTAGTTCATCGCTTTGATCGCTGCGTAGCCCGTAGGGCTGCGGCCGTAAGCAGCCCAGGTTTGGCTGACACACGGTTGTAATTCATTCATTCATTCATTCAGGTGTGCCAGGTGTCACAGGCAGGGCGGTGCACACCGCACACAGGGCAAACTATGCGTCCAGGCCCATACCCAGCATGCGGGGGTAGGGTAGCAGGGGTACTGACTCTGTACGCAGGGTTAGCGCGCACCGCATACAGGGCGAGCTCCGCGTCCAGGCCAACCACCAGCAGCGGCTGCGGCGCGCACCAGGCCAGGCTGTACGCGGCGCTGCTGCACTGCACGGTCTGCGGCCGTGCGCGCGCGGAGCCCTGTGAGCTGCAGGGCGCCGCTCGCAGCCGCCCCGGGCGGCGGCAGGTTTGCGCAGCACCAGCGTCAAAGCTTGCGGGGCTGGCGAGTGCGGCGCGGCATGGGCGCTGGAAGGCGCGGCTGATGCAGAGCGAGCTTGTGTCAATCATTGCCTTGGAATGGCTTAACTCGCTCTTCCGGGGGGCACTGGTGTGATGATCTGTGTCTCAGTGCCTGGGCTCAGCGCCTCAGGGCTTGCGTGCATGCGCGGACATGCAGGCTGCCGCGAATGACCAGGAGCTGGGCGGCGGGCGGCCGAGCCGGGCGGCCGCACCTGCAGCTGCTGCCCGCGCTCGCTCCAGACCGCGACGGTGCGGTCGGTGGCCGCGGAGAACAGCAGCCGCACGGTCGCCTCGAACATCAGGTCCAGCACCGTCCTACGTCGACTCCGAGTTTATGGCCACGTGCAGGAGTATCATGCACCCCAGCACCCACCTGCCGCGCTGCGCCGCCTCGCGCCGCAGGGCCGCCAGCCTCCACCAGTTTCATACGAAGCGCGCCGTGTTCAGTGGCAGAGCTGTTGTTGCGTCCACCAGCACGCGGCGGTCGAGCAGCAGCCAGCAGCCCGGCCTGGACGTAGCGCTCTCTGGTGCAGCACTTTGCACAGGTGCTCAGGCTGCTCATCTCTCTCGCCTTGTTACACTAGAGAGCCCCTGCGCAGGCGGCACGGGAGCCGCGCCCGCGGTGGCCCGGCTGCCGGCGCAGCAGCGCGCCGCCCGCGGCCGCCCACACGCTGATGACGGGGTCCTGGCCGGCCGAGTAGAGCTCGCCGCGCGCCGCATTGTACGCCGCGCACAGCAGCGGCAGCTGCGTGCGAGCGCAGCGCACAGATTGAAGAAGAGGCTCTCCGGAAGCAGGTGTGCGGCAGACGTCTGGAGCGCCGCGTAGTGCATGCTTGTGCGGGGGTGTGAAAATCACTGGCCTCCCCAGGTACGAAGGCAGCAGGCTGTGGGCAAGCGCGCTGGACAGGCTTAAGTGTTTGCATGTGCGAGTGGCGCACATCGTGTGCCGTGGGGATAACAGTCGCAACCTCCATTGTTGAAGCGGCTTCTTGAGAGCGGCCGGTATGCGGATGGGGGTGCAGGTATGCCCCCTCAGCAAGCGTAGTCGGGCTAGCGTGTAACTGTGCATCGCAACACAGGTGTAACTGGAGCACCCTACTTCGCTTCCAGGACCAAGTTCCTGTGCGCCTGTGCGCAACGGCTCTCTTTCCCAGAGCACCGCGGCCTTGTTTATAGGCCTTGCCTTACTTTCTCCTTGAAACCTAACTTTATTGAGCCGCTGCACTCAAACATCCCAATCACACGCTTGGAGCTGGGCCAAGGGCTCTGCTCCAGTGGCTGCTGAGGGACAGGATGCGGCCGGGCTTCATGCCTGGTGTGCCGGGCATGGCGGGCGGGATCCCCCAGGTGCGCTTGCTCTTTGCCGCAAGCCTCTCTGGTCTGAGGGTCTCACTCACGACAGTGTGAGTGCAGAATGTCACTTTGTATATCCGTGTTTGTAGCACCAGCGGGCACACCTGTACGCAGGCAGCTATGCACGCGCCAGCCGCGCCTGGTCACTCCGCGGGCGGCGCCCCCGCGCGGCAGGAGTCTGTCTTCTACAAAACGCTCATCTGCCCCAAGCGCGTCCTTGTCCTTCCTGTATTAGAGCACTGGTTGCGCAAACGCAGCTTTGCACTTCTTGTGTGGCAGCTCGCGAATTGGCGGATGTGTGTATCAAGGCAGAACTTGGTGCAGCAAGCGGACCAAGCACTGGCTCTGCCTGCAGGTGGAGGGAGGGGCGGTGCTCGTTTGGCGACAAGTGCACTTACGCGCATGGCGAGCAGGAGCTGCGCGCGCTGCCGCCCGAGGGGTACCTCCTGCCGCCAGTCTGCCTTGCTTGCAGACTCTGGTTGAGGTCACAGCGCACTGAGAAGGCTGTGGCCCTTGCTACCCCACGCTGCAAGTGACAATCCTCTTCATAGACGACCTAACAGTGCGCCTATGCAGCTGCACCCTGCCCACTGCGCCTACTACCAAGAGCTCCTTTAATACAAGGTTGGCGCGGTGCCATACCAGCGGTGCGAGAACCTGCTGAGGAGCTGCTGTTGCCAAGCGAGGCAGCCTTGCGCAGGTTCAAGATCATGGAGCAGCGCGAGCGCGCGCTGAAGGCGGGCGACAGCGGCGGCGCCAGCATGCGCTCGCCTGGGAGCGCCGCCGCGATCACCTCCCAGGTCGGAGCGCCTCCGCCGGGCGGGCCTCCGCCCGGCGGGCCTCCGCCCGGCGGCCCCATGGGCCTGGGCAGCCTGCCGCTGGGCGGCGGCGGCGGCGGCGGCGCGATGGGCATGCCGCTGGGCGGCAGCCTGCCCATGGGCGGCGCCGGCGGCATGATGGGCATGGGCAGCCTGCCCATGGGCGGCGGGCCGATGGCCGGCGGCGTGCTGGGCGGCGGGCCGATGGGCGGCGGCGGCCCGCTGATGGGCGCGCCGCCGGGCATGCTGGGCGGCCGCGGCATGATGGCGCCGCCGGGCATGCTGGGCGCGGCCGGCATGGGCATGGGCATGGGCATGGGCATGGGCATGGGCCTGCTGCCGGGCATGCTGCCGGGCATGATGGGCCCCGCGCTCATGGGCCCGCGGCCGCCCGCGGGGCCGCCGCCGCCCCTGGCCGGTGCGCCTGGCAGGCGTGAGGCGTGTGGCAGGGACCCGAAAACACATTTGAGTCGCATCGGCATGTGCGCTGGTTGTAGCATTCACATGCAATGATAGGCCGCAGATCGTGAGCTTCCTTGCGGTTTAATGATGCAGGACGATGGTGCTGCTGGTGTTTGAGGGCAATGCGGTCCGTAGACTTTAACATCAGGCGGCCTGTGACAGTTGCATTGTCAAAGGTATGCAGACATGTCACGGCAAGCGTGGCGCTGTGTCGGCGCGCGCCTCCAGCGTCTGCTTGTGCGGCACACGCTCGTGCATTGTCCGAAGCAGAGTGACAGTGCGCGCAGGCGAGGTGGGCGGCCCGGGCGGCGAGGCGCCCAAGCTGCGGCCCAAGGTGTGCCGGCAGTTCATGGCCAGCGGCACATGCAGCTATGGCGAGCGCTGCCAGTTCAGCCACAACCCTGAGGACAACCCGCGCGGCGCGGGCACCCGGGCGCGCCCTTGGTCCCTCCCCCTCCGC
>JAABUR0100010360.1_pt1 | contig 10240 bp, 12 predicted proteins | sample 5560091 | NCBI WGS metagenome assembly JAABUR01 (sample SAMN10711879, study PRJNA513375) | rock metagenome | isolation source: Antarctica rocks | place: Antarctica: Victoria Land, University Valley sud
ATGACAAAATGCTCGATTCTTTCACCAACCTAGATCTCGTCGGCTCTTCATATAAACTGAAATTATCAGAGTCTATGCATGTTCATGATGTATTTCATTCTGACCTGCTTCGCTCTGTCGTCGACGACCTCTTGCCTGGTCAAAAGAACGAACCCTCAGGTTCAATAGTGGTAAACGACGAAGACGAGTGGGAAATCGATGATATATTGAATTTCCGTCGATATCGAAGACGGCTTCAGTATAGAGTCAAATGAAATGACTATGACAATGATCTCAATTGGTACAACGCTGATGGCGACGAATTTATGAACGCTCAGGAGATCGTTGACGATTTTCATATTCGATACTCGAACAAATCGCGCTAATCGACAATTCAACCAATCACGATTTAACAGGTCTGAGCCTGTGAAATCATGATTGAGCAATCAACCGAGCCGGGCAGGAAATACATTCATGCGAACATGAATCGTCGAAGGAAGGGGGTAATGTCACGATCCTAGCCTTGCCAGGCTCAGCCTTCTAGCCTTACCAGGCCTATCCTCGCTTCGTCACCTTGACTAGTCCCTATTGGGCCTAGCGTCGACTGAGGAACACACATATGTAGCCAGCTTCTTTCTCGTAGCTATCTTTCTTCCTTAGCATTTATCTTCTAGTTAAATGACACTTCTATCTGACCCGCTCTAGGCAGGCCCCTAACACTCAGTAGTAAACTTTAGATAATTGATATGTATTTCATAAGTCTAGTTGAGAACTTAAGCAGTAAGTAGATCACTGAAAGCTGATGTCAGTTATCACATGAACAAGATGCAATGAGTGTGACATCAATCAAATTCTGAAGTTATGAATTGCTGATGCTAAAGTTTTTTGTGATAAGCGCAGTCATTAGTTACAAACATGAAAATATTCAACAAGCATCAAGTCTTTTCTTTAGTATAATAAATGCATTGTTGAAGATGTCATGTAAAGAGTATATACACTACAAATGATTAATAAACAGAGTGAAAGAAGAACTCAGCATTGACGAGTCTAAATACATGCAATTGAAGACGCGAATATGAAATCAGATGAGATCTCTTCAGCTTATAAAACGAAAGCTAAATATAAACAAGTCAAAAGAGATTAGACTGATTGCATCAAGTCGAGTATTCAAGTTCGAGTTGAGTACTCAACTTGAAAAGTGTTGAGTTGAATTGAATTTTTTTTGAAAAAGTGTCGAGTCGAGTTGAGAAGTTAAACTCAAGCACTCAAGTCGAGTTGAGAAGCTTGATTCAATAACTCAACTTGAAAACTCGACTCAACTTGACAAGATATTAAATAGATGTAAATAGCTTGATTGAACAGTCTTCATGATCTTCTTCATGACTTTCTATCATATTTTCCCGTCATGACTCTCTATCAAAGTCAAACGATCTTCATGTTTTTTCTTCATGTTTCTCTTCATGTTTCTCTTCATGTTTCTCGTCATGACTTTCTTCATGTTCTTCTTCATGTTTCTCTTTATGTTTCTCGTCATGACTTTCTTCATGTTTTTCTTCATGATTCTTTATCAAACTATCTTCATGTTTCTCTTCATGACTCTCTATTAAAAGATAATGCAAAAAGGTAATGCAAAAGTCAAAAATCGGAAAAATTTCTATATTTAGCTCTCTTGATGTCAAGCTCAAGTTCTTGACGAGTCGAGTCGAGTTGACTCAATTTTCAGTTGAGTCGAGTCACGTCAAGTTGAAAATTTAAGCAACTCAACTTGATCTCGATTCGAGTTTAAAATGTCAACTCAAAACTCAACTTGATGATCAGTTTAAAAGAGATCATCAGATCAACATTTGAAGTCATATATCACGAGTTTCATATTATATTCAACGATGTCGCGAGATCAAGAAGTGATTCTATGTTAATGTTCATGACACAACGATCAAATTACAATGTAAGAAGATGATTCAGAGTCAGAGAAACATGACGAGACAATCTCAAGTACAATTCTTCATCATCTTCTCAACTGAAGACATACTCACATCTCTTAAGTTATGTCGTCTGCGATGAACGAGATCTCAAGAGATCTCAATCAGTATCAGTCAAATCAGTCAAAATTCTCATAATACAGATCAGTTGTGATTTCAATTGTAACATATGCTGCAGATCACAAAATCTTCTTAAACATGAATCAATGAAGAACTCGATTTGCATTGATGATATGAAATATGACAAATTTATAAAGCTGATTGAGAATGAGCTGAATTACGACTGTGTTACAGATACGATGATATATAATTGAGCTGAATTCGTAAGAATATATATCAGCAATGAGCATGAATGAAAAACAGCATTGAAAGAAATGCATACAGAAGAGTCTATTCACTTTCTTTTTACAATTCAGTCTGCTGCAAACAACGATTGTAGATTTCAGACTTCTTGTGATACTTGATTCAAGCAGCTGATCATTGAAGAAATTATGTAGAATGCTCGTAGAGAACATGTTCATGTTCAAGATTCTCAGTATAAAATGACATAACAAGATCATGTTATAATTGAAAAATCTTAAGAATCAATGACAAGACTTATAGTTTGTTCAACATCAACAAAGATTCAATGAACTTTTATTAAGATTAAATGAACTATTCTTAGTGCTCGAAATAAGATAAATTTCTCTTTTATCATGAGAAAAAATCATTCGCAATCTGACATTCTCTTTTATTCTTCTTCTCAATCATTTATTGCATAGATTTTCTCAACAATCATACATTGTTGAATCACATCAAACGACTTTCATCTTGAATGCAACATGAGAATACATTGATCTTTATGATGATGAGTTTATCAAGATACTAAGTGACATTACAGAAAAAACGTCATCACATGAGCAACTTCAAGACATCATCATTATCAAAGCGCAACGCAGTTGAACACACAGAGACTCACAATGACAACGAGATCACAACAGACTTAAGCGACAGTGATTCTGTAAGAGAAGTTTTCAACAAAGACAGACGTGTCACTCTTGAAGTAATAACTCATTTAAGAATTCAAAAAAATAGATAATTAATTCGAAAAAAGGCAGAATTGAATGCTGTCAGAGCATTCAGTGAAAGTATCTTCGTGAAGTCATCACGATATTTCAAAAACTTGATGTATGCAACATTGAACAGCTTGATTCTTTTCAATCAATTAATAACAGACATACTAGAATTGATTTTGATGATGATGATGTCAACGATGCAGACTGAGAATCAATAACATCATATTTATGAGAAAAGATATCATATCAAACTAAATGCAACTTCATCATCGATCATGAGTTGATTGTCAAAGTTTGCACTCGTTATCTACTTATGTGAATATTGAGCGATCATGTTGATAACAATAACAGTTTATGATCAGACTTCAAAAAGAAATGACTTAATGAGAAAATGAAAGAAGCATGAAAGAATATTGCAAATCATTTAGACAAGAAGTCAGATCACAAACGTTCTGAAGTAAAGAACATTTCAATGACGAAAGAAACTTGAAAGATAATACGCTCAAATCTTTCGTTGCAAATAAGACTCATAATAAATAAGTGTACGACATTTTTGAGATGTGATGATTTAGTGTACTGAGTTGAGTATGAATCATAGTTGAAAGTGAATACGACTGACAGAAGCAATTCACAAGAAAAGAGCAAAAGAATTTGACAAAAAGTCTGTTAGATAATGATGACTTTGCATGTGAAAAGATATATACTAATCAAAGATTGCAACATCGTTTAACATGAAAAGATTTCTTAAGACAGATTCTGCGCAAGAATCATAGCAAATGTACTGACTCAGAAGATTTACTGCAAAGTCAGAGATGAAATAGCATATCAAGAATACTCAAAGATATTCTTTGATTCACTTTCTACTAATGTCGTTCTCATCACAGTGACAATGATCACTCATTGTATACAAAAATATGAATTAGAAAAGCACAGATTAAACAAGTTTGAAAAATTAAACATGAAAAGTAAGTGAACATTTGCATATATCAATGATTAAAGTGATTGAAGCGAAGCTGAACTTGATAACATGCAGTGACATGAATGCGCGTCAATGTAACATGAAATCAACAAGCTTGCGAGCATCAACAATTAATATTGAAGATTCTGCTATGTTGTATCAAGCAACAAATTGATAATGATGATATCAAAGCAATTATGAACATTCAAGCTGTACTCAATGTATACGTTGATTGTCTTGATGATCTCTCATTATATGAGTTAGAAAACGATGTGCAACTCAATTTAAACGCAAGTCATAAGAAAACGTTCTTGAGTTCAGAAAGCATTTTCATCTTTCAATCTTCGAAACTAACGTCACTTGTCTTTGATGTAGTATTATTGAATGAAGTCGTAGATATTGTAACTTGTAACTAAATCTTCAATCATTGATGCTGTGTAGAAGAGATTGATCGAATTGAACATAGAGAATGAATTATCAACTGATAATATTCAAGTCAGCAAGAAGCAAACTCTTAGCAAGAGATCTCACTTTACATCACAAACTAAAGATTAATCATGTATTATATTGCAAAGCGATGAATATGAGTTCATGATAGCACAACAGAATGATGTCGAGTCAACAATGATTAAAATCAGCTGAAAATGAAAGTTTGATGACTTGTGAAATGCTTTAAACATGAAGAAGAATGAATGTTTGTGATATAAAGCAGACAAGACAAACAAAATTCTAAGCAATGAGAAGAAATATGAAAGCTTCATGTGCAAGATGAGAAAGAAAAGCATCATGAACATAATTTGCAAAAAGAAAGAAATTAAAGAAGAATAGAATTCAAGCACAGTAGTCATTATAATCAAATGATTTGAACAAAGTGAATATTTTGCTTCATACTGCGAAAGCACTTCTGTCACATATGCTTACATGAGAAAACATGATACTGATAGTGATGCAAGTGCATTGATTGAACACTTTGAACATTTTGCTCAAGAATGCGCAAGCGCTTATGTTGCAGATGCTGTCATGAGAGAACATAGTGCTAGAAGTGATGTGAATGCACAATAAGAAAAGAGTGACAATATTGAGAAGAATGATCAAGATGTCTATGATGACATTGATTACTAAAGAACAAAAGATACACTGAACACTTTGAGCAATCTGTGTGACATTAAAGCTATGTTTGCAATGTATGATAATTGCGTAGTTGACAGCTTGATCATTGATGATGATTCTAACAAAGAAAGATCATGCAAAGATAATAGTGAATTACAAGCTTTAATGATATTATTCAACATTGCAACTTTAATTGCTACAAATGTCAAGATCATATTTGTTGAATCAAATGATAAATAAACATACTGCGCTCTTAAAAGTTCTAGAGATGTTGACTCTTTTATGAATATGCATTAGTTAAAAGTGACGCAAATCTGAAACATGAGATTAAATGAATATTTGAGATATTGATCATTAAAAGCACTAAAATCTGTCTCTGTCACTCTTTACAAATTGCAGATGTTGTCATGAAGCATTATCTTTGAGTCTTCGTCAACTACATGTAGAATGATTGAACTAAGTGACTTTCTGAAGTTAAATTCATCATCAATAACGCATTGTTATTAATTACTTTAACATTATTCTTCTTGATCAATTTAAGTCAGAACTTACATTTAAATTTTAAGTCTTTTGAGTCTTTGTTCAAGAATTTTATGTTTCAAGCTTGAAACAAGTTAATCAATGTTGAAGAGTTCATCAAGAAGATGAAGAAATTAACTGAGCATCTACATGATGAGATGTTTATAACTCAGATCATTTATGAATTCAATGTCAATCTTTCTCGTTGTTCTTGTTCTAAATACTTCGTTGAAGATGAAGTCTGATTAAATGCTCACAATTTCAGCATCGCTCATCTTGCTGTTAAGTTAAATGATCATAATGTTGATTTCTTCAAGATCAAGCGTGTCTTCAAGAACAATTCTCTGATCATTGAGTTAAATCTTTCAGCATTCATGAAGATTCATTCAATCTTTCATGTCATTCTTTTGAATCATATCACAAGTGATTTTCTTTCAAGTCAACGTCAGAAATCTTAAGAACTCATTATCATCAAGAATGATGAAAGATTCTGATATGTAAACAGCATATTAAACTTCAAGCGTGATAAATGCTATATTTCATCTTTGCTTAAGTATTATGTCAATTGAGAAGATCACTTCTTTACTTGAAAGTCTTTTCATCTTCTGAATAATTGTAAGCAAGCACTCAATGAATATTATTTCATTAACTCTGTCGTCAAAGAATCACATGTACTGTCATGTGTGATGTCTCAATGTTAATGTCAAGAACTTTAAGTTCAATCTTCATTGTTTCAACTCAGCTCAAATCTGACTTAGATTTTGTTTAGATTTAACTCAAACATTTTGTTTAAATTTGACTCAAATGTGACTCAGATGTGTTTTAATTTCATCATGCATCATCATGTTAAAATGCGTCTCATCTTGTCTTATTCTTCAGACATCTTGCTCAGATTTGACTCAAATGTGACTCAGATTTATTCTAGTCTTGTCTGTGCTTCATCACATTAAAATGCATTCATATCAATTCTTGTCTCATTTCAATCTTCATCTTCAATTCTTTCTCATTTCATCTTGTTTCTTCTCATCATTTTGCAAAAGCTCAGTCTTGAAGAGAGAAGTTACTGTCATGATGTCAAATCATTAATTTGATTTAAAACATAAATCATCGATGTCTTAAATAATCTTAATTCATTGAATCTGTTTTGCAGTTCAATGAATCAAGTCATCAATTTAATCATCATCATCTTAATTTAGTTTCAGTAATTCTGTTTTAATCATCTCAGTTGTGTGCGCGAATCTTTGCAATCTTAAGTCATAAAACTATTGTTTAGTCTTGATTCTGCTCAATTCATGTATATAAAAGTCAAGCTTTCATTCTTTTCTTTCACTTTTTGTCTTTCATCTTGTACATTATTTGATGTATTGTCTTGTATCTAAATTCTATCAAAGTAATAATAATAATATCAGTCTTTTATATTGATAGTATCTTTAGTTTAACTCAGTCTTTGACAATGTAAATCATAATGTATGTGAACTTGTGATAGTACTTTCACATATGTTTTATTTGATGCGTTTAATTTAAGTATTAATAAAATTCTGTGAAATCAATAAGTTGCATCATTACATCATTGAGTCAACTGCGTGTGACAATTCAAGTAGTTGAACAGCGTGATCAAGAATATGCTAGCTTCGATTTTTTGCTCTTGTTGTCAGATATCTCATGATCATATCATTGACTGAACTTAGTTGAACTTGTATCATGTTGTGTGATGAAGATTTGATTCAAACATTCTTTTTGATGATCGAGAAAGTGCGTTAAGTTGTTTCAATAGAGCATTTGATAGAGAGTTCAATAGAAAATTTGATAGAAAGTTTGATAAAGCATTTGATCAAGAGTTTGATCGAAAGTTTGATAGAGAATTTGATAGAGAATTCGATAGAAAATTCAATAAAGCGTTTAATAAAGCGTTTGATAAAGCGTTTAATAGAGCGTTTGATAGAGAATTTGATAAAGCGTTTAATATCAAGTCATGAAGAATACTTTCTATTGAGTTAATTAGCATGTGCTATGAAGCATGTATGAAGCATACTATGAAGTAAATCATGAAGCGTAGAACGCTTATTTGAACGTGTCACATGAAGCATGTTTTGAAGCGAGTAGAATGATAAGTAGATAATCGAGTCGATAGCTGAGTTGATAGCTGAACATGTAGATAAACGAGTAGATAGAATGATGAGTAGAATGATGAGTAGAATGATGAGCATGTAGAGTGATGAGTAGAGTAGATAGACGAGTCGATAGAAATCGTAGAATAGATAAACAGAGCGAACAAAATGTAATTAATTCAATAATACGCTCATACTTTATCGTATCAGATAAGACAATCGACAAAGTTCGATATTATTTCAAAGTTAATGTCAATCAATCTATCTTACAGAGGTTTGCACTCAGACGTGTCGCTCGTATGCTGCGAAGTCAGCAGAGCGCTAACCCGAAGGGGCTTAGCGACGTTGGCACGTCTGAGAACTGAGGCAATGCCTAGTCAGCGTCATATGGTGGATTAGTAACCCAGAATTGATGGTTTCATTGAGCCCATCATTGATGTCTTGCGCACAGGCAGCTGCTAGCCATGATGAAGTGCAGATCTGATAATTGACTAAAGATGTGTATTCTACATCAGGAAGCTATCGAGGTTTTGTGCCGCAATTGGCGCTAGTCCCAACCAGGCTAGCGGGCAGTGTAATGGCACTGCAAGTCTGCAACAACTACCTTATGTTCCTAATTAGGAACTATGTTCCTAATTGAACGACTACCCCCCCTACTCCTACTATTGCTTCTACTGCAGTCTCTACTGCTTCAACACTTCTACTCAATAGAAGTTACTGACCTCTACATACTTATCATTGAACGGAAATCTCTGAATGCCTTCGGGGACAAAGCCTTTGTGAGACCGCCGTACCAAACTTTCTACCAAACTCTCTATTGAGCTTTCTATTGAACACTTCGAAATACGCGTCGGTCGGGCGCATAACACACGTCAAACAATGCTTCAAACAATGCTTCCTACTACATGACTTTCTACCTACTTGTCACTCTACATACTCATCTACATACTCACCTACATACTCACCTACATACTCACCTACATCATACTCACCTACATACTCACCTACCTTCATGGCTCCCTTCATGGCTCCCTTCTGTTACGACTGTGTCGGGATTGGGTAGGGTTTCGTAGCAAATAAGCCCTAGGGATTTCGGCACATGGTTAATCCTTAGCCCCGACACTCTATCCGAACCCTTCCGCACCCTAGCAAACCTAGGTACTCAGCCCTCTTTGTTTTGCCCTACTATAAATACAGTCGGATTCCCCTTTGCTTCCTTCTGTATTCTTAGTATCCTAGTTATAGCGACCTCTATTGACTCAAACATTCTACTTCCGGTCCCATCGGTTAGATTCTAGGCACGGTCCCAACACTTCTTCGATGAAATCAATAGAACTCAGCGAAGGTGAGATGATAGATGTTGCGATGAGAAGCTGATAGGCATGAGTGATGAAGTGTAAATCTAATAATTGCATGAAGATGTGTCTTCTACAAAAGAGGCTATCTGGATTTTCACATGAGGTAAGTATATCATCGCTAGTACTGATTAGATGAGCACATACCGGCGCCAGTACTAACAAGGTTAGCAGGCAGTGCAATATCACTGCTTCTACTATTGCTTCTACTCCCACTGCTCGTCCTATTGCTCCTATTGCTTTAACAGATAGGTGGGCTGAAAAGTTCCTACTAATCTTTACCTGTCATCAGCGGAGAGAACCATGATCCCCGCTGGTGGCACTTGCGAGCGTTTTGGCATGAGCTGTATTAGAGTGTATGAGAACGATGCCATGACCTTATTAGACAAGGCCATTTTTCGGGACGACCTGCGGCAAGGGGTTGACTGGAATGTCAACAACGAAACGAAATTCGGATCATATGACGCAATAAGCACCAAATCTTCTGATGGACAGAGTATAAGGCATAGAGAGATGACCACACTGAGATTCTTGTGGGAAATCGCAGTCTTTGATTCAAACCCAACATCGGAACTGTACAAAAGCCACCTCTCAAACCCAGTAAAGAACCTTACAAGGTCGCTGTAAAGGAATTGGTAAGAAGTCTCGATAAAATATTCCGATCATGCGCGTGAGCAGAAACATCATAAAACACATGAAAACACATAAAGACAAAGAGCATCATCTCGACACCTATTATTTCTTTATCTCGATCTCACACCATCGCTTCAGCGCATAAACCTCCACAGACCTTTCCTTAACCTTTTCCTACATCCGCCAGCCCTGCGGCTCTCCGCCTGCAAGCGCGTAGATTTAAATCCTCTCGAAACACCACGACCATGAACAAGAATAAAGAGAAAGCTTCACCGCGCAGGTGACTGACTACCTAAGGTTACATTTAATGTCGGAGTGCATGTGAGACTTCTGCTCAGTGTGACTTTCTCTTTCACCTACTTTACATCTTCACTGTTGTTAGTTCAGCCCTGACCTACCGCACTGCCCACCCCCCCAAAAACGCACAAAAGCATCCTCCAATCCCTTCTTTGCTCCTCCTCCTTCAACCACACCCTACCCGGTATCTAAGTCTCTGACCTCAACTTCCAAACCCACAACCCACACCAAACACACAAATGCACAT
>JAABUR0100010364.1_pt1 | contig 10235 bp, 13 predicted proteins | sample 5560091 | NCBI WGS metagenome assembly JAABUR01 (sample SAMN10711879, study PRJNA513375) | rock metagenome | isolation source: Antarctica rocks | place: Antarctica: Victoria Land, University Valley sud
TCATACCGCTGGTGACCCTCTGCGCGAGCCCCACCACAGCTGCGCGGCGCACTTCCGGTACGCGCACTGCCAGGCCTGACGCACCCGCTATGCAGTCCGGCAAGCCCGTCTTGCTTCAGGTTGAGGCACTGGATGCAGGGTGGATGCAGGGTGGCAACACGCGAATCGGCAGTCCGAAGGGAACCAGAAGGCTTCTTTGAATAAGCCCATTGAAATGCGGCATGCGCGGCCGCAGGGCTACGTGTCGCGCCTGGACGACGTGACGGGCACGTTCTCGCACGCCGCGCCCGAGCTGCTGCTGGGCGTGCGGCGCGTGAACGAGAAGGCCGACTGCTTCAGCTACGGCGTGGTGCTGTGGGAGATCGCGACGCAGGAGCGGCCGCTGCGCGGGCAGCTGCGCGACCTGCGGTGCGCGCCTCCCGCCGGCTGCCAGGTTTGGCGTGTGCGGGCGCAAGTCCTGGAAATCCACTAATGCCTTGCCAATGGACGCCCAAACAATAGCATCACAAGGACGGCCAGCATCGGGTGATACATCCTTGGTGCCACCTCCACCCGGCGTGCAGAGCCGCATGGCGGCCACCTCGCCTTTCCACCGCTCTGGAGGTGTCGGTCGCTGTCGGTGTCAGGGGACGGCGAGCGGTGTGCTTTGCGCGCCAGGGTGCCCGAGGAGGCGCCTGCGGAGGTGGCCGCGTTGATGGCGGAGTGCCTGGACCAGAACCCCAAAGCGCGCCCGTCGGCGCGCGAGATCTTCGAGCGCCTGTCCGCGGTCGCCGCGGCGCCGCCGGACGCGGCGCCGACCAGGCGCGCGGACCCGCCGGGCGGCGGCGCCGCGAGGGCCGCGGCGGCGCAGGAGCGGGAGGCGCCTGCTGCTGCGGCGGGCGCAGCGCACCCTGCCGGTGAGAGCGACCTGGGCAGGGCTGCGACGGGCTGCGGCGGCGGCCTCGGCGCAAAGGGGGAAGCCGTAGCAGGCATTGGGGGGAGCGGCGCGGCGTCCGCGCCTGTGACCCCGCACGTCCCCCCGGGCTCACCGCCCGAGCCCATGGCGTCGCCGTTCAGCGCGGCCGTGCGGGTGGCGCGGCCGCTGCGGCGGCCCATGCCCATCGTGTCAGCGTTCAGCGCAGAGGGCATGGCGCTCACTGGCGCAGCGGCTGCCGAGCCCAGGGGCCGACCACCGGCAGTGCCGTGAGTGCGCAGCATGATCTCCGGGAGGCTATGTTTTGCGGGCGGCGGGGGTGCAGGGCCGGGGTGCCGTGCTGCCCGCCTACCCACGCGCTGCAGGCGAGTCTGGGCGCGGCAGTCACCTCCAGGGTGAGCGCGAAGGCCAGCATATCGCCTCTGCCCTGCCCAGCGGGTCTGCCGAGCGCCAGGAGCGCGGCTGTGAGCTTGTGCTGTTGCGCTTGCCATGCATCTGGTCTGAGCATGTGCGCCAAGCCAGGACCAGCTCCACATGCAGCAACTGTGTCACTGTCCTTCCGTCAGCGTTTGCGGTGGCGTTGCGGCCTCGCCCTGCCGCGGTGCTAGCTGCTCTTGGTGGCCGGGGTATGGGAGCCTGCGCATAACGAGCTGCACGGCTCGAATGGCCAGCCTCTTACCGAGTTCTGCATGAAACTCAATGTTGTCTGTCTGGCATGGCTGTGGAGTCCAGCGCGAGAGGAGGGGGCAAAACAGCTGTTATGTCCATCTGACCACTTGTCTCAGTGTGCAGCACTTACTGCAGTGTTTTTGGCTAGGTGTATATGCCCGTACGTTTGAACCATGCATGTGCTCTAGTAGGTGCTTGCAATTGGTACATGTTTTGATGTCGATAGAGAGCTACAGGGAGTGCGCTCAGGCTGCAGCCAACGGCTGCAAGGTGCTGCAGGCGACTTTGTCACACAGCGCGTCAGACGCGCCTTGCTGTCATGGGAGCGCCTGTGGAACCCATGCAGCATGCACAGAGAGTGTAACAAAGTGTGCAACCACATCTATCCGACGCAGGGAGGGAATGCGTAAGGCACAATGCATGCGCTTTGTACAGGACCAACCTTGGTCCCTGAAATAAGGGGTGTAAGTCTGGGTTGGCGGGGTGCTGGGCATGCGCAAGTAGTGAATGCGCACTTCCTGGCACTCCGAGCCGAGCAAGCAGCGGCTGTGAGTCGATCAAGCTCAGCACTCGCTGGCCCCATGCTACAGCGCCACACGCTGCCGTTAGCCTAGGCGTGCAGCGCAGTGCGCGTGGGGAGGAGGCGCTTGGTGGCGCTGGCGGAGGCGCAATGGTGCGGTGCTTTCTCCTTGTATGCGCTCTCACGTTACTGCCGTCGTCAGACCTGCTCACGCAGCTGATTGGCGCAGCTCACAAAGTTTGAGACAAAATCCAACCGCGTCAAGGGGCTGTCGTTCCACCCAAAGCGGTGCGGCCCTGCACGCTGTGCTCGTCAGTCTGCGTGTCTGTCATGCATCCTTGCCCTGTGGTGGCCTTGCACCGCCGTGTGCAGCTTCGCGTTGCACCCGCCACTCCTGCCAATCATGCGATCAAAGCACCTGCGTGCGTGCGTGTGTGCCACGCATTGGTTGACGCTCTCTGCGCTGCTCTCAGGCCATGGATCCTTGCGTCCTTGCACAGCGGGGTGGTCCAGGTGCGGCACTGCGCGGTCACAGCCGGACGTGCCGTCGTGCACCTGCCACAGAGGGGAACTGCGGCAGGCTCCAGCTGCGTTCCTTGCAAACGTTCACGCTTTCACCTCTCCTGGCCGCGCGCGCCGCAGCTATGGGATTACCGCATGGGGACGCTGATCGACCGCTTTGACGAGCACGATGGCCCTGTGCGGGGCGTGCACTTCCACAAGTCGCAGCCGCTGTTTGTGTCGGGCGGCGACGACTACAAGATTAAGGCGCGCGGCTCGCGCATGCGTGAGCGCGCATGGGGTGGCAGTGCTGCACCGGGCAGCCGGCTCTGGCGTGTCTGCTAGCCTGCTCTTGACAGGCCGCAACCCCCGGGGCGGCAGGTCTGGAACTACAAGCTGAGGAGGTGCCTGTTCACGCTGCTCGGGCACCTGGACTACATCCGCACGGTGCAGTTCCACAGCGAGTACCCCTGGATTGTGTCCGCCTCGGACGACCAGACCATCCGCATCTGGAACTGGCAGAGCCGCACCTGCATCAGCGTGCTAACGGGTGCGCGCCACCGACCATCCAGCTCCCCACCACAGACCTCCCAAGATACGAGCAGGGCTGGGGCGCTGCCCTTCTCTCGCCCAGGGGTGACGCACGGCTCGTCAGGATGCGAGCGCAGCGACCGGGTCGCGGCGGCAGGCCACAACCACTATGTCATGTGCGCGTGCTTCCACCCCAAGGACGACCTGGTGGTGTCGGCCAGCCTGGACCAGACCGTGCGCGTGTGGGACATCAGCGGCCTGCGCAAGAAGACGGTGGCGCCGGGCGGCGAGGACGTGCTGCGCCTGCCCCAGGTGCGGGCGCGCCGCACGCCTGCGGCGCTCTTGGGAGCCTGCTGAGCGCCGCTCAGATGCTCAGGGCGCCGGTGCGGGTGGGGGGCCTGCGCGCACGCCCGCGGCGCCACAAGCGTCCCTGGCTGCGCCTGCCGGCGCTCTGGCCAGGCTGACGGCGTGGTGCCATACAGCAGGGCGGCGCGGGTGTGCAAGTGCCAGCGGCATCCCTAAATTGCCGCCAGACGGCAGGCCGCGCCGCGCACAACTGCCAGTAGGTGCTGGCCAGAGCGCGCCATGGCCGGATCGGCTGCATGTCATGTGGACCGCTAAGTGCGGCGGCCCGCATGCCAACAGCGCCCACCAAGCACACTCAAGGCGGGCATTGCAGCGTGGCCAGCGTGCGCTTGTGATCAGGCAGGTGTGCTGAGCCGCGATGGGGGCGGCTGAGCCCTTGGCGAGCGGGCGCGGCGCAGATGAACTCGGACCTGTTCGGCGGCGGGGACGCGGTCGTCAAGTACGTGCTGGAGGGGCACGACCGCGGCGTCAACTGGGCGTCCTTCCACCCGACGCTGCCGCTCATCGTGTCCGGCGCCGACGACCGCCAGGTCAAGCTGTGGCGCATGAACGGCGCGGCGCCCCTGCCCTGCTCGCACCACAATCGATCGCAGTGTCTTGAGGTACGCGTGCATGGCTCTTGGCACATGTGGGGAGTGCGCCTCGCGGGCCAGGGCCCCAGGGCACATGATGTGTGCGCGCTATGGCGGATGAGTGTGGGATGGCAGTGAAATGTATGCAATGTCCACCTTGCGCGCCGCCTCAGCCCTGCAAGTGCCCCCGTCGGCGCCGCAGACACCAAGGCCTGGGAGGTGGACACGCTGCGCGGCCACGTGAACAACGTGTCGTGCGTGCTCTTCCATGCGCGGCAGGTGCGGCCGGCACACCGCAGGCCCGCCCCTGCGTGTGCGCGAGCAGGCACTCAGCTTAAACGTGAGCAGCGTGTGAGCTTGACGCGTGTGAGAGAGGGGCGTGCTGGGGCGCATGGAACAGCAACGGGCAGGCGCGCGGCGCTCCGGGCGCGCATGTGCCTGGCACGAGCAAGGCCGAGGCGCACGGGAGGCGCCAGGCGCGAGGCGCAAGCGCTGGCTGAAGCACCTGCCAGCGCGCCCCAGCGCGAGCGCGCGCGCGCGCAGGACATCATCGTGTCCAACTCGGAGGACAAGAGCATCCGCGTGTGGGACATGTCCAAGCGCACCGGCACGCAGACGTTCCGCCGCGAGCACGACCGCTTCTGGATCCTGGCCGCGCACCCGGAGGTCAACCTGCTCGCGGCCGGGCACGACAGGCGCGGCGCCCGCGGGCCCACTCCATGCGGCGGCCGCAAGCAGCGCTGCATTACCTGCGGCTTCCAACGCATGGCTGTTCTGGGCGCCTGGCCTCTGCGCAACACACTGGGGGGCCTGCCGCCCTTGCAGGCAGCACTCGCTTCATGCGTCACCAAGACATGCAAACAAAGTGTGTCTTGCCAGGACTTGTCGCACCTAGCCCTGTCCCCAGCCAAGTGCTCTGTTTAACAGTGCACAGGTGGCGGCAGATGGCATTGTGGGCTGAGAGCAATGTGTCAGTGGTCACAATGAGCGGGAGCCGATCCAGGAGGTTGCGAACTAGCAAGCGAGCGCGGCCGTGCGCGCGCAGCGGCATGATCGTGTTCAAGCTGGACCGCGAGCGGCCGGCGTACGCCGCGCACGGCGGCACGCTCTACTACGTCAAGGAGCGCTACCTGCGCGCGTACGACTACCAGAGCCAGCGCGACAACCCGCTCATCTCCATCCGGCGCACCAGCACGGCAGGTGATGCGCGGCCTTGCCGCGTCTCACATGTTTGCTGCTTGGCATGGCATCGGATGCACACGAGTGCGTGCCATGGTGCTTGTGCCCCGCAGCTGTTGAGCACAGGCGCAGAGAGTTTGCATTGCCGCCGCAGTCCTGGCGTGCCACTTTGTCGTGTGCGCACCTGCTCCCGATTGGATGTTCAAACGCGGGGTGGCCTCATGGACCGCACCTTGCATGGCCCCGGTCAGGCTGCATGCTGCCGGCGGCGCGCTGCTCAGCCGTGGCGGGGCCGGCGAGCGTGGCAGGCAGCAACCAGGGCCCGCGCACGCTGAGCTACAACCCGGCGGAGAGCGCAGTGCTGATCACCTCGGACGCGGACGGCGGCACGTACGAGCTGTACATCGTGCCCAAGGACGCGGCCAGCGGGCGGGAGCCCTCGCCGGTGTGTGCCGCCCAAAATAAAGAAAACCACCGCATTTTCCTGGTCATGCGGCCTTTGGTTGCAGAGGCTTGGGGGCGAGAGCTCCAGCACGATGCAGTGTGGGCCTCGTCGCTGCTGCAGCAGGCGCATGCGCTGCCGTCCTTGCGACCAGCATGCCCGCTGCCGTCCTTGCGCCCGGCGCCCCGTCTGATCCAGAGGCGCGCAGCGCAAATGACCGGGCTGCCCTTCGATGCATCAATGCCCGAGCATGCTCCATATGCTTTAAGCCCTCGGCCACCCAGCGCCCGCTCAGACGGCGCCGCCGCGGCGCAGGAGGCAAAGCGGGGCGCGGGCGCGTCGGCGGTGTTCATCGCGCGCAACCGGTTCGCAGTGCTGGACAAGGGCGCGGGGCAGCTACTGATCAAGAACCTGCGCAACGAGGTCACCAAGAAGTGCGCGCCGCCCTGCCCGACGACCGACGCCGTGTTCTACGCGGGCACCGGCATGCTGCTCTGCCGCTCGGAGGACAAGGCGCGCCGCTGCCTTGACCCGCCGCTCAGGCTGCTTGCGCATGCAATGCCTGCAGTGCCATGTGATAAGTCAACAGTCAAGATGAAGAGTGCAAAGGAAACGAGGCCAACTCCGTAAGGTTGTGAGCAGGCCTGCTTTGTCGCCACGCAGAGGTGGGACCTGCCTGCTGCGCAACCCAGAGGCGAGAAGGCTGCACTGTCGGCGGCCAGCTGCAGCACCGGCAGGCTCGGCGCTGCCGCCCCGCGTGGCGTGGCGTGCACCGTAGCCTGCTCCACGAGTTTTCCTTGCGTGCCCTGGGGGTACCTGGCCGCGGACGCTCACAGGCGGGCCGCCCGCGCGCGCGCAGATGGTGCTCTTCGACGTGCAGCAGCGCACCAACCTGGCGGAGATCAGCACGCCGTTCGTGAAGTACGTGGTGTGGTCGGCCGACATGGCGCACGTGGCGCTGCTCTCCAAGCACGCCATCATCATCGCCAACCGGAAGCTGGGCAGCGCCTGCACCGGCGCGCCCTGCGCCTCGCGCGCGCTGGCCGCCTGCCATGCGCGCGGCCTGGCGAGCCGTTATTCATGCTGGCCATCGAGACAGGGGGCCATACCTGCCGGCGGCGCCGAGAGCGCGAGTGTGCGCTTAACACAGGCGCAGACATCATGTGGGGACGCTTGTCTGAGGGCTCTGGTCATTGCCTTGACCCTGGGCTAACCCTAGCAGGACGAACCAAGGCTCCGAGGAGTCCGATAACTGGTTACCTGGTGGAGCCAGGCAGCCTGCCTGCAGCGCCTGGCGTTGCTGAGCAGGCGCCCCGCTGCGCGCAGTGCACGAGACGATCCGGGTGAAGAGCGCGGCCTGGGACGACAGCGGCGTGCTCGTCTACACCACGCTCAACCACATCAAGTGCGGCCCGCCCCCGCCCGAGCTCCTGCATAAGGGGAGAGCGGTGTCCTGGCAGCAAGAACAGGCTGGCCTGCTTCTGGGCTTGGTTGCCTGCTGAGGGCAGCAAGGCTGTCGGCAAGAGCGGACCGTGCGGTCAGGCTACGTCAGCCCCCTCTGTGCCCGAGGAGCGCTGTGGAGGGTGTGCTACCTGCTGCAGCAGGCTGCTCCGGCGCATGACGCTGCGCGCGCGCATGACGCTGCGCGCCCGCGCGACGCGCGACGGTGTGCGCTGGCCGGCTCACCGCGCACATGCCTGGCCGCAGGTACTGCCTGCCCAACGGCGACTCGGGCATCATCCGCACGCTGGACTCGCCTGTGTACATCACGCGTGTGTTCGGCAACATCATCTACTGCCTCGACCGCGACGGCAAGAACCGCCAGATCCAGGCGCGCCGCCCGGGCGCCAAGCTTGGCGCCCGCATGCCGGCCCGTGAGCCTGGCTGAGGCCTGGAAAGCATGCTCCTGGCTCAGCCTTGGAGGCTGCATTTGACTTCGACACTTGTCTCGCACTCGTGGTGCGCTGCCGCCACAGCGGGCAGTGCGCCGCCGCCAGACAGGCACACAAACCGCGCCGGGCTGCAGCCGGCCGGCGCACGCCCACGCGCCGCACGGCGGGGGCGGGCGCAGGTGGGCACGACCGAGTACGTATTCAAGCTGGTCGAAAGTTATCATTGCATTATTATTTTAAATACCGAGCATCCCTCGCCGGCCCCGCCGCAGGTGGACACGACCGAGTACGTGTTCAAGCTGGCGCTGCTGGAGCGCAAGTTCGACCAGGTGCTGGCCATGATCCGCGGCAGCGCGCTGTGCGGGCAGTCCATCATCGCGTACCTGCAGGCCAAGGGCTTCCCGGAGGTCGCGCTGCACTTTGTGCAGGACGAGCGCACGCGCTTCGCGCTCGCCATCGAGTGCGGCAACATCGAGGTCGCGCTGCAGTCGGCCCAGGCGCGCGGCCCGCACGCCTGGCGCGCCCGGCGGGTCAGCGACGAGTCAGCCTGCCAAGTGCAGCGTCCCGCGGATCCTGGGATCAGCGTAACAGGGGCGTTGCGCTGCGAGCTTCGGGACGTGCACGTGCCGGCCTCTTGCGCTGCCTCGCTGCCTTAAGAGTGGCCGGGCACCGTCAGGGGGTTGTAGTGTAGGCTGCACAGGTCATGCCCACGAGTGTTGAATTGCCCATCACAGTATTGGTACGGCGTAAGCGTACTGAAGGTCCTGTTGCGAGGCAAGCGCGGTTAGCTCGTCGATTTGGCATGCATCAGACGCATGGGAGGCAGCCCGACTTGCCGGCACCACAGCAGCCCAGCCTGATTCCTGCCTCCAGCACGACCATGCTGCACTCACGCCCGCGCACATGGCAAGCGTGGCGGCGGCGGACGCGCGCTCGCCCGCGCAGGCGCGCTTCGGCGCTCGGGGGGCGAGCGCGGCGGCGCGCGCGCGCAGGAGCTGGACGACAAGGACACGTGGCACCGGCTGGGCGTGGAGGCGCTGCGGCAGGGCAACCACCAGATCGTGGAGTTCAGCTACCACAAGACGAAGAACTTTGAGCGCCTGTCCTTCCTGTACCTGATCACCGGCAACCTGGAGAAGCTGGCCAAGATGCTCAAGATCGCGGAGATGCGCTCCGACGTCATGGGCCGCTTCCACAACGCGCTGTACCTGGGCGACGTGCGCGAGCGCGTGCGCATCCTGGAGGAGGCCGGCGCGCGCCCGCCCCCCGCCCCGCCATCGCCCCGCGCCCTCATAATGCCGGCCATGTCCCGCCACCTGCGAGCTGGCGCTGGCTGCTGCAGCTGCTCTGCCTGCAGCTGCTGCGGCAGCAGCAGGATGCACGGCTGCTTTAAGCGACCTCCGTGGTCAGATAAGTGGGGTAGCACCATAGGCCAAAGCATGCGAATGCTTTGCCTCCTGGTACTCGTGCTGGGTGCCGCTGGGTGCCGCAGGCCGTTCTATGGTGGCACCCGTGACGATGGCGGTGACGCATACAGCAGGCGCTGGCCATGGACAAGTATTTGATGCGCTGGATGAGCCACGTCGCAAACAGGCCACTTAAAGGCTCGATGTGCACACATGGGCGGCGCTTGGACAGGCGGCAGAGGAGCGCGCGGTCACGCCGGGCTCGCCAGCAACGCCGCGGCGCCAGCAGGCCGCCCGCAGCCGGCAGCGGCGCGCGCGCAGGCGCACTGATCATGCGCGCTGACGGCTGCGCGGCGGCGCGGGCGCGCGCAGGCCAGACGGCGCTCGCGTACGTGACAGCGGCCACGCACGGGCTGGCCGAGGACGCCGAGCGCCTGGCGGCGGGCCTGGAGGAGGTGCCGCCGCTGGAGGAGGGCGCGCAGCTGCTGCTGCCGCCGCAGCCGGTGCTGCGCGAGGACAACTGGCCGCTGCTCACCGTCAGCAAGGGCTTCTTCGAGAACCTGGCCGCCGGCGGTGCGCGCCGGCCTCCCGCAGCGCCGGCGGGCGGGACGCCATGCGCGGCAGCCTGCTTGCCTGGAACGCATGGCTGTGCGGCCAGCTTCCAGAGACATAGTGAAGCTGGTGTGCCTCTGTACATGTGTCTGGTGATGCGTCAGGGGTGGCGCCTGCATGACAGAGTGCATCAGTGGGATGAATAGCTGCCTGCGCAGCTAGCAGACGCTGCCGATAATAACGCCCCGAGCAGCAGGCCCTCCGTGCCGGGCTCGCTGGCATGTGCCAGTGGACATCATTGACGCGGGCGCCTGCCGGCAGGGCCGGCGGCCGAGGACGCGGCGCTGGGCGAGGAGGAGCTGGAGGCGGGCGCGTGGGGCGAGGCGGAGCTGGACCTGGGCGAGGACGGCGAGCCCGGCGGCGCGGCCGAGCCGTTCGCCGACGCAGAGCCGGGCGAGGACGGCGAGGACGGCGAGGGCGGCTGGGAGATGGAGGCGCGCACGCGGCTGGACTTTTCGCGCTCTCCCTGCATGCCTCGTGCTGCGCTGCTGGCCGCGGAAGGGCGGCCTTGCGCGCCAGTCGCCTCACCCGCCCGCGACGCGGCGAGATGCTGCTGGCCACTGCGCAGCGTCTGGCGCGCAGGGCCATGCTTGCACAAGGTCATAGGCTCTGGTAGAGAGGACTGTCGGCTG
>JAABUR0100010366.1_pt1 | contig 10234 bp, 8 predicted proteins | sample 5560091 | NCBI WGS metagenome assembly JAABUR01 (sample SAMN10711879, study PRJNA513375) | rock metagenome | isolation source: Antarctica rocks | place: Antarctica: Victoria Land, University Valley sud
GCGCCCGGCAGTGATGATCTCGACGCCGCGGTCGTCAGCTCGGCGAGCCGGCGCCAGGTGGACAGACGAAAGCGTTCTTTCCGAGGGCGGGATCTCAGCAGTGACGGCAACTGTTGGAGGTGCCAGGCCCACACTCGGATGGGCTCGGGCAGCCCCAGCATCTGTCCATCTTCGGTCAGGTAGACCCATTCGTCTCCGACGTACTGCGCACCCTGGCTCATGCACGCGAGCAAGGTCTCCGTCTTGCCCCCCTTCGCCCACCCGGTGACCAGGACTCCGGTGGAGGCCATCGTGAAGGCGGACGCGTGCAACGGGAGGACTCCCTTTGCCAAGGCGGCGAGGTTGATGAGCGACAACAGGTGGGGCACGGCTGGCATCGTTCGCTCGCAGACGATCTCGAGCGGTTGACCCACGTTAGGGAAGGGGATCTGGGCCTTGGACACCCCACCGACAGTTGTGCGCAGGACGAAGAAACCGTCGTCGTTGAAGCCACTCTCGCCCAGTGCCACATACGTCAGTGGTTTGGTGGTCGCGCGGTCCACGAAACGGATGGTGATGTCAGGTTCACGATTGAGCGGCCTATTCAGCGGACCGAGCTGTCGGCGCACTAGCGCAGCGTCGGCCGCAGAGGCGTCCTTCAGGCGTACGCCGACCACACCGTGCAGGTCGAATTCTTGTCCGTGTTCGCTGGGGGGAGAGGAGACATCGTTAGACGTCCGAGCCGTCATCCACCCCTCCTGCCGAAAACTTGTGCTGCGGTGCGGAGCAGGATCTTGATATCTGCCCACATGGACCAGTTCTCAATATAGTAGTTGTCAAAACTCGCCCGGTCTGCGATATCGGTATCTCCACGGAGGCCGTTGACCTGGGCCCACCCAGTCAAGCCGGCTGGCACGCGGTGCCGGGCGACGTACCTCGGGAACCGCTCCGCGAACTGCTCGACGAACGCGGGTCTCTCGGGCCGCGGCCCGACCAGGCTCATGTCGCCCCGCAGGATGTTCCACAGCTGGGGCAGCTCATCGAGGGACAGTTGGCGCATCACCTTGCCGACCCGACCCATCCGGGGATCGCCCCGGATGTTCCAACGTTCGCTGGACTCGGTCTCACTGCTGGGGGTGAGGGTCCTGAACTTCAAGATAGTGAACTTGTGGCCGTCCAAGCCCACACGCTCCTGCCGGAAGATGATGCCGCCGCCCCCGGAAAACCGAACGGCCAGCGCGCAGATGGCCAACAGCGGGCTGAGGAGCACCAACGAGAGGCCGGAGAGCAGGACATCGAAGGCCCGTTTGCTGCTCCACATCAGACTGCGGTAGGACGCCCGGGTGAGCCGGATCAGCGGCAATCCCCACACCACCTCGGTGTCACGGCCTCCCGCGTGCAGCTCGTACAGGCGAGGGACGAACATGATCTCGCACGCCAACCGGTCGCAGCTGCGGAGCATGTCCACCATGACGGATTCCCGACTTGCGGTGAAGGCGATGATGACGGTCCGGACGTCGTGCTCGACCAAGACATCTACTAGGGAGGTCCGGTTGCCCAGCAGCGGGACGCGCCGGTCTGAAACAGGGATGAGTGGGTCGTCGTCGACGTATCCCACCGGGCGTAGGCCGTATTCGGGGTGCTCAAGCAAGGTTGCTGCGAGCTGGTTCCCTACTCGGCCACAGCCGACGATGATCGTGGCCCGCCCCACCTGACCGGACTTGCGATAACGACGTACGAGCGGATACCCGATGCTGCGACCGAGCCCCGCGAGGACCAGGAACAGCAGGCAGGTGGAGATAGGTCCAGTTTGGAGACTGCCGTTCGGCAGTAGCAGCCGGAGCATCATGGTTATGGAGCCCGCCACCAGGGCGCGCCCCGCCAAGCTGGGAAGCTCGTCGAGCAACGAGGGTGCGATGCGGGCCTTGTAGTGCCCACCGGCCGCATTGAGCGTGAGGATCAGCAGGCCAAGCAGTACGGTCGAGATCGCGCCGAGCCCGGCCAGCCACTGGGCGCCGGCGAGGGCGCCGCAGTCGATGACGACAACCAAGGGAACGACATCGATGCCGAGTGGTCGCAGGCGGGAACTCACCCTGGTGATGTATCGGGTGCTCGGGGTCGCCAGCGGCGCGGGAGGCCTAGGGGTCTTGCTCGAGCTGAGCCTCCGCCGGCCGTCATCGCTGACTAACATTGTCCCTCCACTGGGCGTCGCACGTCACGGTTGGAATCCCCCGGTTGAATTCTGAATGAACACGACTCCAACGGCACCCCATGTACCCCGATCCAAACACAACGCTGACGCAGCTACCGACGTTTGGGAAAAGTTCACAGAGCGTGATTTTACGCTTACAATACGCAGTTACGGTTGATTGCGTCCGTAGGCGTCGAAACACGGAAAAACTGGCAGGCGGTAAAACTAGCAAAATTGTGATCGAAACGCTAGTTCACCTACACCGCGTGCTGAAGATATTACTTTCTGTATTGGAACGCGGTGCGATACCACCGTGGTCACCGGGGGTGGCGCGTTGCCGTCATCGAGCGCGCAGTCACGCCCACGCCGAGACCGGCGCGCCCGGCCTCAGGATCGGTCCGGCGCCGACCAGGTGGCGGGCACCGCGAGCCCTAGAGCTGCCAGCTGGTCAGACAGTCGGGCGTTGTGCGGCCGGTAGAAGTGCGCCAACCGGGCCCGTTCAGTCTGGCTCATCGTCTGCTCGGAGGGTGCCTTGTTCGCCAGGTAATAGCCGGCCCGTAAGCTCCGCTTGATCCGCTGGTGGCGATGGAAGAAGCGCTCGCCTCGACGGTTGAGAGCGACCGCCGCCCTTTGGATTCCCCGATTTCGGTACAGCTCGGTCTTGTTGTCCACCGCAAACGTAAATGTATCGACGACCGTGCGGTCAAGGTCGAGCCATTCACATATTCCCTCGATAAGCGGCTTGGGGCCGCCGACGACGTCGTCAAAAAAAATGACGTGAAGGCGCTCGCGGAACTCCTCGGTCCAGGCATCCATCCACCGCGCGTAACAGCCACCGCCAAGCCCCCAGAATGCCTGGTTATCGATGTCGCCGTCCGTTCCGAGACGATGCAGTTCCTCGCAACGGTCAAGATAGTCCCCGAACGTCATTTCCATGGAAATACGGGTCCTGCTCTTGACGAATCTGAACCACGACCAGCAGCGGTCTTCGGGTGATCGCAAGCTGACCAGAACACGCGCCGACGGGCAGGCCTCGCGCAATCCCTGGGCGAGTGGGGAGCCGCCATAGAAGTAACCCGGTGTGGCTTCCATGGCGTAGCGCTCGGTGGTGCAGTGGCGAAAGTGCGCGGCGTAGGTATCGATCGGGTCCAGTGGTTCCCCGTAGCGCAGCGGGGTGAAGTACCGCACTTCCTTGACATCGGAGGTTCCTATGTTTGGATGCTGGCCGAGGTAGTGGAAGAGGGAGGTCGTCCCAGCCTTGCTCACACCTGCGATCACGAGGTTGGGGAGACGTGATCCGGGCGACACGGCGTGGCCTTGGGTCACGGCAGTCCTTTCATGCAGATCAACGCTGCGGCCCGCGGAGCAGCGACCACGCGGTTCGGAGGTCGCCGATGGATCGTCCGTGCTGGACCTGCCGTAGGGCATCACTCAGCCGCACGGACGTGCGCGAGCGAACTCTCGCCAACGCACGCTCTGCGCGGGAGAGCCTCTCGGTGAGCTCCTCAACGCTTGCGTCGATGGCGAGGGTCGGTGGTCGAGCTTCGAAGTCGAGGTTGTTTGCCCAGGAACGGCGGCGGCGCGCCAGGTCGTCACCGGTGGGGACCCAAGCGCGGTTGCTGCCGGGCGGCAGAAGCGGTTGACGGGCTATCGCATCGGCGACGTCGTATCCAAAGAAACCCGCAAGGGCTGCGGTGCTCTGTAGGGCGGCATAGTCGGCGTCGGTCACCGCCTGCGTCCAGTTCGCGGCTCGCTTGGCATCGACCGGATCACGGGTGATCGTGTGACCGTCGACGACCCTCGGAGTTCCTTTGTCCTGCTGGACGCGGTGATGCTCGAGCACCTGTGTCGACCATGACTCGCCAAGGCAGCTGAACAGCTCACGGAGCACCTGCTCGGGCTCGATCACGAGGTCCTCGTAGCGGCAGGCCATGAACCGTGGCCCGAGGTCGGTGGCCGCGCGCAGCATGTCGAGGTTGGTCGCCGCCCAGTAGGACAACGCGTCGGGGAACGTGTAGTGGAAGCTCTTGCGCAAAGACGCCGCCACCGCACCGGGGTGTCGCACGATCCCTACGAAGACTGCACTCGGAAACACCCGCGCCATGGTGGCCATGTGAGCCGTGTGGAACGGTGTCTTCTCACCCCAGCGGCGCTTGCCCTGCGCGGCGGCGTAACGCTCGAACATGCCGGCATAGAACTCCCGCAAGCGGTCGTCGAACTCCTCATCCGTCCAGTCCAGCCGCCGGTACCAGTCCTTCCCGTTCTTCCAGTTCGGGATCGTCTTCGTGGCCAGCAACGCGCCCATGAAGCCGGTTTCGGGGCTGATGGCGATTTCTGGATGGCTGTCCAGGATGAGTCGCAGCATGGTGGAGCCCGAGCGCATCGAGCCGACGACGAACAACGGTCCGACGAGCGGTGGTCGACGGTCGGCCGACTCGCCAGCCGCAGGAACGACGTTGCGGCCGTTCACGGCGCCCCTCCACGGCTGCGTCTGGCGGCTCGGTTCAGCCGTTGTCCCAAGCGGAACGCGCTGCTGGTCCTCAAGGCAAGGTAGGGGTATGACGACTTGATTTGCAGGTTCCGCACGCTGTTTCCGCGGTAGAGGCCGACGCGTGGCACGGCGTACGGTCCCGCTCGCTCCCTGCGCTCGGGCAACGTGAAGGCGTGGGTGTAGCCCGCCGCCGCAGCCGCTGCCCGCACACCTTCATGGTGTCGGCCACGGGGGTAGGCAAGCAGCGGCACGTCTCGACCCAGCAGCGACTCGAGGAGCTCACGGCTTTGCCGCAGGTCGCGCACGCAGTCGTCGAAGGTGAGACTCGTGAGGTCGAGGTGGGCGTCACTGTGGGACTGGAAGCTGACGCCGGCCGACTGCATCTCCAAGACCTGCTCCACGGTGAGAGTCGTCAGTTCGTAGCCCGCTGGTGTGTCGACCCAGTCGACGGGGTGTCCGGCCTCGGTGAGTGTCTTAGCTACCAGGAAAACGGTTGCCGGAAGCCGGTACCGGGTGAGGATCGGCAGGGCGTAGTCGCGCACTCCGGTGAAGCCGTCGTCGAACGTCAGGCAGGCGGTCCCTCGGGGGAGTTGGCCGAAGTGTCCGAGACGGTCGACAGCCTCGGCCAACGGCACGACGCGCCGGTGCTTCGAGAGCCAGTCGCAGTGCTCCTCGAAAGTCGTGGGGTGCATGGCGAGTGGCGAGCCCCAGTCGGGCTGCACCGAGTGGTAGCAAAGGATGGTCATCGGCCCCCCCGCTCGACGTCCGCGTACAGGTCAGAGACCGCGCGGGCCGTGACTGTGCTCGAGAAATGCTCCTCGACTCGCAGGCGTGCCGCTGTTCCCATCCGGCGGCGCAGGTCAGGATCGCAGAGAAGGGGTTCCAGCGCCTTGGCCAGCTGGTCGGGGGCGTGTAGCGGGACGACGGAGCCGGCCGCGCCGTCGCCCAACGCGCGCGACACGTCACCGACATCGGTCGCGACCACCGGGAGGCCGGCGGCCATTGCCTCGAGCACCGACAGGGGCATCGCTTCCCACCACGACGGCAGGCAGAAGACGTCGGCCGTGGCGTAGGCACGGGGCATTTCTTCGGGAGCACGGGTACCGAGCAACGTGGCGGAGCCGGCTGCGGCCGTGTGGATCGGAACCGCCGCCGCTGGACCCTCGTCGGGGGTGCCGCCTAGCAGCAGCAGCTCGTGTTCCACGCCGCGGTCCCGCAGGATCTGGGAGGCGCCGAGAAGGTCGAGGACGCCCTTGCGAGGGGTCAGTAGGCCGACGTACAGGATGCGGGGCGGGTGGTGAGCGGGCTCAGGCTCGGTGAATCGGCCGGCATCGACTCCGTTGTCGATGAGGCTGACGCGCTGCTCACCCAGCGCCGCAGCTAATGCGACCCGTCCGGCCGTCCATACCGCGACGACGCGGTGTGCCGGCACCATGGCGAGCCGCATCAGCGTCCGGCGCCGTCGGCTGTTCAGCCACGTCTCGATGTTCCCGCCGTGGGCGTGCACGATCACTGCGCATCCTCGAAGCCGGGCGGCGAACGCGAGCAGCCCAGCTCGGACGACGGTGACGCCGGGCGCGAGGGCGGAGTGGATGTGAACGATGTCTTGGTCGCGGGCCGACCGCCACACCTTCACGGCATCTCCAAGGGTTCGTCCGAGGTTGGCCGCGGTCGTCTTGCCTCCCTGCGGTGTTCCTGAATGAGCGACGTTGAGGAACGTCAGTTCATGGTCGACGGACAGGTCTCCGCCACGAAGCGTGTCCAGGAAGCTGGGGATGCCGCCACGATCCGGGAAGCCCTTTCCGACCAACAGGACCCGGCTCATGCCGGGCTCTGGCGAGACGGGTGGGATCGACGGTCGAGGCTCAGATGACCTTCAAACCGCGTCACGTCACTCCTCGTCTTTGCGCCATAGGCGCGCCCGGTGGGCCTACGCCACTCATGGACGCCACGTTAGCGGCGCCCTGGACCGGGCGCTCCCGGTCTGGCGGATCCGGTGTCAGAGCTCGGCGGTGGGGGATGGTCGGAAAGGTGCTCCGGGGGCGGCGGAGGCCAGGGCGGCGTACTGGGCGTAGAGCGCCTCGGCCCGTCGCAGCAGGACCAGCGTGTTGGGCCGCTGCAGGTCGGCCTTGATCTCCTGCTTGCGGCGATCGCGCTGCGCAGAGGGCCGCCCGACATGGGTCTCCACGATCTCCCCTCGGCATTCGAGTCGGTTCATCTCCTCGACCAGGTGGAAGGCGGCTGCCTGATTCTGCTCGGTGGGAAGGTACGGCCTGAACGAGGTGGCGTAGCGCCGGTTGACCGTCTCGACGACCGACCCGAAATCCGTCACCACCTGGTCGAAGAGGCCCACCACGAAGCCGTCGCGCGCTCGCCACGCCGTGCGGTAGAAGTCGACGTACTCGAGCAGTGCGTCGTCCGGCGTCAGGGTGGGACGTCGCACGAGATAGGACACGACGGCGTCGGCGGGCCGGCGGATGAGCACGATTGTGGGGAGACCGAGCCTAACCGCCCGGAGCACATGCGGCGCACCGTGCAGGTGTCTGCCAACGTGGACGTCCCGTCCGTTCGAGACCACGAACGCGGCGACACTGAAGGTGTTGCCCGATCGAAGGAAACCGTCGATGACGAGTGCGGTCCCGGGTCGAGCCAGCGTGATCCGCTTGTTCGCGCGGGCGAACATCGCGGCGTCCCACAGATAGGGTGTTCGGGCTAACGGCCGGCGCGCATGATGGCGCAGGCGATCTATCCCACGCCGCAGGTCCACCCGCTCAGGCTACTAGCAGAGCGTTCATCTGCTAGCTCTGCCAACCCTTCGGCAGTACGACGAAGTCATTCCAGCTGACCCCGGCCAGGCACTTCTTGTCAAAGTCCAGGCCAGCCCACGGGTTGCGGGTCACAGATGTCTGCTCAGCCTTCAAGGCCGACGCCGTTCCCGCGTTGTCACCGATGTAGCAACCGTGCTGTTGCAACGTGCGGGCTACCACCAGAGCAGCAGGGGACAGACCGCGCTTCGTCAGATCGACGCTCGGACTGATGGCGAGGCGTTCGCCCTCGGCCCCCCAGCCGTCGGTGTGGCGGGTCTCCGTGCCGACCATCGGGTGACAGAACCCGTCGCTGGCATTGGTCGCAACCAGAAAGAGGTGCAAGGCGTGGCCCAGCCCGGTATTGGTCGCGATGCCCTGGTCAACGAGGTCGCGCCGGATCGCCATCGCGTCGGAGAGGCGTCCACGGCCGGTGAAGTTGCGCTTGTCGTTGGTGGCCGGGTTGCGCCTGTCCAGGCCGTTGCTGGAGTGATAAGTGATGCCTGCGGATCCGACGTTGATGAGATAGGAGCCGGCCAGATACGCCTTGCCACCAAACACGGTGAATCCGCTGGCTCGGTCGATCACGGTGAAGGGCGAGTCTGTCGTGCCGGAGAGTTGCTGGCCGAACCACTCAGGCGCATGGAAACCTTGAGTTCTCAGGGTGTCGCACAAGCTCGACATCACGCCAGTGAGTTTCCAGACCGGGTCTGTGCTGGCACCTTCTGCGTAAGCGGTGCCCCACTTACTGGCGCCAATCCCGTTGATGTAGGGGTAGGGCGTCCCCATCTGACCAGGGAACGAGCTCATGAAGGTCCGGAACGCCGCCGTACGTGTGGCGTCAATGGGCGCGCCGACAACGGTGGACTTGAAGAACGAGTCCGCGCTGTAGGGAAGGAAGGGAACAGTTGTCCCGCCGTACGCCGGGCTGGCGCCCAGCCGAGGGCCGAGGGCCCCGACGGTTGCCACCGCCACAGCGCTGCGGATGAAATCACGTCGACTGAAACTGCTCATGCTGCACAACTTCCCTAAAGGGTGAGACGCCGCCGGAGATCCCAGTAGCGAAGGAGGGGGGGTATTGATTACGAAGAGTACACAACCAACTACACAGAGTCAGCGTTATCGAGAAATCCGTATCCTGCCATGGGCGAAGAGCTGTGTGCGCGTTCGCTCGAGGCCGTACGTTGGCGAGCGATAGCGTCAGATCCGACGAAGAGGTAGGACGGAAATGGACCAGGAGCTCGTCACTGTCGTGATTCCGGCTCTCGACGAGGAGCTGTTCCTGGGCGCCTGCCTCGACTCCATCCTCGACCAGGACTATCGCGCTCTGCAGGTCCTCGTCGTAGATGGCGGATCCAGCGACGCAACCGTGGGAGTCGTACGGGCGCGAATGGCGGGTGACGACCGGATCGAGCTCTTGCACAACACCCGTCGCAACATCCCCTCATCGCTCAACTTGGCGCTGGGACAGGCCCGGGGCCGCTGGCTCGTTCGTATCGATGCTCACTCGACGGTCGGTCCCGACTACGTCCGGATGGCCGTCGAACGACTTCGCGAAGGTCGCTGGGGAGGGGTCGGAGGGCGAAAGGACGGGGTAGGCAACACTCCAGCCGGACGTGCCATCGCGGCCGCCATGGGGAGTCGGTTCGGTGTCGGCAACTCGACCTATCACCACGGGACGGCGGTCGAGGAAGTGGACCATCTGCCGTTCGGCGCGTATCCCGTCGAGCTGGTCCGGTGGGTCGACGGCTGGAACGAGCAGTTGGTGGCCAACGAAGACTTCGAGTTCGACTACCGGCTTCGACAGGCGGGGAAGCGGCTACTTTTCGACCCCCGGATCGTGATTCGCTGGCACTGCCGACAGTCCATGCGGGATCTTTATCGGCAGTACCACCGCTACGGGAGGGGAAAGGTCGACGTCACTCGCATCCATCCGTCATCCCTGCGGATGCGCCATTTCGCGCCGCCGGCGTTCGTTGGGTACCTCGCTGTTGCGGCGCTGCTGGCGAGACCGCGCCCGACCTGGGCGTCGGCGATGGTCGCCCCCTACGTGTGCGCCCTTGGCCTGGCCTCCGTGCAGACGGGGCGGCAACTGGACTCGCCACGTGAACGGGTTCACGTGCCGGTGGCGTTCGTTACCATGCATCTAGCCTGGGGAGTGGGCTTCTGGGCAGGAGTGCGTAGCCACCTCGCCCAGACCGTACGCAGTCCGAGAGGCCGCCGCAGCGGTTGAGCCGAGCACCGTGGTCACCAGCAAAGCGGAGGAACAGCATATAGGCTGCGTTAAGCGCCACAACGTAAGAAGGTCGTCAACGTCGCTCATTTGACCCTTGTGCGCTACAGGGGGTGGCCTTGACCATCATGTGAAGAAAGCACATCTCGGTCTAGGTGGTGGGCCGGGTTCCTTGGACCGATGGAGGACGGGGCTCTGTCGCGTCGACAAGGTCCAACCTGACGATCGGCTGACAACCAGCCATCACCCTAGGAGAACAAGAATGACCAAGCTCAGATTCAGCCTGATCGGCGCATTCCTAATCGTGCTGGTTCCCTCGACGTCCGCTACGGGGACTGTCGCTGGGACTGCCACGTGCGGTGGACAGCCGGCAACGATTGTAGGAACGGCCAAGGCAGATGTCATTCGGGGCACGAACCGACGCGATGTCATCCAAGCTTTCGCCGGCGCCGACCGGGTCGACGGCCGCGGTGGCAGGGACCTGATCTGCGGTGGGGCCGGAAATGACCGGCTCCTCGGTGAGCGTAAGCGTGACA
>JAABUR0100010369.1_pt1 | contig 10233 bp, 6 predicted proteins | sample 5560091 | NCBI WGS metagenome assembly JAABUR01 (sample SAMN10711879, study PRJNA513375) | rock metagenome | isolation source: Antarctica rocks | place: Antarctica: Victoria Land, University Valley sud
GCTGCCAATTATTTCGCCAAGACTTTTCGAACTGACTTTTAGAGGAGTTGCATCTTTTAGGAGCGCGGGATCAAAGGCCTTCGCTCCTGCGCATCCCAAAAGATGCAATTCCTCCCAAAACGCCTTTAAGCCGAGGCCAGAGTGTCTCGTTCGAGGTTGAGCCACGCCCGCTCATTCGGAGTCAACGTCAAGCCGAGCGCGCCCAGCGAAGAGTGCGTTTCGCTGATCTGGCGCGGGCCGATGAGGGCGAAAATGGGGAAAGGCTGGTTCAACACATAGGCCGCCGCGATGTTGATGGGCGAGGTGTTTTTGCGCGCCGCGAGTTCGCGGGCGCGCTCCAAACGCGCGAAGTTGTCGTCGCTATACCAGCAGCGCACGAGTTCCTCGTCTTCGGTAAAAGCGCGGTCGCCGCGCACGAAAAAGCCCCTCGCCTGACTGCTCCACGAGAACAGCGCCGTCTGGTTTTGTTCCAGCCACGCGCGCGAAGCCGGATCCGAAGCCGACACGCAACCGCTCCACACCGGATCGACCATGCGGGCGAGCGAGAAGTTGTTGCTCACGACGGAAAACCCGACCAAACCGCGCTCGCGGGCGTAATCGTTGGCGGCTCCCACCCGTTCCAAACTCCAGTTCGAGCCGCCAAATGCCTTGACGCGGCCCGCGCTGTGATGCTCGTTCAACACATCCACGAACTCGCCGACCGGGATTTGCGGGTTGTCGCGGTGCATCACGTAGATGTCGAGTGCCTCGACGTTCAAACGCCCCAACGTTTCGAGCAACTGGCTTGAAAGATCCTGCGGGTTGCAATGCGGCGTGTGCGCACCTTTGCCGATGACGACGGCTTGATCTCGCACGCCGCGACTGGCGATCCACTGGCCGAGCAAGCGCTCTTGCAAGCCGCCGCCGTAGATGTAACCGGTGTCAAAGCAGTTGCCGCCCTGTTCCCAGAAATCGTCCCACATCGCCGCGCCATGCGTGAACGTGGTCTGGTTGTCGCATCCCATGACCAGACGGGAGACCGATTTTTCCAAGCCCGCAACCTCGCCGTAAATCATCGGCGCCCCGGCCTTTTTGCCAAAGGGCGCGCGAATCGGATGATTGCCCCCGACTTTTTCGGAAGGGTAGGCGAGGCCAACCGCGCGGCGCCAGTCGTCAAGGACTTTCATGTTGCCCAGCGCGTCGGCGCCCGACATCGCCGGTGACTTCACTTCGCCGCGCGCCACCGCTTCGGCAAAAGCGTCGGCTTCCAAAGCGTAAAGACTCCGATCCGCCTCGATGACGATTTCGCGTTTCTCATCGGTGTGAACCACGATTTTGATTTGACCTTCGGTTGGAGAACACATCCACGGCGAGGGCACGAAGATGTGGCCTTTGCTGCCGAAAATGCGCACCGTGTTTTCCAGGCCGACCGCCACGCCCGTCGCCACTTGAGCCACGACGCCGCCGGGAAAAGTCAGAACTGCCGCCGCGACTTCGTCCACGCCGCTTTCTCCGATGCGCCCTTGACCGACGACTTTTTGCGGTTCGGCGAAACCCTGCCCCTGCGCCGCGCCCGCGATGAGCCGCGCCATCGAAACCGCGTAACAGCCGACATCGAGAATGCCGCCCCCGCCCAGTTCGTTGTTGTAAAGGCGGCTTTGCGGGTTGAAACCGGCGCGAAAACCAAAGCTGGCCTCGATCATTTGCACGTCGCCGATGACGCCCTCGCGCACCAACTCAACAATCTTCGCGGTCTGGGGATGGCAGCGATACATGAACGCTTCCATCAAAATCACGCCCGCGTTTTGAGCGGCTTGAACCACCTGCATCGCTTCGCCATGATGGAGCGTGAGCGGTTTTTCGCACAAAACGTGTTTGCCCGCTTCGGCAGCTTTGATGGCCCACTCGGCATGAAGCGGGTGGGGTGTGGCGATATAAATGGCCTCGACCTGCGCGTCGGCCAACAGCGCCTCATAAGAGCCGTGGCGGTTCGGAACGTCGAACTCGCCGCCAAAGCGCTCGGCGCTCTGGGATGAGCGACTTCCGATGGCGAGCACAGTTCCGGTGTGCGATTCGCGCACGCCGCGCGCAAAGGTTTTGGCGATGGAGCCGGTGCCGAGGATGCCCCAGCGCAGCGGCTGGGAGGAAAACGAACGAGAAGATTGGTTGAAAGACATAAAAAAGTCGGTGGTGCCAGAACCGCAACGCGCATCCGGCGAGGCGTGGCCCTTAGATGAGCAACCCAACCAGCCGCGTGAACAACGACCGCAAAGGGCTACTGAAGACTGGCGAGAGTGACACGCGAGTTTGAGCCTTCGGGACGGGGCCTGCACTGCAAAATTCTTGTGCGGGCCGGATGCCCGCGCCCCGAAGAACGACGAGAACGCTGCAAGACAATTGATGGCTCCGCGAAATGGGGTTCCTCTCGGCTTCACAGTTAAGCGTCCTGGAGCAGGTTGATTCTGTTTTTCAATGGGCCGGCGATTCAGCGTCGCCATTCGCCTCTTTGTTGTTCAGCGCTCCCATCAACCTGAGCCTTGGTGACGCACAGGAACGCGGCAACATCCCCAACCACAAGGTATTGAGATTGGGAAAGGTCAGGCGCACTTTAGGCGCGGGCGCGAAGGTGAAGGGATGTTTTTCTCTCTTCGTTGGTAGTGGTCTAAGCCGAAGTGTTGATTAGAAGAGGGCGCAAGCCCCGCAACAAGAACCAGAGCGGGGCTTGCGCCCTCGAACAATCAACACCTCGGCTTAGGCCACTACCTTTCCGTTGGGGTGCCAGAAGAACTCGCTGTTGAGCGAGCGTTGCTTCTATTTGACGGAGAATCGCGGCCCGCCGGTGAAGGTAGAAGTGTGAGCCATCCGATTCCAAGCACCTTCAAACGCCCAGAAAACCCTTCAACGTGTCGGCGTTGCGCACCGCATGACCGAAGCCATCGTTGTTGAAATAGGCCCAGACTTCTTTTCCGCTTGCGTGCCATTCGCGGATGCGCTCCGCCCACCAGCGCAGGTCGTCGTCGGGATAGGAACCGGCATAGAGATGATGTTCGTCCGGCCCGTGCAAACGCAGGTAGACAAAGGGAGCCGTCGCCCGCAGAATGCAGGGCAAACCGGCTCCACTCATGATGCAATAAGCTGCGCCGTGTTTTTCCAGCAGGGCGAACACTTCGTCGTCGTTCCAACTGGGATGGCGAAATTCCAAAGCCACTTTGAATCGCGGCGGCACCTGTTCCAAAAACCCCGACAGGCGTTCGATGTCGCAGGAAAAGTTCGGCGGCAATTGAACCAGCCACACGCCCAGTTTGTCGCCCAGCACGTCCAGCCCCTGCGCCATGCGCTCCGTCCAAACTTCCGGCTCCTTGAGGCGCTTGGAATGCGACAACGCGCGCGACGCTTTGATGGTCATGCGAAAACCATCCGGCGATTGCTCTCGCCACGACGCGAAGGTATCGGTTGAAGGCCAGCGATAAAAGGAATTGTTCACTTCGACGGTGTTGTAACGGGCCACGTAACAGGCCAGTCGCTGCGAACTCGAAGCGTTTGCGGGATAAAGAATGTCTCGCCAGTGGTCGTAGCTCCAGCCCGAAGTTCCGATGTAAATCGCCATTTTCAAAACCGGCGGCAACTTCGAGACCGCTCCGGCCAATTCTTTTGTGACGCGCTTGAGAGAGCGTTTTCAAAATGTCTCCGGCCACTAAGAAAAACCGGCGCCTGGCAGCACCGGGTCTTTCGGGTTCATCAGTTCTGTTACGGGCGAGTGACAGAGTTCATTCGTCTGTTCCACGTCGGGCCGAAGCGCCCACGCGTTGCAAGAGGGCTATTCTCATTGACAGCCGCTTGCGACAGTGGCTAGTTTTTTCTGTGGTTGAAACGTTCCGTTTCTTGAATCGTCCGGCCTTAAAAACGAGGCCGCGTTTCCTACAAAGCGCCTTGAAGCGCCGCGCCGGGAAGCACTTCAGCAAAGGTTGGATGCGCGTGAAGCGAATCGGCCAGACGCTCTGCCGTGTCGCCGTCGCGCAGGGCAACCGAGACCTCGTTGATGAGTTCAGTCGCGCGCGGGCCGATAATCTGGGCGCCGAGCAACTTGCCCGTCGCGCTTTCGACGACCAATTTTACGAAGCCGCCGTTGTCGCCCGACGTATTGGCGCGCCCGTTCGAGCGGAAATCGCAGCGCCCGACGCGCGCTTCGATGCCTTTGTCCTGCGCCTGTTGGAGCGTGAGGCCAACCGAGGCGACTTCGGGAAAGGTGTAGTAGCAGGCGGGCACAAAACGCGCGTCGATGTCGGAATCAATGCCCAAAATCGCGTCGGCGACGCGCCGCCCTTCAAGCGCGGCCTGATGCGCCCAGCCCACGCGCCGGATGCAATCGCCAATGGCCCACACGCCCGTCGCACTCGTCGCGCCTTCCTCGTCGGCTTTGACCGCGTCGTTTTCCACGTCTACGCCCGCCTCTTCTAACCCCAGATCTTCGATGTTGGCTTTGCGACCGGCGGCCATCAACACGAATTCTGTTTCAAACATCCGTTCGCCGTATTCGGTTTGAACGGCGACGAGCAAGCCCTGCGACGATTCTTCGATGCGCTCGATGGACGCGTTCAACACGATCTCGATCTCGCTGCCTTCAAGGCTCGATTGCATTTCGCGTTGCACGTCTTCGTCTTCACCGGGCAAAACCGCGCCCGCTTTTTCAACGACCGTGACGCGCGCGCCCAGTTCGGCGAAAATCGAGGCGAACTCAACGCCAACCGCGCCCGCGCCCAAAACCAGCAGGCGGCGCGGCACCTGTTCAAGTTCCAGAACCTCATCCGAAGTCAAAACGCCCGGCAAATCGGCACCTTCGATTGGCAATTTGGCCGGCGCGCCGCCCGTCGCCAACACGAGATGAACCGCGCTCAGGCGCTTCGTTTCTCCATCCGATTCGCGCAGTTCCACGCTGCCTTCGCCGCGCAGTCGCGCAACGCCTCGCAAAATGGCGACGCCCGCTTCTTGCGCCAAACGCTCGGACTGGGCGCGCAAATCGGCGACGACTTCGCGTTTGCGCCGCTGCATTTGCGGCAAATCGCCCTGCACGGCGCCCTCGAAATAAACGCCAAAACTCGCCGCGCGCCGCACCAGACGCAAAGCGCCGATGCTTTCGAGCAAGGTTTTGGTCGGAATGCAGCCGCGATTGAGACACACGCCGCCCACTTCGGCGCGTTCGATGAGCGCCACGTTTTGCCCGTTTGCGGCCAGATGCGTCGCGCACGCCAAGCCGCCCGGCCCCGCGCCGATGACGACCACATCGTAATCGTGCGGCGCGCCCTCGCGCAGCAATAGTTCGGCGGCTTCGACCACGCTTTCCGGGTCGATGTCGCCCATGTCGCCCTCGCCATTGAGAAGCGTTCGTTCTTCTTCGAGTTCAGGCGCTTCGAGAGGTTCAAGCAAAGGCTCAACTGTCGGTTCGATGAGAGGTTCAATGGCGGGCGCGACGGGCGATAGTTGGGGTTGTTGCATCAGTTGAGTGTGGCGCTTTAGAGGGTGCCCTGAACTTGTGAAAGAGCCGTTTGAAGGTGATTTAGAAGATTGGAAGACCCGTCTTATCCTGACGAGCGCGAAGTCGAGGTGCTGGTTTGAAGGTGATTTAGAAGATTGGCTGCGGCGCAAGCCCCGCTCACAGTTCATCGCACCGGGGCTTGCGCCGCAGCCAATCCTTGAACTCAACGAAAACACCCTTCTCAAACTGTCTCTTAGCGGTCTTTGAGCGCATCTTTCCACAACAATCATAGCCGCCAAAGTTTCGCGTAATAAAACGGGTATCGGCCAAAACCTGCCGCTCAAAAACCAACGGGAAAGTGGTCGGGCGTCAGGGTGTTGGCGCCTACTGAACCGGTTGTTTCTTTCAAACGTCGCGTTGTTCCCACTATGGAAGTTCTTGCTGTTCTTTTGCTCGGCGGATTTTTCGGTTTCAACGCGCTCGCCACGCCCAACCGCGTCGCCAAAGGCGCCGAAAAAGCTCTGCGTCGCCAATTCCCCGGCGCGACGGTGAACGTCGAGGTGACCGGCAAGCGCGGCAGAGATGTCATCAATGGACGCTTCAAAAACATCCGCATTTCACTCGTCAACCTGTCGTTTGACGCGCTTCCGCTTCAGGCCAATCCCGCGCCGTCGCTGGTTGAACACTCGTCGCCGCCCAAAGTGGGCCGTGTCGAACACCTCGAACTTGACCTGCGAAACCTGCAATTCGGCGAACTGCCCGTCGAGCGGTTGCGCGTGGCGTTTGACGACGTGCGCTACGATTTTGGCGCGCTCAAAAATCGCTCGCAGTTGCGCTTGATTTCCTTTTCCAACGGGCGTGTTTTGCTCGGCGTGCGCGGCTCATCGCTCAGTTCTCTGTTCGCGTTACGCGCGCCCGAAGTGAGCAGCCCCTCGGTTGAAGTGCGCGACGGCGAGATCATTCTGCGCGGTGTGCGCGATGTGCTCGGTAATCCGACGCCCGTTGAAGTGCGCGGCCCGGTCGTGGCGCGCGGACAAAACATCGAAATTGGTTCGGCCCGCGTTCTGGTCAACGACGCGGCGCTTCCGCCCGCACTCGCCGCGCCGATCGTGCGCGGCATCAATCCCTTGTTTCGCTTCGATCCCGAAGGCAAAGGGCCGTTTCGGTTGCAGTTCAACTCGATTCAAAGCCAGAACGGCGTCATCGAAGTGCAAGGCGCTTTGACGTTGCGTTGAAACAAAATTCAAGCGATATCCTTCGCTTCAACTCCAAAATCATCTCAGCGTCAGCATAATGACGCTCTTAAAGAATGCACTCGCTGACGCTTCGCGTTCTCGCAAAACTCCTCAACACGCTCGCGCGCTAATGAAAGCGTCTCGCCGTCCGGCGCCAATCGCGCGGGTTTGGTTCGTCTGGGGGGCGCCAAAATTATGGAAAAACTGCCTCAAGACCGCCTTTACACGCGCGACGACCTTTGGTTGCGCGCCGATGAAGACGGACTTTTCACGCTCGGTCTCACCGATTACGGGCAAAACGAACTGGGCGAACTGGTTTTTATCGAACTGCCCTCTCCCGGCGCTTCGCTTCGCATCGGGCAAAGCGTGGCGGTGGTGGAATCGGTGAAGTCGGTTTCGGAAGTGCGCTCGCCCGCGAGTGGAACCGTGGTCGAGGCCAACGCGCGTGTCGGGCAAACCCCGGAACTGGTCAACGAATCTCCCTTTGAGCAAGGCTGGATCGCGCGACTGCGCGTCGAGACGGCGCCGGAAAACCTGCTGTCGCCCCAACAATACGCGGCATGGCGGCGTCTGGACGAGAACTAAATGCGACTTTCTTTGTTTGTAACGGCGTTGCTGCTGGCGCTGTGGCCTTCGCTTGCGCGTGGTCAAAACCAATCTTCTTCACTCGTTTCTCAAGGGATGTTTCCCTTCGTCCTGCCGTGGGACGACGCCACCAAAAGCGCGACGGACGTGTCGTTTTTGAACGCCGAGCGGGCGGGCGCGGGCGGGTTTTTGCGCGCGCAGGGCGAGCAGTTCGTGGATGAACGCGGGCGCGAGGTGCGTTTGTGGGGCGTCAACTTGAACTTCGCCGGCGTGTTTCCCGACAAAACGCAGGCGCCCAAAATCGCGGCGCGCCTGTCCAAGTTCGGCTTTAACGCCGTTCGCTTTCACCATTTCGACGGCCTTCCGGCGCCGGGCGGCATCTGGAAAGCCGACGTGGGCGGCAAGTTGTTGTGGCCCAACGAAATCGATCCGGCTCAACTCGACCGCCTCGATTTTTTCGCGTCGGAACTGATGAAGCGAGGGATTTATCTCGACCTCAACTTGCACGTCGCGCGCAAAGTGGTCGAGCGCGACGGCTTTCTCGACGCCGCCAAATTGCCCGACAAAGACAAAGGCATTGCCTACTTCGATGACCGTTTGGCCAGTCGCAACCGCGATTTCGCGCGCCAACTCCTCACCCACGTCAACCCGTATACGACGCGCGCCTACAAAGATGAACCGGGCGTTTGCGCCATCGAAGTGGACAACGAATCAAGCCTGTTGCAAATGTGGCTCGACGGCAAAGTGGACAACCTGCCGCCGACCTATGCCGAAGCGATTCGTTCGGGCTGGAACGACTGGGCGCGCCAGAAATACGGGACGGACGGCGCGATGCAACGCGCGTGGACGGAACTGAGCCAGCCAATGGCCCCGGCGGAACTGCTGCTTCGCGCCCCGGTTGCCACGCCCAAGCCGACGCCGACTCCCACGCCGGATCTCAATTCCCTGTCGGTCGTTCCACCGCCCAGTCCCGACGAACTGGGCGTGGTGAAAGCGCCCACCCTTGACGATTGGACTTTGAAACTGTCGGGCGGCGCTCGCGGTCAGGTTTCGCGCGACGAACTGGGTGGCCCTGCCGTTGATGGACTGGTTCAACCGGGTTTGTCGGTTCGCCTCGACGCGGCGGGTTCGGTGAGTTGGGGCTTTCAGTTGGTTCACGACGACTTGCCCTTAGAAAGTGGCCGGATTTACACGTTGTCGTTCGCGGCGCGCGCCACGAACGGGCGTTCGATTTCGCTCAACGCGTGGGAAACCAAGCGTCCGTTTCGCTGGCTGGGCGTGCAACAGGTCGTTCGGTTGCGCGATGACTGGGCGTTTTATCGCCTCTCTTTTCGGCCAGTCGGCGCGCAAAGCGGCTTTGTTCGACTCGCCTTTGATCTGGGCAATGCGCCCGGTCTGGTTCAAATCGGCGCCTTGTCACTCAAAAGCGGCGGGCGCATCGCGGCGCCGAGCGAGTGGAGTTTGCGCGGCAACTTGCCCTTGATCGACGCGCAAAACGAACCGATTTTCGCGGTTCGACGCGACTTCGCGCGCTATCTGGGCGCGCTCGAACGGCGCCACACGCTCGACTGGCGCCGCTTTTTAAAAGACGAACTCAAAGTGCGCGTTCCGGTCTGGCAAACGCAGGCGCAGTTCGGCGGCTGGGGCGGCGCACAGCGCGAGATGAACTCGGACGCGCTCGACGTTCACATCTATTGGAAGCATCCTGAGTTCGGCGGCGCCGCATGGGACGGCGTCAACTGGCGCGTCGGCAACGCGTCGCTGGCGACTTCGCCTCAAAACGACCCGCTGATTTCCTATTCGCTGATGCGCGCGACGGGCAAACCGTTCGTCGTCACCGAATGGAATTCCGGCCAGCCCAACGATTACGGAGCCGAAACGCTGCTCATGGCCGCCTCGCACGCCGCGCATCAAGGTTGGGCGGGTGTGTGGCTGTTCGACTACCATTCCAACGGCGCGTGGGATCGCAACCAGATCGAAAACTTTTTCTCCATTGATTCCAATACCGCGAAAATGGCGACTGCGCCTTTAGCCGCGCTCCTGTTTCGTCGCGGCGATGTGGCGTCTTCGAACACCTTGACTTACTTGGCTTTGCCGCCAGACACGGCGTGGGGCGAAGTGGCCAGCACGCCCGGTGGCCCCAGCGTGCAGCCGTTTCTCAAAACGTGGCTCAACGCCGGGGCGACGCGTGACATCGGCCTGACGGGCCGCGCCCAGACCGTCGGCGCGCGCGCGATGTTTCCGGCGCCTTCGCGCGCCTCGCTTGAAACGCCGAGTTCATGGGTTTCGGATACCGGCGAAATCCGGCGCGATGCGCGCGGCTGGTCGCTCGATGCGCCGCGAAGCAAAGCCTTCACGGGACTGGTCGCCGGGCGCCGTTTGAGGTTGGGCGAGATGGAATTGTGGTTTCCCGGTTCGACCCTCGCGTGGGCCGCGGGCGGCTTGACTTCGCTCGATGGCGAGCCGATTGGCACGTCGAAGCGCCTGCTCCTCACGCTCGTCGGGCGCGCGGAAAACCCGAACATGGGCTGGAACGCGGCGCGCGATTCGGTCGGCGCCAACTGGGGCCAAGGCCCGATTTACGCCTCGTCGCCTGCGGGCACGATGAAGTTGTGGACTTCGGCTCAAAAAGCTCAGGTGTGGGCTTTGGACGAACGCGGCGAGCGCCGTTTTCCGGTTCCGTCGCAACTCAAAAACGGCGCCTTGAAGTTTTCGCCGTCGAATTTGTGGCGAACGGTGTGGTATGAAATCGAGTTGAGTTAGAGTGCCTTTTGAACTGCGGGATAGACAGAGCGCGTTGGCACAGGTTGCACCCTTTGATTAAGATGCAATGAAATGGAATCATCGCGCACCGCGTTTTTACTGGCACGTTTTCTGGGTTTAACGCTTTGGATTTATGGGATTATCGAATCTACTTATGTTCTTGATCGCTTGTGGACGTATGAATCCTACCGGACTGCC
>JAABUR0100010374.1_pt1 | contig 10229 bp, 8 predicted proteins | sample 5560091 | NCBI WGS metagenome assembly JAABUR01 (sample SAMN10711879, study PRJNA513375) | rock metagenome | isolation source: Antarctica rocks | place: Antarctica: Victoria Land, University Valley sud
GGGCGCGGGAAACTGATCCCGTTAGGGCGGCGCTGACCGCGGTCGGCACTGGCAGAGGTGGCAGGGCCAGTGCGGCCCAACCCCCTGTCTGTGACAGGAACGCTCGGACCGCCCGCTCGAGCCCGGCCGGCGACGCTGAGTCGAAGACCACGATCTGACCGCCGGGTTCATACAGGGCGCACGGGGTCAGGGGAAGGCCTTCGACGGCCCAGCTGAACTGGTCCAGGCGCGGGAAGGCGCGGCCCATGAGATCGGCGTCCAGGAAGGGGAGCTGCAAGTCGAGTGAGGCGACCAGGCCGGTGATCCCGTTCAACCCGCCGGCTTCGATGCTCATCACCGCGCTGGCCTGGACGCCAGACCACCGGCATACGGCGTTGACTGCGCCTGCGAGCTCGGCGCCGCTGGGTAGCTTCTCCAGAAAGACACTGATTGACCCGACGATGCCGACGGGAACGACGACCCGCTCGTCCAGGTCCGTCTGTGCATGGAGGTCGATTCGGCCGTCGCCAAGCCGACGCCGCAGGACGCGCCCCAACGTGGCCGGATCACCTCCGCCGCCGGAGCCGAGGAGTTCGACGCCAACGACCAGGGCATCGATGTCCTGGGCCGTCAGGGCGGGCACCTTTCTCACCTGCTCATGATCGCAGGGCGGCTCAACTACCGCCCTGTTGCCGTCACGAACTCCTCGGTCGTCTCCTCGGGGACGATCAGGTCCTCGACCGGCTGGAACGGGGCGTCCAGCCCGAAGCAGGCCGGGCCGAAGACGTCGAGCGCCTCGGGTGTGCGCATCATCGCCGGGGTGGAGATGCCGACGACGGTGACCCGCTGTCCGTAGTGCAGGCCCTCGGTGGTGATGGGTTCGGCGGTATCGGACTCCAGCACGCAGATCAGGTCCGGCACGATGCAGCGAACCTGTCCGTCGACGACGGCGATGAGGTTCTCATTCTGGAACTGCACCTCCATCTGTGAGCCGCCGTCGAAGCTGACGAACTTGGCCTTGCCGCGGGCGAATCCCTCAGTGGTGCGTCGCTCCACGTCGACGACTTTGCCGCGGAAGATGACCCTCAGGTTGTTGTACAGCGTGGACGCCAGGGTCGCCTGCATGGCGGCGATCGGGTCCCGGTGTGACTCGCGGGCCTCCCGGACCGCCCGGCCCAAGGCGATGCCCAAGGACAGGGTCCGTGGCACTGCCGTGCGCTTGACCTGTTCACCGGTCATGGAGTACTCGGCGATGTGGGCGACGCCGCCGAGCCGGATCGTGATGCCCCGGGCCAGCCATTCCATCTGCCGGTTGTCCTGCCCGGTGTTGATCACGACCGTCTCGTCGGACTCACCGGCGATCGCCATCGGCGAGCCGGGCACTCCGTAGACTGAGAAGGTCTCCATTTGCAGTTCGGGGAATGCCCGGCCCATGCCGTCGGCGTCGACAACCGGCAGACCCGTGCGCGCCCCGACGAGCAGCGGAATCATCGAGTTGATACCGCCGCATTCGATTGGCATGGTGGCATCCGCCGTGCGGCCAAGGTGCTGCTCCAGCGCCCGCAGGGCCATTTCAGGCTCGGTCCCGCGGGGGATCTTCTCCACCATCACGGTCGGGGCGCCCATCTGGGCGGTAGGGATGACGAAAGCGTCGTCATCGACCTCGTCGGGGTCCAGGATCGTAACCGGCCCGTGCTCGCGGATCGCCTGCTCCACCAGGAGCCGGCCGATGAACGGGTCTCCTCCGCCACCGGTGCCCAAGATCGTGGCCCCGCGGGCCAGATCTGCGAGATGTTCCAGTCCCAACATCCAGCTCATGCCGCCTCCGTCCGTCCGGTCCAGACACGGACCGGGTCGATGTCATAACCGAAGTAGCGTGGGCCGACCAAGTCGATGCCTGCCGGCTCATGCCACCGGTCGTCGCAGGGCGCGCCCAGCACACTGACCCGGTGGCCGTAACGCAGCGCCTCGGTGGTGATTGGCTCACCGGTCTCGCGGTCGAGGACGACGATCAGGTCGGGGGTGGTCACCACTGGTTCGCCATCGAGCTCGGCGATGAGGTGCTCATTTTGGAAGCGCAGCACCAGCCGTCGCCCGGTGTGCTCGTCCAGTCCATCCAAGGTCGCCTCTCCGCGGGCGAAACCGGTGGTCGTTCGTCGAGACACGTCGATGACCTTGCCCGAGACGATCTGCCGTCCGCCAAGTATCTCTACGACCGTCTTCACAGGGTCGCGCAGTTCGCGGCGGGCGTCCTCAATCGCTCGACCTATCGCCATGGCACGGCTCAACGTGCCTGGCACGAACGATTCACGCACCTGCGCACCCGTCATTGCGTACAGGCACACGATGGTCGAACAGCCCATCTCTACTGTTGCCGTCCGAGCCAACCGCTCCGCCCAGGCGTTGTCGATGGTGTCCAGAACGCCGCGGTTTCCCTTCTCGTCCACGATGGCCATGGGTGTGGCATCCACCCCGAAGAGGGTGGGCAGGACCATCTGCAGTTCCGGGAAAGCCCGGCCCATCCCATCCCCGTCGACCAACGGCAGGCCCAGTTGGGCGGCCGCGACGATTGGAATGATCGAGTTGATCCCACCAGCCTCGATGCTGGCGACATGGGTTGGTCTGACCCCGAGATACCGCGCCAGGGACTGGACCGCGACGACGATCTGGTCTGCCGAGGGCAACTTTTCCACCATCACGGTAGGAGCGCCCATCATCGCCACCGGGAGAACGCACGCATCATCGGGCAGGTCCTGGGGCGCCACCATCTGGACGGTCCCGTACTCGGCCAGCGCCTGCTGCGCCATGAGCTTGCCGATATGGGGGTCACCGCCGCCGCCGGTGCCAAGCACGGCGGCACCTCGGGCTAGGGCGGTCAGGTCGTCGGCGTGGAGGGCCGGCATCAGGAGTCCAGGGTCAGGTCACCGACGGCCTTACACCGGATCCGGGTGGCGTTACCGGGCAGGTATGGGATGGGCACCTCGTCGAAGTCCACGATCCGCACCGTCGCCGGGTGCGCGCCGGCGGCAACGGCCCGGTCCACGGCCTCCTGCTTGGCTTCGTCGAGGACGGCATCACGGCGGCCGGGGTCTATGGCGTAGACCCGGTCGACCTCGCCGCCGACCTGGGCGATGGCCGCGCCAATGGCGTTTGCGACGGCGTAGTGCTCCGGCCGGTGGACGGCACCGGTACCTGCGAGCTCGTCCGGCATCAGAATCGACCCACCGCCGACCGCCACCACCGGCAGCGGCTCTGGCGAGGTGCGCATGCGCTCGACCGCGTTGGCGATGTCGACGGCGATCCGTTCCAGCGCTTCCTTAACCAGCCGCGGTTCCAGGTGCGCGACCGCCGAGACGTCGCCGATGTCCGCCCTTCCCGCGGCGACGGCGATGTCCGTCGCGGTCAGAGTCGACCCGCCGAAAACGTTCGCCTCCTGGGTAAGCCGGTATCCGACCGAATGCGGACCGATAGTCACTCCTGCGGCGCTATCCTCGACGAGGCTTCCGCCGCCGATGCCGATGCTCAGCACGTCCGGCATCCGGAAGTTGGTCCGGATACCGGCCACATCCACCTGAGTGGTGGCCTCACGTGGGAAACCGTGGGTCAGCACGCCGACGTCGCTGGTCGTGCCACCCACATCGACGACAGCGCAGGTCTCCAGCCCCGACAGCAGCGCCGCGCCCCGCATGGAGTTGGTCGGGCCCGATGCGAACGTGGCCACCGGGTAGCGGCGGGCGAAGTCGACGTCCATGAGGGTGCCGTCGTTTTGGCTCAGGAACAATGGTGCGTTGATGCCGTGGCCGGTGACTGAGCCCACGAGCCCGTCGATTATGTGCGTAGCCAGCTCACGGAGCGCCGCATTGATGATCGTGGCGTTCTCGCGCTCGAGCAGCCCGATCCGACCGATCTCGTGCGACATCGAGATCGCCACATCCGGGCCGAGCTCCTCGCCGATGATCTGCGCCGCACGAAGCTCGAACTCGTTGCTGACCGGGGAGAACACCGAAGAGATGGCAACCGACCGGATCCCGTGCGCCGCCATGTCAGCCGCGTGTCGGCGCAACTCGTCGGGGTCCAACTCGGCGATGTGTCGCCCGTCGAATTCGTGGCCTCCATGGGCAAGGTAGGCGCGGCCCTCGATCGCCGCGACTAGCCGCTGGGGCCAGTCGACCATCGGCGGCAGTGAGGCCGTCGCCGGCAGACCCAGTCGCAGCCCCGCGGTCGGCGCGAGCCGGCGGGCCTCGATCAGTGCGTTGGTGAAGTGTGTGGTGCCGATCATCACCGCCTGCACCAGGGCGGGATCGAAAGCTCGTCGGGCCTTCAGGCTGCCCAGTGCCACCACGATTCCTGAGGTGACGTCCTCCGTGGTGGTGGACTTGGTCGCGGCGAGGACGGTGGTTCCCTCGACAAGAACGGCATCCGTGTTGGTACCGCCGACGTCGATTCCTATGCGCACAGGATTCTCCTTCGCTGCTCGAAAGATGCGCTATGTCCGGGATGAGGGTCAGCCGACTACGGTCGTGTCCGGGTGGTGGGCGATCCGCTCAAGGTCAGTCACGTCGATCTCGGGGTCCTTGGTGCGGTGCAGTCCCACGCCGCGGATCAGGCCCGCCTTACCCAGGACCACGTAGGCGCCGAAGGCGATGACCAACGAGTTGATACTCGGCAGACCCCACGTCCAGTAGTGCCCGATGAGCGCGGCCACCAACCAGATGACCAACGTCGCCGGAACCCACATCGGGGCCGTGGCCGGGACCGCACCCGAAGTGCGGCTAGCCTCCAACTCCGGGCGCCACTTCTTCACCACAAAATACTCGGCGACCATGATGCCGGCGATCGGCGGGAAGGCGACGCCCAGGATGATCAGGAAGTCCATGAACCTGGTCAGGATGCCCGCGGCGGCCAGGACCGACCCAACGACCCCGATGACGAGGGTGACCACGGCCCGGTTGACGTGGCGTCCGAAGACCGTCCCTACGAAGTTCACGATGCCCAAGCCGGAACTGTACAGGTTCCAGTCGTTGATCTTCACCGTGCCCAGAATGACCACCAGGACGCCTACCCAGCCGACCGAGGAGGTGATGATCGTGATGACGTCTGCCGAGCGGGCCGCGTGGGCGAGCAAGACGCCAGCCAAGCCGATCACATACTCCCCCAAAGTGATACCCAGGACGGTCTGCTTGACGACATCCGCGGTGGTGCGGTTGAACCGGGTCATGTCCGGGGTGATGACCGCACCCACGATGAATCCGCCAGCCACCAGCGTCGTCCCCTGGACCAGGGTCAGCTGAGGCCCGGGAGGGGCCGAGCTGATCAGCGCACCCAAGTCGTGGTTTACCAGGCCGCGGATGATGGACCAGCCGACCAGGATCAGGAAGGCTGGGACCGTGATGTAGGCGACCCACTGCATCGAGGCGAAGCCCCAGAGCACGATGGCGGTTACGGCCAGACCGAACAACAGTGACCAGCCCCATGCGGGCAGGAACCCGATTAAGGAGTGCAGCCCTTCAGCCGAGACCGCCGACTGGATGCCGAACCAGCCGATCAGGCTGATCCCAATAGCCAGGCCGATCAGGGAGGACCCGGCGTTGCCGAACCCGGTCCACCTGGTGACCATCGACGTCTGCATACCTTCCCTGACGCCTATGACCCCCACGAAGATCGCGACGATCTCAAGGATCACCGCACCAAGGGTCAAAGCCCAGAACGCGCCCCAAAAATGCATACCAAACCCCAACGTCGAACCCAGAAGGAACTGGCTCAACGCGGAAATCTGACCAAAACGCTGGGTGGCCACTGACCACCACGAGTAACGCGCCGAGTCCGGGACTCGGCTAAGGGCGAAGTCGTCAACGCCGACGTGGCCACCTGCCATGGGATCCTCCTAGAAGCGGTGTTGTTACCGAACGTAGGTCCCCACCGAGACATTGACACGAGGCATAACGCACTGTCTGCGACGGTTCATTGTGCATCAGCACTCAGCGGGTTGGCAACGTGGCACTCAGTACAAGGCTGGGTGACCGTGTCCCCCTTGACCGGAACCAATCCCGACGACCAGGGAGACGGCGGCGCCAGCGGCTCCGCGTTGACGGTCCAATAATAAGGGTGGTGTGGCACTTCTGGAGGGACGTCATGCCGCCTGCGGGATGACGTTGTCGGCGTAGCGTGAGCGGTGGGTGCGCTGCTGTTCCTGGGCGAGGTGGTAGTCCCAGTAGGGGTGGAGTCGCCGTTGCTGCGGACTGCGCGAAGTTTGAGGATGGCCTCGGCTCCGGGCAGTCCCCAGCGGGCGCCGGTGATGTCGAGGCGGTCCTTTACCAGGTGCCCGCAGGCGCCTTCGATGACGCCGGTAGCGATCGGCCAGCCGCTGGTCAGCGCGGTCGGGTAGTCCAGGTAGGGGGCCTTGTTGGTCAGGTACTTGGCGCAGGTGTCGGCGCCGGTACGCCGGGTGGGCTCCAGTTTGGCGTTGGTGGCTTGACGGCGGATGGCACCGGCCACCTTGGCGGCCCTACCGGCCAGGATCGCTCTTGCCTTGTCCTGGACCCATGCCTCGACGGCGGGGTCGCCCTCGGCGTAGAAGCACCAGGCTGCCTTCCACAGGTACTCCAGCACGTGGATGAAGTCGATCGTGATCGCCGACGGGTATCTTGCGGGTTGCGGCTTCGGCGGTGACCCGCTCGATCTGGTGGTTATTGCCGTCGACCAGCGATCCAGGGGCGGGCGTGGTCGGGGTCGCGGCGCTCGGCCTCGTCAAAGATCCGGGCCACCACCTGTGCGGCGTCGTCCACGACGCTGGCGGTCAGCCACTTGTTGCTGGTGGCCGGGCCGGGTGCGGCGCGTGCGCGTTGGTCCTGGTTGGCCGGCAAGATGTCGGGCGAGGTGCGCGGGGCGGCGCTGGCGTCGTAGACCGCGCCCACCTCCGCCATCCGCTTGCGGTTGCGCTTCTCGCCCTTGGACAGCCGGCTCGCCAACTTCGAGGTGGCCTTGCCCGCTGCCGCCGCGGTCGCCGGGCGTAGCGCGTCGGCGCGCATGACCACCCCCTTGCCGTCGCAGGACAGCACCAGCACGTCTCCGAGATCAGCGGCCGGTGGCGGTTGCCGGGTGGCGTAGAAGCCGTCGAAGTCGACCGCGGCTCGGGCGGTGAGCTCCTCGACCTGACGTTTGCCCACCTGTTGCCCGGTGGCCCGGGCCATCGCCTCGCTCGCGTCGTCGAAGGACCCGCGGCTGGACTCCACGGCCGCCAGCCGGCGCAGCCCGTGGGAGTGCCGCTCGGCCGGCAGGTTCAGTGTCGCGTCGGCCGGGTGCAGATTCCCCCGCCCGGGTTTGCGGTAGGCGATGCGGGTCACCTTCACCTGGCCGAAGACCGTGGCCAGGGCGCGGGCGTGCCCGGTCTCGGTGCTGGGCCGGCTCACCCCGTCGGCGTCGCGGACCCCCTCGACCCTGGCTTCGCGCTGCGCACGCAGGTCCAGGTGGTCCTGGAGCAGCTGGCGGAACAGCTCCCGGTGGTCGACAGCCAACCGTTCCTCGAGCTCGCCGTGGGACAGTGCACCCGCCTCCTGGCCGTCCAGGAACCCCAGCACCGTCTCGAACCGGTCCCGTGACGCGGCGAACCCGGCCGTCGGCGCGTCCTGGTGCCCGTCGTCATCGGCGCCCCTGCCTGCGTCGGGCGCCGACCCGCGCCGCCAGTTCCGCGATCCCGGCCTCGCCGGCTCCTGGGTGACCTGGTCGCCGGCCACGAGCGCGGAGACCGCCGACCTCCAGGCGTCGGTGAACGACCCGAAGAGGGCCGTCGCCGCTAGCACCGCCGTGGCGATGGCGATGCCCTTGGTGATGGCCTTCGTGGTGTTGCCGACCGCGTTGAGGTCGGTGAGGATCTGGGCGCCCTCGCCGTCGACGTCCTCGGCCTTCTCCCAGACCACCCTGTCCATGGACATCGTCAGCCCCAACGTCCTCGTCGGCGCACTGCTCGGATCGGCCGTCGTCTTCCTCTTCTCCGGCCTGAGCAGGCTACTCCGCAGTAAATGGTCTATTTACTGCGGTGAACTGCTATGCTCAGGGTGCAGCCAGGCACGGACCGACTCCGTAGCGCAGCGCCTCGGACGCTTGTTTACTGCGACGACCTACGGAGGGCGACCCCGATGGCAACCAAACGAGCACTGACGTCGGTTCCTCGGCCAGGGGTCGGCACCTCGTGGACCGAAGCCACCGAATCCTTCCTGCGCCGCGACCTGGCACCCGGCACCCGCCGGATCTACCGGCTAACTCTGGAGGCGGTTGGGCGGCATTTGGAGAGCCCCACGCTGAGCCAGATCACTGGCACCGGCCTGGGACGAGCCCTGGGCATGGCCTACCCCAGCGCGTCGCCTGCGACCTGGAACCGGGTGGTGGCAACGCTGCGCTCCTTCACCTCGCATGCGCAGCGACAAGGCTGGATACAGCATGAGATCACCTCGGGGCTGGAGCGTCGGCGCGTGGTCGAAGACCACACCCGCGCCATGCCGCGTGAGGAACTGGACCGGCTCTTCACCCGACGTGACGTCAGCCTGCGCGACCGTGCGCTATGGAGACTGCTGTACGAGTCCGGGGCACGCGCCAACGAGGTCCTCAACCTCAACGTCGAAGACGTCGACCTGGACGCCAAGCGCGCCTACACCGTTCGCAAGGGCGGCGACCGGGACGTGTTGCACTTCCAAACCGGCTCGGCTCGGCTGTTGCCCAAGGTCATCGGCGGACGGACCAACGGACCGTTGTTCCTGACCGAGACCGCCCCGGCGACGACGCGGGCACCAGCGGCTCTGGACCGCGATCCGACCACGGGTCATGCTCGGCTGTCGTACCGCCGAGCGGCGGAACTCTTCTCCGCCGCGGCCCCAGGACGGACCCTTCACCAACTACGACACTCGGCCATCACCCACCTCGCTGAGGCGGGGGTTCCATTGCCGCTGCTGATGGCCAAGAGCAGGCACGCCTCACTGCGCACTCTCCAGCGTTACGCCCGCCCCAGCGTCGACGCCGTGGCCGCTCTCACCGCCGCACAAGACCCGGATGCCCGTCGCAGGTAGGCCAGACCCGCCTGTGCCTCTGGGTATCGCGGTCAGAAAATGTCCTTTCTCCGGCGAATAGGAGGCGGTGCCAGTTCATAGCGAAGGCGTGGGGAGTCGTCATTGGGTGGCTGTCAGCGCTTCCTGACGAAGCCTCGCTCGAACCACTGGACGATGGTGACGGCCAGGAAGAGGACCGCCTCGGCCTCCTCCTGGGTGGCGGGATCCGGAGGCCGGCCGCCTTGCCCGACATGCCGTTGGTCGTTCTCCCAGACCGTCTGCAGCATGGCCAGCAGGGTCTCCCCAGACGCCTGCTGCTGGTCGTCCAGCACCGCGACCGTCCACTGCCCGACCGTGCTGCGCAGATGCGCGATGGCCTTGCCTAGGCTCGGTTTTCCGTCCTTTGGGGTGAACGCCTGGGTGGCGACCGATTCCACCGCGAGAACAGACGCCCTGAAGGCGGCGCCTGGGTCCGGGTCGCGCTTGAAGGTGCTCACCCAGGCCTGCTTCAGCAGGTCCGACGAGTGACGCTCCTGCTCGACCGCCGCCTCGAACGCCTGCTCCGCCGTCTCGTCGACTCGGCGCTCCAGCCGCCACCCCCGCGTGGTCTTCACCGCATAAGCCGACGAGGCCTGGTCCAGGGCGCTCATGAAGCGGAGGACCAGATTCGCGATCCGGTCCTGCTCGCTGGGGTCGGCGCCGGGACGCGTAGCCCGACGATGCAGCGACCACAGGATGAGGTCGACGGTGTCGAGCATCAGGTCGGGGTCGTCGTCTATGAGCGCCAACAGACCCGCACGGTCGTCCTCGACCTGCAACCGCCGCTGGATCTCATCGTGCAGACGGAAGTCCCTGACAGCGTCGGAGATCCCCATGGAGAGCGACGGGTGCAAGTGGCCTGGCACGCCCTCGTGGAGCACCCGAAAGTCCTCGGCATTGCGTCGACCGATCCGGACGCTGAGGGGTACGAACTGATCCTCGGGCACGTCTACCTCCGTCAGATCGCGAGCGAGGCCAGGCTCTAGAGGCGTACAGGCTCTCACCAGATGTCAAGGTCAGTCCCTGCCGCCAGGCGGCTACCCCAGGCGTTGGCGGTGGTCTGGAAGCTGTTGTTCTTCAACGGGCTGGGTGCCGCGCTCATGCTCTGCGGCGTCGCCGGTCTCGTCCTGGCCGCGACTGGCTCGGCTGTCAGCGCGATCGACCTCGTGGGCG